>TARA_R110000772_G_scaffold56666_1_pt1 | contig 85613 bp, 73 predicted proteins | sample TARA_R110000772 | Tara Oceans TARA_R110000772 (sample SAMEA4397948) | marine metagenome | biome: Polar Biome; feature: [SRF] surface water layer (ENVO:00010504); material: water (ENVO:00002006), including particulate matter (ENVO:01000060) such as... | depth 5 m | reverse complement strand
GCCGCCGCACTAGAAGCTGTAACCTTAGGTGCTAAGGTTACTATTTTAGAACGTGCCAGTGCTGGGGGTGGCTCGACTGCATTATCAAGCTGTGAAATGTATTTAGGCGGCAGTGGCGGCACTGCATTACAAAAAGAGTTAGGTTTAGAAGATAGCACCGAAAACATGCTGGCTTATTTACGCGAAGCACTTGGCCCGTATGGCGATGAAGATAAGATGCGTTGTTATGCACAAGGCGCTGCAGGACATTTTGATTGGGTTGAATCCCTTGGTGTACCTTATAAACGCGCAGCCTTTTTAGAGCGTACAGTAGTGCCACTCAGTGATGAGTCGTTATTATTTACCGGTAATGAAAAAGCTCACCCTTTTAATACCATTGCTAAGCCCGTTCCACGCGGTCACGTGCCCTCTAAAGTGGGCGACGAAGGCGGTAAAATATTTATGGATGCCATAATGCAGCGCATCGCAGGCGCGGGCGCTGAGGTAATTAATGATTGTCGCGCTATTGCTTTATTAGTAGATAAAAACAATCGTGTTTGCGGCGTAATTGCTAAGCGCGACAACCGAGAAATTGCGATTCGTGCAACTCGTGGTGTGGTATTAGCCACCGGTGGCTTTGTAATGAACGACACCATGACACGTCAATATATGCCTGAGCTACTTGAGTATTGCGTACCTTATGGCAACACCTTCGATATGGGGGATGGTATTCAATTAGGCCAAGCAGTCGGCGGGCAAACAATTAATATGGAACAGGCTTTTATGTCGTTTCCGCTCTATCCACCAGCAAAGCTAACCTACGGTATTTTACTAAATAAACACGGTCAGCGTTATATAAATGAAGATGCGTATTTAGCCAGATTGGCGCATTATTCTTGCCAACAAGCTGAGCAAAAGTTTTATTTGTTAGTACAAGAAGAGGATTTTGAGGCGTCGCATTATTTACAACGTGCAGCCATTGTTGCCACTGGCGATAGCATAGCAGAAGTTGCCAGTGAAGCGCCCTTCCCGGCCGGTATACTTGAGCAAACTGTTAGCTACTTTAATCAGCACGCCAGTAATAAACAAGACCCACTATTTCATAAAACCGCCGAGTGGCTAAAACCGTTAAACAAGCCCCCTTTTGCCTTATTAGAATACTCTGCAAGTGAAATGACTGCTGTAATTATGCCCGGCACCAAAGGCCCGCTCATATTTACGCTTGGTGGGCTAAAAACATTCACTACGGGTGAAGTGGTTAATTTAGACAATGAAATAATAAGTGGGCTTTATGCAGCTGGTCGAGCCACCGCGGGATTACCACGTACAGCCAAGGGATATGCCAGTGGTATGTCGGTTGGAGATGCCACTTTTTTTGGCAGGCTCGCTGGGCGCAGCGCCGCTAAGCACCTGCCAATTTAACCTCGAAAAATAAACACGCCCTAGCACTTAATTTAACAACCGTTATAGCAAACTGCGTAACGGTTTAACTTACTTATTCTGCTTAGGTAATAAATCTGCGTATTAAAAGCAAGTATATTAAGTGCATGCTATAGATTAAAAATTAGCAGATTGAAATGTCGTGTAGAGGCTGGTAAGTATTAATGAAAGATATAAAAAAGCAGCAGCTGGTTAATTTAAGCTGCTGCAATAGATGTAAAGTTATTCTGTTTTTAACACACGGCCAAGCGTTATATCGCCCTCAATGGTGGTGCGGTTAATAACGCGATTGATCCCTGGCTTAGTGCCGGTAGTGCAGTGCATTGCACGCCAGTTATCCCACAGTACCATGTCGCCTTCGCGCCATTTATGAAAGTAAGTAAATTCCGGCTTTTGTACATGCGCAACAAGTCGCTCAAGTAGCTCTATAGATTCATCATTCGATAAACCAAATTGCTGTGGAGTAACAACTCTATCTAAAAACTGCTCTACCACCTCAAGTACTTTACGGCCACTGATCGGGTGTGTAACTACCATAGGGTAAGCAGCGTCTGAAAAGTCAGGAAAGCCAATGTCGGTTGGTTTTGTTGGGCTGTTAGGGCCAGGCTCATAACCGTCTAAGTTAACGTAGCGCATATGACGGCGCTGCATACTAAAGCTGTAAACCACTTCTAGCTGTTCAATTAAAGCTTTAGTGTCGTCGTCGAGTGCATCGTACGCTTTTGCTAAATCGCCAAAACCGGTCATGCCATCTTCTGCTGCCACCACCACAGCGCGCAACAGTGCACCATGATTTGGACGCGCTGTATAATGCAAATCCATGTGCCAATCTAACCGACCCACAATTTCTTCGCCTTTATAAAAAGCAGTTTGAAACTTATCCATAGGGCCACCATTTTGTAGCACAAATAACTCTGGATATTTATCACTGGTGGTAACTTTTAACGGATGTAATTCTAACGGGCCAAAAATGCGACTAAACTCAATTTGCTTTTCAGGGCTAATATCCTGATCACGAAACACTAAAATAGCGTGTTCGTACCATAGTGCTTTTAGTTCAGCTTTTATTTCATCGGTAAGTGGCTCGTTAATATCGAAACCCGACACTTCTACGCCAACATTATCAAGCGGAGTTACTGTAAGCTTCATTTTTTATTCCTTCTACTTAGCTAAGTGAATCCGACAAATTTAGTCGACTAAACCTGGATCTAGGCGTAATTCTTTACGCGCCATTGCTTCCCAAACAAAAGGGAAACCGTTGTCGTCAGCAATAGACACTTTTTTAACTTCTTCATCACTTAATGGTCGTCCGCCACCTGCTAATTCCACTTCATACGCGCGTTTACTGCGCCACTCTAAAGTAATTGCTCTTAGGTGTGCTTGGCGCAGATTTTTACCCACCACTAACGAGCCGTGGTTTGCCAGTAATGCCCACTTAGCATCACCGAGCGCTTCAACTGCTGATAAGCTAGTTGCTTCGTTTTCAAAGGTGCCTTCATATTCATCATAAAGTGGTAATTCAACACCACAATAAGCACTTGCTTGGTCATATACTGGCGGCACTTTTTGCATACAAGCCCAAATACCACTCCAATGCGGATGATTGTGAATAACAACATGTACATCAGGTCGCATTGCGTGCAGCTGTAAATGCAAACCTATCGCTGGGGTCACATTCCAATCACTATCAAGCACATTCCCCTTTGGGTCTAGCGTAACGATATCGCTGGCGGTTAACTCCCCCCAAGCGAGCTCCCATGGATTAGTTAAAATATTACCGTTTTCTAATCGGTAAGTAATATGCCCTGCAATATGCTCATCCCATCCTTCACGAATAAGCATGCGACACATAAGCGCAACTTGCGCTTTTTCGCTTAACTCTGGTAATAATTCTTTGCGACCCGGACGAGTTGCAAAGCGCTCTAGCATTGATTGATTAAGGCCATCATATTTTTTCATTATTATTATACCTTCCTGTTGCTGTGCAAAATAAACATGTTAAATCATGGTTAAAATAATAGGTCTGAGTGGTTAATAAAGCTTGTCTCATTGCGCCAAGTTGTTATCCGATCTGGCCATTAACTAGCGATTAGCGCACCGCAAATAACGCATGGCGAAAAGCACTTGGCGACAACCCAGTCCATTTTTTAAAAGCGCGATGAAACCCCGAACTATCGGCATACCCAAGTTGCTGACCAATGCGGGTGATTGATAACGTAGGATCGCTCAAATGTCGCCGCGCATGTATCTCTCGTACTTGATCGATTAATTGTTGATAGCGCCAACCTTGCGCCAATAACTTACGGCTCAAGGTACGGCAACTACAATGCAGCTTTAGTGCTGCATCGTGCAGCGATGGAGGACTGGCAGGATCTTCAACAATAATTTGCGACAAGCGCCATGCTATGTCGCCATGATTTCGAGTAATGCTTTTTTCTTCGCACAGTTTTTTATAAAAGTTGACACTTTCTGGGCTCGACTGCGGGAGTCGTTGATCCAAAATCGCAGCATCAAAAAATAGCTGGGTTACTGGGGCATCAAATTCGACGGGGCAATTAAAAATGGCTTGGTAACGCTCAGCATGAACTGGCGCCGGATAATTACAACGTAGTTTAGTAATAGGCAATGCTTGACCAAGCACCCAACGACAAGTAGTGACTATATTGGCAAGTAAATCTTCTATTGCTAATACACGCAATTCACCCAGCTCAGTTTTAGCGTCAATTTGATAACAGCCTTCGGCTTGAATTTCACTAAAGGAGGTCACTACTAAATTACCAGAAAAGCGGCCTGAGTAATTTTGATATTTAAGCCCAATATGGCTGGCATCGCGCAGCGTCGCGCTGCTCATCATTAAATATGCAAGTTGGTCGTGGGTAGCAATAGAGCGTTTTAAACCTAATATGAGTCCAAGATCGCTGCCCTCATAACACTGCTGTGCATCAGTTAGTAAACCTCGATGCTGTTTAGCATTAATGAGCACATTAGGTTTGTGGAGCTCACTGCGACTGATACCATTGTTGGCAGCAATGGTGTTGGTATCCATTCCCAAGCTAGATAAAAAATCCAGCAACCAAATAATATAACGCGTATCAGTATTGACCATGTTACCCCTCGTTTGTGTAATTAAATCCAACCTTTTATCAATAACCGTTATTCTTAAATTGCACTCTTATATTAAGCAATTTAATACTATTATTTGTAACATAACCGCTAGCTGTTTAAGTGTTATGCTTTAGTCGTGCTTAACCAAAACATTTAGACAAACGAGTAACGGCTAATGGTATCTACCACGCAGGCTGGCCTTTGTTGCTCTGCCACTTCAATGGTTACTCGCGTGATCACTTGCACACTGCCTTTAACTTCTTCCACACTAATTATTTGCCCTGTGCCGCGTACTTTACTGCCCGCTGTAACCACATTAGGAAAGCGTACTTTATCGCAGCCGTAATTAACTCCCATGCTTATATTTTGCACATCTACCAACTGAGGTAAAAAATAATTAACTAATGACAGGGTTAAATAACCATGCGCAATACATGCGCCAAATGGGCCTTCTGCAGCCTTAATGGGATCGACATGGATCCATTGATGATCTCCCGTTGCCTCGGCAAACATATCAATACGGCTTTGCTCTACTGCAATCCAGTCGCTTACGCCTAAATCAAGTCCGGTTGAAGCAAGTAATTGCGTTTTGCTAGTAATTATTTTATTTGCCATTTTGCCCCCCTAAGCACGCTGTGAACTAACAGACACAACTTCGCCCGTCATGTAAGACGAGTAATCGCTGGCTAAAAACATCATCACGTTGGCGATTTCCCATACTTCGGCAGCACGACCAAAGGCTTCTTTTGAGGCTAATTGCTCAAGTACGTCGGCACTTGAGGCTTTTTTAAGAAATTCATGTAAAGCGATTGATGGCGATACCGCGTTAATTCGCACTCCATGCTCAGCAGCTTCTAATGCCGAGCAGCGAGTAAATGCCATAACACCGGCTTTAGCAGCGGCGTAATGTGCTTGCTCTTTTTGTGCTCGCCAACCCAATACTGAAGCATTATTAATGATTACACCTGCCTTGCGTTGTTGCATAAATGGCAGCATTGCACGGGTCATACGAAATGTACCGGTAAGAGTAATGTCCATCACCTTACTCCACTGCTCGTCGCTCATATCTACTACAGCGGTTTGACCACCTAGTCCTGCATTATTAATAAGCACATCAACACCTGCGAGTTTATCCTCTGCTGCATTGATCAATACCTGAACCTGTTCTTCTTGGCTTACGTCGCACAATTGGCCAAATACCTGTTGCAAACCTGTTTGCGCTTTTATATTAGCTACAGCTTCATCTAAACGACGTGGATGAATGTCAGATATCATTAATGCCCGGCACCCTTCTTCGGCTGCACGTAATGCGGCTGAAAAGCCAATGCCCGCGCCTGCGGCGGCCGTTACTAAAACCGATTTCCCGCGTAACAGGTTATGCCCTTCTACGTACTTAGGTGCTGTCGTCATTCTTATCTCCGATGTCGTGCTTATTAATTTAGCACCCAGCATAAGGCTGACGCTGAGCAACTATCATCGTCAATCTGGACTAACCCGATAACTATTAGCAATATAAGAATGAAATTGTGGTGTGATACAACAAGCAGCATACTGAGGACTTAAATTAGATAACTAATTAAGGAGATAATTTTAGTGCTTATAGCAAAAAACCTATGCTAGGTTTGATAAAAACTCAGCATAGGTTTTGTTTTAATAGAGTATTAGCGCAAGCTCGCAAGCATTTGCTTGGTTAAACCATGCCGATACTCCTAAAATTATAATAGATATAACCACTAAACTTAATTTAACGCCGCCCTGATTAGACTTCATAGTATTCTCGATATTATTTTTATTAGTAAGAATAAGTTTCATACAATAATAAAAATTACACCTGTTAACAAGATGTTTATCAAATCATTTTCTTTGTGGCTAATAGCCTTTGGTTCTATCAACCCGGTTTTTAAGTGGTGTGCCATTAGTTAAGCATTGAATACTCACTTCAATTTGTTCAATAACGCAGTTAACATCTGATAATGCAGCGCAATGTGGTGTTATGGTTATTTTAGGATGCAGCCAATATGGATGCTCACTTGGTAATGGCTCTTGATCGAATGCATCAAGCGTGGCGGCGCGTAAACGGTCACTATTAAGTGCCTGTAATAAATCAGCTTCTATTACGTGCTGGCCGCGTGCCGCATTTACTAATACTGCATGGGCGGGTAATTTAGCCAATAAATCTTTGTTAATAATTCCGGCCGTGTTTTCGGTCAGCGGTAATAAGCACACTAAATAATCTGTATTAGGCAGCATTTCGTTTAGCCCATGTTCTCCATAATACATGGTCACGTTATTCACGTCTTTATGGCTTTGTGCCCACGCGCTCACGCTAAAGCCATTATCAACGAGTCTTTGCGCACAAGCTCTGCCTAATTGACCAAAGCCTAAAATAGCCACTTTGTTGTGACTTAATACCCGATTTGGTTTCCATTGCGTTGCGGCTTGTTTTTGATAATATTCTTTTAATTGTAGTTTTTGCGCCAATACGTGAGTAAGTACATACTCGGCCATATCTACTTCTAATTGGGAGTCAACAATACGCACTACTTCAACATGCTCTGGCAGCAAGTCTAAATCAATGCTATCAACCCCAGCACCAAACGACGACACCACTTTTAAATTAGGTAATTGTGCCCATAGTTCTTTTGGTGCATACCAGGCTAATACAAACTCAACTTTACTGAAATCTTCACACTGTGAGTATTGCTCAATGTGTATATTAGGTAAGCGTGCTTGTAACTGCGACACCAGCTTAGAATTATCACGATCCCCTATAGCAACCAAAACAGACATAGTTATTCCTTATAAAATTAATTATACGGCAGCAAACCCCACCGCAATGTTTAGTGACTGCCTTCTTCGATGAAAGCTTCTTGGCTAATTTTTGCTATGTCTTTGTCTTCTTTGGTTAAAATAGTTTTTTGCCACGAACCTTGAGCAAACCACGCATAGGTAATAAGCGCAATAACTACGTTGGTAATGGCAAATGAATACCAAATACCGTGATCTCCTAATTGCGTATGTTTAGATAAAATATACGCCGCAGGAAACTGTACAACCCCCTGTGATAACAGGGCAACTAACATAGCATTAAGCATATTGCCTGATGCCCTAAAAGCAGCCACGACACAAAGTTGTACACCAATTCCCCCCCAAGTTAAACACATTATGCGAATAAATTTTGCGCCTTTAGCGATTACAGCCCCATCATCGGGAATAAAAAATGCAACTAAATGCTCGGCAAAATAATAGGCTACCCCTCCCACAAACGACAGGCCTAGTAAGCCCCATAAACTAGCAAGCTGAGTTATTTGCGCAGCGCGTTTGGGGTTTCCTGCGCCCATATTTTGCCCCACTAATGTAGACACAGCCATCGACAAACCCATTGCTGGGATCATCACCATTTGTAAAACATTGGAGCCAACACCGTAAGATGCAATCGTTTGCGTGCCAAAACTTGCCACTAAAAAAGACATGATAATTAAACCAAAAGCACGAGCCGACAATTCAATTGAACCCGGAGCGCCTAAAAAGAAGGCTTGTTTTATATATTGCCAATCGGGGTAAAAACTTTTTAGCTGTAATTGAATACCATGACGGCCGCGTAAAAATATAATTACCCCAGCAAGTGCAGCTAAGCTCTGCGTTACTAAAGTTGCCAGTGCAGCTCCCATTACCCCTAAGCCTTGAAAACTGCCATAGCCAAAAATAAATAACGGATCGAGTACAAAATTAAGCAATACGGTCACGCTCACAATAATTAGCGGTACTTTTGTTTGGCCAATACCACGCATTAACGATTGGAACATGGCATAAATAAATACAAAAATAACCCCAATAAACGATACATGCATAAACTTAAGTGCATCGCCATAAACAGCGTCTTCTACGCCTAAAAGGGTTAAAAAATAAGGCGATAGCATATAACCTATGCCCCCCAGCACTATGGCTGTTAGCGTCACCATTAACATAGTTTGCGCGGCAACATGATTTACTTTGTCTTGCTGCCCTGCTCCCATATATTGCGCCGATAAAATAGCCCCTGCCATCGCCAAACCTGCACCTATGGCAATGACTAAAAAAGTAACAGGCATACTAATAGACACAGCAGCAACTTGCGCAGCCCCTAAACGCCCCACCCAAAAAGCGTCAGTGAGTTGATACGCCGACTGTAAAACATTGATTAAAATTATAGGAATACCTAACTTAAGCAGCGCTTTAGAAATTGAACCATGAAGAAACAGCTGCTGGGTAGCGTTCATTTAACCTGCTTAATATTGAAAAGGAGACATAAAGATAAGTTTAACAAACTTGGCTGATTTTATTCTGAATATTACCTAAATAAGTCAATAGCTTTTGTTATGTACTGTGGAGAAACTTAATCTAAATCAATAAATGATTTTGCTAACTTCAAACATTTCTGAAACCTTGATCTAAAACAAGTTATTGTTTGTGTTAATGAATAATAATAGCGGCAATCACAAAGTAGTTCTTGGAGAACAACATGAAAACTAAATTAAGCATTGCATTACTCACCTCTTTATTAGCACTCTCTCCTGCTGCACACGCTAACTTTAGCGTAAACGTGGGTGCTATAAACGTAAACCCTGATAGTACTAGCTCACCAATTAACGAAAATTCTGCCCTAGGACTTAATCCGGGTTCAGATACTCAGTTAGGTATTACTGTTGATTATGCTTTTAATGAGCAATGGATGTTAGAGTTAATTGCAGCTACACCGTTTTCACATGATATAAATGGCGCGGGTGGTTTAGCGGGCAATAAAATAGCTAACATTAAGCATTTACCTCCTTCGTTAGTAGCGCAATATCACTTTTTAGATTCAAGCTACGCGTTTCGCCCTTTTGTTGGTGTAGGTGTTAACTATACAACTTTCTTTGATGAGCAACCTTCTCAAGCACTAAAAACAGTACTTGGAACAGATGATGTAGAAGTTAAACTTGATGATTCGTTTGGCTTTGTAGCGCAAGTGGGTGCTAACTATAAAATAGATGAAAAATGGGGCCTACACGCTATGGTTTCAATTATGGATATTGAAACTGATGCAACTGTCTATGCCGATGGCGCTCAAGCATTAACGTCAACCGTTAAAATTGACCCAATTGTGGCGATGTTTGGGGTTAAATACAGCTTTTAATAGTAATAAGCATGTGTGTTAAAAAGGCCGTAAGGCCTTTTTTTTCAACTATTGATTATTACTCATAACTAACCAGAGCTCAGGTTAACTATTATTATCGTGGTAAATTAGTTACTTTTTTCTGCTCTAACATTTCTTTCCAGTGCATTACTTCACTTGGTAAAATAGGGGCTACACCTTTAAAGTCAGCTACTTCCAGCATTTCTTCAATGCTAATTATGCCCTTTTTACTTTTAAATACGCCGCGTACATAAGCAATTGCGTGTAAGCCACGCTGAGAGTGAAATTTTTGCTCTATATAAAAGTACTTATGATCCCAGCCCACTAAACGGGTGCTAATTGTATAACGCTGCATAGGTTTTATATCGCGAATATAAGTAATAGCAGTCGCGTTTACAATTGGAAACCAACGACGTTTTAATATGTGCTTTAATAAACCCACCCGCTCTGTCAACCAAGTGCGCGATAAATCCATCATAGCCAAGTAACGTGAATTAGTTAAATGTAAGTTTATATCGCAATCTGTAGGTAGGGCTTTGTAATCAATATCTACCGTATCAAGTAAGTGTTGATAGTCATGGTTACGTTTAATTTTAAAAAACAATAAAATAAGTCGAATGTATAAGTTCACAGCAGAGGTCTTACCAGTTAAAATTAAATTAAGTGTATCACACGCGTTTAGCCAAAGTTTACTTTATTAAAGTAAATAACTATAAGCTACCCGCGCACGTTTAAGCTTATAGTTATTACTTTGCGTTACTAAACTTTTACTGTTTTACGATTAATACCATAATCACGTAACTTGTTTGCCACCGCGGTGTGGCTTAAACCAAGGCGCTTTGCTAGTTGGCGTGAGCTAGGATAAGCAGGATATAGCTTACGTAATAACGTAGCCTCAAAGCGTTTAACTGCTTGATCAAGTGAGCCTTCAAAATCTGATTCTAAATACCCTAAATCATGGGTAAATGTAGGGAGTTGTAAATGCTCAACGCGTAATTCACTGTCATCTAACAAAGACACAGCACGGTAAATTGCGTTTTCTAATTGGCGTACATTACCCGGCCACGGATAATCTTGTAAAAAGCTTAAACACTCTTGTGATAACAACGGCACGTCATGACCATTTTGCTGTGCGTACTTTTGAATAAAGTGCTCAGCAAGCGGCCCCACATCGGCTTTGCGATCTCTCAGAGGTGCTATTTCTAGCGTTAAAACGTTAATACGGTAATATAAGTCTTCTCTAAAAACACCTTCTTGCACCATAGCAGGCAAGTCTTTTTGAGTGGCAGCAACAATACGTACATTAACTTTTACTTCGTTTTCATCGCCTACTTTTCTAAATGTGCCATCTTGTAAAAAGCGCAGTAACTTGGTTTGTAATTGAGTAGACATTTCGCCCACTTCATCCAAAAATACAGTACCGCCATCGGCTTGTTCAAGTACGCCACGTTTTGGCGCGGCGTTTTCTTCGTAACCGGCATAACCAAATAATTCAGATTCGGCCACATCATCGGGTAGCGAAGCACACGACAAAGCAATAAAAGGCTTAACAGAGCGATTAGAAGCGTAATGACATGCACGTGCGAGCAACTCTTTACCAGTACCGGTTTCGCCAGTAATTAAAATAGGCGCTTCTAACTGCGCCATTTTACGCGCTTCACGCACCACTCGGCGCATTGCAGTGCTAAAGTTATGAATAGTAGCAAAGCTCTCTTGTCCATAGCGTCTAAAAGCACTTACTTGTTGGCCTAAGCGACTTTGCGATTTAATATTTATTACCGCACCGGCTAGCACATCGCCTTCGTTACTTTGCGGAACAGCAATGGGTAAAATATCCGCAATAAAATCTTCACCTGCCACTTCTACGCGCGTAGTTTGGCCAAGTACTTCTTTACCCTCAAGCCAGCGAGTAAAATTAAAACCTTTAAGTAAGTTATTAATATTGGCACCAATAACTTCTTTTTCTGTTAGTTGTAAATCTTTGCACGCTGCGTCATTACATAAACGCACCCAACCTTTGGCATCTATTGAAATAACGCCATCGGGTAGTGCTCTTAGTAGTGTATTTAATTCGTTATGTTCACGCTCTGAGGGTAAAAATGCCGTGGTGCGTACATCATGCACACCATCAATTAAGCGAATTGATGGCATGATTTTTTGAAACTGCTCAAATTCTATTTCAGGAAAGCTAACATACATACGACAATTAACTGAGTCGACTTCAATCCCTTTTAAATCAACATTATAGTTAACTAAAATATTAAGGATTTCTTGAGCAATACCAACTCGATCCGCACAATGAATATCTAAACGCATACAGCCTCAAATAAGGGGAAACTATTTGCGCTGAATAATACGCTAACTCTGATCAGCTGGATAGTTTAATGTAAACAAATTTGGACATATATGCATTTTTTTTGCTTGAGCTAAATATAAAAAAATAACTCACCCTCGGGGATATAAAGTCCACTCACCGCCATCTAATTGAATATATGGACGTTTATTAACATACATCATTATTGTTCCGGCATTTTCTGCTACTTTTTGCGAAGTGGGTAACTGGCTCACTAATTCTGCCATATTATTACTTTTCCCTGCAAAGTAATTACTCTTCATCACCTTAGTTATCAGCTCAGATAGAGCAAAGTAGCTGCTTGTATTTGCCACTGTTATTTGCGACATACGAGGCAAGTCAGGACCTATAAACTTAATTGCCGCTGGCACTGTTACTATTGAAGGGCTTGGTATTTCGCGCAGCCCTGCAAATTGTACTTTGTCGCCTTGCAGTGCAGCGCCATGCTCTGGCACTAACATTAGCATCACGTTGCGGCCGCGTTTTTCTAAGTTTTTAATAAACTGATTAATATCTGAAAATAAATTTTGTTGTCTAACAGGATAACTTTCATCACTATTCATGCGCCTGCTATTAGCCAGTTGATTGCCATCGTGCAAGCTAATCGTATTGTAATACATAGCGCATGGTGCGCAGCTATCGCCTTGCTCTTCAAGCCAACTATTTAGTACCGCCCCGTCTGAATAAATAGGTTTACTGTCAAAGCTATACTGCGCAACAGGTAATGATGTGGTGTCAAATAGTGGGCTATTTAGCTTACCTTGCTTTTTCACTAAATCTTTAAAGCCGTCAAAATGGCCATCATGATTCATAACTAAATGACTGTCGTATCCTAGCTTTTCTAGGTTATTAAATAAGTGACATTGCTCTGGCGCATCATCAAATAGTGCTGGTTGGCTTGTTTGCCCACAACTTGCCCGTAGTAACCTAATAGCGGCAGGACCACTGTAGGACGTAGCTGAATTAAAATCAGAAAAAACAATATCAAAATCACTATAAACATCATCTAAACTCACGCCTATAGCGTTTAAGTCTGCAATAGCTAGGGAGCATATATTTAAAACAACAACGTCAAATTGCGTGCCGTTATACTCATCTGGAAAGTAGCTAACTAATTGGCTCTGCTGCTTATAAAAATCATTTAATTGCTGATCTGCTGAATCTAGCTTTTGGGTAACTACAGCAGTATTGCTAAACACTTGCTCTTGATTAGGCGCATTTTGCACCGACACTGCCATATCATTTGGCTTTAACGCACCTTGGTAACCTATAAAAATTAATCCAGCTATTGTTACTGTAGTAAAGCGGATCCACTGCGAGGTATACCAAAAACAAATAACAATAATAAATAAGCCCAACAGCATATCGTAATTAACTATGCGGCCAAACAACTCAACAAAATAACCTAAACTAAAATCTTGAATATTTCCCGCTTGTTTGGTTAATCTATCAATTGGAGGTAACCATGAATCTTTATAAAGCAATACAATCGCAAACACCGCGCCAATAAAGTGCTTTAGCTTATCTACTTGTGAATTACTAAAGGTAAGTGCAAATAAGGCAGCTAAAGCAGCATTACTTAAAAAATCAAATTTTATGGCACCATAATAAAAAAGTACAAACTTTACTAAAAAATAGAGATTCCAAATACCTAAACCCGATAACTTCACGGTTTGTCCTTTTCATTTTTTTTAAACATGTACGGCTCTAAAACTTGGTGTTTAAAAGTGAGCTGTAGATAGTATGTTTTTAATTTAGATAATATAAACGAACCCGCTAGGCACAATATACCACCGAGCAACATTGCCAATAAGGTCGTAATAATAAATTGATTCATACTCATAATTTATATCCTTAGTTTCATTATAATAGGCGTTGCATCTGCGCGCTCTGTAATAACAAGTTCGGGGCTGTCTATATCAATAGCTGAATTATTAATAAAACTTGGGGCAAACTCATAACTGTTGTTTTCAGTTAATTGTTTAGAGTAATCAATTACATTTTTGTCTTTATAATAACGCCTAAGTTGCTTACATTCTTGTTGAATATAAAAATGCTCCGACATCAAATTTTGCTGTACAAAAAAGTCACTAATTTCTAATTTAAATAAATGTTTAATCGCATTATCTACATCATTTTCTCTACACGCGTGTAAATATAAATAAATTGTATTTTCAGCAACACTTAACACATCCCCTTCGCGCTTTATGTGAAATAAATGCAGCGGATGTATAGGGTCTATTCTTGGTAATAGCTCTAATTTGACTAACACACCACTCACTCCTAAATTAACCGCGGAGTTGCTGTGTATTTCAACCTGGCGAGTAAATTCTATAAAAGGTAAATACCCCTTCGAAAAAGTATTTTCTGTGTACTGCAGTACATGCTCAACAGAAGGCGGTAAGGGTCTGGAGAATTGAAAACCTTGAATTGACTGAATTTGCGATAATAATCGTGACGGCTCAGAAAAACTATATAAAATAAGGTTTACTCCAAGAGTTAAAAATAAACACTCATCTTGATGACGAATAATACCATCAACATTTTGAATTACTAACTTTAGCCAACGACCACAGTGTTTTCTTAATTCAAAACAATGTGTTGCTAGTTGTTTTAGATCAGTATATCGGGTTACCGAAAAAACAAGCGTAGCAGCTTCTATTCTGGGACCTTTTTTATATAGGTCTTTATTATCATCCACAATGCGATAATGTGCTGGCAACTTAGTCCCCTCAGGAACTGCATTTTGTACAAGCCACACATCGTCTTCATCAAAAAAGTTCTTACTACCGGGCTTTTCTACTTCGTTACCTATAGCTTGCTTTGCTATTAATTTATTGTGTTTAAAAACCAACTGATATTGCTCGTTAGCTAATATACCTGTGCTATGGCGCCAGTAATCATAGTCGATGGTACGTATTGCAGCATCATTATCAATAAAAACACTGCCATCGAATAATTTATTTAAACGCCTGATTAAAAAGCGATACTTAACAACTTCAGGGCCAGACACTAATAATAACAAAGTTGCATTAGTGCGCTTAGTAAACTTCGTAAAGTACTCCATCAGCTGTTCAACTTCTGGCTCTTTTATAGACTCTAATTGCATCGTACTTAAATGAATAAACACTAAGGATTCGGTTATTTCTGAGTAAATACTTAGTTCACTGAGCATTTTTTTTACTAACTCTTTAATACCAAAATCTTTATTTTGTGCGCTAAATGAAAATGAATGCACCTGGTTATTTTCATAAGCTGTAATTAAATTAGTTGAGGAAGGAAGCTCAAAAAAAGATTCAATCTGCGCAGATGCAATAAATATATTGCCTGCGCAACCTTCGTTAACTATTTGTAACGAAAATTCGATAACTATATTGTCTTGAGGCGCTAAAACAGCATAGCTTGAGGCCGTTTGTAGCTCTTTGGCAAAAGGCTCTAATCCCGATATATTAAGCTGATGCAATTAAAAACCCTTATTTTAAAATACTTTTTCACTAGTTTTAAGCGCTATTCTATATATAATAGCTAAATAAAGTCCACTTTAAAAAATAAAGTCTATTAACAAAGCAGTATAACTATCAATGAGAAGTTTAGCTTTTAAAGAGTCAAAAACGTTAACATCAAATGACATTAAAAACTTATCGCATCGTTTTGGCGGCCAAAGTGACGATTATGTCGAAATCGTTAATCAACAACAAAATATAAAAACAATAAATAAGTATCCTTTATTAAAGGAAATAGACAGTGCAGTTAATGCCACAAAATAAATAGGTAGCTTAATAAAGTGCAAAGAGTTTTTATAAAAGGGATAAAAGGCGGTACAGGAGGCACATCTATTGTAGCCAACCTCGCATGCGCACTTAAAAAATCAGATGTTGATGTTATTGCTATCGACTTAGACGCAAAAAGTGATTTAAGCTTACATTTTGGTTTACCTTGGACACAAACTCTTGGTTGGAGTAACGCTGAAACATTTAATGATGCGCTATCAATGTTTCAACAAGATAGTAATGGCATTATATTTCTGCCCTTTGGCGATAATTCAGCCACAACAAATGATGTTATAGATACAGTAAATAGCTGCCAGCAATTAGACCTTGCTCCTGGCACATGGATGCTATACGACTGCCCTTCACATATAGATATTACGCATTACAGTTTAAATCACGATGATATTTTTGTTGAGTTAGTAAACTGTGATGCAACTTGCCACAGCTTAATTCACAAGCGCTTAGTAACACTTAAGGAGTCTAATATTGACTGGAAACATTATTTTTTAGTCAATAAATACAATTCAGCTTCATTACTTGAGTTTGATTTATTTGCCTTGTGGCAAACAACACTGCCGCGAATAGCGCCATTTTTTATTAATCATGATGAAGTTGTTAAAGAGTCGACCGCTTATCGCAATGTTGCATTTAATTGCGCCCCCTATAGTGTGGCGAATGACGACTTTGAAACACTTGCTGGCTGGTTGGTCAGCAAGGCAGCGTTATAGTTATGAGTACCTTAAATAGACGCCCATTAGATCGTACTTTATATTTACTTTTGCGCCTTTTATTTACAGAAAAGCTAGCTCGCTTCGTGATGTTTAAATTTCATTGTTATTTTAATCAACACAAAATGAATGTAGTAGAAGCGTTTTCATTTCCTTTTATAACGCTTATTAGCTCGTTATTTATAAAGTTTAACCCTCATAAATTAACTACTCATAACTTTTTGCGTACATATTACCCACACTTAAAATTACCTTATCGCAGCTCTATTTACTCAAATAGCCTGCGCTTTGTATTACAAAGTTTATTTTTATTGTTTTTTAAATATGAGCCTAAAAATAGCGCTGTAAAAGAGCCTATTACTCATTATTTTTACTCATCAGTAAACTATATATTTAGACAACTACGCTGGATTGACTTAAAGCTAGGAAAGTTACTAAAAAGTTTATTATCTAAAAGCACTAAAAAAACAAAAAAAAGTGCTTTTAAAACAATGGCAGATGCGAGTATCTGGCAAAATAAGCTTATAAAATATATTGCTATTACATTTATATTATTTTTAATGGCTATTTTTATCACTATTCCGTTTAGCTTAGAGGCTCAAGCTGTATTTATTAGTTTTATTTTATTGGTAGCCTATTCACTAAGGCGAGTGAAAGGACAAATGGCGACTATTATCATGATCACATTATCAGTCACTACCTCCTCGCGCTATTTATGGTGGCGGTACACTGAAACACTAAATTGGGATGATCCTCTCGCTTTATTCCTAGGTTTGGGCTTATTGCTTGCTGAAACCTATGCTTGGCTAGTACTAATTCTTGGTTTTTTCCAAACTATTAACCCGCTTGAGCGTAAACCTATTGCCATGCCTAAAAATACCGACCTGTGGCCAACCGTAGACGTTTATATTCCAACCTATAATGAACCTCTGAGCGTAGTGAAACCCACTACACTCGCGGCGATGAGCATTGATTGGCCCGCAGATAAGCTTAATGTATACATATTAGATGATGGCAAACGCCCTGAGTTTGCTCAATTTGCTGAACAAGTTGGCGTAGGCTATTTAACTCGCCCTGATAATAATCATGCCAAAGCGGGTAATATGAATAGTGCGATGCGCTATACAGATGGCGAATACATTGCTATTTTTGATTGCGACCACGTTCCTGCTCGATCATTTCTACAAATGACCATGGGGCAGTTTTTAAAAGATAGTAAGGTATGCTTAGTGCAAACCCCGCATCACTTTTTTTCAGCCGATCCCTTTGAAAGAAATTTAAATAACCACAGTCAAGTCCCTAACGAAAACATGCTGTTTTATGGCCTAATTCAAGATGGAAATGATATGTGGGACGCGACCTTCTTTTGTGGCTCGTGTGCGGTATTAAAACGCCAAGCACTTGATGATATAGGCGGCTTTGCGTTTGAAACCGTAACTGAAGACGCGCACACCGCACTAAGAATGCAGCGCGCAGGTTATAAAACAGCTTATATTAATATTCCACAAGCCGCGGGATTAGCCACCGACAGTTTATCGGCTCATATTGGCCAACGAATTCGTTGGGCGCGTGGTATGGCGCAAATATTTCGTCTTGATAACCCGCTATTAGGCAAAGGGTTAAACCTGCCACAACGACTGTGCTATATAAATGCCATGCTACACTTTTTATCTGGGGTTCCTCGCATTGTATTTTTAACCGCTCCTTTAGCACTCATCTATTTCAACGCTTATATTATCTATGCACCATTTTTAGCCATATTTATTTATGTTGTACCCACACTCATTCAAGTAAAAGCGACTAACTCACGTATTCAAGGTAAATACAGGTACTCATTTTGGGGTGAAGTTTACGAAACAGTACTGGCTTGGTATATATTAAAACCCACCACAGTTGCTTTATTTAACCCAAATAAAGGTAAGTTTAATGTAACTGAAAAAGGGGGACTTAATAATAAAGAGCATTATGATTGGGGGATTTCTAAACCCTATATGGTATTACTCGCGATTAACTTATTAGGCATTATTGTGGGTACTTTAAGAGCCTTTTTTGGTGAGCCAAATCAAATTGGAGTGCTAATTATTAGTATGGCATGGGCCACCTATAATATTATTATTTTAGGTGCTGCCGTCGCGGTAGCAGCTGAAGCTCGTCAAGTAAGAAACTCACACCGCGTAAAAGCAAACTTTCCGGCGGGTATTCGTTTAGCGAATGGACATACTTTAAAAGTTAAAATTACCGACTACTCTGATAACGGAGTAGGTATTGAAACCGAGCATGCGCATTTATGCAGGGTTAACGATAAAATAGAGCTATTAATGAGCAGAGGTAATAAGCAGTTTTCGTTTACTACCTATGTAACTAATACTCGGGAGAAGCAATTTGGTCTTACACTCAAAGATCTCAGTATAGAAAAGCAACTGGCGTTTATTCAGTGTACTTTTTCAAGAGCTGATGCTTGGTTAGATTGGCAAAACAATTTTAAACATGATCGCCCATCTTATAGCTTTAAAGAAGTTAAAAAAACAAGTTTACGAGGGTTTACTAATATATTGTTTCACGCACCAAGACAACTCCAACCTATTATTAAGTTTATGACTAATTTAGTTATTTACGTAAATTCATTCATTCCCAAAAAACCGATAGTGCAGAATAATTATGATTAAAAAGTTGCTTAATACACTCACCCTACTTCTGTTTACTAGTACGGCGTGGCACGTTATTGCTATCGAACCTATGCCAAATAAATCACTTTTTGCAAATGGTTACCCCGAAAGTGCAGCCGTATCGGGCTTAAAACTTGATTTTAATGCTTTAGGTTTTACTAACTATAAACTAGATGGAGTAAACAATAATTCTCGCGTCGATTTTACCAACAGTATAGATAAACTAAGCAAAAACTTAATGCTTAATTTTTCTTATACTAACTCGCCATCATTGCTTGCTAATGTTTCACACTTAAAAGTATATTTTAATGAAAACTTAGTCACAGTATTACCTGTTAATAAACAGCTTAGTACCGTTGAAAACTTAATTACGCATAACATTCAACTCAATTCAAAATACATACAAGACTTTAATCAAATTCGTTTTGAGTTAGTGGGCTATTACGACTTGACCTGTCATGATTACCATAATCGCTCTATTTGGGTTGAAATAAGTAAATCAAGCAATATTACTCTTGATCAGACTGAGCTGGCTATTGATAGTCGTTTAGAGTATTTACCTGAACCCTTTTTTGATAGTAAAGATTTTAGTAAATTAAACCTGCCATTTATATTTGCTACAACGCCAAACAAAGAAGCCATTGAAGCTGCCGCCACTTTATCTAGCTGGTTTGGTGCACAAGCCGATTGGCGCGGAGCACAATTTCCGTTATTAAAAAATAAAGCACCTAATGAACATAGCGTGGTGTTTATCACTAACGACTCTAAGCCTGATTTTTTACGTGACTACCCTGATGTTGATAAACCAACAATTGAAATTATTTCTAACCCACTCCATCGCTATAAAAAAATGTTACTTATAGTGGGCAAAGACACTGCTGATTTAAAAACTGCAGTAACGGGTTTAGCATTTGGTCATAAACTGATGACTGGTCGCACCGCTAGTATAGAGGCTATTAATCAGCTCCCGCTAAGAGAAGCATATGATGCTCCTCGCTGGTTAAGAGGCGATCGCCCCGTACATTTTGATGAGTTAATTGACTACCCAAAACAATTACAAGCTCAGGGCTTAAATAATGGCCCGGTAAAATTAAACGTACGCCTTGCACCCGATTTATTTACTTGGCGCGAAAAAGGCATCCCAATTACGCTGCAATATAGAAATACGCCTGAGAGCAGCATGCTTGACTCACGCCTAAACATGCTAATTAATCAAGAGTTTATTAGTGGTTTTTTACTCAGTAAAAATGATTCATTACTAAGTAAAACCAAAACAATTATGCCTTTAATTGGTAATACAGATACCACAAAAAACGCAGAAGATTTTTCCTTAAATGGGATTAACTTAGCAATTAGAAATGAGCTTAACTTTGACTTTCGCTTTGGTGTACTTAAAAAGGGAGAATGCTCTGTTGTACCTGCAGGAGGGGAGTATGGCGTAATAGATGGTAATTCAAATATTGATGTTAGTGGGTTTCATCATTACATTGCCCTACCCGATTTAAATGTATTTGCTAATAGCGGTTTCCCATTTACTAAATATGCCGACTTACATCAAACCTTGGTTATTTTAGATGATAATCCAACACCTGAAGCAATCACTTTACTACTCAATTTAACCGGTCGCTTTGGTGCTATCACAGGCTACCCTGGACACCGTTTAGAAATACAATCAGTCAGTGACGATAATAGTAATTATGATGACAAAGATATTATGATTATTACCGCCGCAAATACAGCGGTGAGTGACATTGATGAGAACGCGCCCACCAGTAAGCTTTTAAAAAATAACCACAGAATTATAAAGCAAGCTTTTTATAATGGCGCCTATGATGCTGATACAACAGAAGATGTACAGGTAAGCTTAGTTAGTAGCGGAGACTTAGCCGTTATTGCAGGGTTTCAATCGCCATTTGACTCTGAGCGCTCAATCGTGTCGTTAACCGCCAGTACTAATAAAGCGTACACACTACTAGATACTGCATTTAACGAGTCGCAATGGTTATCGCAAATTAAAGGCAGCGCTGCCGTTATTACTAGCCAAGGCGTAAGCTCTGTTAAGGCAGATGATACGTATTTTGTGGGGTATGTACCTGTGTATACTTTAATTTGGTTTCATTTATCTGATCATCCATTTTGGCTAGCTTTTTTATCTATTTTAACCCTGTTACTTATTTCATTTATAATTTGGCGCTTACTACAGGCCCTTACCTACAAACGTTTAGCTGAAGGAGATAAATAATGAAATTATTTATAACTAAAGCATTTATTATGCTGATTTTATTTACTCCTTTAAGCCACGCACAACAATGTGCGCCTTGGCAGCAATGGCAAACGTTTAAAACACACTTTATGAGTGATGATGGCCGAATAATCGACTTAGGCAGCGAGCAAAATATTACCACTTCTGAAGGGCAATCCTATGCGCTATTTTTTGCGCTAATTGCCAATGATAAAACCGCTTTTGATAAAGTATTAAACTGGACTGAAGAGCATTTAGCCGAAGGCGATTTAAGTACTCGCCTACCTGCATGGCTATGGGGAGTTAATAAAAACAACGTAGGTAATATTCTTGACTCAAACCCAGCATCTGACTCTGATTTATGGATTGCTTATAGCTTATCGCAAGCAGCTATACTTTGGGATGACCGCCGTTACCGTATTTTAGCAGCTGTGCTCGCACAGCGTATAATGCGCGAAGAAACAGCGTATATTAAAGGACTTGGTTTATCTTTATTACCCGCACCTAGCGGCTTTGAGTTTGATAACAAGCGCTATAAATTAAATCCAAGCTATTCGCCGCTGTTTATTTATCAGCAATTTAGCAAACTTTATCCTCATTCACCATGGCAAGAGCTGCATGACGGTTCTGCCAACCTAATTCTTGAAACAAGTAAGCAAGGTGTTAGCCCTGATTGGATTATGTTTGATACTAACAAGGGCTTTTACTTTGATAAAAAAGTAACCGACTTGGGAAGCTATAATGCAATTAGAGTCTATTTGTGGGCAAGTATGATGGCAGAGGATGCACCTTACAAAAAGCAATTAGTCGCACAGTTTGCTCCTTTCATTAAAACGATAAATAAGCGTGGTTATGTGCCTTTAAATACCTATGCACAAACGGGGAACTCAGATAAAAGAGGACCTGTTGGCTTTAATGCCGCATTACTGCCTTTACTAGCAACAGCAAATAATGACAATGACGCTGTAACAATGTCGATTCAACAAAAGTTAATGGTTGATAAATCATTTAGCAAATCGCGTTATTACGATAGTGTATTAAATTTATTTGGTAGCAGTACCTTAGATAAACGCTTTGCAATTTTAGCAGACGGGACGCTGCAACCTAACTGGAGCGATGAATGTCGTTAAGGTTTAGCTTAGTTTATGCCTTAGTAGCGTGCTCAACGTTAAGTGCTAAAACAGTCGAGGATATAGACACTCAGTCTGTCGCATGGCTATTAAAGCAGATAAATATTGGCAAAGGGCAAGAAAATAAAAAGCTCGTTGAAGATAGCTTACGTAAGCTCGTTGCTATAGCCCCACTGCGCATTGAAACCCAATGTGCTTTAGCACGTAATTACTTTGCTACCGGCGCAACTAATGAAGCAACCTTATTACTAAACCAGCTTGATAATGGCGCAGCAAAACAACACCCATGTATTGAGCAACTTCGAGTTATTGCCCGTATTGAAACAACCGACAAACCATTAGTACAACAAGCAAAATTACTAGCAAGAGCTGGACAATATGTTCAAGCTCGGCAAATTTATAACACCCTTTTTGATACAGCCTACCCCGAGCTTAGTTATGAGCTTGAACATTTAAACTGGTATGCACAAGACAGTGCCCAATGGCAGCAGGTTAATAAAGGCTATTTGCGCTTAATAGAGCAATACCCTGATGTAGCCCTAATCGAAATAGCTTATGCGACGCACCTGTTTAAACGCTCTGCGCTCGATAAACATGCGACTGATGTTTTTAGTAAATATGGCGTAACTGGACGTTTTAGCAACCAAATTGAGGATGCTTGGCTAAGAACATTGGCATTTATGCCTATTGAGAGTAGTACTGAGCAACAGTATCAGCGTTACTTTCTTGTGTATCCCTTTAGCAGTAAAGGGGAATTACAATATCAAGATTTCAAAAAGAAGTTTAGCGCTCGTCAAGCCTTGCTAGGTGATCCTGCTTATCAACTTTGGCAAAAAGGTGATGAACTACTTGAAAACAATAAGTTAAATGCCGCTGAACCTCTTTTATTACGAGCGTTAAAAGGCCGCCCAGCTGATTCTCAAGTTATGCGTAGTTTAGGTGTGCTCTACTTACGCTCAGGTGAGCATCAAAAAGCAGATAACTACTTTACTCGCGCATTAAAATACACCTCAGAGTTTAATGAGCGTGAAATACTCAAAGGCTTAGCCAAAACTGCCAATTTTTGGCTGTATATTCGCCAGACTAAAGAAGCCATAAATAACGCAGAGTTCAGAACGGCAGCACTCAAACTAAATTTAGCAGCTGCATTACAAGAAAACCCTAACACCATTTTATTTTATAAGGGCGAGCTTTTATTTGCTCAAGGGCAGTACTCTCAAGCTGCTACTTTTTATCAAAGTGTTTTAAAAAATGAACCGCTTAACTCAAGTGCATTATTAAGCTTACTTAAAATAGCCGAACTTGAGCAAAGTGAAAAAGCGTTAAATGCTTTTTATAATAACCTTAGTTCTTTGCAAAAACAGCAAGTAAAGTCAGCTTACGCGGCCGCTGTTAGCAAGCAACTAAGAGAAAAAGCGACTCGATTTTATGATGCTGGCGAATTAAACACCGCTAGAAAAACCTTAGAATATGCCATTGAGTTAACTCCTCAACAACCCTGGTTATACTATGATCTTGCTTTAATTTATCAGCAACAAGGTTTAACTCAGCAAGCCCGATCTTTATTTAACAATGTGTTATGGCAATTTCCACTTAACTCTTCACTGCGTTATAGCCATGCACTTTTTCTGCGCTCTATAGATGACTATAAAGGTGCACAAGCGACGTTAAAGTATATTCCGGTTAAAGATAGAGATGCCGATATTTTAGTGCTCGAACAACAGTTACATATTAATGAGTCGCTTAATCAAAGCGAGCAACTCTTAAATACTAACAATAAAACAGTCGCGGTTTACCATTTAAGTAGTTTAGAAGCGCAAGATTTAACACCTTTAATGCAAGCAAAACTAGCAAGTAGTTGGTATAAAATTGCAGAGCAACAATACGCACTTAACTCACTTAATAAAGCTTTAACAAGCGCGCCAACTCTCGCCCCATATTGGCATATGCTTTATGGTGAATGGCTTTTAGAGCAAGGCATTGAAGAGAAAACGCATAACTGGTTTACAAGTTACACATTGCCAGAGAGCGCAACTGAAAACGAAATCGCTCAATATGTGCAATTACATAATAATTATATAAATCAATATTACAGCGGTAGCGATTTAATCGCTAAGCTAAACCAGCTTGATCAAAAATATAAAAATACGTCGGCAATAACTACCGCTCTTATAAATGCTAACTTAGCACTTGAGCAACGTGAAGCGGCAATTATTTTATATCAGCAAAAAATACAAAGTAAACAAACTCTTGAGCCCCAAGCTTTAATGGCTATTGCCACCGCTTATAGAGAGCTTGGCGATGACTATCAGGCAAAGCAGGTTACGCAACAGGCTATAAATCAAAGTTCATCTCAAGAGGGGTACTTACAACGACAAATAATGGCATCCCTTAATGAGTTTAACTACGCGGGTGATGCGCTGTATCTTGCGAAGCAATTAGTTGATAAATCGCCAAACGATCAAGAACTTCGGTACTTAGGAGCTCAAGTTGCCGATAAGTTTAACAATGTCGAGCAAGCAAATACCTGGTATCAGCAAACACTGTCGCCTAACCAAGCTCTCAATGATGAACAGCTATACAGCAGCCTAGCGCGTATTAACGATACTGACCCTTGGTATATTAATGGTGCAAAACGTGAATTAATAAATCAACAAAATAAAAACCAAGCTTATATTGCCATCGGGGTTAACTTTAGTGGTCAAACAAGTACCCAAAGCGAAGCAACGCTGGGAGCTAGCTTAATGCCTATGGAAGCTTATTTTCCGCTTTGGCAAGGCCATGGATTTATTAAAGTCGACCCTACAACTATAAGCGCACAAACAACACGATTTGATGAGCAATTTGCAGGTAGCCGCTATGGACAAGGTGCATTGTGTATTTTTACCTGTTCATTAGATGAAGTAAGCCCTGAGGAAAGTGGCGTTGATATTGGTATAGGTTGGCAAAATGAAAACTGGCGTGTTGATATTGGTACTACCCCACTTGGTTTTTTAATTGAAGACATAGTGTGGGGCATAAACTACGCAGACGATTTTGGCGACTTTGGATACAGCCTCGAATTTGAAAAACGCCCTGTTACCAGCTCGGTACTCTCCTATGCTGGTTTAACCGATATATACTCAGGTAAAGTTTGGGGTGGCGTGCGCTCAACTGGCCTAACCGCCAATTTATCGCACGACTTGGGTGGTAATTGGGGGTTTTGGTCAAGTGCCGACTTTCAATTATATAAAGGTCAAAACGTAAAAGACAATCAACGCTATCGGCTAATGGGTGGCAGTTACTATCGCGTTATTAGTAACCAAGAGCGTGAATTTACAGCAGGTGTCAGTTTATTGCATTGGTCTTATAAGTTTAATTTAAGCGAAGAAACCTATGGTCATGGTGGATATTACAGCCCGCAAAACTATATAGGTATTTCATTACCATTAAGTTATGACGCACGTTGGGGAGATGATTTTGTTTATCGAATTAAAACCGGTATTTCTTACTCACAAACTAAATCGAACGCGATTGACTTTTTTCCAAACGATCCCGACTTACAAGCCCAAGCATTCGTAAGCCAGCTTGAAACAGGCGTCGTTCCTGCTTTTAAGGGTGATACTAGCGCCGGTGTTTCGTATAACTTAGAAGGCAGTTTTGAGTACCGAGTAACCCCGCATTGGTTTTTTGGAGGCTACTTAGCAATTGACCGCTCTGACTTTTATGAACCTAACTTTGGACAACTTTATGTACGTTACTATTTCAATCCTGTTTACGGCACATTAGCATTCCCAGGCAAACCTATAATACCTTATGCTGACTTTTAACAAGGTTTATTGTGTTTAAACCATAAAGCTTAACACTTCCCCTCGCACTAAGGTCTATGTATACTAATGCGCAATTGTAGCTAGGATAAGGGTGTGACTCTTACCTACAGCTTTACTACCTTAACGGCAAACCATTACCTTAGCTGCATTAAACAATACTGATGGTCGAGCATTTAGCGTGTAATACATGGCGCTAAATAGCTAAAGCAAAAATATATAAGGCCATTACAACAATACTTAAAGTTAGGAAGTAAATATGAGTTCAGCTCCAGATAGTGGCTTTTTTGGCCACCCTAAAGGACTTTCAACCTTGTTCTTCACCGAAATGTGGGAACGAATGAGTTATTACGGTATGCGGGCGCTGCTCGTATTATTTATGACAGCAAGTTTACAACAAGAAGGTTTAGGTTTTACCGTTGCTTCAGCTGCTGCTATTTACGGTTTGTACACAGGCGCAGTATACTTTTTAGGCTTACCTGGTGGTTGGCTAGCTGATAGATTATTCGGCGGTCAAAAAGCTGTTTGGTATGGTGGTATTATTATTATGTGTGGCCATATTATTTTGGCTATTCCACATGATTACTCATTTTTTATTGGTTTAATTTTTGTAGCAACGGGTACAGGTTTACTCAAACCAAATATCAGCGCTATGGTTGGACAACTATACAGTGATGCAGATGAACGCCGTGATGGCGGGTATGCAATTTACTATATGGGAATTAACTTAGGTTCTATTATTGGTTACTATGTATGTGGTTACTTTATGGAGAATGTAGGTTGGCATTGGGCGTTTGGTGCTGCAGCTGTTGGTATGGGTCTGGGTTTAATTCAGTACCACTTTTCACTTAAAAATTTACCTGAACACAGTGCAAAGCCTGCAAACCCTCTAACTCCTGAAGGTACAACTCGAACTTGGGCTGCTATTGCTCTATTTGTTGTTACCGCAGCTGCTATAACAACAGCAATCATGACGGGTTACATTATTGTTGACCCTGTGGTTATTGCCGGTTATGTCGCCGTAGCATTTACTGCTATATTTTTTGCTTACTTTGGTGCTATTTACTTTCGCGGTAAATTAACCGAAGCAGAAAAAAGAAGAATGTGGGCATTATTTTTAGTTTGTATTGCTTCAGCTTGTTTTTGGTCTGGCTTTGAGCAAGCTGGTTCTTCATTAAATTTATTTGCACGTGATTATACCGATCGCTTTATTGGTACATTTGAGGTGCCTACAGCCTGGTTTCAATCACTAAATTCTATTTTTATTATTGTTTTATCGCCATTTTTTGCAGCACTTTGGATCAATATGTCAAAGCGCCTTGTTTCACCATCTTATAGTGCAAAATGTGCTGTTGGTTTAATTATAATGGCAACGGGTTTCTTAGTTATGTTTATGGCAGCGCATTATGCAGCAGAAGGTCTAAAAGTAGCACCTTACTGGCTTGTTACTACCTACTTTTTACATACAGTGGGTGAGCTTTGTTTAAGCCCTGTAGCATTAAGTGCTGTGAGCCGTTTATCTCCGAAGCGTTTTTCTGGACAAATGATGGGCGTATTTGTATTAACTTATTCTATCGGTAATATCATTGCAGGATTACTTGCTGGTAACTTCGATCCTAATAATGTTGATGAAATACCTAACTTATACCTACAAATAGCATTATTTAGTATTGGTGTTGGTATTATTTTAGTACTAATGACCTTTAAATCTAAAGTGTGGGAAAGACAGGGATTAAGCGAGGAAGCCTAATAATTAACACGTTTTATTAAAATACTTTTAATTTAATACTTATTATCCAGCTTTTAATTACTTCCCCATAGCAGTATGGGGAAGTTTCCTCTTGATAATCTTTTATTGCTTAGTTGTTAACTGGTATTATATAGCCAATTGATTACTGATTAGATTTTTAGGGATAGCGGGTAGATGCAATTGTTCACTTTATATAAAGTAATTTTAGTTGTTTTTTTCATTGGTTTTTTATCTGCTTGTGGTGGCGCTGGCGATCAAGTTACTCCTAATCCTAATAACCCTTCCACTCCCCAAGCTAACGTATTACTTATTACTGGTGCAGGTTTATCTGCCACTATTAACGATAACTTTAAAATTGAAATTCCTGCCAATAGTGTTAACTCTGATACAGAGCTTACTTATATTAGTATTGAGCAAGACGAAACGTCGCAGAATCAAAATATTATTTCTAATCTACATAGCTTAACTCCCGCAGGGCTTTCACTAAGTAATCCTTTTACAATTTCCTTAAAAATCCCTGACGATTACGCATTAGGCGGCCAACTTTATATTGCCCGTTTAAACGCTACAACTTGGGAGACTATAGAGAACTCTCGTGTTTTAAATGGTTTTGTTACAGCTCAAGTTAATCAGTTAGGCACATATGCCATAAAAATGCAGCGTAAAGAACGCACTGCCAGTATAGGCCCTACCTGTGATGAAAACAGCACTGAGCAATCTATTCGCTTTGTACATATTGCCGACTTACATGCTCGATTTGGTTATCAAGAGCAATTTTTTAGCCGAATTAAGGCATATCATAAAAAGGCTTTGAGCGAATCACCTCATACTTTATTTACCGATGGTGGAGATGATTACGAAAAAGGCACTGTAGCTGAGCAAATATCACAAGGTTTAGCGACCGATGAAGCCGTAAAAGCAATGAAGTTCGATCTTCGTGTAATAGGTAACCATGACTATGCTTGGGGGCCTGAAAAATTATTAGGCTTCTCAAAGGATGACAATGCCATTGTACTTGCCAGTAATACACGCTACGAAGGCGAACAAACACAAGATTTTGCAGCAGTAGGTTTTGCTAAAGTACAAGTAGGCTGCATTACACTCGGCGTATTTGGTATGACATCGGTCCCGTGGAACGAGCTAGATAGACCACTACAAGATGACCCTATTCCTGATTTTATCAAACAATTTAAAATGAGCTGGCAATGGCAACAAATAGCACAAAGTATTGTTAGTCAGTACAGTGATGAAGTAGATTATATGCTGATGTTAAGCCATTTAGGTGAAGGCATTGATACTAGAATCGCACAAAGTGTGAGTGGTATTGATTTGGTTTTAGGCGGTCATACCCATGGCGGTGAGAGCTTTAATACCCTTGATAATGACGCTATTGTTATTCAGCCTAACTTTTACGCTAAGGGCATAACCGACTTAAACTTAACGTTCGACACTAGTAATAAAACGCTCAAAAATGTTGACTACAAAACAGTAAAAACCGACACCATTACTGAGCAAGACACAACCACACAACAAGCCATCGACACAATTATGGGCCGTTATGCTCCCGATGCACAAACTGAAATTGCAATATCAGAAAACTACTTAAATGCAATGCAATTAGCAGCAGTAACCGCTGCAGCCGCTCAGCACTCAAGCAGCACTATTTCAGCAGCTTTACTCAACCCTGAGTTAGTGCAAAAACGTTGGACCCCTGGCACCCTAACACAAGAGGACTTTCATAAAGCTTACTACGTAGAAAGGCAGCCATCTAACACTCCAGGCTTTAACTCTTTATATAAAGTTACAGTTAGCGGCAATGATTTAAATGCTATGTTAGCCAATCAAGCTGATTGGTTTTTACTAGCGCCTGAAAATATTCAAGCATCAAATAACTACAGTGTCGCACTTTTTAAAGGGGTAGCTCTTAATCCTGATTTATTTTTTAATGGGGTTACTTTTAATGATGTAGCACCGATAGCCGAAGCTTGGTGGCTTCTGGATCAATACGCACGTCATAGAACCACTCAATGCTTGCATATTGATACAAATACGCCACTCAATGCCTGCCAAGACATTGCTAATATCACTATTTGGAACTTTGATGATGTTAGCGATCCGCTTAAAGCCGACTTAGGCCCATCAATTCTTAGTTACTTCGATCCTGACAATAAAGGCTGGGGTCCTAAAAAGACCACCTTTGCTAGTACTAGCGCATTTAATATTAGTGATTTAGCTGATGGCGCATCAACTGTAATGGCATTTACCGATCACTCTCCTAACGAAGGGCTAAAGATTGAGTTAAATACCGCGCCAAATGGGGATTTTGCAAACCAAGGAATGGTGTCTGACTACACTTTAGTGATGGACATTTATTGGCCTTTTGCAGCAAAAGAAATATACAGAGCACTAGTTCAAACCGATGCAACAAATGATTTGAATAACGACGCTGACATATTTATTAATCCTATTGGTGGGTTAGGTGCATCAACCAGCGACAGTGGTTATTTTGGCACATCTGAGCCTGATACCTGGCACCGTATAGCTTTTGTATTTTATACCGCACCAAGCAATGGCGTATTTGAAGTGTATATTGATGGTGAATTTGCGGGTGTTAAAAGAGACGGTGAAATAGGTAAACGCTGGGCACTCGATCAAGCCGTATTATTATTAACTGATAATAACTACGAAACCGAACCGGGTTATTTAAACGCACTGCTTTATGCTGGTCGCGCAATGACTCGCAGTGAAATAAAAAGTATGGGTAACGCGCAACAAAAGCTGACTTTTAAGCAAACAACCCGAGAGCTCAATCAAAGTGTTGAACGCCATTACCAACTTGCACCCGCAATAAAACCTAATTTATGGTTAGAGCAACGTAGCAAGTTCTTTAACAATAGCAAACCGTAAACAATTAAATACAAAAAACCTTGTTTTTACTAGAGTAAAAAAAGAGATTTAAGTTAGCTTAAATCTCTTTATAAAAAATAAACCACAACAAAATCAATAGCTAAAACTTAAAATACCGCACTTATTCAAGCGTTTTAATACATACGCGTATTTAAAGCACTCAGCAAAAAAGTAACTTACTGCTAACCGTCCTATAAAATTTACACACGCGCTGTTTACTAAATAACAACGCCCTCTTCCCCAAAGTACAAATTTAGTTAATCATCTACAGCAATACGACAACAAATAATCGCAGTGCTTAATTGCGGGAGTAATGATAATGAGTGAAGTAAATAACCCTTTAGGTTTAGTTGGTATCGAATTTACCGAATATGCAACACCTGATGCAGATTACATGGATAAAGTATTTACCGACTTTGGCTTTTCAAAGCTAAAAAAATTCAAAGGTAAAGACATTGTTTATTACAATCAAAACGATATTCATTTTTTATTAAATAACGAGCGTGATGGTTTTTCGGCACAGTTTGCTAAAGATCATGGCCCGGCTATTTGCTCTATGGGTTGGCGAGTAGAGAATGCACAAAAAGCATTTGAAGCAGCGGTAGAGCGCGGTGCAAAACCAGCAACCGACTCGGCAAATAAAGATTTACCTTACCCTGCAATTTATGGCATTGGCGACAGCTTAATTTACTTTATTGAGCAATTTGGCGAAAAAGGCTCTATTTACGCACAAGACTTTGAAGATCTAGCCGAGCAAAACGTGGTTGACGATAAAGGCTTTATTCGCATCGACCATTTAACTAATAATGTTTATAAAGGCACCATGGAAAAATGGGCTAACTTTTATAAAGATGTATTTGGTTTTACAGAAGTTCGCTACTTCGACATTAAAGGCCAAAAAACAGCGTTAATTTCGTATGCGCTTAAATCGCCTTGTGGCACTTTCTCTATTCCTATTAACGAAGGTAAAGGCAACGATAATAACCAAATCGATGAATACCTTGGTGAATACAATGGCCCTGGCGTACAGCATTTAGCATTTTTAACTGACGACTTAGTAAGCTCACTTGATAAGCTTGATAAATCGACTATTGCAACTTTAGATATTATTCCTGAGTACTACGATACTATTTTTGACCGTGTACCTTGGGTTGCTGAAGACAAAGAAAAAATTCGTGAGCATCAAATTCTAGTAGATAGCCAAAGTGAAAACTGTTACTTACTACAAATTTTCTCTAAAAACCTATTTGGTCCTATTTTTATTGAAATGATTCAGCGAGTTGACGATGGTGGCTTTGGTGAAGGTAACTTCCAAGCACTATTTGAATCAATTGAACGCGACCAAGAGCGCCGTGGCGTTTTATAAGTAGTTAGCATTTATATTTTAAAAGCAGCGTAACTCGCTGCTTTTTGTCGTTTTACGCTGATATTGAGTAACAATTCTACTCTGTCTGTTTAAATCGTGCTATTCATCACCATATAAGCTGTTAATAATAGATGTTTTTAATCTTTATATGCTTATTTAATAAATTGATATTTATACTGATTAGCACGACCAACTAAACCAAAGGAAATGTAATGAGTTTAATTAACGAAACCCATGATATAAATTTAACAAGCTGGGTAGCCTCTGCAAACGTTGCAGATTGCGACTTCCCTATTCAAAATCTACCTTTTGCTGAAGTTCGTCGTAAAAATAGCAACGAAGCTTTTCGTGGCGCTGTCGCTATTGGCGATCAGGTTATCGATTTAGCAAAACTAAATGAACTCGCTATTTTTAGTGGTGATGCGCAAACAGCCATTGCTGCTGCAAGTAACACAACATTAAATGAATTTATGAGCCTTGGGCAGCAATATTGGTCAGCACTGCGTTTAGCATTATCTAAAGCGCTGCGTGAAGGCTCTGAGCATCAGGCTAAATTAAGCGAAGCGCTTATTGCACAGGCTGATATTGAGTTTGCATTGCCGTGTCGCATTGGTGATTACACCGACTTTTACACCTCTATTTACCATGCAACTGCTGTGGGTAGCTTGTTTCGCCCAGACAACCCTCTACTACCTAACTATAAATGGGTACCTATTGGTTATCATGGTCGCTCATCATCTATTGGTGTATCGGGCCAACAATTTCATCGCCCTAAAGGCCAAACCAAAGCGCCAGATGCTGAAGTACCATCGTTTGGCCCGTGTAAACGCCTTGATTATGAACTAGAAGTAGGTATTTACTTAGGTAAAGGTAACGCGTTAGGTGATGCTATAGCGATTGAAAATGCTGAAAACCATGTATTTGGCTTTTGTGTATTTAACGATTGGTCAGCACGTGATTTACAAGCGTGGGAATATCAGCCGTTAGGGCCGTTTTTAGCTAAAAACTTTGCATCAACGGTATCTCCTTGGATAGTGACAACTGAAGCGCTAGCACCATTTAGAACAAGCTGGACACGAGATGAAAACGATCCACAACCATTGGATTATTTAGAATCTAAAGCGAACCGTGAACAAGGCGCGTTTGATATTCAAATGGATGTAAAAATTCAAACTCAGCAAATGCGTGATGAAGGTCATACACCAACGCGTGTATCAACCTCAAGCTTTAAGCACTCATACTGGACAGTTGCGCAAATGGTAACGCACCATACTGTGAATGGTTGTAACTTTATGCCAGGTGATATGCTGGGCTCGGGTACGCAATCTGGCCCAACCCATGAAGAAGCGGGTTCGTTACTTGAGCTTTCTCGTGGTGGTAAAGAAAAAATCACGCTGAGCAATGGCCAACAACGTAGCTTTTTAGAAGACGGCGATAACGTTATTATGCGTGGCTGGTGTGAAAAAGAAGGTTACGCACGCATTGGTTTTGGCTGTGTAGAGAGTACTGTACTCGCTGCAAAATAATTTAAAGAATAAATTGTTTTGCTAAAAAGGATGGCATTTATTGCCGTCCTTTTTTATTAATTCAGTCATAGTTACAATTTTTTTCTAGCTTTTTAAACTCAAATTGCTATCTTAGCTTGGTTAATAGCCAGTATTTATGTGTCATGCCTATATTTATAAAGTCTTTTTTTGAACAGTTTTTTCCCTCTCGTCAACTACTTATTCGCCAAAATGGTGAAGTTAAGCATGTGGTTTTGGCGCCTTGGCTGCAAGTTTTTATCGTATTACTTGTATTAGTTACTCTTAGTTGGGTAAGTATTTCGAGCTTTCGGGTTTACTCACAAACTACAAAAATATCAGATATTGAGCAAACTCAACTCGATGAGCAAAAACAATGGCAACAGCAAGTCAGCGAGCAAAAAACACGCCATGACGAACAAATAGCACAATTAGCTGAGCTTGAACAAAAACAAGCTTTACTCCAAAGCATGATCGAATCTCTTCCTGCTTCTCTTAGTAAAGATGTTATAAAGCTGGGTGACGAACTTGAATCTCCTATTGAAGAAGAGCAAAGCGAGTTTCATGAACCTTTAGTCGATGACAGCGCTCAAAGTAAACAGGGGCAAAATACGCTCCCTAGTACATTCGCTGCTCGCTATGCACAGCTAAATCAATACTACGAGCAAAATTTTTTATCGCTTGAAAGTCAAATTACCCAACGTCATAACGCCATTTTAGCCATGCTTAAAGGTGCAGGGCTAGAGTCTGCATTAGCGCAACATTTAGCATTAAGCGAGCAAACAACCGCTCAAGGTGGTCCGTTAGATGTATTCGATGAAGCAAAAATTCCTGGCACATTTTTAGCTATTGCCGATAAATTATTACTACTAAATAATTTAGAAAACTTTTTAAATGAACTGCCTAATACCTTACCGCTGCCAGCTGCAAAGTATTATATTTCTAGCAACTTTGGATTGCGAAAAGATCCAATGAATAGTCGCCGCGCCTTTCATAAGGGCGTTGATTTAGCCGGCTGGCATAAAACTGAAATATTTGCTCCTGCCGACGGTACTGTACTGCGCGCTGGGCGCAATGGCGGTTATGGTAACTTTATAGAACTTGAACATAAAAATGGCTTAGTCACTCGCTTTGGTCATTTAAATAAAGTTAAAGTAAAAAAAGGCCAAGCAGTCACTAAGCACGATGTAATAGGCTTAATGGGCAGCACCGGCAGAAGTACCAGCACTCACTTACATTATGAAGTGCTTATTGATGGCAAGCATGTCAATCCTCTTAAAATAACAAAGGCGCTCTCTCGTGTTTGGTAAAAAAAAGCAAGTAACAAATAACGCTTCATTAAAACGCGTTAATCACGCTCCTTCTATTATTTCAGAAGATATGCGCCTTACCGGGTCAATAATAAGCCAAGGTGAAGTGCAACTTGATGGCCGCATTGATGGCGACATTAAAGCTACTCATTTAGTAATTGGCACTACAGGCGTAGTTGAGGGTATTGTTGAAGCGACAAGCGTGATTGTTAAGGGCAAAATAATTGGTTCATTAAATGCCAGTGAAGTTAACATTAAAAATAACGCTCATGTGCATGGTGATATTTTTCACGATACGCTTAGTATAGAAGCTGGTGCAATTATTGAAGGTAATTTAAAACAGCGCTTTGAAAAAGAAAACTTAACACTCATTAATGATGAGTCAAAGCCGGTGAGCGATGTAAAACCATTAATTAACGAGGACGATATCGGCTTGTCATTCGTAAATAAACAAGCCTCTAATAAAAGCTAGTTACTTTTTAGCTGTAATGTACATAGTAATATCTGCAGTGAATACTAGTTCATTGCGGGTATTATATAATTTTACTGGCACCACTAAGTCTTCTTTATCTAGCCACTGGTGCGGTAAATCAATCTCTGCAATAGCGGTTACATCGGTATCTACTTTAGCTAAATACCGTACCGTCATACCTTTTGGGATCCAACGGTGAGTTTTAACCGGTACCGTGGCATCCACCATCACTCCAGCACATAACTCGGCCAAATTACACTGCGCTATTGCATGTATTGTACCTATGTGATTATGAACCCTACGCCGGTTTTTAACCCGCGCACTACAATGTCCTGCTTTTAAATTAAGTATGTAAGGCTTCATCGAGCCAAAGTATGGCGCTTTAAAACAGACTATTTTAGTAAATAGCCAGTGCCCAAAGGGTAGCTTTTTAACAATGCGCCATGCTGTTAAAACTGAAGATTTATTGCTCATTATTATTTTCCATCGTTCATTCTTTTGTAAAAGTAACACATCAGACCAGTTTGAGGTAGTGTCTTTAAAAGTCCCTTTTAGCTATTTAACCTTAACTTTGGTGAAGAGATTTACTAACGTATTGAATCATAGTTATATTTAAATTTATTTTTTCTAACCAGTGATTTTCAGTGACAATAAGGCGAATTTACGCGTCAACTGCTGACCTATTGCAAGTAAATTCAGCGCAGTTAGCGCTGAAAATATCTGCTTGAGATAGATTTATTACCCAGAGTTCATGTTATTTAAATTAAAAAATATCAATGTCGACGATACTAAGGGTCATAAGCCCTTTCTTTTTTATTAGTCCCCCCCTAAAATACGCGACAAAAGGAGAACTAATGCAAACACAGCCCGCTAAACCAAACTTAACTTTATTACTTATATTAGCGTTACTCGTTATTTTTTGCCCTATGGCTATTGATATTTACCTACCTGCATTTCCAACTATTGCTGAGCAATTTGCTGTTTCAGAGCAGCAAGTACAACAAAGTGTTGCTATTTTTATGCTCACTGTAGGCTTAGGGCAATTAATTGCAGGCCCCCTTGCCGATAAGTTTGGTCGTAAACCGGTCGCTGTCATTGGTATTAGCCTGTATGCGGGCTCTGCCTTGTTAGCCTATTATGCTCCTTCATTTAATATATTGCTGCTCGCGCGTGCTTTACAAGGATTAGGAGCATGTGCCACTTTTGTGGTTGCTTTTGCCATAGTACGTGATAAATACGGTGCACAGCGAAGTGGGCAAATGATCACTTATTTAAATGGTATTATTTGTTTTATTCCAGCATTAGCGCCCATTTTAGGGGCATGGTTAACCGTGCAGTTTGGCTGGCGGATGAATTTTTTATTTTTAACTTTTTTTGCCATTTTTGGCTTAGTTATAACCTTATTATTTTTTAAAGAAACACGCCCAGCAGACAGCTACTATCAAGGCCATATTTTAGATTTACGCCGTTTTATGCCCATTATTAGCACTCCTATATTTTTATTTAATAGCTTACTTTGTATGGTCGCAATGTCGGCAATACTGGTGTACGTAACACTTGCGCCGGGTTGGTTAATTACTCACTTAGGCGGTACAGTTGCTGACTTTACTTTTTGGTTTACACTCAATGCGGTATGTAGCATTGTGGCGAGTTTTATAGCGCCTATGTATATTAAAAATAATAGCCAGCGTGCTTTGCGTCTTGGGGTTGGTTTATTGATTTTTTCGGGGTTATTAATGCTTGCGCTTAGCACCATACAAACCGCGCTGGCACTTATGTTACCTATGCTTATTGCTGCACTTGGTTTTGCTTTAAGTTTAGGCTCAGCAGCTGGTATGGCACTTTCTCGCTTTGCAAAACAAGCCGGAACCGCTTCAGCGCTACTTGGCGCAATGCAAATGAGTGGTGCGAGTATATTAGTGTTTGCAACACAGTTTTTAGGGTTAACTACACCATGGCTAATAGCCTTTCATTTACTATTGTTACTTCCTCTTTGGCTTATTTTAATAAGTAAAAAAGGACATGCTTTACACCCAACTCAAGGCTGATCATGATAAACCCTGATTTTTTAGTTTCTTTTTTACTGGCTAGCTTTTTAATTGCGGTGGCCCCTGGGCCTTCTAATGCCTTTTTAATGGCACAAACCTTTGCTAATGGCCGTACGGCAGGAATGCAAAGTGCGTTTGGTTTTGCTCTCGGTGGAGTAGTACATACATTTTTTGCTGTTGTTGGCTTAACCGCCATACTTAAAGCCTCTGAGGTAGCTTATAGTGCAGTGCAATATGCAGGCGCTGCTTATTTGTGCTACTTAGGGATAATGATGCTTAAAAGCACTTTTATAAAAGAGCCTATTGAGCAATCAGACAAACCACATATAACTACGAAGAAAAGTAAAAATGTAATGTTTCAAGCTATGATGACCGAAGTACTTAACCCTAAAGTGGCATTATTTTTTATCGCGTTTATTCCACAATTTGTTGATCCAGCACTTTCTTCGGCTACTTTTCAGCTCGCCTTTTTTGGTTTGCTGTATCCGCTTTTTGCTTTTCCGATTGATTGCGCTTATATTTATTTTGGCGATAAAATTGCGCGCTTTTTTAGAGATAACCCAAATAGCCAAACTTGGATAGATAGGATCACCGGCATTGTTTTCATTGCCCTTGCTATTAACTTATTACTTTAACAATAAAAAGAATTTTTTATGGACCAAAAAATACAATCGCTACCGGCTAAAAAAAATATTGCACTAGTAGCGCACGATGGTAAAAAAGCGGCTTTAAAATTATGGTGTATAAAACACCTAAACGCACTGAGAGAGCATACATTATATGCCACAGGCACCACAGGGCATTTAATCAATAAAACCACAGGGCTAGATGTAATTCAATTGCTTAGCGGCCCAATGGGTGGCGATCAGCAATTAGGGGCTAAAATTGCTGAGCATGAAATACATATGCTGGTGTTTTTTTGGGACCCGCTGGCATCGCAACCCCACGACCCAGATGTAAAAGCACTACTACGCTTAGCGGCAGTGTGGAACATACCAGTAGCCTGTAATGAAGTAAGTGCTGACATGCTCCTAAGCTCGCCATTAATGAATGTTGAGCTTGAGCGCACCTTGCCAGATTACGAAAAGTATTTAGCAACCCGACAAATAGATATTTAATATTTAATGGCTTAGCTGTAAAGCATGCTAGCCCATTTAGTTAAACCGGCGGTTACACTACCAAAGTGATCGCCATTAACCATTTTAATATCGCCTAAATGTTGGCTAAGCGCTGCTTTAATAAGGGGCGACTGTGCACTACCTCCGGTTAAATAAATAACATCGGGCGTAGTATCTGCATCATTTATAGCTTGCTTCGCTAAAGTGACTATTTGGCTAATGCTATCATCTACCGCTAATGCTAAATCACTGACTGAAACATCTTTACTTAATGACGCATCTAAAAAGCTAAGATCGCAGTTATAATTAGTGGCTGAAGTTAATGCTATTTTAGCAGCCTCAGCTTGTTGTACTAATTGATGCCCTTGCCTATTTTGCTGCAAATGTATTAATCGTTTAAATAGCTCTGGCGCGCTTACATCACGCAATTGTGCGCTAAGTTCTCTATGATGGTTAGCACTATAAAATTGGCTTTGTAAGTTTACATCGTTAATTTTACAGGCTTGCCAAAAAGCTTGATTAGGCAAAGGTAGCCCTGATTTAAACGTACTGCCTAAGCCTAAAAGCGGCATCAAGCCATAGTAACTTAAAGCTATGTCTAAATCGTTTCCACCAATACGCTTACCGCTGTGAGCTAAAAAGTCAGCGTCACGGTCACTTTTATCCCGAAAGCTTGGCCCCATTTGCACAAACGAGCAATCGCTGGTACCGCCACCAATATCAATAACCAGTACTTTTTGGTTTTGTGTTAAGTTGCTCTCGTAATCAATACCGGCCGCCAGTGGCTCGTATAAAAATGCTACATCTTTAAAGCCGGCACGTTTTGCAGCGCGCTCTAAAATACCAATTGCTTGCTGATTTGACTCCTCACCGCCTACCGCCTGAAAGTTAACCGGACGACCAATAACGGTTTGGGTTAACGTTTTGCTTAGTGATTGCTCAGCACGTTGTTTTATTTTTAAAATCATTGCGGTGGCAATGTCTTCAAAAAAGTTAATTTGTCCTTGTTTTAAACCCGTAGCGCCAAAAAATGATTTTGGTGATTTAACAAAATAACCCTCTTCAGGAAATTGCACATACTCGCTAATTGCTTCGCGGCCAACAAATAAGGTTTCGTCTGTGGGGTGTAAATCTAAGTCAGATTTAATTCGTGGTAATGAATTTAGCAATGCTTGGCGTTGAGTTTTAAACGCAAGCTCATCGCTGCTACGTTGTAAATGCTTGGCAACATAGTCAACTACCAACGCACTATGGTGGGTATAAAGTGTTGAAGGTAGGTAATGTTTTCCTTGCTCTAACGGCACTAATTGAACGTTACCCTCGTTCATTACACCCATAGCACAATTAGAACTACCATAATCAAAACCAACAAACATATATCACCATACATCACTAAAAAGGCCGCGCAATTTAGCATACCTAGCAATAAATATATACTCATATAGGGCTGAATAATTGTTAGGGTGACTCTCTCACGCGTAAAAAACTAGCAAAACGAGGCAAGCCATTTTTTGTTAAACCATGGAATCGATAAGTAATGGTGCTACCCAATGCTGGCGGGCTTGCACGCTCGGCATCGCTAAATCCGGTGCCAATTGAAAACAGTTGCCCTTGCGCTGTTTTTACTCTTAACGCTCCTAACATGCCTTGGTATTTACCTTTACCCGGTAGGTATGCAATCACTATTGCTTCAGCATCTAAGTAGGGCTTTAATTTTAATAGCGCATCGCTGCGCCCATCGGCATGTTTTGCGCTTGCTAAATGCAGCATAACGCCTTCGCCACCTTGCGCTGTTATATTTTTAAAATAGTTAGTTAATAATTGGTTATTAGTAAACTGATGCTGCTTTATAGCTTTTATATGAGGTGAATTTAAACCAGCAACAAGGTGGCTGTAATTGCTGTAGCGCTGGCTAAAAGGCACGTTTGCATCAGGCATATCAAATACTTGATACGTAATACTTTGCCAATCATGATTATTGGGAGTTTTAGTGCGCACAATGCCACTGAGCACCGCAAAGTGCTGATGTTTAGTCCACAGTTCACCATCAAGCCATACTTTAGGTAAGGGTGCTGTAAACCATTCAGGCGCGTTTATTACATTACCTTGTCGGGTAACAAACTGTTTGCCTGTCCAAATAGCCCTTACACCATCAAACTTTTCACTAACTAAATAGTTACTTACATCGCTGTGCTTAGTTTCGTCATACACTTTAGCAAGCAGCACCTTGGGCAATGTTGCATTCACAATAGAGCTAAAAAGTACTGCTGTGATTAAAGTAATTAATTTTATATAAAACATCAGCGCGTCCAAGCAAGGTAATGTGGCTTAAACTATAGTTGAGATTGCAGCCATTGCCAAAACTCTTGCAGATCATCCATACGGTAACTGGCTTGGCTAAAGTCATGGTTTTGCGTATGGCTATTAGCAATCGCCACAACACTTACAGCGGCGTTGTTTGCTGCAGTTACTCCGGTAAAGGTATCTTCTACTGCAATGGCATCTTTAGCAGCTACATTTATCTGCTTGAGTGCTAATAAGTAAGGATCTCCGGCTGGCTTTGGATTAATAACATCATCTTTAGTGACTACTGCGTCAAATAAATCATAAAAGCCAAGCCCTTTTAATATTGGTTCTGCTTCGTGGCGAGCGCTGCCTGTTACTAACGCCATTTTTAAGCCGCTGCTTTTAACCGCTATTAATGCTTGTTCTGCAAAAGGCATTAGTGCTGGTAAATTGGTTTTTACATATTGTGCAAATAAACGGTATTTTTCATCGGCTAAATAGTCACTGCTAACCGATAAGTTATGCTGTTGCTTTATTTCACTTGCAGCTTCGAGCGTTGGCCGCCCCGAAAAACGCTGACAAAACTCACTCTCTTCGTAGTTTACATTAAATGGCGCAAGTACCTGGCTCCAACATGCAAAGTGCATACTTTCAGAGTCGACTAACGTGCCATCCATATCAAATAATACTGCTTTTAAAGTCATTTTATTCCTTATCACAGCGCTAAAAAAGACGCCTAAGCGCCTTTAATATGTTTATAAATTACTCCGTTAAACCCGCCGGTGGCTCACCAGTGGCTTCTTCACCTGTTTCAACATCAACCAACTCATAACCACGCGCTTTACGCGCCACTTTTAAAACAGGTTTTTCAAACGCTGTTTTTAATCGCTCAGAATCAGCTTTTAATTCATCAAGCGATGTACCAAAAGGAGCTGCTCCGGTTTCAGACCAATTAGTTACTTTACCATTAAGGTTATATTCTACTTCATGTATTTGATACTGCGCTGCTTCATCTTTTGTGGCTTCACAAAAAATCACTCGGTAGTTCCAAAATCCAGCCATTTTTCATCTCTTTATTTTGCAAATCAATTAACGCTACTTTAGCAGTAATATTAATGAATATAAACGAAAAAGCCCGCTATAAAAGCGGGCTCTGTAGTATTTTTACTATTAGTGTTTAAGCTTAAAAGAAGTTAACTTTAAACTCTACACCAACGTAACGCTCTTCATTAACCATTACAGTATTATTGTTGAAGTCTACGCCACCAATAGATTGTTGCTCGTCAAATAAGTTACGCACAAATGCTGACACTTGGTATTCATAGTCACCATCTGCCCATGCGTAACCGGCACGTAAGCCAGTTTCAACAAGCGGCTTACCTTCAAACTCAACTGATTCATATAAGAAAAAGTTAATTTTGCTACGATAAGAAACATCGCCATAAGCAAAGAATTCACCATCAGCTAGCTCTTTGGTATAACGTAATGTGAAGTTAGAAATCCACTCTGGAGCATGCGGTAAGCTGTTACCATTTAACACAGCAAGACCTGAACCATTGATAGGGTCAGTTACCGTACATTGTGCACACACAGCTACAGCTAAATCGTTATCTTTAAGCTCAGTTTTGTTATAACTTAAGTTGAATGTAGCATTTAACTCATCACTTAACACCCACTCAGAATCTAGCTCAAAACCATAACCTGTGGTTTTATCAACATTTAACAAACGGTTAAAGTTAGCACCACCACCTACAGCTGTTAACTGTTGGTCATTCATTGTGTAGTAAAAAACAGTGGCGTTAACACGGCCTTGACCGTCTAGTACGTCTGATTTAATACCTGTTTCGTATGAAGTTACTGTTTCTGATTTAGCTGTGGTTACTTCATCACCAAATAAAATACGCCCTTGCAAGCTAGGTGCACGGAAGCTATTAGCAATACGCGTGTACCAGTTTACGTCGTCATTTACTTTATAGCTTGTTGAAATATCCCAGCTAATATGATCATCGCTAACATCACGTTTAATCGCTAATGGACCTACAGGAGGAAACCTTGGATCTAGAGTACGATTTGCTGAAAACTCTTTATCATCATCAGAGTAACGCAGACCAGCAGTTACTTTTAAATCATCAGAAATAGTGTAATCAATTGAGCCAAATACTGCCCATGCCTTAGTATCTTGCTGCTGTATTACGTAACCGTTTAACTCGCCCGCAGGTGATGAAAACGTATCATAGCTGTAATTTTCAATTGTTAGCGCTTCATCAAAGTAGAACACACCAACTTGGTAGTTTATGTCGCCAGCAAAGTTACTCGATAAACGTAACTCTTGGGTATACTGATCATGGTCAGGAATACCATCAGCACTTTCTGATGAAAATGGGATAAAGCCTGGTCCCATATAACCAGGAATATATGATGCACCGTAACCACCATCGATATCTGCACGAGAATATATTTCTGCACTTTCCCACGCCGAAATAGACGTTAGTGTGTGGTTATTAAAATCCCACTCAAGTTTTAAGCTCGCGCCTTCTGACTCAACTTGCTGCGTCGCACGTGACGCCGCATCGTGATATACCACGTCATTTTCAAAGCCATCAACTAAATCGTTAGTGCCAGGCTTAATTGAGTTTGCGAAAAAGGCAATTGGCTTACCGTCCATATCACGCACGTGGTAGTTAAATAAACCAGTGAAGTCATCGCCTTCGTATAAAAACTGAATACGGGCTGCTTTATCTGTGTAACCGCCTAGCGCATCTTTTTGTTCAAACCCTGGAGCACGATTATCAATGTAATCGTCTTTATCTTGCCAAAGCACTGATACACGCGTTGATAAACGGTCAGTTAAACCACCGCCTACCGCACCTTCAAAATCTACAGCACCACGACTACCGTAAGATACCGAGCCGTAACCTTCAAATTCTTGGCTTGGTTTTACTGAATCAAATTTAACAAGGCCCGCAGGCGTGTTACGACCAAACAAAGTACCTTGTGGTCCACGTAGTACTTCTACACGTGAAACGTCAAATACTGGAAAGCCTTTTAAAATAGCGTTTTCTTGTACTACTTCATCTACAACCAATGATACCGGTTGTGATGCGTTTAAATCGAAATCTGTATTACCTAAACCACGTACATAAAAGCGTGGGAATGAACGACCAAATGAAGACTCAATTGATAAACTTGGGATTTTCGCATTCATAAAACGAATATCCATACCAGCAGAGCTGTAAGCATCCAAGCTATCGCCTTGCAGTGCAGAAACAGCTACTGGTACTTCTTGTGCATTTTCTACACGTTTACGAGCAGTAACTTGAATAACTTCTAATTGATTTTTCTTTACCGCTGGCGCTTGCTCAGCAGCAATAGTAGAAAATGAAGTGCCTGCTACGGCAGAGAGTAACGCTGCATTTACTAGGGTTGCTAACGTAGATCTTTTCATTGCTTTCATGTCGGGGATTAACCTTTTTAGTGCACTCTTGTTCAACGGTTGATGTGTTGCGCCACTTACAATAGCGGACTCAGGCAATTTTTCGCGATACGCTACGCGGACCTCTTTCTCGAGAGTGCAAAACGAATTAAAGAGGCTGAATGAGTGGTTAATATTATAACACCCTGACGCTCTTTTACTGCATAAAAGAAACATAAAAAAAACAATTTGTGCAAAAAAATACATCTCTTAAAATAATTAAAAATAAACCCTTTAAAAAATAAAAATAGCGGACATTTGACCTGTTTCAAATTAAAATTATGCTATATAGACTTGGTGTTAAACTTGTTTGACCCTGCTAATAACAATAGCTACCTTATTTGGGCGCTCATACTATTTACTTAAGGATTAAAATGAATCTTACGAATACACTCACCAAAAACTGGTCGTTACTTTTACTTCGTGGTGTTATAGCCATGCTGTTTGGTTTAATAACCTGGTTTGCACCTGAGGCGTCGTTGCAAGTTATGTTATTAGTTTTTGCTGGCTACTTTTTATTTGATGGCATATTAAGAGTTTGGGTTGCCATAACATCAAAAAAATCAAATCCCTTTTGGATGTTATTATTAATTGGTGGCTTACTGAGTATTATTGCCGCTTTTGTCACTTTACTTGCACCAAACCTTACCGCCTTATTGTTACTTTATTATGTTGCTGCGTGGGCGATTGCAATTGGTGTAGTAGAAATATTTTTAGCCCAAAAGTTACGTAATGAAATTAGTAACGAATGGATTTTAATTATTAGTGGTTTTATTTCTATAATATTTGGACTGTACTTAGTATTTAACCCAGGTGCAGGCATTTTAACCTTGCTTTGGTTAGTTGCTGCATACGCTATAGTATTTGGCGCGCTTATAGTTGGTTTAGCGCTTAAATTAAAAAAATTAAATCAAAGCCGCTAATTCAGTTGGCTTAGCACCAAAATGCTAAGCCACTTTTCTTTATATTTAATGGGTGCTAATTACAGTGGCGTATTGAATTTTTTATCATCAATATGAATAATACGTTGTGGTAAGGCAATTTTAATATTATTTAACTTAAACTGCTTATAAAGACTAAAACGAATATCGCTGCGAACTTGGCGCAACATCGTTTCAGACTCTGCATATACCCAAAAATAAGCACTAAACATCATCGCGCTTTCAGCAAAGTCATCTAACAACACCGCTTTTGGTAAGGTGGGTAATATTGCCGAATGATCTGCAAGCACTTGTTGCATCAATTTTTCAACCAATTCAACATCTGAGCCATACATTACACCCACATTAACCGAGGTACGTGCATTACGATCAATTAGCGTCCAGTTAGTTACTGTATTTTCTAATAATTGGCTGTTTGGTACAAGCATATGTACGCCATCGTTACGGCGAATACGGGTTGAGCGAGTGTTTATCGTTTCAACTACGCCCTTAGCATTGCCCACTTCTAAAAAGTCACCAATACGAATTGGTCGCTCCCACATTAATATCCAGCCACTAATAAAGTTATTAATGATATTTTGCGCACCAAAACCAACACCTATCGCAATAGCACCCGATACAAAAGCAAAAGCGGTAAGCGGTATATTTAACACCTCTAAAGAAGTGAAAATTAAAATTGCGATACTTAAAATAAAATAAATTCGCGTAAACAATAGCACCGCATCAGGGTTCATTTTACGTTTAAGTAATGATTTTTTTATTAACTTACCAATACGAGTAACCACAAACCACATAGTAAATAATATCAATGGGATCTGAATTACTTTTACCACTGTAATTTGCACATCGTTGTAACTAAAAAGTACAAAAGCAAGCATTTGATTTAATTGTTCTAGTGTCATTTATTATCCAAATAAGTAAGAAGATACCGCTCTATAAACGTGTGTCTAAAATAAAAGTAAAACTGGTTCAGGGTTCGCTAAGTTTAGCACGTCATAATATTAGGGGAATAAAATCAATTTATACAATCAACTAACCTTTTATGGTACTTAGTGCTATATAAATAGTGTACTTGCACTGGAGATAACATTATGACGCAACTAACTTTAGCTCAAAAACTAGCAACCTTGCAGCCGCAGGTTGACCTTAATTTATTTGAAACTAGCCTCGAATACCGTAATAAAATTTTATCTTTACTCGCTCAACAAGAACAAGCACTGGCAACTATTAATCAAGAATTTGGCCAACAGCAACCGGTAAACTTTAGCTCTGATAAAAAATTTGTACTAGGTTACAATTAAAATTTGGATACTTTTTTTGCTTATTTACTTAACTAAGTAGCTCAAACGTTTATATTTAGAGCTACTTTTACCCACCTTTTCCTCTATTATTCGCTAATTTGCGTTTAAATCCCGCTTAATACCGATAAACATGATTGTATATAACTCTAAATTTGATAAGTTAACTGTGTTTTTCGACTCGCACAGCCTATTTCGGCTAATATTTTTATGGAGTTACTATGCGTAAAACATTGATCGCCACTACTATTGCTAGTGTTTTAGTATTATCTGCCTGTACATCAAACGATTCAAACAACATGGCAAAAGAGAGCGCTACACAAGTGCAAAACATTAACGCAAACAATGTATTGTTCAAATCAAGCCCATTACAATATATGGCACCAGAATTTAATAAGTTCTCTACTAAAGATTACGAAGCTGCTTTCGATGCCGGTATTGCTCAGCATAAAGCACAAGTATTAGCAATTGCTAACAACCCTGCCCCAGCTACATTTAAAAATACGTTAGTTGAAATGGAGCTTTCGGGTGAGTTATTAAATCGCGTATCTACTGCGTTTTATAACTTATCAGGATTAATTTCTGACAGTGAATATCAACGTATCGATGAGAAAATGGCGCCTGTACTTTCAGCGCACTCAGACGACATTTACTTAAATGGCGCATTATTTAAACGCGTACAAACTATTTACGACAATAAAAGCAAACTAAATGCAGAAGATCAGCGTCTTGTTGATTTTTACTACAAACAGTTTGTTAAAGCGGGTGCCAAATTAAACGACGCTGAAAAAGCAAAAATGCGTGAAATTAACTCTGAGCTTGCTAAGCTTTCAACGGCATTTTCACAAAACGTTTTAAAATCGTTTAAAGAAGACGTAATTGTTGTTACCGATAAAAGTAAATTAGCCGGTCTTTCTGAAGGCGAAATTGCAAGTCTAGCCGATGCAGCTAAAAAAGCAGGCAAAACCGGTTACATGATCACTTTAGTAAACACCACGCAGCAGCCAATTTTAAGTAGCCTAGAAAACCGCGACTTACGCGAGCAAGTGTTTACAGCTTCAACTAAGCGTGCGGCTAAAACTAACGGCCCTATTATTATTAAAGAAACCAACCTACGCGCTCAAAAAGCAGAGCTTTTAGGCTATAAAGATTGGGCTTCTTATGTAATGACTTCGCGTATGGCGCAAACCACTGAAAATGTTTACGGCATTTTAGATGATCTTGCACCTAAAGCAGTTGAAAAAGCAAAAATTGAAGCTGCAGCAATTCAAAAAGTAATTAACGATTCTGGCGAAAGTTTTGAACTTAAACCGTGGGATTGGGCTTTTTACGCTGAAAAAGTACGTGCTGAAAAGTACAACCTAGACCCAGCCCTAGTTAAACCTTACTTTGAATTACAATCGGTAATTCATAATGGTTTATTCTTCGCTATGGAAAAACTATATGGTATTACCTTTAAAGAACGTAAAGATCTGCCGGTTTACCACGAAGATGTAACTACCTTTGAAGTATTTAATGCTGATGGCAGTGCAATTGGTTTATTTTACATGGACCCATACGCACGTGCAGGTAAGCGTGGCGGTGCTTGGATGAGTGCATACGTAGGACAAAGTGGTTTAAAAAACACTAAACCTGTTATCTACAACGCGCAAAACATTCCAAAACCAGCAGCAGGTCAGCCTACATTATTAACGTTTGACGAAGTATCTACTTTGTTCCATGAGTTTGGTCATGCGGCGCATGGTTTATTCTCAGATGTTAAGTACCCAAGCCTAGCGGGCACAGCAACAGCGCGTGACTTTGTTGAGTTTCCTTCTCAAGCAAATGAAGACTGGATGATTGAACCGACTGTATTAGCTAACTACGCTAAGCACTACAAAACTGGTGAGCCAATTCCACAAGACTTGCTTAACAAAATGTTAGAATCACAAAAATTCAACCAAGGCTTTGGTACTACTGAGTACTTAGCTGCGGCATTGCTTGATATGGAATGGCATTCATTTGGTTCTGATAAAAAAATAGCTGATGTAGAAGAGTTTGAGCAAAGCGCGCTAGAAAAACATGGTATTGCTTACTACCCTGTACCACCGCGTTATAAATCAAACTACTTTAGCCACACTTTTGCCGGTGGTTACTCTGCAGGTTACTACGCGTACCTTTGGACTGAAGTATTTGCAGCCGACGCCTTTGCCCATATGGAAAACAACGGTGGCTTAACACGCAAAAATGGCGATAAGTTCCGTAAAGAAATCCTATCTAAAGGCAATAGCCGCGACTTAATGCAAAGCTACATTGAATTTAGAGGTCAAAAACCAACTACCGACGCACTTCTTAAGCGCCGTGGTTTAGTAGACTAATTAGTTAACTAATTTACACCTTTTAAAAAGCCCGCTTGCGGGCTTTTTTATTGCCATTAACTTAACCCACTTTTATAACCTTTTAACTCAAAGAAAATACCACTTTAAACAACTATGTTAATCTGAATAAAAATTCAGGTGCCGCTATGAAACTCATATTAATACTCCCCATCACGCTTATTTTAGCTGCTTGTAACCAAGTGACTCAAAAACAACAAGCCGACATTATTATTAACCACGCCAATGTAATTAATATGATGACAGGGCAAATTACGGCTAATCAATCCATTGTTATCAAAAACTCTACTATTGTAGCCCGCGGCGGCAATGAGCTAAATTTACGTTACAGCGCTACGAGTCAAATTGATGCCAGTGGTCAATATGTAATGCCTGGGCTTTGGGATATGCATGTACACTTTGGTGGCGGTGAGCAACTAATAACAGAAAACAAACAGTTACTGCCGTTATATTTAGCCTATGGCATAACCACAGTGCGCGATGCAGCCGCTGATTTAAGTGAATCGGTATTGCAATGGCGCGAGCAAATTAATCAAGGCACAATAATAGGCCCTACTATTTATACCTCAGGACCAAAGCTCGAAGGTAAGGACTCAATTTGGCCTGGCGACTTAGAAGTAGAAACCAGCGCAGAAATGCACGCCGCCATTGATAAACTTGAGGCCATGAATGTCGATTTTATTAAAATTACCGACAGCGCTTTAACGCCACAGTTATACTTACAAGCAGTAAAAGAAGTTAAAAAGCGCGGTTATCAAATTTCGGGGCATATTCCTTTTTCGCTTTCGGTAACCGATGTGTCAAACGCAGGGCTTGATGCGATTGAGCATATGACCTACATGTTAAAAGCCGCAGCCGATAACGAACAAGAAATTTCTGCTCAGGTAAAATCAGGTGTACTGAGCTACTCCAGTGCGCTGCCAATTATTACTGAGCATGTTGACAAAGCCACAGCAATGAAAAAATATCGCGTACTCGCAAAAAATAATACCGCTGTTGTGCCTACCTTAATTGGCGGCCAAATTACGGCCTACATTGATGAAAACGACCATCAGCAAGACGAGTACCTAAATTATTTAGGCAAAGGATTAAAAGCCACCTACCAATGGCGAGTTGATCGCGCAAATAAAGATACCCCTGAGCAAATAACACAACGCAAAGAGCGCTTTATAAAAACGGCAAAATTACTCCCTTGGGTGCAGCAAGCTGGCGTATCAATTATTGCAGGTACCGACGCCGGTTTTTTAAATTCTTATATTTATCCGGGATTGTCGTTGCATCAAGAACTCGCTATTTTTAGTGATTACGGGCTTACCCCGTTACAAACACTACAAAGTGCCACAATAGCTGGGCCTAAATTTTTAGGTAAAACGCAGCAATTTACCAGTTTAGAGGTAGGTAAAGTGGCAGATATTATTATTTTAGCGCGCAATCCGTTAGTTGATATTCGTAACACGCAATCATTACAAGGCGTTATTAGCCATAACCGCTACTACAATAAAAAAGCGCTAGAGCATTTAAAACTACAAGCAAAGCAATTTGTAAGTTCACAATAGTTACTTTTTAGTCCACTTGTTTTATCAAGTGGACTATTACCCTTTTTTATTATCTAGGTTAAACTCGTTGTTTTATTTGGAGTTATAAAAACCATGGCTTACTTGTTTGCCGTCACCCTATTATGGGCGTTCTCGTTTAGCTTAATTGGTGTGTATTTAGCAGGCCAAGTTGATGCATGGTTTAGTGTGCTAATCCGCATTGCACTGGCTGCATTAATCTTTTTACCGTTTTTAAAGGTTAAACAGACTCCTAAACCATTGGCGTTAAAATTAATGCTTATTGGCGCAGTACAACTTGGCGCTATGTACAGCTTTTACTATCACTCCTTTTTATATTTAAGCGTGCCTGAAGTACTACTATTTACAGTAATGACCCCGCTTTATATCACCCTACTAAACGATGCTTTAGAAAAACACTTTAACCCTCGCTTTTTTATTGTTGCTATTATTGCCATTGGCGGCGCGGTAGCCATTAGGTATGAAGGCATAAGTAGCGACTTTTTGCTTGGCTTATTATTAGTCCAAGCGGCTAACCTGTGCTTTGCCATTGGCCAAGTGGCCTATAAACGCTTAATGAGTAACAGTACCCTTGAGCACAAATCGGTGTTCGGTTGGTTTTTTATCGGCGCTTTGTGCGTTGCTTTAGTGTGCTACCTGCTGTTTGGCAATACCGATAAACTACCGACAACCACAACTCAATGGAGCGTGCTTATTTATTTAGGAATCGTAGCGTCTGGGTTTGGTTATTTTGTTTGGAACAAAGGGGCTACCTTAGTAAATGTGGGGGCGCTGGCGGTAATGAATAACTTACTGATCCCTGCTGGTATTATTGTTAATGTGCTTATTTGGAACAGAGATGCCGATTTATTCAGGCTAGCTATTGGTGCTGGAATTATTTTAGCTGCATTATTGGTGAATCAATACTTTAATAAAAGTGCCATAAAATAGCGCTACACTTACATTATCTTAATAATTTAAAGTTGTTTTAAATGCTCGATAAAATAATTTTAGTCGCCTGTTTTATTTTTATAATTACTGGCTGTAGCAATACACTAATTAACAAACAAAATGCTCAACTGGGTACGCGTCCTTATTATTTAATTAACGATATGGACGCTGGTGATTTAAAGGCACAATTAGAATCGTGTAGTGAAGGCCCTTTTTATCGCACCGACTTTTCAATTGGGCATCGCGGTGCGTCTATGCAGTACCCTGAGCATACCAAAGAAGCCTACACTGCGGCAGCAAGAATGGGCGCAGGTGTTATAGAGTGCGATGTTACATTTACAAACGATAATGAGCTTGTATGTCGCCATTCACAATGCGATTTACACACCACAACCAATATTTTAGCCATTCCTGAATTAGCGGCTAAATGCAGCGAACCATTTATCCCCGCCGACGCTAAAAATGCAGTAACCGCCTCTGCAAAGTGCTGTACTAGCGACATTAGCTTGAGCGAGTTTTTAACGCTTAAAGGCAAAATGGATGGTGCAAACATGCAAGCAACTACTGCTAAGCAGTATATGCAGGGCACTCCCAATTGGCGCACCGACTTATACGCAACTAATGGCACATTAATGACGCATAAACAAAGTATTGCGTTATTTAAAGCACTCGGGGTAAAAATGACTCCTGAGCTTAAATCACCAGAAGTTAGCATGCCTTTTAAAGGCATGACACAAGAGCAATACGCGCAAAAAATGTTAGATGAATACATGCAAATGGGTATACCGGCATCGCGAGTATACCCGCAATCATTTAATCTTGATGACGTAAAATATTGGATAAACAACAATCCTGATTTTGCTGATCAAAGTGTCTATCTTGACGGGCGCGATAGCGATGCTGGGTTCGATCCAAGTAATCCACAAACATGGCAACCTAGCATGGATGAACTGGTTACTAATGGGGTGAAAATTTTAGCCCCACCTATTTGGATGATGTTAAAAATAGATAAAGAAAGCAATATTGTGCCATCACAATACGCAATTGCCGCTAAAGCTGCAGGCTTAGAGCTTATTGCATGGAGCCTTGAGCGCTCAGGTCCACTTAACCAAGGTGGTGGCTATTATTATCAATCAATTGCTGATGTAATAAATAACGATGGCGACATGATGAAAGTAGTTGATGTACTTGCGCAAGATGTTGGCGTAATGGCTATATTTTCCGACTGGCCAGCAACCGTAAGCTACTACGCAAGTTGCAATAAAATGCCTGCTAGTCTTTAACTAGTCGTATATTTTATCGCGCTCAGTTACCATATAAATTTATATAACTGAGCGCAATTATGATCATCGAACAACATAACGCCGACTTGCCTACCCCTACAGGGTTGATGCGAACCACTATATACCGCCCTCAGGCGCAAGGGTTGTTTCCTGCACTTATTTTTTACTCTGAAATTTTTCAGCAAACCGCCCCTATTGCCCGCAGCGCCGCTATTTTAGCAAGCCATGGCTTTGTAGTATTAGTACCTGAAGTATTTCATGAGTTAAATCCTATTGGCACTGTGCTCGCTTACGACGACGCAGGTAAAGACAAAGGTAATGCCGACAAATGGGCTAAACCTTTAGAGCATCACGATAGCGACACCCAAGCCATGATCGACTTTGTAAAACAACAAAACTATTGCACAGGTACGCTTGGTGTAATGGGTGTATGTATTGGTGGGCATTTAGCATATAGAGCCGCATTAAACCCTGAAATTAAAGCTGCATTTTGTTTATACGCAACCGATATTCACAGTAATACATTACCGGCAAAACCAGGTAATAACTCATTTGAACGTATGGCTGATGTACAAGGCGAAATTCACTTTGTATGGGGTAAACAAGATCCACATGTGCCGCAAGAAGGCCGCACTAAAATTTATCAGCAATGCGTTAATACGGGTATAAATTACCAATGGCAAGAAGTAAACGCACAACATGCCTTTATGCGCGACGAAGGTGAGCGATACGACGCAGCGCTTGCAATAAGTATGTATCAACAAGCTGTGGCATTATTTAACCGCACTTTATAAATTAGATGTTTAAATTAATCCAAACGCTGGATAATAAATCTTTTAACCAGCGTGCATGTTAAATATTTTTTAGCATGCCTAAAGCAGTATGTTGTTTTACAAAGTAGGCTTTTAAATAATCTATAAATAGCCGCAATTTTTTAGAGCCTGCTGCGCCTGGCGGAAACACCCCATAAAGCTCAATATCTTTGCTTTTGTAATCGTCTAATATAATTTCTAGCAACCCTGCTTGCACTTTAGGCCACGCATCGTACAGCGGAATACGGCCTATGCCATGCCCGGCTTCAACAAAAGCAGTACGGGCAGCAGCGTTATTGGTACTTAAACCACCTTGCATTGTAATGTCGTGTTTTTTACCTTCTTTTGAAAGGGTTAACGTTTTACTGCCCAATTGATACACCACCCATTGATGCTTAGCTAACTCAACAGGGTTTTTAGGTTTGCCAAAATGAGCAAAGTAATCTGGCGAGCCACAAATACAGGTACTCATTGTTGTGAGTTTCGTTGCTTGTAAATTAGAGTCGCTTAGCGCCACCCCACGAATGGCAAAATCAAAACCATGCTTTATAATATCAACTACATCATCGCTAAGTTGTAGGTCTATGTTAATTTTGGGGTATTGGCGTTTAAAGCTATTAATAGCAGGCACTATTAATTGCATCCCTACATTTACCGGACAACTAATTTTGAGCAGCCCCTGAGGCTCACTTTTTATATTTTCTATTTGTTGATTTGCCGCATTGGCTTGCTCAGTAATTATTCTGCAGCGCTCGTAATACGCCACTCCCGCCTCTGTTAATGCCATAGTGCGTGTTGAGCGATTTAGTAGGGTAATTTCAAGTTGGGTTTCTAATTTTTTTAAATGGTAACTTGCCACCGCACGCGTTAAACCTAAATGCTTAGCCGCAGCGGTTAAACTACCCTGCTCTACAATTTGTGCAAACACCACCATACTTTTTAACTGCTCAAACGACACTTTCATAACATCTCCTAAATCCACTGCATTATTGTATCAATTATTGAATCAATAAAGTTAAATTTATCATCGTTGTTTAAAGCATTATTAGTGCATATAGTAGTTGGTAGCAAAGTTAACTAATTTAAATCATCAAAAGGAATATTCTAATGGCTAAAAAAATACTTATGGTTTTAACCTCACATGCAGAATTGGGCAACACAGGTGAAAAGACAGGTTTTTGGGTAGAAGAATTCGCAGCCCCTTATTACGCATTTAGAGATGCAGGCGTTGAAGTCACTCTTGCATCGCCAAATGGCGGCCAGCCCCCGATAGACCCTACAAGTACTCTTGCTGATTTTCAAACTGATGCAACTAAACGCTACGACGCAGACAGCGCCGCACAAGCATTAATGGCCAATACCAAAGTGCTTAGTGAAGTAAATTCGACAGATTTTGACGCGGTATTTTACCCAGGCGGCCACGGCCCACTATGGGACTTAGTAGAAAACACCGACTCTATTGCACTTATTGAAAGCTTTATTAAAGAGCAAAAGCCAGTAGCGGCTGTTTGTCATGCCAGTGCCGTATTTTTGAATACTAAAGATGCCGATGGTAATGCACTTGTTGCTGGTAAAAAAGTAACTGGTTTTACTAACAGTGAAGAAGCGGCAGTACAACTTACCGACATAGTGCCGTTTTTAGTAGAAGACGAACTGATTAAAAAAGGCGGCGACTATCAAAAAACGGATGACTGGGGTGTACTTGTACTCGAAGATGGCCTAGTAATTACCGGTCAAAACCCAGCAAGCTCAGAACTTGCTGCTAAAAAGCTACTAACCAAACTAGGTTAATAACGATTTATAAGTAAAAAGCACAGCATTTAATGCTGTGCTTTTTTAATTGCTTTGCATTAGCAAATACAATTCCTATACTGGCAACTATTAAGCTCAACTAGGACGATTATATGGCAACCAAGCCAACCACACGGTCATTACTAACAAGCAAACGCTTCGCTATTTTTAGTATTGTTACAATTTGCTTTGTTTTACAGCTAATTAATAGCTTACCTGGCATTAATCTTAATGGTTTTGGCATTTATCCGCGCAGCATTAATGGCTTAATTGGCATACTGAGCGCGCCATTTTTACATGGCAGTTGGTGGCACTTTGCCAGTAACATGCTGCCTTTTATGGTTTTAAGTTGGTTGATTTGCCAATACAGCGTTAAGCGTTTTTATAACGTATTTATTTTTACCGCATTAGTAGGTGGTTTTTTAGTATGGGCATTTGGTCGTAGTAATATTCATGTTGGTTTAAGTGGCGTTATATATGGGTTGTGGGGTTTTATACTTTGCTATGGCGTAATTAGACGTTCATTTAAATCCATTGTTATTGCTGTTGTCGTTGCCCTACTTTACAGCGGATTTGTTTGGGGTGTACTACCACAGCGCTTGCATATTTCGTTTGAAAGCCACTTATTTGGAGCATTGAGCGGATTGTTTTTAGGCTATAAATTAGCAAAATCCGACAAACTTAAAAGTCAAAAAATTCGCCTTTAATTTATTTTAATGGCCACATTTATTAATACATATATTTTTTTATATGTATTTCATTTAAACAGAGGTTATTTTTATGAGTGATCAAAATCAATACACCCCACCCAAAGTTTGGACATGGGACAGTGAGAGTGGCGGTAAATTTGCCAGTATTAATCGCCCCATTGCCGGCGCAACTCATGACAAAACCTTACCTATTGGCGAGCACGCATTTCAGCTTTATTCGCTTGCTACACCAAATGGTCAAAAAGCCGCTATTATGTTTGAAGAGCTGTTAGAGCTGGGCTTAACCGATGCAGAATACGACGCATATTTAATCAGCATAGGTGATGGTGATCAGTTTGGTTCTGACTTTGTTGATATTAATCCAAATTCAAAAATTCCAGCGTTAATGGATCATTCAACCACGCCGCCAACGCGTATTTTTGAATCGGGCTCTATACTGCAATACCTAGCAGAAAAGTTTGATGTGCTTATACCTAAAGATTTAAAAGCTAAAACTGAATGTCGTAACTGGCTATTTTGGCAAATGGGCTCAGCGCCGTACTTAGGTGGTGGCTTTGGCCACTTTTATAGTTATGCACCCACTAAAATGCAATATCCTATTGATCGTTTCACCATGGAAACCAAGCGCCAGCTTGACGTGCTAAACCGCCATTTAAGTGCAAACGAATACATGGCAGGAGCTGAGTACTCAATTGCCGATATCGCAATTTGGCCTTGGTATGGCTCTTTAGTGCTTGGCGACATTTATGATGCAGCTGAATTTTTAGATGTTGCCTCATACACTCATGTTGTACGTTGGGCTAAACAGGTTTCAAAACGCCCTGGCGTAAAACGTGGTCGTCGCGTTAACCGCACATGGGGACCTGAAGAAGAGCAACTAGCAGAGCGCCACAGTAGTAGTGACTTTTAACCTTGCTGTTATTGATAAACTAAAAAATCAGCTGTAATAGCTGATTTTTTAGTTTAGGTGTTGCCTTATTTATAATTACGCTTTAACACTCAGTATCGAATCACCTTGTGATAAAGCAAACTTTTCTTGAACCGCCGATAAAATAGAACTTTTATCTTCGTCATTTAACTGGCTTGAATACTGCGCTAACAACTCATCTAAATAACTAACTACATCTTTAGTATTTACTTGCTCAATTGAATTTTTAGGCGGTGGTGGCGGGCGCTGACCTTCAGGTCGAGCATCATCACCTATGCTTTTAGCGTCAAACTCCAACTCGCCCATTAGCTCAGCCAACTCTTTTGTTGGCGCTATACCTTGCTCTTTAAGTGCAGCTTGAATACTTAGCGCGTTTTCTGCCGTTAAATTTTCGGCATCGAATTCAGCGAGTGTTTGTTTTACAAAGTCACTTTGTGCTGTTGTTAACTTTGCGGTTTGGCTACTTTGTTGCAGCACCAGGCTTGCAGAATTACTGCTAATATTATTAATCATTACAGTATCCTTTCAACGCTTACGACGAGGTGGTTTATGATCATTTACTTCTTGCTCACTAATTTCGCCATTACCATCTGAATCTATTTCGTCAAAAATTGTTTGTGCGTCTTCGCCGTGTGGTGGTTTTTTAGCGCTAAACTCTGCATAGCTAATTACGCCATCGCCATTGGTATCCATGCTTGAAAAATCAGGTTTAGGTGGTTTGCTATCACTGCCTCTTGCTGCAACATTTACTGAAAAAGCAACCGACAATAGTGTAATAATTGTAAGTGATGATAAGTGTTTCATGCTCGTAACCTTTTGCTTAATTAATAACAAAAGATTACGCTGTAAAAATGCAAATAATGTGCAAATAATGAGGAAGTCAAAATAATGTATATCGCTAATGCATAAATTTAAAATGATAGCAAAATGCCAATGCGAGTAAAAAGCTAAAGTGGTTATTAATTACTTACGTTAACGCATCGTATTATGCTAATTAATCAAACATTTTGTTGTTAATTACACTGCTGTGGATTTACAAAGCGATAACCAACACCATAAACCGATTGAATAACGCTGTCGGTTTTGGTTAATTCGTCCAGCTTTTTACGCAATTTTTTTATATGACTATCAATAGTACGCTGGCTCACAATACGTTGATCGGCGTACATAGTATCCATTAAGCTATCGCGCGAATAAATACGGTTAGGGTTGTTAAACAAGGGCTTAAATAACTGAAACTCAACATTGGTAAGCTCAATACTTGCTGCTTTGTATTTTACACTGTAGGTGCTTTCATCAAGTTGCATAACATTGGTTTTTGGCTCAACGTTATTCAAGCGCCTTAAAATAGCTTTAACACGCGCCACCAGCTCCGCATAACTAAAAGGCTTACAAATATAATCATCGGCTCCTAATTCAAGCCCAAGTAATCGGTCAATCTCCTCTACCTTTGCCGACACCATAATGATAGGCACATTAGAGAACTGCCTAATTGCTTTACACAATTCAATTCCGCTTTGACCAGGTAGCATTATGTCGAGCAAAATCACACTAGGCTTGTTAATTTCAAGCCAAGGTAGTACTTCATTACCATGATGTATTTGATGCGTTATGTAATGATGGCTTGTTAAAAAATCGCTTATTAAGTTAGCCAGCTTAACCTCATCTTCTACAATCAGTATTTGCTCTTGCATAGTGTCCTCTAAGCTTTAAATAAGGGTAATTTAATAATGATAGCAAGACCGCCTAAACTAGATTTTTCAGCTTTAATCTCGCCTTTATGACCTTTAACTATGTGCTGACAAATAGATAACCCCAAACCCGAACCGCCCTCTTGGCGATTTCGCGAACTATCTACTCGGTATAAATACTCAAATAAGTGCGATAAATGCGATGGCTCAACCCCCACGCCATTATCTTCAATAATAAGCTGTAAATACATTTGCCCTTTAATACTTATATTACTCGCCGTTAATGAAATAGTAGAGCATTGTGCGTAATGCACTGCGTTCATTAAAATATTATCGAATAACTGTAAAAGGCGTGTTTTATCTGCTTGAACGGTTATATTTTTTGCAGCATTTAATAGGTAGAGCTTTATATTATGTTGCTCAAGTATAACCTGATATTTTTGCTCAATAGTATTTAATAACAATGCCATATCAGTAGCTTGCATAGTGTAATGCATGCCCCCTAACTCTGCGCTATTGAGCATATGCAAATCGTCTATTAAGCGCTTTAAATGCAGGGCTTCGTCGTTGGCCGAGTTTATATTTTTTGCATTTGGCTCGCGTATGCCAAGTAGCATAGCTTCAAGCTCACCAAGCAAAATGCTCATTGGCGTTCTAAGCTCATGAGAAATATTGGCAAGCCAGCGTTTACGTACTTGCTCGTCTTTGGCGAGCGTAAATGCAAGCGTATTAAAATCCTCGCTTAACTGCCCTAGTTCGTCTTTTCGATCTAGGGTCAGCTTAGTCTCGTAATTGCCTTGCGTTAAGCGGTGCATACCGTTAGCTATTTGTTTTACTGGGCTAACTAAATGCCGAGATAATAAAAAGGTAACCAGTAATGTAAGCAGTACCGCCGCTAAAGCAATAAACCATAAGTAGTTTGTTTGCTGCTGTAAAAAATCAAGTTCGTAGCCATCAACTAAGCTATCTCTTTTGGATACAGCTAAATAACCAACCGCTTTATTATTCACTGTAATGGCTGTAGTCATATAGTTTAAATTACTTAAATACCTGCCCACTATTCGCTGTTTATTTTCGTCAAGCAAAGCATAATGAGCAATATTTTCAGGAGGTGGTCGGCGCGCGCCTAAAACAATATGCTCGGATGGTGGTGGCCGGCGCATCATTCGCCCTCTTGGATCAGGGCTTTTTGGTAACTTAGATAAAAACTGGCTGTTTTCTAGTTGCGATTCTATAAGCATTCTAAAGTTTTTGTCGCCGCCAATAACTAACTCCCACGAGGGCGTTTTTTGATACTGCTTTGCAAGTTGTAGCGTAAGTGGTTCTAATGCTTTTATCTCTTTTGCATTAACAAAATCAATAACGCCTTGCCCTATACTCCACTGTATAAGTATTACCATCCCTGCAATAACACTAAAGGTAAAACTAAATAGTATTAAAAAAAGTTTATTATGAATTTTCATTAATGCGTATTTTTAACCTTGCTAGGAAAGCTTTCAAATCGGTATGTTATAAACTCTTTGGTTTGATCATTAACATACAACGTAGCAACTATTTTTTTGCCCTGAGCGGTCCAATACATGTGACCATGATTATTTAAAGTAACCGATACGGTATTTATACCACTTTTAAATAAGTTAGCAGGTAAATGCAATGCATGTCCGTAAATTCGCTGTATTTTAACGCCATTAATATATAAATGAGCGTGGCCTTGTAAAAAACCGGTATTTTCGTTTGTTGTCGCGCTCATCATTTGTTGCATGTTCATGGCGCCCTCAGGAGGCACTGATAAATCATAACGCTGTGTATCTAGAATTAAGTTATAACCCGACATACTATCTTTTAATAACTTAAGGCTCAGTGCCGGTGTGGGTGCAGCGTTTGGTACTGCAATAGGCATATGGCTATGATCCATCATTTCCTGCTGCGCAAAGAGCTTAAAGCTCAATAGCACAGCAGTAGTTAGGATCAATGCGTATTTAAAATAACGCATAGTTACTCCTTACCTTCTTGGTGGTGGACCCATTGTTTCGCCCGTATCACAGCGACCAATTGAATTATCAGCTAATTGACCTTTAAAACGTGGCCCAATTTGATAAGGGAACGAAGGCTGTAATTTACCATCGCTGTCTAACGAAAGTGTTATGTGGTAGTGATAACCTTTACCATCGTTGGTATCGTGGCCGTTATGCTCATCAAGTTGTGCACCTGCTACTGTTTTTTGGGCGTAGTAATAATCTTCAAAATAATAACCGTCGTCGGCATTTAATGTATTACCTGAAAGTGTTGTTACTTCTGCGCCAATAGCTGGGCCTGTATCGCTTATTTGTGTACCTTGGCTAATATCGTATTGATTGACTAAAGTACAGCTTCGCTCACCTTGCGTACCACAACCGCCCTCGCTTGTTGATGCACCATAATCGCGCATTTCCCAACCGCTTAATGCAAGTTGCCCGTTACTTTCATAAGGGCCATAAAGTGGGTAGCCATCAGCTGCAAAACCATAAATTGGTGAATGCGCATCGCCATCATCTTCAAGTAAATCAGCTAAGCAGCTCGTGTAAAAATGATGATGATATTCTCCGTTAGCAGCGTGTCCGCCACATACATCCACATCGTATTGTTCGGCAATTGGCGCTAACGTATACCAAACATTATTACCGTAGCTCATACCATCGCCCCAATTAAATATGCTGGTGCCATTAACCATTAAACCAACTGTACCTAGGCCAGTTTCACAGGTTTCGGTGTCAGGTAAATCGGTGGGTGTTATTGGAAAGTACGCTTCTACAGCTTGTTCAGTCGGACAACCAGGTCCTGGAGGCCAATAGCCTGCACCGCCTGTATCATTACAATTTTCAGTGCTGCTGTTATAACCTATGTCTTCACCAAAAGAGATTGTTTGCCCTACTGCTGCTGAGGTTACACCGTTATAAAAATCGGTGGCTGCACGTGGGCGGTTATTTAGCGCGTCTACTTGCTCTTGTGTAAGCGTTACGTCATATTTTGGAATATCTGTGGTTTGCACGTACATGTATTCAACGTCAGCATCATCTTGTGCAACGCTAACAACTTCAACTGATTGCACATCTTCAACCACTGCACCATTATTTTGTATATAAGTAGAAGTTGTATCCTTGTTAATTAGCCAACTAGCAAGCTTTGCACTGGTATTGCTAGTATAATCTGATGATGCACGCACAGTAATTGTTACACTATCTATAACAACATCATTAGTGCCATCATCTGCACTGAGTTCAAATATCAGTGCTTCGTCGGTTAATACCTCAGGTGCTACAAACTCTGTTGACGTTGCAGTACTTAAAGATAAACTAACGGTTGTGCCCGATGTTTGCGACCAGCTAACCGATACTTCACCATCATCTTCAACCGTAGCGTTTAAATAAACGGTATCACCCGCATTAACTATTTGATCAATACCCGCATTAACTGTTGGAGCTGCATTACTGACTATTTCGCCTTCAATAGTTGCACTTGTTGAATCGCTATTACATGCGCTTAAAGCGATGCAAAGTGCACTTAATGCGAATAACTTAGCTACATTCGAGGTTTTTGTTTTAGAGTGCGTTTTCAATGTTTGAACCTTTACATTAACGTTTAATAAAACAAAGTTAACAAGTGAAAGTGCAAACAATGTGCACAAACTAAGGAAGAATCTACATTAAAATTACAATTGTGGCCTTTTGAGCACAAATTTATCTTTGGTTGTACTAAAGTAATCGCCGCCCATTTTGCCCACTGCATTTAATAATTCAGGGTCAATATAGCCATTACTCATCACGCTATCGTTTATACAAATACCCACTACATCCAATAACATCATTTTTCCGCCGCCAGGCTCATTGGAAATACTAATAACTTCGCGCAACTTACATTCAAACCGTACTTTTGAATCGGCAACGCTTGGCGCATTAACTAACTTACTTGGAGCTTGGGCGATGTTAGCTGCATCAAATTCGCTTATATCGCTAGGATAATTTGCACAACTTTGATTCATTTTTTCAACTAGCTCTTGGCTGACAATATTAACCACGCATTCTTTAGTTGCCATTAGATTATTGAGCGTATCTTTATTCGTTTTATCACTAGGGTTTACTTGCGTAACACTTAAAACAGCTGGCTTGCAGCTAGCCACAGTAAAAAATGAATAAGGCGCAATATTTGCAATACCTTCACTATTTAATGTACTTATCCATGCGATAGGCCTTGGGCTGATACCGCCTACTAAGTAAGAGTAAACATTTTGGTTGGTATTTTCGGTGAGATCTAAAAACATACTTTTCCCTTTAATACATTAAAACTAAATCTTAATTCAAAGTAGTTACGTATAGGCTTGGCTGACTTAGCTAAATAACAAACTAATTTTTATCTCCATTTAAAGCAATAAACAAATTATATGAAAATAAACATAGTGTGGTTTAAACGCGATTTACGTCTTAGCGATCATCAACCATTAAAAAATGCATTTAGTAACGGCTTACCTACCCTACTACTTTATAACTTTGAGCCATTAATGCTTGAAGATGCACACTACAATGAGCGGCATTGGCGCTTTGTATATCAATCAATAGTTGAGTTAAATAATCAACTAACACGCTTTAATGCCTGCGTTTATATATTTAATTTAAACATGGGTGACTTACTTGAATCGTTAAAGACGCAGTTTGAAATAGTTAATATTTTTAGCCATCAAGAAATAGGTTTAAACAATACCTTTGAGCGCGATAAAGCCATTAAAGTGTGGTGCCAACATAACCACATTAATTGGCAGGAGTCGCAAACAGGCGCAGTAATTCGCGGCAAAAAAAATCGTAATAATTGGAACGAGCGCTGGCAGCAAACAATGCAAGCACCTATCGCGGTTCCTAATTGGAAAAGTATAAAAACAATTACCCTCAATAATTACCAAGCACCTGAGCTGCCAAGCGCTTACACCCAAAATCACGACAGTTTTCAACAAGGCGGCCCGCTGCAAGCACGCACTGTATTACAGAGCTTTTTTGCCGAGCGCGGTAAAGGTTATCAAAAAGGAATATCAAGCCCAAGTTTGAGCCAAGTACATTGCTCTCGGCTCTCGCCGTATTTAGCCTGGGGGAACATTAGTCTTAGGCAAGTGTACCAAATGGCCTTTGACGAATATCATTCAAAACATCCTGATAAAAAAGGCTGGAAGCGCCCACTTGCTGCGTTTGTATCGCGCTTGCATTGGCACTGCCACTTTATGCAAAAGTTTGAAAGCGAATGCTCTATGGAGTTTTTAGCACTTAATCCGGGTTATCACGTATTTCCGTATCGTGATGACGAACATGTAAAAAGCGATATTGAACGCTGGGCGCAAGGTCAAACAGGTATTCCAATTATTGACGCTTGCATGCGCTGTTTAAAAGCCACAGGTTATATAAACTTTAGAATGCGCGCCATGCTTGTAAGCTTTGTAACACATCATTTAAATATAAGCTGGCAGCAAGCAAGCTTTCCTCTTGCTAATTACTTTTTAGATTTTGAACCAGGAATTCACTACCTGCAAATTCAAATGCAAGCCTCAGTAACTGGCATTAATACCATTAGGCATTACAACCCAATAAAGCAGTCGGAAGATCAAGACCCAACAGGCGCGTTTATTAAAAAGTGGTGCCCCGAACTTGAAAAACTCCCTATTGAATATTTACACCAGCCTTGGCAACAAACTCCTATGGAAGCGCTATTTAACGATTTTAAGCTAGGGGAAGATTACCCCGAGCCCATGCTTGATTTAACAGCAGCCTCAAAAGCAGCGCGCGAACGTTTATGGCAATACCGCGAGCGAGCAGATGTTAAACGCGCCATAGGAAGTATTCTTAGAAGGCACGTAGCAATTACAGCAAAAACAAGCCAAGTAAAAAATAAAACCACTAACGATGGCTCATAAAAAGCAAAGCTTACCTCAAAAAACATGCCCCATTTGCAATAAACATTTTACGTGGCGTAAAAAATGGCAACGCGACTGGGACAATGTTATTTACTGCTCAAAGCGCTGTAAGTGCAATAAGCAATAATAGCTGGCGCTCATCTTGCATTAACCTTATAAATACAACGCTTTTTAGCTATTTTGTGATTATTTTTGCAAATAACACTCACCTAGTATGAAAAGCTTACCGCCAATGCAATAAGGAGAAGATGATGACAATTAAAAAATCTGCAAACTCAAAATGGTCTGGTGATATTAAAACAGGTAAAGGGAGTATTTCTACGCAAAGTGGCGCGCTTAATAATCAACCCTACGGATTTAATACCCGCTTTGAAGATAAACCCGGCTCAAACCCTGAAGAATTAGTAGCTGCGGCGCACAGTGCATGCTTTAGTATGGCATTATCGCTAGCATTAGGTGAAGCAGGGTTTACCGCCGACAACATTGATACCAAAGCGGTAGTTAGCTTAGATGAAGTAGACGATGGTTTTGCTGTTACCCACATTGCGCTTGAAGTTAATGCTAAAATTGCTGATATTGCAAACGAGCAGTTTCAAGCTTTATGCGATCAAACCAAAAAAGGCTGCCCTATTTCTAAACTAATGAATGCTGAAATATCACTCACAGCAAACTTACTTTAAAGCCCTTAACCTAGCTTGCTAGTAATTACATAAATAATTACACCAATAGGCCAAGCATTATGCTTGGTCTACTTCCTAGTTAATCACCTTATTAATTAACCTTTTGATTAATTAAACAATTAACTCACTAAAGTAGTAAATACCTTTTCGTACTTTTATTATGTTTTGCGGAGTTATAATTGATACAAGGTAGATTTACTTAAATAAAAATGATCTTTCTAATACTGAGTAAATTTGTTACTTTTTATTAAAGCTGTTTTCGAATAACCTTCGTATATAGCAATTTTTATTACACTTGCTCCACCAGCTCTTCTACAGATAAAAGCATAACACAGTAATTACCCCCTCTAAATTGAAAGGACTATAATAATGGATGATAAAGCAATAAATTGTGAAAAAGTCTCATGTAGTAATTGCGCAGATTTAGATGAGCTCGGATTTGATTTTACCATGGCTTTTCAACCTATTATTAACTGTAAAACCCAAAGTATTTACGGTTATGAAGCATTAGTTAGAGGGCTAAATAATGAGTCGGCTTATTCTATTATTTCTAAAATTACAGTCGATAATCGCTATACGTTTGATCAACTGTGCCGTATAAAAGCCATTGCATTAGCGGCAAAATTAAAAATAGACTCCATTTTAAGTATAAACTTTCTTCCTAATGCTATTTATAAACCTGAGCGTTGTATTCGCACTACATTAGAAGCCGCTGAAAAGTATAACTTCCCAACAAAAAATATTTTATTTGAATTTACCGAAGTTGAAAAAATTGAAGATACCGCCCATGTAAAACGCGTTGTTAACTATTATCAGTCTCTTGGGTTTAAAACAGCCACTGATGATTTTGGATCGGGTTATTCTGGCTTAAATTTATTAGCCGATTTTCAAACCGATATTATTAAGCTTGATATGGCACTTATACGCGATATAGATAAAGATGCAAAACGCCAAACAATTGTGACTCATTGCTTAAATATGTTTCGCGATCTGGGAGTTATAACATTGGCCGAAGGCATTGAAACATTAGAAGAATATACATGGCTTAAAAATGCGGGTATTGAGCTTATGCAGGGGTATTTGTTTGCTAAACCGGGATTTGAAAGCTTACCAGATGTAAACTTTGCTGACTTAAATTACTAACTTAAGTCAGTAATTTAAGTACCGGCTAATATTTATATTTAGCCGGTATTTTTATGCTCCTTTTATACTAAGGAGAGTAAAGTTACATATTACCTAGCTCTATCATCATCGCAGTGTACATGCGCAAGTTAAGCTTAAGCTGCTCAAGGGTAATAAACTCATGCTCAGAGTGTCCGGTGTAACGCTTACCTGGCATTGATGGGCCAAACGATACCGCATTATCAAATAACTTAGCGTTAGTACCGCCACCAATAGAGACAAAGCCGGCTTGTTGATCACCCGTAAAGTGCTTAAAAATATCAAGTAATTTTTGCGCATGCGGCGCGTCATCAAGTAGCATAGGCGTACCAATAATAGTTTTAACATCACTTAGTGTTACATTGTTAGTGGCTTGCCATTTTGCTAGTGCACTGTCTATTTGCTGCTTTAACACCAACTCTTCTTTGCCCATAGGGCGGCGCGCATTTACACTAAGCGTTAGGGCATTTCCCTCTCGTTCAATCACAGTAGGTGCCACTGTCATTGGCCCCATAAAATCATGTTTATAGGCAATATCGCCAAACTGTTTGCCATGAATACCTAAACCAATCAGCTGATTTACAAAGTTAATTAACTGCCCATCGCTATTATTTTCAAGCACTAGACCTTTAAATATTTCGGCTAAATAAGCAATTGCGTTAACACCCGACTCTGGCTCTGATGAATGCGCCGATACGCCTTTTACACTAATTGCGACAGCAGTATCGCTTTGCTGAGCAAAGTTAAACTCTACTTGCTTAAGCGTACTGGCTTTGGCTTTTAATTGAGTAAGTAACTTAGCATCGGCATTATGCAGTACTAGGCTGGCGTCTTCTGGTATTTGGCTTACAAATGCACCACCTGCAACATCACTAACATAAACGCCTGTTTTTGCCGAGGTAGCATTGAACGTTGGCGCAATTAAACTCCAACCTTTTTCAGCCACCACTACCGGGTATGACGCATCAATTGTTACTGCGTACTTTGGCTGCTCATAGGTTTTCATAAACTCAGTAAGCGGGCCCCAATCAGACTCCTCAGCAAGGTAAATCATTAACTCAATACGGTTATTAAGCGTTATGCCTTTATCTTTAATGGCTTTCATGGCGTAAAGCGCTGTCGCTATTGCGCCTTTATCGTCTTCGGTACCGCGGCCAATTAAGCGCCCAGGCTCTGATGTTGTATCAATAATAAATGGGCTTTGCTGCCACTTACTCGCATTAGCTGGTTGCACGTCGCCGTGTGTTACTACGGTTACTTTATCGCTTTGCTCCCCAAGTCCAATTAATACTGTGTAGCCTAAATCCTGATAATCTAAACCCAGCTCGGCCGCTTTCATTTTGAGTAAGGCTTTAAAACCAATAAAGTCGGGATTTTGTGGTGCGCTAATATCGCTTTTATTCACAGTAGGAAATGATACTAAATTGGTTAGTGTATGTACCTGGGCGCTTTGGTAGGTATTTACGGCATAATTGGCAACACTATCAATATTTTTATTTAACTGTGCTTGGGCACTAAACGCAAATAATGCAACACTGGCTAACGCTAACTTTTTCAAAACAATTCCCATTTAATTAATCACTAAGAAACATAATTATAACCTTGTGCATCTCACACAAACAGCGCTTTGCGGTAAAGTCACATAACAACCAGTGCAATTAGTTAAATATTTATATAGTTGCTTTTATACTTGGTGCTATATAATGCGCGCCTTAAAATTATGAGTATTAAACATGAACCGTCGCAAAAAAATCGTTACTAAATTTCAAAAGAAAGACAAGCGCACCAATGCCAAATTACATAAAAGCAAAAAGCCAGGTTATGTATCAAAAGCTGAGCGCGAAAAACTTGAAAAACTTACTGACGAAAAAGTAGAACAAACAACTGAGCAAACCGCTGAAGCTGAAGCTGAGCAACAATAAGCGCTTTTAGGCGCTTATTGCTTTAAGTTTTTACGGATCTATTGTGGTAAAAGTAGCGTATCGCTCAATAACCTACTACCACAGTGGTAACTATTAATTTAAAAGCCATAGTAAATTTATATAGCCTTTCTATTTACCGTTTCAACCTTAAAACGCGTAGCTTAATGCTAAATTTAATGATCTTCCTTGTCCTGCTAATTGTGTAAAGCCGGTTGCGTTATCTTGTTTAAACCCAGCAATGCTAACCCCACCTAATGGTAGTTGGTAATACTGATCAAATAAATTTGTTACCTCAACACTTAGCGTAAATGCATCCCACACTGTTTTAGAACTTAAATTAACTAAATGATAGCTATCGGTTTGGTTTTCAAAGCGGTTGTTATCTACTCTCGTTTTAGTATCGACCCATTGCCATAAAAGTGAGTTTTCAACATTACCAACTTGCTGGCTAATACCAAGCTGGGTTTGCAATGGTTTAATTTGATAAAGCGGCTGAGTGCTAGAGTTACCGTCGCGTTTGCCACGGGTGTTAGTTATATTTGCTTTTAACTGCCACTGACCTAACTGTTCAGATTGATAAATACTGGCACTTAAATCTACTTTAGCGCCATATAAAATGGCGTCTACATTAGTAAACTGCAAAATATTGCGACTATTACCGTCAATGCCTGAACTATTAAAGTTCCTTACTATGTCAGCATCAATATAATCACTCACATCGGTATACCAAATATTAGTGCTTAAACGCCAGCTGTCGTCTTTTGCCAATTTAGTATAAGTAGCACTCATTGTATGTGCGGTTTCAACGCCAAGATCTGGGGTGCCAATATAACCATTACCATCGCCGTACCAGCCAATCATGGTGGTTGCCATATTGCTACCCCCCCAACTGTATCGCTCGTATAAGTTTGGCGCGCGATTTTTACGAGCAATACCAAGTTGCAGTTCATCAACGTTAGTTATTTGGTAATTAATTAATACGTTTGCATCAACTACAGTATCGGTTTTATTTCTACTCCCTGCATTAAACGTATTTGCTGCTATAGCGTCACTTGGCCCTATATGCATACCGCCCATGTGCATACCTGTGTTATATGCCTGTACTTCACTTACTTGGGTATTTATATTTTCAATACGCACACCCGTGTTTAACCATAGTTTTTTACTATTTTGGCTTTCATATTCTGCAACAAGTGCAATGCGTTCACGCTTTCCATTATTAATATTTTTATAGTCGTTTGGCCCCATCATGGCCGAGCCTGTAATACTTGGCCACCAATCATCAATACTATAATGGTAATATTCTTGAGCTAGCAATATGCTGCTATCGTTATCTAAATTTATACGCCATTTTAACTGGCTGCTTATATCTTCTGCGTCGGTTTTCATTGGCATCATGCCGATTTTTTCTGCACTAAAAAATCCCATATCGTGTTTTACGCTATGCCAATTTACTTGTCCTGCAAACTCGCTGCTCGCAAATGCTCGTTTGTATTGCGCTGTAACCCCGTAACTGGTGTTATCTGTCATATCCATATACTGATTAGCAAAGCCTTGATACGGAATTTTTTGATGACTAAGCTTAACTACAACCTGCTGTTTATCGTCGCGTATAGCTGCGGTTAAACTGTGATTTTGGGCGCGATACAACGTATCAAGCACTACATCGCCGTTCCCGTCTTCATAGCTGTTTGCATCACTAAACGAGCCCTGATAATTAACGCTAAGTGTATTACTTGCTAAACGTGCACCTACTCCAAAATTACGACCATTGTCAGCAGTGCTGTACTTTGCCGATACATAACCAGAATGCCATGATAAATCGCTATTTTGAGTGTATTGCGGTGCAATAGAGTTAACACTTATTACACCTGCTATATTATCGCCACCTGCACTTACCGGTGATACACCGGCAACCACATGATAAGACGTAACTTGGTTCGCCGAAATGTAAGACAACGGCGGATTCATTTGATTAGCGCATGCCGCCGTTATTTCTGCGCCATCAACTAATACTTTTACTCTGTCGCCCATTAAACCATTTAAAATAGGTAAATTAGATACGCCACCAGCAGCTGAAAAATCGACACCTAAATCACTTAATAGCGACTCTGTAGAGCCAAGTGCTAAATGTTTATTTTGAGCATCCCCATGTACTTCAATCACTTCTAAAGATGTATCGTCGGCAAATACTAAAGGTGATAAAAGCCCACTTGTTAAAAACACTAAAGGTGAGAGTAAGTAAGGTGTACGGTATATTATTTTATGCGCCATTATTTTATTCTTTGGACTGCTATTATTAATGACGTAATTATACTGGATTCACCTTACTTGCATGCGCGACATAATGTCGCACTTTATTAACTATAATCAGTATTTTTAGCCAAGCTTATCTTTTTATATTAGGTTATTTGCCTCTCTAAATTAACCACACGACATTAAGATTTTATTAAAGTAATTAATTTACCTTTAACGGCCAGCTAATAGATGACGCCCTATGTTATTTGGCTTAAAATGGCCGCCTATTTATTCCCAGCATTTACAACAACACTTCTTTTGCTTTTTTCGCAGCAACAACACTTTACAGTTTGCTTGTTGCCCTAGTTTTTATGAATTAAACATTAATCTCAAAGGATTTTTATGACCGCTAATGTAGCGCCGCCATCTAATCAACTTAACCGAACAGCTATATTAATCGTGCTTGCGCTCGGTACTTTTATTTTAGGGTTATCTGAATTTTCGATGATGCCTATGCTGCCACTGATCAGTGAAACTTTTGGCTCAACGCCTTCGCAAAGTGGCTACGCTATAAGCGCTTATGCTTTAGGTGTTGTTGTTGGTGCGCCCATTTTAATGTTAACTACTGCGAATATGAGAAAACGCAAAGCGCTGCTTATATTTTTAAGCTTAATGTGTATTTCTAATAGCTTAAGCGCTTTTGCAACGTCACTTGAGCAATTGGTATTGTTTCGCTTTTTAAGTGGCTTGCCCCATGGTGCTTATTTTGGTGCAGCTATTTTATTAGCCTCTGAAATTGCCCCTGCAGGTAAGCGCGCAAGCTTTATGTCGAAAGTTTTTATGGGTTTGACCATTGCCACCATTGTTGGCGTACCTGTGGTAACTTTAGTAGGGCAAAACTTAAGCTGGCGTTACTGCTTAGCCGGTGCAGGTGTTTTAGCTTTTATTGCTTTTATTTTTGTATATAGAGTAGTACCAAATATTGAAAACACTAAACCATCTAATTTACTTAATGAGTTTGGAGTATTAAAAAACAAGCTGGTTTGGTCTATTTTGGGGATTGTAATTATTGGTTTTGGTGGGGTATTTTGTATTTATACCTATGTTGCCGATACTATTTTAGAAGTAACCGAAACAGCGCCCTACACCATTTCGATTGCTATGGTGATGTTTGGTATTGGCTCAACATTAGGCAATTATGTATTAGGTAAAGCGGCAGATAAATCAGCAATTAAAACGACTGGCTTAGTACTGGTTTGCACTATTGTATTTGCCTTTGCTTATGTAACCGCAAGCCATAACATTTGGCTGCTTTATGGGGTTATATTTTTTATTGGCTGCAGTTTAGGTTTAGCAACGCTAGTACAAACCTTACTAATGGATGTGTCTCCTAATGGGCATGCCATGATAGGCGCGTTAGTACAGTGTGCTTTTAATGTTGCTAATGCAATTGGCCCTTGGGTTGGAGGCATTGCAATTGCGCAAGGTGCCGCGCCAAATCAAACAGGCTATGTTGCCGCTGCTCTTTTTGTTGGTGGGTTTATTATGTGGTTACTTAGCTACTTACAAATGAGCAATAAATCGTTTGTAGCAAAAGAGGCTTAATAGTTAACTAAAAAGAGCCGCTAATTTGCGGCTCTTTTTATTTTTAATTACTAAGTGTAATTAAACACTTAACGATGCCATATCAATAACAAAACGATAACGAACGTCAGACTTTTCCATTCGCTCATAAGCTGTATTTATTTCATCAATATTGATCATTTCACATTCGGGTAAGACATTATGCTCGCCACAAAAATCAAGCATTTGCTGCGTTTGTGCAATACCACCAATAAGTGAGCCTGCAATACGGCGACGCCCCATTAATAATGGCACTGTGCTTAGCTCATCAACCGGGCCAACCTGACCAACAATAACCAGCGTACCATCAATATCTAGCAGTGGTGTGTAAATAGATAGATCGTGCTTTACCGGTACGGTATCAATAATAACGTCGAAGGCTGACTGCGCACTTTTCATTGCATCATCGTTTGACGACACTAAATAATGCTGGGCACCTAGTTTAACCGCATCGTCTTTTTTAGACTCACTACGGCCAACTACCGTAACGCTTGCGCCCATAGCGACAGCGTTTTTAACCGCCATATGGCCAAGACCACCTAAACCAACTACAGCAACACGACTGTCTTTTTTAACGCCCCACTTATGTAATGGCGAGTAGGTAGTAATGCCTGCACACAACAGCGGTGCAACACGCGACAGCTCTAAGTTTTTAGGTACTGAGAGTACGAACTCTTCACGCACTACAACATGTTTAGCATACCCACCTTGGGTCATATCGCCGTTAACACGATCTGTTCCTGCGTATGTGCCTACCATGCCTTCACGGCAAAACTGCTCTTCGTTATTATCGCACTGATCGCAACTTTTACATGAGTCGACCATACAGCCAACAGCAACCGTATCGCCTTGCTTATATTTTGTAACGTCGCTACCTACCGACATAACCTTACCAACAATTTCGTGTCCGGGTACTAACGGGTAGCGACTACCACCCCAATCATTACGTACCGCGTGTAAGTCTGAATGACAAACTCCACAGTATAATATTTCAATTTCTACATCGTTATCTCGTAAATCGCGGCGCTCAAAAGAAAACTCGGTGAGTTCTGAACCTTGGCTTTTTGCTGCATATCCTACTGTTTTCATAATAACTCCATAGTATGTTAAAAATATAAATACCAAATAAGTATACTTGCTTAGCTGTGAACACTAACTGATGATAAAAAACCCAAGCCGTACGCTTGGGTTCCATTTGATTGTTGGTAACTTAATTGTTAGTAACTTAACATTTAGGTTTGCCCTAATTATTTTGCCAGTACCGCGTTTAATTCATCTACAAATGTATGAATACGCTCTGCATTTTTACCTAAATCACTGCGACCAATACGCGACTTACTACGAATATCAACAAAACGCTGAGAGCCTTCATCTTTAATACGCACCACTATATCGTCTTTAAAACCAAACCAGGTGGTTGTCTCGGTGGCTTCAACAATCCCTTGACTGGCATCGCTATTAACTAACTCCCAACCCAAATTTTTAATCGCTTGCACTGTAGCCACTACTAGCTCACTTTTTGGGTAAGCATAATTAAGGGTAGTCAGTTCTGGGTAAGCTTTAAGCTGTTGCGCAGCCGTTTCTGCTCCGGCATAAGCCACTGGGTTTGGCGCATCGGCACGCAGTGGTGCAATAGCTACAAACTTTGGTGGATTAACTACATCTGTCGAAATATCATGAATTGGCGGCACACTTTTCGCTTTATCCATCATATTAAGTGGCATAAAAATAGCAATACCCGCAAATACAACGGCCACTATAGTACTACTTACAGTGGCTGTTTTACGCATAAATATGACCTGCACTAAAAGTAATACAAGCGCAGCTCCTCCCACGTAAACACCAAACCTAAATCCAGCAAACGCAGTGCCTAATTCAACAACGCCAAATTTATATAATGGCCCGGGCAATACAACCATTAAAAAGGCGATTAAACTCACCAAACTTACTAAAACTTTCATTAATTTACTCCATTACATGAATTTTTTATTCGCAAACAGTTTTATACTGTTTGCGATGGAATTTGGGTTACATTAATAACGAATTAAACCATAAAATCTAATGTCGACTGATTAAAGTATCTTAAATTTGGAAATATATCACCTAATTCTGATGCAGGAACACCAAACCACTTAGCTAGTGTGGCAAAATATTGCTCATTTGCAACACTTGGTATTAATCGCCCTCGGCCGGTATCTTGTGGTCCGCCTAAATGTTGAGTTAATAACTCCCCATATATATTGGCGCCTTTAACTGCGCCTCCCATAACGATTTGGTTTCCTGCCCAACCATGATCCGTGCCATCGCCATTAGATGTTAGCGTACGGCCAAAGTCCGACATAGTAAACGACGTTACTTTGTCAGCCATATTCAGCTCATTCATCGCACTATTAAACTCGTTAAGTCCTTGTGCTAGTGTGCTAAGCAATGCAGGGTGAGTATTCAATTGATTATCGTGTGTATCAAACCCTCCCATAGAAACAAAAAACACTTGGCGCTGCGTACTTAACTTTGCTTGCACACTAATCGCCTTAGTTACCGCAGCTAGTTGCTTCGACAACCCTGTATCGCTAAATGAGGTAATAAGTTCAGGGGCGGCTTCAAGCGCACTATTCATTGTTTGGGTATTTCTAATCGCCGAATTAAAACTATTAGCGTAAGCACCCGTTAATGGATGATTCGTATTACCCATTATACGGTTCATAATATTGGTTACATGCTCAGTTCTTGGCTGATAACCGCCAAAAGCGTTTACTTTACTTATACCGCTTTTATTAAGCGAAAACGCCTTAGTTTGCGCGCCTGTTTGCCAAAGATTGGTGCCATCGAGCGATATGTTTGCAGCAAACTGATCTTGCTGATTTAAGCGCTCTAGCAAACGCGCTCCCCAACCATTATTTAGCGATTCCTTTTCACGACCATACATCCACGCTGCTTGTTGATTGTTATGTGAAAACAAGTGTTGAGGCAGCGGTACTGCTTTATTTTTATAATCGTCAAGCGTGGTTGGTGCAAGCAAAGTACCTACTCCGCCAACAAATGCCAAGTTAGCCGAATCAAACACACTTTGCATGGGTGCAAGCGCTGGGTGCAGCCCTACACCACCAGCAAACGACGAATTAGTATTAAGCGCAATAGGCGAAGCAACCGCCAAATTTTGCCTGCTTTTTTCATACAAATTTCGTTGCTCGCCCTCTAACGGCATTAGCATATTTAGTGAATCGTTACCGCCATATAAAAATATACATACTAGGGCTTTATAATCACCCAATTCAATAGCATTTGTTGAACCCGTTAATGCTTGAAGTTGTAAGCTGGTTAGCGCCGCTGCCGACACCCCGCCTTTTAAACATAATGACAAAAATTGCCTTCTATTTATGCTCATTATGCCTCTCCTAATACTGCAAATTAAATTCAGGTGAAATAGCAATCATATAAAGTAAATACGATACCCGCTGACGATCTTGATTATCAATAAAATAGGCACTTAAATCGAGTAACGCCTGGCGTGTTTCGTGGCTCATTGAACCGGCAAAATACAACACATTGTACTGATCAAGTAACGACTCTATGCCATAATTTTTTAGATGGTTCATATCGTTTTTAATATAGACGTATAGTAATTTTGGACTTAAAGATGTTTTTCCTTCAGCCGCATTCCACACTAAATCTGCAAAGTGCTTATTCATTATGCCAATTATTGTAGAGTCATTTGCTATTTGTAACTCTGGAGCAACTAAGCCATCACTACGTAAATAAACAGGTTGGTAATCGGGCCTGTAAAAGTTAAATACTGAGGGCGACTTCATTGGCCCCTGTCCATAGGTATTGTATAAACCCCACGTGTTGTAATAACCGTTACCGGTTTTAGCATCTAGATTTCGCCAAAACTGTATTGTGGTTATCAGTGGCTCTTTTAGTTTCCCTTGATAATTTAAAACACTGCCAAAATGGCGTGCCTCATCATCTAAATAAATAGCCTTTATTACCGCGGCTAAATCTCCTCGTACTCCAGCGCCGTTATCATTAAAAACACGAGCAACACGGGTAACATATTGCGGTGTTGGGTTTGAGGTAATTAAACGCTGTATGAGTTGTTTACTAATAAATGGCGCTACATTATTGTGATTAAATAGGTTATCGAGCGCTATTTGCAGTGTTTCTTCTGGTCCGTAGCCCTCGGGGATAATTTCGCCATTTAACAATGTTTTTTGTTTACTAGAGTGATACTCGCTAAACGCTTTCATTGGATTTACATAATCACGTTTTTTTTTCTTAAAAGTTTCACTAGCTGCAAATGTCCACCCAGTAAAAACGCGCGCAAATCCTTCTATTTGAGCCTGACCGTAGGTGGCAATTGTATTACCTTGCGCATCAAGCTTTGGAGTAGCGTCTAAATTTAACTCTTCAAGGCCTATTGTAAATAACTGCATTACTTCGCGGGCGTAGTTTTCATCTGGGCGAATATTAAGCTCATCATTTGCCTTTTCATTCCCTAAATGGCTTAAAAAAGTACCCATAATTGGCGACAGCGTTACGTCTTCTAGTAGCTCTCTATAGTTACCAAAAGCATGTTTAAGCAAAATATCGTAGTAAGTGATCATGCCCTCGGGCTGATTACCTACATTACTACTTGCATCCGACACAACCAATATTTGACTCAATGCAAAGGCAACACGTTGGCGTAGTTGATCGTCGCTATGCAACACCCCCTTCCACCACGCATCAATCCTATTAATATACTGAAATTTGTTTTCATCAGGGCTTTTCACTAAATAACTACGATGGTAGTTAATTGGTAACGCCATTTGTTGCTCAAGCCACTGCTGTTCGCTTAACCCTTGAGCTTGGCGTATTTCACTTAATGTGGGGCCCATACTGCCTTGCTGTAATATACGTGCGGCAGCAGTTTCATCCATACTATTACGCGCAACAAAACTCACAGTTTTAACGTTGGTAGCCCCTTCATTATCGGTTGCCGTTACGCTAAAAGCGTACTCCATTGCTGCATGACTTTGCGCATCTGGTAAAGTAATAGTGATACTACTGGCATTTACAGGCGCATTAAGTACTTTAAGCCCCGCAGTTTGTTCCCACACAACACTACTGATAACGCCATCGGCATCGCCAACTGTTGCATTTAAATCAATAGTTTGACCTTTAACTATATCGTTTTTGATATTGGTTATTGATAGGGAGGGGATTTTATTTGTGCTTATAACTGGTGTCTCATCTGAGCCAGAGCCACCGCAAGCACTGATAAACAAAGCAGAGCTTGCTAGTAAAAAAGTTCTATAGTACATGTAAATTTGTTCTCACCTTTAATTAAAGCACAACAGTGCTTACTGCAATTAACACATCAATTGAAACATAAAAATTACATACTTACTCTTTATTTTTTGTAACCGAAACTTGACTAATTAGCAAAAATGCACAAACTACGGGGGTTAAACTAGCCAGAGCCTTATTATTTATGAAAACAGAAATTAGCTATCGTTTTGAATCTTCTCAAGTTGCCAACCGATTTATACATCTACTTAAAAATTGGCCCATTAATGATGTAAAAACAAAATTATTTAATGGCGGCAATTGCGTAAAGGTTAATTATGACTATGACGAGAGTGGTTTTGACTACACAGTTGCAGAGCTTGACGATTTAGCCGAAACACACGGCGGTAAAGAAATTTAAAAACAATGCTTATATATTTTGAAGTGTTTTTGGCTGGATCTACTTTTTTAAAACGGATGGATTGTTGATTAGTAACTATAAATTAAACAAAAAAAGCACTATGGTTTAATTAAACCATAGTGCTGCTGTTTATCGTTATTTATCGAAATGAATAACAGTGCGAATACTTTCGCCTCTGCGCATTAAATCGAACGATTCGTTAATATCTTCAAGTCCCATTGTATGGGTAATAAAGTCACTTAACTTAAATTCACCCGCTAAATAACGTTCTACATAATCAGGTAATTCGCTGCGACCTTTAACCCCACCAAATGCTGAACCTCTCCATACTCTACCCGTTACCAATTGGAACGGACGGGTTGAAATTTCTTGCCCCGCACCAGCAACACCAATAACCACAGACTCGCCCCAGCCTTTATGGCAGCACTCTAGCGCAGAGCGCATTAGGTTAACATTACCAATACACTCAAACGAGTAATCAACACCGCCATCGGTCAACTCTACAATTACATCTTGAATTGGTTTGTCGTAGTCTTTAGGGTTAATAAAGTCGGTAGCGCCTAGTTTTTTTGCTAATTCAAACTTACTTTCGTTAATATCTATAGCAATAATTCGGCTCGCTTTAGCCATAGTTGCGCCAATAACTGCCGACAGGCCTATGCCACCAAGGCCAAATATGGCTACTGTTGCGCCTTCTTCAACTTTTGCAGTATTCATTACCGCGCCCATGCCGGTTGTAACACCACAGCCTAATAAACACACCTCTTCTAATGGTGCAGATTTATTAACTTTTGCTAACGAAATTTCTGGTAATACCGTGTATTCAGAGAAAGTTGAACAACCCATATAATGAAAAATTGGCTGGCCGTCTTTGTAAAAACGAGTGGTGCCATCAGGCATTAAGCCTTTACCTTGAGTTTCACGAATTTTTTGACACAAGTTAGTTTTACCCGATAAACAAAACTTACACTCGCCACACTCTGGTGTATATAAAGGAATAACGTGATCCCCAACTTTTACACTCGTTACGCCCTCGCCAACTTGCTCAACGATACCACCGCCTTCGTGGCCTAAAATAACCGGAAAAATCCCTTCAGGATCATCGCCAGACAAAGTAAAAGCATCGGTATGACAAACTCCAGAGGCAATAACTTTAACTAATACTTCGCCCTTGCGCGGCAGCATTACGTCAATTTCTTCGATAGATAAAGGCTGTTTTGGACCCCATGCTATGGCGGCTTTCGATTTTATAAACTTATCTGACATCTCGTTCTCTCTTAATTAATAAATTATTTAATATAAATGAACGTAAACACGTATTTTAGTTTAGTTCAGTTACCTTAATAATGCGCTGCTGCATATTATTTTTGGCTTAGAATTATGCTATTTATTTTAAAGCAATTAATGGCTATGCCCTTGCGATAGGTTAATCATTGCAATGCCTATGGCCACCAATGCCATTCCTAACCAAGTGGATAGATCTAAATGCTGTTTATATACAAGGGTAGATAGTAGCGTAACGGTAACAATAGCTAACCCTGCCCACATCGCATGCACAATACCTACAGGCATGCCTTTCATTGCTTGGCCTAAAAAAACAAACGCAGCCAAATGGCCCAATAACACCACTATGCTGGGCAGTAACCTAGTAAAGCCATCTGTTTGTTTTAATGCCACATGCGACATTGCTTCTGCAATAACACCTAAAAATAAAAACACCCAACTCATATTTTTTCCTATTTATTTTGCGAGCTGTTGTATTAATGTCGATAACGTTATATCGACGATTTAACTTATTCACAGCATGTTTGTGTTGATGGCTGCTATTATATTTGTTTCTGTAAAAATGATAATATGCTATTTTTGAAATTAACTTGTACATATAGGTAACAATCATGCAGTGGGAAGGTATTAGTGAATTTGTACACGTTGCTGAAAATGCCAGCTTTACGCAAGCCTCAAAAAAAATGGCAATATCTACAGCGCAAGTAAGCAGGCAAATTAGTGCGCTCGAAAACCGGCTGAATGTGAAGCTGTTTTATCGTACTACGCGCAAAGTGTCGTTAACTGAAGAAGGCCGAGTGTTTTATCAGCATTGCCGCAGTGTGCTTGATGGCTTAGATGCTGCAGAGCGGGCTATAACTAATTTACAAACAACGCCCCAAGGTAAAATAAAGCTTACGGCTTCGGTAACTTATGGAGAGCAGCAAGTACTGCCTTTGGTTTCTGACTTTATGCTGCAATATAGTGAGGTCGCGGTTTCTGCTTACTTGAGTAATCAACAAATTGACTTAGTTGAAGGCGGATACGATTTAGCTATACGTATTGGTAAGCTGGCCGACTCGTCAATGATGGCAAAAAAACTCGGAACCAGAACCAGTTATGTGTGCGCATCGCCAGAATATCTGGAAAAACACGGCATACCACATGCAATTTCTGAACTGAGTAAACATAGTTGCCTACTAGGCACGCTTGATTATTGGCACTTTATGGAATCGGGAAAAGAAAAAAACATTCGCGTTGCCGGTAAGCTAAGATACAACAGTGGCTATAGCCTAGCGGATGCAGCATTAAAAGGATTAGGAATAGTACAACTGCCCGATTACTACGTGCAAAATCACCTGCAAAGTGGTGAACTAATTACCTTATTAGATAGCTATCGGGTGCCTGATGAAGGCATTTGGGCCATATACCCTCATAATCGTCACTTATCGCCAAAAATAAGGTTATTGGTCGACTATTTAGCAAAGCATCTTAGTTAGTATTTACGTATTTGAATAATATTAATCTCGAATTTAACTGTGAGGTTAATATTATTACTCCAACTAAGTACACGCTCACATTTTACTTTTCACCTTGTTAGTTGCAATACTGGTTGCAGGGCTATCGGGCCAAAAATGCTTGGGGTAACGCCCTTTCATTTCTTTTTGTACATCGCGATAACTGGTATTCCAAAAGTGCGCTAAATCTTGAGTAAGTTGCAACGAGCGTTTCCCCGGCGACAATAACTCCATCAGCAGTGGCAATTTCCCCTGCGCCAACAACGGCGTGCTGGTCATACCGTATACTTCTTGCATACGTACACTGAGCTTTGCAGGGCCTTCAAGCTGATATTCAATCCTAATATTAGAGCCGCTCGCTACCGTTAAACGCAGTGGCAGTAAGCTTTTTAAGGCACTTTGTTGTTGCCAGTCAAAACAATTTTGTAATGCCTCAAAGTAGTTAAACTTTTTAAGCTGCTCCAGGGTTTTAATATCTTGTAAAAATACACCTAGCCACTGCGGTGCCGTTTGAATAAGTTGTTGCTCGTTAATTTTCGGAAACTTTTCGCTCATTAGCTTACTTGCTAAGCTCATTCTAATTAATAGTTGCTCAGCGTCTTTTTGTTCATTAAACAGTGCAAAGCCATGTTTAGTAAATAAATTTAACCATGCTTTGGCGCGCTCACTTTTATCGAGTTTTTGCGCACTTGGCTGGCTAGTAAGCGTAATAGCGCCAAGTTTCACTTCGTCTTGATGGATAAAGCGTGCGGTTTTTTCATCAAACTCACAGCGAGTTTGCATGCTAAATAAATGCGGCAAATAGGCTTGCAGCTCAAATGGGCTAAGTGATGTGGCACTAAAAATACGCCCGCCTTTGTGCCCGCCCATAGTGGCAATTGCAAGATAGTCGTCGTTATGCCAGTAATCGCGGTTTAGCTCAGCGCCTGCACCATTGGCAAGTAAGTATCCACTGCCACGCTTTTTCGCGATTCGATCGGGGTAAGCAAGCGCCACCAGCAAGCTTAAGTGCTCGGTATTTAAATCGCCATTTGACTCTTTTACTTTTAAGCGACTTTGCCAATATTTTAATTGCTGCTTGAATACCGGATGTGGCCGTTGTTGTTGGCTATGCAGCGCTAAGCTTAGCTCATTAGCCGTATTTACGCGGCTTTCAAGTAATGCCACCAAATAAATAGCGAGTCGATAAATACCGGGGAGTGCTTGCTCTAATGCCTGCGCTTTTAATAGCATATGCGCCAAACGAATATCAGCGCCAAAGCCTAACATTTTACTGCCAAGCGGTGTGAGCTTGCCTTTGCTGTCTATGGCTTCAAGCATGCTAAGTAAGTTACTTGCCTGTATGCCTTGCTGCTCGGTAGGCTTATCAAGCAAGGTTAGCTCCTCAATGCTTGCCCCCCACTGCTTAGCTTCTAGCATTAGTTGGCTTATGTCTGATGTGAGTATTTCGGGATTGTCGTGACTATTACGGCGCTCAAAAGTTTGCTTAGAGCCAAGCCTATAAACCACACCTGGCTCTATTCGCCCTGCACGCCCTGCACGCTGCACTGCCGATGAGCGCGATATGCTTTGTGTTGTGAGTTCAGTAACACCGGTTTTTAAATTAAAGGTCGCGGCGCGGCGTTTACCGCTATCAATCACAATCCTTATGCCTTCAATGGTTAAGCTAGTTTCGGCCACATTGGTAGTAAGTACCACCTTGCGCATCCCTTCAGGCGCAGGAGCAATAGCTGCTTGCTGGTTGGCTTTATCTTGCTCGCCAAATAGCGTTGCCACTATACAATTGTTTGGTAAGTCAGTGAGTGCTTGTTGTACCCTGAGTATTTCGTGCTGCCCTGGTAAAAACACCAACGCGCTGCCTGTTTGCTCACTCAGTGCTTGTTTTATTATAGTGGGGATTGCATCAAGCCAGCGGCTTTCATCTTTTATGGGTATATATACTTCATCTATTGGATAGCTGCGCCCATTTGATTGAATTACAGGGCAAGCAAAAAACTCAGTGTAGCGCTGGGTATCAAGGGTTGCCGACATCAACATTATGGTTAAATCTTCGCGCAGCGCACTTTGGGTCTCTAACGCAAATGCCAATGAAGTATCGGCTGCAATAGAGCGCTCATGAAACTCATCAAATATCAGTAAATCAACATCGCTAAGCTCAGGATCGTTTTGCAGCATACGAGTAAGCATGCCTTCGGTAACTATTTCAAGGCGCGTATTAACACTTACTTTACTCTCACCTCTTATACGCAGGCCAACACTTTGGCCAACACTCTCGTTTTGACACTTTGCTAAGTAACTAGCAATATTACGCGCAGCTAAACGACGCGGCTCTAGCATTACAATACGTTTAAAGTGCCCATCACGCATAAGTTGCAGCGGCAACCAAGTAGACTTACCAGCACCCGGCGGCGCTTGCAGTAGCGTAATTGGGTTGCTTTGTAATGTTATTACGAGTTGTTGATATATGTTTTGAACCGGCAGCACAGCTATTTACCCTAAATTGCTTTACCGGCATTGTAACAAAAAACCGCAGCGTGACTGCGGTTGATGTTTAATAATTAATACTCTTTTACAAGCAACTAAGCTCAATAGGTTGCCCATTAGCTACCCACTTTCTACCTATTAACTCTCTACTAGCTACCCGATACCATTCTAATTCGCTCTGCGGGTACGCGCAATTGCTGCATTAAATACACTTTAAACGACTCTGCATAAGGCTGATCATCTACGGCTTTTTGCATGCATAATAGCCAAGCTTCACTTTCGGCAACGCCTACCGCCAAGTGTTTATGCGCCTGGGGAATGTTAATGCTGCCAAAATGCTCCGCGTACAGCTTAGGTCCGCCCGTCCAACCTGACAAAAAGTAAGCTAACTTTTTACGCGACTGCGACAAGTCTTTACTGTGCATATCTCTTATGTGCTTAGCCTCTTTTAACTGTTGCATATAATCATAAAATGCATCAACCAGCTGGGTAATACCTACTAACTCCCCCGCCATTTTGTAAGAGCAATCTCCTACGCCATATTCACACACTTTAGTATCCATAACTCACTCATACCGTCTGTTTTATCGCAACATAATAACTTAAAACCTATATTGGATAAGCAATTATTACAAACTGCTATGTATATTTTGTATGCATTTAAAGAAGGACCACATAATTACACCCACCTTTTAGCCTTACTCTATTTATGATTGATATTAAGCTACTGATATTAATTACAAAAAATATTTATGCTTTTTTTGGTATACGACTTGCTACTTTATAGTTGACTGTTAATTTCACTAATCTAAAGTAAGGAGCTACTTATGAACAGCGATCGTATCAAAGGTAATTGGAAAGAACTTAAAGGTAAAGCGCAACGTAAATGGGGCGACATAACCGACGATGATTTAGATAAAATTGAAGGTAGCCGCAAAGAGTTAGTTGGCAAAATTCAACAGCAATACGGTAAGTCGAAAGAAGAAGCCGAACGCGAAGTTGATGAATTTGAAAAAGACCATTAATTTTAGCTATTAGCTACTTAAAAATAACCGCCTTTGTTGGCGGTTTTGTTTTTGGCCAAACATTAATGAGCACTTATCACATCTTCAGCTAATAGTAGCTCATCGCCTTTATATACTTCGAGCCAGCCTGGCGGGGATGTATCGCAACCAATAATAGTTACCTGTAACACATAACTATAACGACCATTTTTAAACGTATAATTATGATTGCCACCACTGCCTTCAAATGTAATATCGCCATTTAGTAAAACCATATCAGGCTTGTCGCTTGGCTTTTTATCAATACCCCATACTGCATAACGAAAATTATGATCGCCTAAATCATCCACACGAATATGGTAGTTAGCTGTTTTCCAATCAAGTACTGGCTTTTCAAAAGTATTGATACTTGCATGCAAAGATTGCTTACCTTGTTCTATTAAGCTTTTAGCAAGTGCCTGCTCTTTAGCGTTTTGGGTATTTACAGCAATAATTTTACCGTCGGTATCTACCCACATAACGCCGTTATTGAGCATAATGCCGCGCCAACCTACACTATCCCAATCGGTATCAATGTTTGAACTGGCAATAACTGCGGTGAGTTCATCGTCAAACACTTCATCAAAGCGGTTAATAAGCTCAGCCTCATCTTTAATGTCAGGTATGGGATATCGTCGTTTTAATGGGTAATAAACAAGCGAGGCAATAGCTGCTTTATCGTCACCCTCAAAGGCAGCAATAACAGGTAAAATGAACTCGTGATATTTTTTCTCAAGCGCGAATGTGTTCGATGTAAAAAGTAGAGATAAACAAAATACTATGTGATTAATAAATTTCATTTATAGTCCTTTAATTTGATATTTTTCCGTTTCTAACAATTAGCAATATTATAATGAAACGAAGCATAAAAAACATAGAATGACACCCATCCTAATAATTAATCCTTTTGGTGTTTATCTAAAAAAACATTGCTGAGCTTAAAATCCCCTTAGCTTTGACAATCTCTCTGCTTATTTAAATAATATTCAAATAACGCTGTTTTTATTCATTTTTAGGCATGCGAAATACTGTGTTTTCACAGAGCATAGAAAACATAGAATGACACCCACCCTAATAATTAATCCCTTTGGTGTTTATCTAAACA
>TARA_R110000772_G_scaffold70905_6_pt1 | contig 86070 bp, 68 predicted proteins | sample TARA_R110000772 | Tara Oceans TARA_R110000772 (sample SAMEA4397948) | marine metagenome | biome: Polar Biome; feature: [SRF] surface water layer (ENVO:00010504); material: water (ENVO:00002006), including particulate matter (ENVO:01000060) such as... | depth 5 m | reverse complement strand
GCGCCGTGATTAAATCGCCCCTAGTTTGAACAAATTTTAATCCGCAAGGGTCAACAGACCCTAGTAAGGTGATATTCAATTACTTTCAAAAAACTGACAAATTTTATTACGGCCCGTTTCTTTAGCTTCATATAAGGCTGCATCAGCATTATTAATAATTGTTTCGGGGCGGGTGTTTTTAGTTGGATATGTGCTATAAAAGCCCACGCTAAGTGTGAGTGTTTTTGCAACACTAGAGTCGTTATGTACTATGTTTAGCTGCGCTATTTTTTGTTGTAATAATAATGCAAATTGATGGCACTCTGCAGACTTAAGCGAAGGCAAAATAATTGCAAATTCCTCCCCACCATAACGCGCAGCTAAATCACCTTCGCGCCTGCAAAGTTTATTTAGTGTTTTAGCAACTTGCTTAAGTGCGTCATCGCCTTTTTGGTGGCCATAATTGTCGTTATAGCGTTTAAAAAAGTCTATATCGCACATAATTAAGCTAAGTGAATGCTTATTACGAGCACAACGTTGTATTTCACTTTTAAGTGTTTCATCAAAACAGCGGCGATTGGCAATATTAGTTAAACCATCGGTATTAACTAATAAACTTAATTTTTGATTAGCAGTAATAAGTTGTTGCTGGGCTAGTTGCAGCTTTTTTTTGTAATCTATATTTTTTAATGCGTTGGCAATTATTTCGCCCACTAATTTTATTCTGATCAGATCAATGTGTGTCCATGCGCGCTTAAAATTAACACAGTCACAGCCTATAAAACCAATAAGCTCTTTATCAAAAAGGAGCCCTATGCATAAAACAGATTGTATTTTTTGTATCTGAAACTCAACTTTTTCAGCGTTTGCTGCTTGAGGTAATTTTAAAACATCGTTTACCTGAAACAAATGCGTAGCGTTCATTACTTCAAAAAAGTAGGGTAGCTCGGTTTTTGGCACATTTTGTAATCTTTGTTTGAAAGGTTCAATGCCTTCATTCACCCATTCGTGGGTGTTAGTAATGGTTTCGTTGTCGGTATTAAATTCAAATAAATAACTACGATCGGCAGCAAATGCAGTGCCAATGGCTTTTAACGCAAAATTAATATGCAAATCTATATCATCATTTTGTATGTCGATTAAGTCTGTTGATATTTCAGAAATAACCCGATCAAAATTATAGAGCTCAATTACATCGCTTTTTAAAGGCTCTAAACACAACATAGAAACAGAATCAGATAATTGGGTAAGGGCGATATTTAACGGTATGCTTTGTTGTTGTTTTTTTAGCTGTATATTAGTGCTAGTTTTTGAATCGAATAATGACTCAATAGCAATATGTTTATTATTATGCACGCTCAGGAGGGTGACAGCATTAAATGCAGTGCTATCTAAATTGTCGCAATGCTTTAAATCAAATAAAATTTGCGCCGCAGTATTAACACAATAAGTATTATTTTTATTGTCGTATAATAAAATAGCTAAACTGAGTTTATTTAAAACCTGCCACAATTTTAGTATTGAGTCATCACTCACTTGTTTCTCCAAGCTAAACATTAAACGTTATTATTTTTATAATATATTGTTATTTTTATACCTTTTTAAATACTTTTAGTACAGAAGTTTCTATTTTCCCAATTTTTTAGTGCGTTTATTAGGTTTACGTATTATAATTGATACTGTATATCATTACGTATTCCCCGTTGAGCTTTTTCGAAGCTTACTTTGTTTTAAGTATAGGTACTTAAGTATTTCATGACCGAAATAACGACACATAAAGCTTCCCGTCGCCGTTTATTAATTGCTTTGGCGATCACCTGCTCTTTTATGGTTATTCAATTAATAGGCGCATATTACGCCAACTCACTAGCAGTATTAGCCGATGCAGGGCACTTGTTTGTTCATAACAGCTCTTTATTTATTGCTTTAATTGCCTCGAGCTTGGCGATTCACTTTGCTAAAACCTATAACGATGGCTATCAGCGTGCTGAGTTAGTAGGAGGCCTTATAAATGGCTTTTTATATTTAGCAATTAGCTTGGTTATATTGTATGAAGGTGGCGAGCGTTTTATGCACCATCATGAAGGCAACGAACTTGAAATAAATAGCTTTTTAATGTCGGCCATTGCCGCGCTTGGTTTTTTGTTTCATGGTGCCGCTGCTTGGGTGTTATATAAAGGCCGTAAAGCGAGTATTAATGTATATGCGGTGTTTTTACACTCGTTTTTTGACATTATATCTACTATTTCTACTTTTATAGCCGGAGTGTTAATTTACCTGACTGGTTGGGATATTATCGATATTTTATCGAGCATGTTAATTGCTTCATTCGTTTTATTCACCGGTATTAAGGTTATTATAAGTTGCGTTAAAGGGCTGTACATAAATAAAGATAAACTCCCTAAAGTAGCTAAAGTTGAGCAAGCAATTACCACAATTCAGCATGTAAAAAATGTCCATAATGTAACTGTAGTACGAAAAGATAAAACGGTAATAGTGGGTGCGCATATAGTGCTAAAAAAACACTGCACCATTGAAAAACACGATAAAGCATGTCGCTTAAAGGTCGAAAACCTGTTGCGTTCAAAATTTAATGTAACAAATAGTGTGTTACAAATTGAAAGTAGTTGCAGTAGTGTTAATTAAACTTGGCAAATTGCAGCATATGGCTTAGTTTAAGCTATATGTAAATAATAGTTGTTGTAGGAACAAATTGAATCAACAGCAATTTATTGGAATCTAATTATGCCTTTACTAGCAAGTAAGCATCGCTACTTTAACTTTATTGTGTCGTGTTTATTTGGTATTACCGCTGCTTTTGTAAATACCCTACCAATCTTATTTATTAATAGTTCTGAGTTTTTATTAGGGCAATTTTTTGTTCTTTTAAGCTTATTATTATTTGGCTGGCGCTATTCGTTAGTTGTGTTTACTTTAAGCACCCTAGGCATATTTTATCGTTGGGGGCATGCTTGGCCTTCAATCGTTTTTGGTTTAGAAATACTATGGGTGTACTTTTTTTGTCTGCGCTATTCTAGGCCTTTATTTTTTAGAGGAATGCTGTTTTGGCTTGTAGTAGCAATGCCATTACTGTGGGGGTTTGGGCATTACTTTCTTAATATTAGCTTTTTACCTTTGGTTACTGCGCTTGCTAAATATTGTTTAAATGCCGCCATTTATTTATGCGTAATTGATTTATTTAGTTTCTTTTTTAATCGCCATTCTTGGTCTCGCCATTATGGTTCTTTGTATAAAATCCTTAATTATATTGTAACTTTGCTCGTTATTTTAGTGGTAGTGCTTACCTCAATTGTGCTTATTAATAACCATTACTCTAGGGTTGAATACGAAATAAACGCACAACTAAACGAAAAGTCCCAACAAATAGCGCAAAGCCTAGATTTATATTTAGAAAACCATCGCAAAGCAGTAATACTGACCGCACAAAATATTAGCGTAGGGCATAGCCCACAAAGTGCTATTGAGCTTTTAGGGAAGTTATATCCTGGGTTTATAACTGCTATAAGTACCGATGAACTTGCCAACGTAAATTACTTTTATCCCACAACGTCAAAAACACAGCAGTTAAAAGGTAAGGCTGTTGCTAATGTTGCTGATCGCGATTATTTTTACCAAGCAATTGATTCTCAAGATGGATTTATTTCTGGTATTTTTAAAGGAAGAGGGTTTGGACAGCAATCAATAGTGGCAATATCGGCCCCTGTTTATAATAACCAGCAATTTAAGGGGATAGTAGAAGGCTCATTGTTATTTGAAAACTTTAGTGATTTACAACCTACCTTATTTAAGCGCCAAGCCGACTTAATTATATTAGATAAAAGCAATCAGGTAGTATTTTCAACCTTAAATGACTTTAAGCAGATGCAAACCCTTAGCAAACAAGATGTAGTTGCGCTGCAAAGCCTTAAACAAACAAGCGCATTTACAGCAACAAACGCGCAGCAATATTACTCAAAAGACACTACATCGGCATTAAATCATTGGCGTATTTTCACATTAATGAATAAAAAGTATGCCAATAATGTTGCAGCCCAAGCGTGGGGGCAATCTCTGGTGTTGATCTTATTTATAATTGTACTAACCAGTGTTTTTATTACGCAGCTAAGTAAGTGGTTAGTAACGCCGATAATAAAGTTAACCGAGCAAATAGATAACTTCGAAACCGATGAACAAACAGTAGGGTTAGTTTCGCATACTAATACCTGGTACGAGGTTGAAAAGTTACAACAACAGTTTGCAAGTTTAGCCCTTAAGATGACTAATAACTTTAATAAGTTACGCACCGCAAACAGTAAAAATGAAGCGTTGAATAATCAGCTTAAAAACTTTAATTTAAAGCTTGAGCAACAAGTTAAAGATAAAACAGAAGAGCTAATTAAAGCTGTAGGGGTTGCTAATAAAGCAAATAAAACTAAGTCATTATTTTTGGCCAATATGAGTCACGAAATTCGCACTCCGCTTAATGGTATTTTGGGCATGACTCAGTTGCTAATAAAAAATTCTAAAATTGCTGCCGATGAACAAAATGAGCTGCAAATGATCCAACAAAGTGCCCATAACTTACTGCTTATTTTAAATGAGATACTCGACTTTTCTAAAATAGAAGCTAATGCGTTAAAGTTAGATGTGCAACCAACTGAAATTAAAAAACTAATACGCCAATTAGCCACTGTTTTTGATAACTCGGGATTAAGCGCTAACGTTACATTTAAGCTAACTATTGCTCCAGAATTACCGCCATTTATAGCGTTAGACTCACTACGCTTTTCTCAAGTTATCAACAATATACTCAGTAATGCGGGTAAATTTACTGACACTGGTTTAATTACTATGGATTGCTTTGTAGAGGATGATTGTTTGTTCATTAAAATTACCGATACTGGTATTGGTATTTCTGCGCTGCAACAACAAAATTTATTTATAGAATTTACACAAGCTGATGTTTCCACTACCCGAAAATATGGCGGCACTGGACTTGGGCTAACAATTAGTAAACGATTAATTGAGCTGATGGGCGGCTCGCTTACCCTGCGCAGTGAAGAAGGGGTAGGAAGCTGTTTTAAAATAAAAATCCCACTCATTCTAAGCCAGGCTCCAGTTAAGGAGATAGCCGACAGTTCTGTTCCTGATTTAGCAGCAAAACGTATTTTAATCGTAGAAGATAATCCAATTAATCAAATAGTAATCACCAAAATGATGATTGCAACGGGATGCGAGATAAAAACGGCAAACGATGGCCTTGAAGCGTTACATTGCTTAGAAAGCTACCCCGCAGATTTGATTTTAATGGATTGCCAAATGCCCAATATGGATGGCTACCAATGCACACAAAAAATACGCCACATGCCAAATGATTGTAAAAACGTATTAATTTTAGCTATTACTGCCAATGCGTTTGCCGAAGATAAAGAAAAATGCTTAAACGCCGGTATGAATGACTTTATAGCCAAACCCATCAATAAAAATGAGTTGTATCAGTGTATTAATAACTTATTTAAGCCTAGTTGAACAATACTAACAGCGAGCAGAGTAGCTTTGTTTTGGTGTTCGTTAGAGTGAGCTAGTTACAAGCAGTTAACACTAAACAGGACAGTGGAGGAAGTATGAGCAAAATGAGTAATGTGGATGCTTTACGCAGTGTGTTATTAATTATTGATATACAAACGAAACTTGAGCCAGCCATAGCTGACTTTAGCGCTATTTTAAAGTGCTCATTACAGTTATCGCAAGCCAGCTTAGTGCACAAAATACCGACCCTTATTACAGAGCAATATAAAAAAGGTTTGGGCGCAACCAATCAAACCTTACAGGATGCTTTGCCACAAGCAGATTATTTTCATAAAACCCACTTTAGTGCCTGTGCAGAGCCCGGGTTTTTAGCGCAACTCGCTAAGTATACTCGCCCGCAAGTCGTGGTTATTGGTACCGAAGCGCATGTTTGTGTGTTGCAAACATGCTTAGATTTATTGCAGTACGGCTATGAGGTGATCATTGCAGTTGATGCGATAGGTTCACGTAACGAAAATCACAAAATAATTGCTACTGAGCAACTACGCCAAGCCGGTGCGATCATTTCCAGTACCGAGAGCATTATTTTTCAATGGACCAAGCAAGCAGCAACACCTAACTTTAAAAAAATATTACCTATTATTAAATAGCCGGCTTTGTTTGAGCTTAAACTTATTAGCTTGAGTAAATAACAATTAACTAGGTAAATATATTTAAACAAAGTAATTAACTTGTTTGCTTTGTTAAGTATAATATTTCAGCATTTTTTTGCTTGTTAGGGGTAACTGATGAACTTTTTTAAACTTTAATACGTATTACCTCGCTTAATTTTATTAAAAAACTTAATTTAAGGCTACTATGTCTAGTGTTGCGCGTTTATTTACGGTTATTTTTAGCCTCTTATTTATAGAATCAATAGGTGTTGGTTTATATTTTGGCACATTGAGCGAAGCCTTTATTGTTGGCTTACCGCTTTGCTTATTACCAATTTGGCTATTAAAAACCCAACCTAATAGTGCTTTAACGCCCCACGTAGTCGCTGCTGCCATTATGATGTTTTCTTTTTTACATATTCAACAAACCTATGGTTTGATTGAAGTGCATTTTGAAATATTTATTTTAATGGCGGTGTTAATTATGTTTGTGCAATGGCGTGTTTTTATAACTGCTATTGTGTTTGTTGCTGTACATCACTTATCGTTTTATTACCTACAAACTCAAAACACAGGTTTTTACGTGTTTGATCCAGATAGGCTTGCCTTTACAACAGTGCTAATACACGCAGGTTATGCCATTGTTGAAGTGTTTGTTGCAGGCTATATTGCTAAAACATTGCAGCGCGAACGTAGTGCCGGGCTATCGCTAAGCTCAGCAACAGAGCAAATAATGCAAGACCCTAATCATATTAAACTTTCTTTACGTGCTGATGATCAAAAAAGCCAAGCGGTAGCCGGCTTTAATACCTTATTAGAGTATTTGTCAGATGTAATTAAACAAGTAAAAACTCAATCAGAGTCATTGAAGGTAAGCTCACAAGAGCTGATCCAAGTGCACGATGAGTTAACCGAAGGTGCAGATCAGCGCACCCAACAAACCGACGATATTGCAAGTTCTGGTGCGCAAGTTGCTCATGGCTTTAAACTTGTTGAGCAAGAAAGTGAAGTATTAAAACACCAAGTAGATAATATTACTCAAGCTGCGACCAATGCCTTGCAAGAAGTGTCACAAACAGACAGTAAAAGCAGAGAGCTATTAACACTACTTAATCATACGGAAGAGCAAATAAATCATCTTGTTGGCGCAGGCGACGTAATATCGGGTTTACTTAATGAAATATCGGGAATAGCAGATCAAACTAACTTACTGGCTTTAAATGCCGCAATTGAAGCTGCTAGAGCCGGAGAGCATGGTCGTGGCTTTGCTGTTGTCGCATCAGAAGTGCGCTCACTTGCTACTAATAGCCAAGCAACTACGGCTAAAATAGCCGCTACCTTAAAAGACTTGGTTAGCAATAGCCGCACATCTACTCAGTCTATGAGCCAATGTGTTGATTTTGTAGTCGACTTAACAAAAATAAGCACCACGATGAAAGAAAACATTTCATCTATGAGTGAACAAATTAAAGCGGTATCAAGCAGTACTAGCTCAGTGGCTCAAGTAGTTGCCGAGCAAGCGGGTAATACGGCGCAAATAGCACTAAGCACAGACAAAATGCGCCAAAACCAATACCAAGACACAAAAATAGTTAAGCAGTTAACAGCTAAAGTACAGTTAATTGACGTAAGTATTGATGTATTAGAGCAAAGTATTGCAAAATTTAAGTAAGTCGAATTACTTTATTGTAGGGGTTGTTGCCGCGTGGTTTATACTGGTTGTGACTGGGCTGGTGTACTTTCAGCTTGGGCAACTAAAGCCGTTTGATGAATCGCAAATGCTAAAGCAACAAAATTGGTTTGAGCAATTTAAACAGCAGTTAGTGGTTAGTAATACCGTGGCATCGCTTGTTATTATTACAGAGCAAAATTGCGGTTGTACTAAGCAAGCACAAGCGCACATTACGACGTTGCAAGCATTTGCAAAAAGTAAAGGACTTGCCGTGCAAGAGTTGCAACTTACACAACAACTTAAGCAAGCCATTCCAGCAACCCCTGCTGCTGTAATTATTGATAAAAATGGGGACTTTGTTTATGCCGGGCCGCTATCCGAAGGACTAGCGTGCTCGCAAGGAAGCGGTTTTGTAGAAACTGTTATTAGTAACTTAACAGCTGGGTTTAATTCACAGTTATTAATTGCTGACACTAAAGGCTGCTATTGCGTTACGAGTACATAGGCAAAGCTTTTATTTATATAGAATAATCAATTGCAAATGAGAGTGGTTAGCATTAACATGCGTTCACTGTATTATTGTTAGTTATCTCTCATGAAATTTACTCTTTTATCTATCGCAATCTCATCAATTATATTTAATTCTGCCAGTGTATTTGCCGCCGAAGAAGCTGAACAATCAACAACAGCACCGCCCTCAACAATACCGCTCAATAGCGCAACGGCTCAGAATAATATTGAAAAAATAGAAGTAGTAGGCCGTGCTTTTTCGTTATATAGGCCAACCGAGTCAGCATTTGGTACCCGTACAGATACCCCCTTAGAAAAAATACCTCAATCGATTCAAATATTACCGCAAGCGTTAATTAGTGACCAAGCAGCACGTCAAATTACTGATTTATATAGTAACATTGCAGGCGTTAATGGCTTTAGCTATTCGGGCGTAACATTTAGAGGCTTTCGTCAAGACGAAATTTTATACGATGGTGTAAAAGGTGACCCTTTTAATGGTTTTGCCGTACCGCAGTTATTTAATATTGAGCAAGTAGCAGTGCTTAAAGGCCCAAGTGGCGCGGTTTATGGTAGTGGTAATCCAGGTGGCATTATTAACTACATGACTAAAAAACCACAATATATTGCTAAAACTACAGTAGAACTAGAGCTTGGCAATGATGACTTTTTTAGTGGTGCTTTTGAATCTACAGGCAGTGTAAACAACGAGCAAACACAAGCCTACAGAGTGGGCGTGTATAAAGAAAGCCAAAATCCGTTTAGGTATAACACCGGCGAAGACAACACCATTATCGATTTAGGTTATCGCTTTGACTTTGATAATGCGTCAAATTTAGTGCTGCAATACACTAATATAGATCAAGACTTAGCAGGAGCCCGTTTACGTGGCGTACCTGTAGATGATAACGGCGACTTTATTGCTAATCGTGAGTGGAACCATAACGAAGCAAGCGATTATCAAAAAGTGTCAGCTGATGTGTATCAGGCAACCTATAAAAATGAGTTAAATGATATATTTAGTACAGATGTAACAGCGCGTTACTTTACTAATACCGAACAGCAAAACTATCACGAACCGCGGGGCTTGTTAGATACCGATAATGACGGTGTAGTTGATTGGAGTGAACGTGAATTTAGAGATCAAGCGCGCGAAAACCAAGGTTTGAGTTTAACTGCTAATTTAATAGCACAAACAACGATTGCGAATATGGAGCATGTGTTTTTAGTAGGCGCAGATTATTATGCTGCTAAATTTGATGCTATATACCGCACCGCCAAACAAGCAAGTAAAGGCGGACCAGTACCTGGACTATCGTTAATCAATCCGCAATATGGTTTAACATCGGGCGCCGATTACGACTTACAAAGTATAACCCCACGATTTGTTAGTACTGAATCTAAAAGGCTCGGGGTTTATTTGCAAGATCAACTAGATATTACCGAAAAGTGGAATATAACAGCGGGGCTACGCTACGATCACTTTGAAGATACTGATCAGATCAGCAATACAGAGTTTTCAGATAGTGATGTTACGGTGCGTATTGGCACCAGTTATAATATTAACGATACGTTTTTTCCATATGCGCTTTATGGTACAGGCTTTTTGCCGCAAGATGCGGCAAGCCAATCTGAGTTAGTAGGTGGGCCATTCTCCCCAGAAAATAGCTATATTACAGAGTTAGGCTTGCGCACTAAATTATTTGATGACTCCTTGGCGATTAATATCGCGACCTATCAAATTGTGCGTAAAAATATTTTGCAAACAAGCTTACTACAAAATGATTCGGGTATTGACCAGCTAGAATCGCTAGGTGAAGTGCAAAGCGATGGCTTTGAGCTAGAGGTGGTTGGCGACATAACCGATAGCTGGGTAGTAACGGCCAGTTACGCGTATAACGATACCCGTATAAACGAGCAAAGCGAAGGCTTTTCAGCGCAAGCTGCTGGTTCTGATAAGTTTGCCAATGCCCCCCAAAATACTGCCGGAGTATGGACTCGCTATGACCTACCCAGCATTAACTCATCTATTGCTGCTGGCCTTGATTATGTTGATCAGCAAGTAAGTTTAGATGGCACCCATGTAAAGCCCTATACTATTTACAATATGGCCTGGAAAACTCAGTTAGAAAACTGGACGTGGCAAGTATCAATTAAAAATGTGTTTGATAAAGAGTACGCATCAAGCGGCTTTATAAATCGCACTGGGCATTTTCCGGGTGAGCCAAGACGTGTTTACTTATCGGCTAAATATCAGTTTTAATACTTAAGCTGATGTGAAATTAAAAGCCCTCGTTTGTGGATAATGAGCAGAGGGCTTTTAATAATAAAAGTATTGAGCCTAAATAGTTGCTATGCCATATAGCCCTAACAGCACAAAAACACTGGCTGCAATAATTCGTACTTTATTTAAAGGAATGCGTTTTAGTAGCGCATTACCTGCATAAATAACCGGTACGTTGGCAATTAACATGCCCACAGTTGTACCAATAGTAACCCACAATACTGATTGATATTGTGCGCCAAGTAGCACAGTGGCTATTTGTGTTTTATCGCCAATTTCAGCAATAAAAAACAATACAAAAGCGACTAAAAATGCGCCATAGCGATCGTATTTATGGCTCACGGCTTCATCTTTATCAGGGATCAGCAGCCAAAGGCCAACCACAATAAAACTAATATTCACAACCCAAGGTAGGTACTCAATAGCAAAATTACCACTAAGCCAATCTCCAAACCAAGCAGATAAGCCATGATTAATAATAGTTGCGACTAATACACCTAAAATGAGTGCAATTTTATTATGAAAACGAGCAGCGAGCAGTAACGATAAAAGCTGAGTTTTATCGCCTATTTCCGCAAGGGCAACAGTGACGGTTGAGGTTAAAAATATTTCCATTACAACTACTTACAGGCGGGAGCACTAAACCAAGGCAAATAGCTATCTCCCGCCTTGAGGATAGTTATCTACCTAGGTCTCGCCGATAATGCTTGCTACAACATTACAAACTTACCACGCACGTGAGGTGCAATTATGTTGATAAGTTTACTTGTGACACCAATAATATTAAAGCGTGGTTATTGTAGCGATATACAAGGCTATAATTACTCACTTTTCCAACACGATTGATATTACTAAGCGGGCTACTCCCCTAAGAGACGCGCATTATCCCACAAACCTTTTAGATAGTAAATCTTGAACCATAGATTAAGCGCTATAAGTAATTAAAACGAATAGCTTAAGCGTACAGGTGCTCAGTGGTTGTTTTAAAAATTGAATACAGGGCCTCAACGGACATACAATTTTGGAACATATACTTTTTTAAACAGTCGCTGATTATTTTAACCTGTGTAGCACTGCTTAAAATAAGATCAAAAAATAACATAATTAACTGCAAAAGTGTTTGATAACCATTACCATTTAGATTAGTATGCACCTACTAAATGTAATTGAGAGTGGTTTGTATTCATGTATATTTGTCTATGTCACGGTGTGACCGATAAAAAAATTGAACAAACAATTGACGATGGTGCAACAACCATGCGTGAGTTAACTAAAGAGCTTAAAGTGGGCAGCCAATGCGGTAAGTGTTGTGGTTGTACTAAAAAGATCCTTAATCGTAAGCTTATTCAAATTGCCGATATAACGGATCAAGTGGCTTAATTTAGTTAAAAATTACATTACAAAATTTAGATATAAAAAAAGCAGCTTTAAGCTGCTTTTTTTATGCGTGTTAATTACTATTACAGCTGCGACTGTAGGTAGTTTTCTAAGCCGGTATTTTCAATCAGTAATTGCTGAGTTTCTAACCAATCAATTTGCTCTTCTTGTTCATTTAAAATGTGATCAAGGGCTTCACGAGTAATATAATCTTTTTTACTTTCAGCCAGTTTAACTGCGCTACGTAACTCATCAATTGTATCAAGTTCAAAGCTCATATTGGCAGCAATCATTTCTTCGCTGTTTTCACCAATACGTAAACGGCCTAAATCTTGTAAATTTGGTAAGCCTTCTAAAAACAAAATACGCTCAATTAAACGATCCGCGTTTTTCATTTTTTGAATTGATACTTTGTAGTCTGCTTTATCTAATTTACTAAAGCCAAAATCTTTAAACATACGTGCGTGTAAAAAGTATTGGTTAATACCAACAAGCTCGTTAGCGAGTACTTTATTTAGTGCTGCAATAACGTCTTTATCGCCTTTCATACTATATACTCCTACTAAGCCATTTGTGCTTGATGATAATTTTGCGTTCCAATCTTATCAATTAAACCAAGTTGCTGTTCTAACCAGTAAACATGATCTTCTTCGGTATCAAATAATAGTTTTTCTAAAATGGCACGAGATTGATAGTCTTGTTGTTCTTCGCATATTGCGATTACGTCTTTTACGCTAGCTACTACTTCAAGCTCAAGTGTTAAGTCGTTTTGCATCATGCTTTTAACATCGGTGCCAATTAATAAATCACGACGTTTAGTCATGTTAGGCACACCTTCTAAAAATAGAATGCGTTTTATTAACCAGTCACAATGATCTTTCTCTTCTTCCATTTCGTGGTTAAGGCGCTCATAAAGTTTAGCTAATCCCCAGTCATCGTACATGCGCGAATGAATAAAATACTGGTCAATTGCTGCTAATTCGTTGGCTAGCAATGTATTAAATGCGTCGATTACTTTTTGATTACCTTTCATGATAGATCACCTTAGCAAGTTCAATTGCGACCAGTGTAGTGCAAACTGCAGCTATTGCAAGTTTTTTCTATAAAAATCATAATGTTACTATTGGTTTTGATTCTTATTTAAGTTTGCGTTATTACTTGGTTTGTAAGCAGTTTTTAATTTTTATAATAGGTATTGTTAATTGAGCGAGATGAGAGTTAATACACATATTTTAATATAATTTAAAAAGGCATGCTTAACATGCCTTTAAAGTTACTTAAATCAGTTAGAATTGATATTTAGCACCGAGAGTTGCCGTAGTGCCTAGCCCTTTAATATTGTAGCCACCATAAGTATATGATTGCGCACGAGCAGGGTAGTAGTCGCTGTTAAATAAATTTTCGACCCCAAAATAGCTGCTCCATTGTGGAGTAATTTGATATTGACCACTCAAATTAACTATATCGTAACTACTTACAGGACCTTGATCGCCAACGTATTGGCCTTGTTTGTTTTTATCAAAGCGCTTTCTATCGCCAACGTATAAATAGCTAAATGTAAGAGCTATGTCGTCGCTGGCCTGCCACGCTAAATTGGCTGTCGCTTTTGGTGGGCTAATTTGTTTAGCACCTAAGTATTCATCGGCTTGGGTATCTTTACCTTCAACGTAGCTATATGTGGCAACTAATTTAAGTTGTGGGGTAATGGCATAATTTACTAAGCCTTCAAAGCCCCATATTTTTTGCGGCGCGCGTATTGGCTCATAAACGCCTGTTACATCGTTAAATTTATTGCTGGTTCCTAGCTCAGACGTGCTTTTATATGCTGCTAGTTCAAAGCGCAGGTCATCAAATTGTGAGGTGAAACCTACTTCGTAGTTATCTATAATTGATGCTTGTGTTTGAATAAGCGCTATATCGTTTACAGTAGCTGCGCGCAATAGTATGCCTATGTCTGATATATCAGAGCCCTGCGAGTAACTAAAAAATGGGCTAAAGGCAGGGCTTAAATTATATTTAATGCCAGCATTGTAAGTTGTTGCATCGTAATTTATGGTATCGCCGCGCACACTAAGTGGTACTGAACATTGCGTAGCGGTTCTGCATAGCTTTAATGTTTGATAGTCGGCTACCGTTAAATCTATGCTTTCTTTTCTTACACCGGCTTTTAAAATAATATCGTCGTTAATTACCCACTTTGTTTGTAAAAAACCAGCAACACTATCCATGTCCATTTCAGGAACCCATATACGGCCATCAACTAAAGGTTGTGAGGTTTTATCGTTTAGGGCATCAATACCATATATTAAGGTGGTTGTTAGATTATCAAAGTCAAATTGGCTATTAAATGTGGCTCTTGCGCCTAGTTTATCTGACTTTATAACAGATTGACCACCGCTATAACCATCATCAAGATTGGCTAAATTAGTTGAAAAGAAAAATACATTTTCTATATTTTGCTTGTACAGATCTAAGGTCATTTGGGTGTTATCGAATAAGGCGTAATCTAGGTATTTAAGAGTAATATTTACATTGCCTTCGGGGCCTTGCGGTTTACCTTGTTTTTGCAGCTCTTTGGGTACGTGAATCGCATAGGTTTTTTCACCTATGTTACCGTCGCCAGTAACATCCCCTAAATCAGTTTTTTGCTGTGAGCTATAAAAGTTATAACTAAACTCTAGTTGCTTATCATCATCAAAATCGTAGCTTAGTTTAGTAAAGTAGTTTTGTGTTTCTGAGTCTGACAAACCATATTGCAAGCCTAAAATATCACCCTCTGAATCACGTTGTACACCGTTTTGCTCGTAACTGGCGCTTATTAAATAGCTAAACTTATCTAAGCCACCATTTATAGCTGCCGATATTCTTGCACCGGCACTTTCATCAAGCTTAACAGCACTAAAGCGGCTAGAAATACTAATTTCGCCCTCAGGCTGGCCGTCACTTTTCGCTTGTTTTGTTATGTAGTTAATTATGCCGCCAGCAGCGCCATTACCATAAATAGAGGTTGCTCCTTTAATAACCTCTATGCGTGCAATGGCACTGGCATCTAGCGTTTTTATGCCCAATGAACCGTTACGCAGTGGAGTTGACTGTGGTACGCCGTCAATCATAACTAAAGGTGCGCGACCACGCAGTGTTTGGCCTGAGTTACTGGAGCTGCCGGTGCTAGGAGCCAATCCTGGTACCATTTGTGCGAGTAAGCTGCTTAGTTCTGGGTTTACTTTTAAGTGTTGTTGAATTTGCTGCTGATTTATAACAGTAATTGAAGCAGGAACTTCATCAATACTTTCAAATATACGACTACCCGACACAATAACGTGTTCTAACTGATCAGCAGAATATTTGTTTTTACTATTTTCATCGGCAATTGCGCAAGCACTAACAGCGACGCTAAGTAAGCAAAGTGAGGTTTTTAACATGGTAACTCAGATAAATAATTAATTTTGGTAATGATAACTATTAACAATAGCAGCCACAAGTGTTAATGATAATTATTTCCGATTGCGTCTTTTTAACCAAAAGTAAACACCCGTTACAATAAAAAAGCTCAGTGATAGGGTTATTAGTAGCCATAAAAACTGTACAACTGGCCCAGCAAAATTACCAATATGAAAGGCATATTTAAAGTTCCATGCTTGTGTGGTGAAATTGGTTTTACTGGCGTCAAATGAGTTTAATACTTTACCAGTAAATGGATTAGTCCAAACCCAGCTGTAAGCGTGGCTTTCGCCGGGATTTTGTATTCTTAAAGCAATCGCGTCATCCGCTTTTTTAGGTAGGTATACCCTATATGGCTCACCTTTAGGAAATATGGCTTGAGCATTATTAATTGCTAAATTGTATTGTAATTCGGTATTTTTAAGCACAGGTATTTTGGGAGGCGCAGGTCTGTTTGTTACTTTATTTTGTGTTACCAATTCTAAAACAGACTGCGTTTGCGTTTTCCAATTAAACGCCATACCCGTAAAGGCAATCAGTATTAATGGCACAAAAAAGTAAACTCCCAACACAGTATGCAGCTGATACAGCAGTACTCTTAGTTTTGCTTTAGGTTTTATAGCTAAACGTTTTATCCGGTTTTTAGGTTTTATCCATAAATAAAAGCCTATTAATACGTTTATTAACAGCAGTAATGCACATACCGACATCCAATTTTTAAATGGTTTATTACCGTCACTGCTCTCAAATAATAACCAGCGATGCAAAGCAAGCGTAAAACCATAAATTGTATCTGTACTTTGGTAAGTATAAATAACATTGCTGGTGTAGGGGTTTACGCTCGCGTAGTGATTATTAGCTAATCTAAACTGCCATGCCATAGTAGGGTTTTGTTCAGGCATTAAAAAAACAGTTTTTTGTTGAGTTTGAGTTTGCACACTGTTTATTAAAGTGTCGAAATTTAGCGGTTTTTCTGCAGGCGTTACTAGCCATTTTTCGGGCTGGATAAGGTGTTGTAGATCTTTTGCGTAAATTAACACCGCTCCGCTGAGGCTCACTATTAATAAAAACAACCCGCTGAGTAGGGCAAGTGTTAAATGAATTTTACGTAACCAAAGTTTCAAAAACGGCATCTCAATTGTGAGCTAAGAACCCTAATTGTAAATGATAATGAGAGCAGTTTTCAATTGAAAGTTTGTTTATAAAGCTATTTTTATTATAAATTATTGTGCTTTTCTATTATGCAGTTTTCAATATTAAAATTATGCTGTAAAAAGTGTTTAACGGCTGCTAAATCAAGTGAGTTATGAGCGTTAATCAGCAGTTCGCAATGGCTGGTTTTATCATCTAATTGCCATACTTTTATAGCTATTACTTGCTCTATATTAAAGTTTTTGGTGAGAGCGCATGTAACAGCTTGGGTATCAAAGTTATTAGGCGCAGCTTGCATTAAAATGCGACAGCTTTGTTTAAGCAGTAACACGCCATGGTAAATAACATAAATAGAAATTAAAATTGTCGCAATTAAATCAACTATATACCACTGGTACAAAATAATTAAAGTACCTGCAACAATAACCACAACAGACGCCATCGCATCAGATACATTATGAATAAAAGCAGCTCTTATATTCATACTGCTATTTGCGCCAGCTCGGTAAGTTAAAAGTGCAGTGATTAAATCTATTAGCAGGGCAAATGCAGCCACCCATACTATGATCCAACCATCAATTGGCTGCGGGTTTAAATAACTGCTCATAGCTTCAAAAATTAAATACACACCTATCAGTATTAATGTACTGCTATTGAACAAAGTAGCTAAAATTTCGGCGCGCTTGTAGCCAAAGTGATGTGTGTTATCGGCAGGTTTGTTACCAATTTTACGCGCAACAAGGGCAATAAATATAGCGGCTGCATCACTAAGATTATGCAGTGCGTCTGCCATGAGTGACAAACTGCCAGAAAATATTCCGCCAATAACTTGCGCAACAGTAAGCAGAACATTAATGGCAACAGCTAGCGCGAGTTGCTTGTTACTTTGGCTTTCGTCTACATGGCTGTGTGCATGGTCATGACCCATAATATCCCCAAGTAACTACTTTATATTAAGATTGTTATATCACGAGCAGCTTAAAACAGCTACACGGGGCTTGATGAAACTTAGCTAACTCATTGTGTCTACTTAGGCGTATATCTAGTTAAAAGCCAGGTAGCAGTAATGTTTGTAAAACACATAAAAATTCATGGGCTTATTAGCGCAAAACTTGCGTCTTAGGCTTTTTAATGCATTAATACATAGTATTAAAATGGGTAAAATTACTAGGTAATTCAGGTATGAATAAAGGTTTGAGCTTCACAAAGCTAGCAGGTAAAGGACAGTCTGTACAAAGTAAGCTAACTATAGCCTTTGTAGTTATTGCATTAATACCTTTGTGTTTGTTTTCTTGGCTGAGCTTTAAGCGAATAAATAATACATTAGAACAACACGCCCAAACTGAATTACAACAGGTAACAAATATTGCTCAGCAGTTTAGTCGCTTTTGGCTGGCTGATTATATTAAAGATTTTAAGTTACTTAAAAACCAGTTAACGACTAACTCTGTGCAACAACAAAGTGCAATAACTGAGTTTGTTAACGTATACGAATTTGTAAATAATGTAGAGCTAATAGATAGCGCAGCTTTGCTTGCTACACCTACATCTTCTTTTATTAGCAAAATAGCTCCTCAATCGTTAACTAATATCCATACTAGCTTGAGTGAACATGCAACGCCTTCATTTCAATCATTTTTAATTGAAAAACAACCACACTTTATTATTGCGCTTGGTGTATATAATACGGAGCAACAATTAAGCCGTATTCTTTTAGCCGATATAAACCCCCAATGGCTAATGAATCAATTAAATGCAATGTATACTAAAAACAGCGAGCTTAGTTTTAGTTTATTACCAAGTAATAGTTTGCCTTTATTAAACCAACAGCCATCAACAGAGCAAACATTATTAAATAAAACACAATTAATGCAAAAAACGTTTACCTATAACAACGAAAATAATGATGTAATGTATGGCTTTGTTAGCCAGCTGAATTTTTTGGGTGATCAAAGCTGGCAGCTATTAGTGTCTAAGCCGAATGTTCAGGAGCTAACAAATACTTATTCTATTAAGTATTTTGCTTTGGCAACACTGCTTATGTTGTTGGCTGTTTTAGCGTGCTCTTGGTGGTTTGGTCGAGTATTGTTTCATCCATTAAGGCGCTTAACAGCCCTTGTTGATAAAATTACCAAGGGGAAAAGCACCCAAGTACCTATTTTACCCGACAGCCAAGAGTTTAATTTGTTATCGAGTAAGCTGTGTAAATTGGCCGAAAATAAACTGCAACAACTAACAGAGTTTTATAAACAAGGGGCTGAACTACAGGTTGTGTTAAGGCACTTAGCAGAGCAAAAAAGTGCACTTGATGAGCACGCCATTGTGGCTGCAACAGATTTAAAAGGCACTATCACTTTTGTTAATAAAAAGTTTTGTGAAATAAGTGGTTATGACGAACACGAGTTAATAGGTAAAAATCACCGTATTCTTAATTCGGGCACTCACCCAAAACAGTTTTTTAAAGAAATGTACCAAACCCTAAAACAGGGAAAAGTATGGCATGGGAAAATATGTAATAAAGCCAAGCAAGGTAATTTATATTGGGTAGATACCACCATAGCGCCATTTTTAGATGAAAATGCTAAGCCACAAAGCTATATAGCCATTCGAACAGATTTAACCGCATTAAAGTTACAAGAAATAGAGCTAGAAGAGCATAAAGCACAACTACAGTTGGTAATAGACACTACCGCTGTGGGAATTTGGGATTGGTACATTGACACAGGTAAAGTCACTTTTAATCACCGTTGGGCTGAAATAATTGGCTATACCTTAGATGAGTTAGGCCCAGCAGTAATAGGCACTTGGTATAAGTATGCCCACCCAGACGATTTAATCGTTTCGGAGCAAAAATTAAACGCTCATTTTTCTGGTGAAACAAACTATTACGTCAATGAAGCACGTATGAAACATAAACAAGGTCATTGGGTATGGATACTAGACACTGCAAAAGTGGTTGAATGGAATGATGATGGCTCACCAAAGCGGATGATAGGTACCCATTTGGATATTACAGAACAAAAAGCAACAGAGCTAGAATTACAAAATAGTCGTGACCAATTTGCCTCGTTAGTAGGCAATATTCCAGGCATTATTTATCGTTGTAAGTACGATAAAGTGTGGACTATGCTTTATATGAGTAAGCAAACTAAAGAGCTTACGGGTTATGACGCTGAGGCAATATTAGAGAATAAGCAGTTAAGTTATTTAGAAATAATTTACTCGGACGATCGTGACGATATTGAAAAAACGATTATTAAGTGCATTGACGAGCACACGCCTTGGTCTGTTGAATACCGGATCATAACGCAAGGTAATGAAGTACGTTGGGTAAATGAAAAAGGCCAAGCCATTTATGACACTGACGGAAACGTATTATATTTAGATGGTTTTATACTCGATATTACAGAGCGTTATCAGGCGCAATTAAAAATAACACGTCAGCAAAGCCTGCTTGAATCTATGAGTAAACAGGGGCAAATAGGTGCGTGGGAAATAGACTTAAAAGCGCAAACGCTTTATTGGTCAGACGAAGTACGCGCAATTCACGAAGTGCCACAGAGTTACTCTCCAGATATAGCCACCGCAATAAATCATTATAAAGAAGGCTATCACAGAGATAAAATTAATGCCCTTTTTGAAAGTGCAATAAGTAGTGGGAAAAGCTGGAATATTGAGCTTATTATTGTTACTTACACTGGCCAAGAACGTTGGGTTAAGTCAATAGGGCAAAGTGAGTTTGAAAACGGCCAGTGCATTCGTGTTTTTGGCTCTTTTCAAAGTATTGATGCGCATAAGCGACTTGAACTCGAAAGCGAAAAAGCCAATCGTTATAACAAAAGCTTAGCCATGCTTACTGTTGCACCTGAAGTGCAAAGCAGTGATGTGGCCGAGGTAAAAAAATTAGCCGTTAAGTCTATGTGTGAAGTGCTTGATGTACAGCGCGCTTCAATTTGGATTTTTAACGAACAACGCGATTTAATGATTTGCCATAGTTTAAATATACAAGGGCAAGGTGTTGATTGCTGTAATGCACAGCTCAGTGCAGAGGATTACCCTGCCTACTACGAAGCTATTTATAAACAAAACTTAATAGCCATTGACGATGTTTATAATCATCCCGCTACCGTTGATTTTATTGAGCACTATGCAAAACCTAATAATATAAAATCTATGCTAGATGCCGTTATTACAACCGGTGACGGAAATTTAGGTATTTTATGCGCAGAAACCGTTGGGGAGTTTCGCCAATGGACGCAAAGTGAAGAAACCTACTTACGCTCTTTAGCAACTTTAGTAGGCAGTACCTTAGTGTCACAACGCCGTAAACAAACCGCTGAGGAATTAAAAATAGCTTTGGTTTTGGCAAAAGAAGCCGGTTTAGCAAAAAGTCAGTTTTTAGCAACTATGAGCCATGAAATACGTACGCCAATGAATGGTGTTTTAGGCATGCTTGAGCTTATTCAGTTAGAGCAACTGCCCAAGCCAATTGAAACTAAAGTAGCAATTGCTAAAACCAGTGCGCAATCATTACTGGGTGTAATAAACGACATTTTAGATTTTTCAAAAGCAGAAGCAGGTAAAATTGAGCTAGAGAGTATTAACTTTAATGCCCGCGATTTAATTGGGGAAGTAGCCGCTGCGCAAGCATTAACAGCTCAAAAGAAAGGCATAGAAATAATTTTAGATTTGGTTGCCTTAGAACCATCGCAGTTAAGTGGCGATCCAGGGAGAATACGCCAAGTATTAACTAATTTATTAAGTAATGCCGTTAAGTTTACAAACGAAGGCGAAGTGGTGGTTAGCGCATCTATTGAGCGTATTGAGGCCCAGCTAATACTGAAAGTTAGCGTAAAAGATTCTGGTATTGGTATTAGCAAAGAAAAACAACAACAGTTATTTGCGCCCTTTATGCAAGTAGATGCGTCTACTACTCGAGAATATGGAGGCACTGGCCTTGGTCTTGCTATTAGTAAGCAGTTATGTGAACTAATGGGAGGCGCTATTGCAATTAAAAGTAATGCTGGCCAAGGGAGTGAGTTTATCGTCACCATGGAGGTGCTAAAGGGCGATCAACAAGAGCGCTATATGCCAAAGGCTAATATTAATGGGTTAAGTATATTGGTAGTTGATGATAACGAAACAAATCGTTTGGTTATTTCAGAGCAGCTCAAGCACTGGGGAGCTAATGTTGAGCTGGCAAATAATGCCGAACATGCGCTGCTAATTTGTGAAAATAGAGTTAAAAACAATCAGGGCATGTATGACATAGCTGTATTAGACATGCAAATGCCCGGCATGGATGGCATAGAGTTATGTAAAGTATTAAAAGCGCATGCAGATTACAAACATATGCCATTAGTAATGATGACCAGTATTGCAGGCTTAGAGGGGGCTCAGCGCTATTCTGACGCAGGCTTTCAGGCTTACTTTCCAAAGCCAGTAACAACCGCCGATTTAATTTCTGCGCTTTCGGTTATTACTAATAGCGAGCAGCACGAAGCACTGCCATTGGTAACATCTGGGTATATTTCATCGTTGCGCAAAGCCAAAACCATTGAGCCTGCTAAAATATTATTGGTTGAAGATAATCCAATAAACCAGCAAGTATCTACTTTAATGCTTAAAAAGCTCAATTGCGAAACAGTCTTAGCCGAAAATGGTCAACGTGCTTTAGAGGAACTTGCAAAACATGAAGCAGGTTACTTTCAAGTTGTACTAATGGATTGCCAAATGCCGGTTATGGATGGTTATGATGCCACTATTGCAATACGTAAAGGTGAAGCTGGCGAGCAACATAAAGCAATTAAAATTATAGCATTAACAGCCAATGCCATGGACTCAGACAAAGAGCGATGTATTGCAGCTGGTATGAATGATTATTTAAGCAAGCCAATTGAACTTGATATTTTAAAAGATAAATTAGAGCAATATTTTTAAGGTTAAAGCAGTATGACAAACACAATTGACATTCGTGATGCGCAAGCAAGTGATGCAAAAACCATTTTGCACTTTATTAATGAGCTCGCTATTTATGAAAAAGAGCCACAAGCAGTTAAAACCAATGAACAAGCCATTTTAGATACCCTTTTTAGTGAAGGCGCAACAGCGCATAGCATTATATGCTTTGATGGCGACGAGCCCATTGGCTTTGCTGTTTATTTTTATAATTACTCTACGTGGCTTGGTAAAAACGGCCTCTACCTAGAGGATTTATATGTAAGCCCTGATAGCCGCGGTAAAGGGGCAGGTAAAGCAATAATGAAGCACTTAGCAAATCAAGCGCTGAATAAAAATTGTGGGCGTTTTGAATGGGTGGTATTAGATTGGAATAAACCCGCAATAGACTTTTACGGTAGTATGGGCGCTAAGCCGCAAAATGAATGGATTATTTATCGCTTAACAGGGCAAGAGTTAATCGACTTTGCCAAATAAGGCAAAGTGCCTTTTAACACGTTACATAATAAACAGTAACTCAACCATATAACTCCTGCCTTTGGTTAACTTATATGGTTAAGGTCCGAAATTGGCTAGTAAAGTGTGGCGTATACTTTAAGCTTAAGCTTCTTATTAGTAATTAGTGTGTGCGTTTATGAATGATAAACACTGGCAAAAAGCACGGCAGAGTCGCGATCCTCGTTTTGATGGGCTTTTTTATGTGGCGGTTAAAAGTACCGGTATATATTGTCGGCCAATATGCCCAGCCCCCACGGCTAATGAAATAAACGTTACCTATTATCAGTATGCACATAATGCTGCTAAAGCGGGGTTTAGACCCTGCATGCGGTGTAGGCCCGATAGTGCGCCGGGGAGCTTTGCTTGGCAAGGAGTTAAAACCACGGCACTGCGAGCAAAACAGTTAATTGATCAAGGTGCTTGTTATGATTGCGAAAAACTCGCGGCAAGGTTAGGGGTAAGTAGCCGTTATTTAAGGCGTTTATTTACTCAGCACTTTGGTATTTCGATCACGCAATACCGTCTTTTTAATCAGTGTCATTTTGCTAAAAAACTGATCCAAGAAACCACTCTGCCGCTAACGCAGATTGCTTTTGCAGCGGGGTTTAATAGCATTAGACGTTTTAACGACGCATTTTTACAGCAACTAAATATTGCCCCTTCAAAATTACGCAGCAGCGATAAAGCACCTAGCTCTATTGTAAACTCAACTCTCAATTTAACTCTTCCCTTTAGGCCGCCATATAATTGGCCTGCTATGCAGCAGTTTTTAGCAAAACGCTTAATTGCGCCTATGGAGTGGATAACAGCGACAAGTTATGGGCGTACATTTTCAGACGAGCACTGCAAAGGCCGTTTTAATGCCGAGTTTATAGCTCACAAAAATCACTTTAAAGTGGCAATAACGATTAATAATACGCATTGCTTGCAGCAAGTTATTACCAATATTCGCCGAGTACTTGATTTAGACGCCGATATAAATTTAATCACAATGCATATACAAGATAATATTAATAATGCATTTGCGGTGAGCGAAGGGCTGCGCCTACCAGGAATTTGGTCGAGTTTTGAAGCGGGCATTCGCGCGGTACTTGGGCAGCAAGTAAGTGTTACTGCTGCGCATAATTTAGTAACTAAACTCGTTAGTGAGTTGGGGGAGCAGTGCAACGGGGCTGTTTATTTTCCAACCCCACAGCAATTGGTAAACAGTGATTTTGCGTTTTTTAAAATGCCTCAAGCGCGTAAAAATGCATTGTATAATTTGGCGCAGTTTTGCACGTTAAACCCACAATGTGACGATTTAGATTTATGGCTAAATTTAAAGGGCATAGGCCCGTGGACGGTAAACTATGCAAAGTTACGTGGCCAAAGTCAGCCCGATATTTTACTCGATGGTGATTTAGGTGTTAAAAAAGCGCAAGCCGCTGTGGCTGTGTTTAACAGCGATAACTGCGCGCCATTTCGATCATATTTAACTTTTCAACTATGGCAGCAATTATAGTCAACTACTCACCCTCGGATCCTCTTTCTAGTTAAAACTATATAAGAAGTGAGTGGGTGAGTGAGTTACTTAATAATACCAATTGGTTAAGTCACTCACTCTTTTTTATATATGTATAAAATAAGTGTATAATTACATCTGAGTTAAAACTTTCTGAATGGCTAAGACAAAGCCATTTTTGAAAAGAGGACGACCATCTTCATCTTTGACTGCCCCGTATTTGGAAACCGTCCAACCTCGTCTTGCCATTTGATCTTCATTGATAGCATCTTCTAAAGCTTCAATATCACCTCGTAATAACAAACCGTCTAAAGACGGCAAAACTTCAATGGTATCTTGTTGGGTGACTTGTTCTGCATGGACGATCTGATTTGGGCGCATATCTACAACGACTTCTGCACTTTGTTTAAGGATGCGGTTTTCGGCTTTTAGCTTATTTTTCTCGGCAATAATTTGACCAAAGACAGCCCTCATTGCTGGATCATCTAATCGCTTTAATAAGTCCATGTCAGACGGTACATCCAGCAACCTCGATTGAGGTACAGGAGGCTTTTTCATTGTGGTATTCGCTTTGGTTGCCCACGCATCAATCAATAAGCGAAAATGCTCGCCTGTTTTGTTACGAATGCTTACCGTACCAACACCACCTTCGGCTTTTGATACTCGACCAATCGTTGCAATAGAGTAATCTTTTTCACCTGCATTAAATCGAGCTTCCAACAAGGCATTAAGTTTATTTAAAGAATCTTGTGTACGACTGGTTTTACCCATTTTAAGGTCTTCTAAAATAACATTAATATTAACCTGCATTTGAGAAGTCTCCTTTTACTACGTTGGAAGTTAACGATTTGATTGAAATGCCATTAACAGGCGCATTGATGCTGTTTTCTAAAGCGTGAATACCTGTTTCGAGTAGCTTGCTGTCTGCCATAAATTGCGCTAGCTCTAGGTAATTGGCGACTTGTTTATATCCGTCTAATTTATCTGTGGGATTGGCTTGTAGAGCCATTTGACGCATCATGGCGTTAGCCGCAATAAGTTGCTGGTCTTTATCAAGCATGAGTAGTTGTGGCATATAGCCCTTACGCATCATGAATCGACTTAGGCTCTGCGTTCTACGTTCTATGGTCGGTGTTTTCTTAACATCATCCAGCATATCAGGGTAAAACTCGGCATCCTCACAGAGTAAAGCAAGTTGCAATAGTTCTGATTCGGTTTCCATGAAGCCCACTTTAATGTCGTTTTCTGAGCCAACCGCAACGAGTTTATTGGCAGTATCGCTCTCAGTGCGACCTTGCTCGATTTCGATAATGCGACGAATCAAACCAAAGGTCGCAATCCAATCTTTCGTGTATTCGTCAGCTTCAACCAATTGCTTTTCATATCTGCGCTGAAGTGCTTGTAATTCATTATGTTTAGTGAATGGCTTACCCTCGTGTTCTGCTTCATATTTAAGATCATCCATCACTTCAATCTCTCCTTCTAACTTGACTGCTAAATTAGCCGCTTCGTGAGATTTATAGCTCATAAAGTTAAGGTGAGCATTAAGGGTAGGAAGGTAACGAGCATCAGTAATAAACCAGCGACAACGAACGCAATTTTCTGAACCATGTGGCACTGAATCATAAATTTTTCCAGCAGATCCTCTCGATGCTATTAATTCACCACCATTCCAGCAACCAGCGACTGTTGCACATTCATCAGAACGCACAGTATTACCGCCAGCCAAACACAAACCATGATGACGATTTTCCCAACCAATAGGATTTCGGTTCACAAGGGCTGATTCAATGGATTGACCATCGTTGTAAGCCATTTTGCATTCGATTTGGCGCATTTCAGCATCTTTTAGGAATGTGCGAACACTCTCTTGGGATTTATCATCAAGCAACTTATCTGCTTCGGTCATTTTATCTTTCATCACCGCAGGGGTAAGCTTGGTGTAATAGACCGTCATAATAATGCGTGAGTGACCCGCTAATAGCTTTGATACTACAGGTAAAGGTAATTTAGTATCCATGATATAACAGGTAATCAGAGAGACACGGAGGCTATGCAATGGGAACTCTGTTTTTTTCTTTTCGTTCTTATAATTTTCACCATAGTCATGCACTAATCGCAGTGCAGTACCATCCGATAGGGTGTCGGCAGAAGCTAAAAGATTTTCTTCAAGTTTTTTAAGCAATTTATACCAAAATCGCTGCAATGATTCAGTTATAATTGGTTTAGTTTTGTCATTTTTATTTTTTGATGAGGCATCACGAAATAGGAAACAACAATGCCCCATTGCGCTTAAATAAGCTTTTGATTTCTTATCTTTTGTATGTTTTCTTTCTAGTGTTAGACAATCCACTAGTTTGCTAATAGGATTATATTTTTCTTGCCAGTTACGTAGTTTTTCAAGCCAATACAGAACATCTTCGTTTTGCCAAGGGATCTCATAACCACGCTCAAACTCATCTTTATTTTGGTCTGCGGTCTTGTTTGTACTGATATACAACCCTGTTGATTCTAACCCTGTTGCATTATCTTTAAACTGACGAAATACTCCTTTACTGTAGCGATTCAAAGCAAAATCATGAGGGTTTTTGATCCATTTTCCATTTTCATAGCGAAGTGTATCGGCTTCGCCAGAATCAAGCATACGCACCTGATAGGTACGGAGTGGTAAATGCAGCTTAATAAACAGCACCATGCTGGCTACAGGCGACCAAATTTGATGAATGGTAATAGACTTATTATTACGAGTGACTTCTTTAATTCGCCATACACAATCTTTGTCACTTTTATCAATTAAGCTTTCATCGAAATCAAACCAATCTCCACCATTTGTACCATTACCAGTCTGTTGTTGCGCCCACTTCCAATCTAAAAAATGCCCTCTTGGTTTTGGACACAAAATATGGCGTAAATCACAAATATAACGGTATGGCAGTGGGTTATGAACGGATTCAGTGTTATTGCCTTTTTGTTTTACTGCCTCAAAAGGATTCGTGTTCAAGCGGATAGCTCTACCGTTATCGTCTTTCTCGCTGAAATGCGTATCTAGCACCCAATCAATGAATGTCTTAGCGTGATTCAATGCTTTTGCTGTATCACTATTGTCAGAGCGATTCGTATTCTCCACTACAATACGCTTAAGCTCATCGGTTGAAGCCTGCCAGCCATTTTTACCCTCAAATAGACTCGTCACATCGGAAGTAAAAGGCACTGCGCCAACGAGGTAAACCTCTAAAAACAAACATAAAGATCTAAGTTTTACTGCCGTTCCTGCATCTTGAGCTTTAATCCACCCCTCAGCTAATTGCCGCCATGTTTCCCATTGTTTGCCGTGATTATTTACAAGCCACTGCAAGGTTAAATCACTAGAGCGACCATCAGACTTTTTCTTTTTGGGTGTTGTTTTAGTAGCCATTACGCTTTCCTAATTTTGGATTTTTACCTGTAAACAATCTATCGGGGTCAATATCGTTAAAACCATGCTCAGTTAACACTTCCCAACTCGGTGTACCTACTTGTTCAACTGGCTCTGTTGGGTTTAGAAGCCGTTGGGTTGCTGTATTTAGGCAACTTGTCACTTCTTTTGCTGTTGGCGTGGTATACACCACTTGAGACTCTAAAGAGGCGTGGTGTAAACATTTCTTGATGACAATTTCCTGTACGCCAGCCTTACGTAGCCGTCTGCCGTAGCTGTGTCGGTGTGAGTGTGGAGATAATCCATCGGCTTTACACGGTTTAAGTCCAATACGCTTTAAGCCATTACGGTAGCTATCGTGAAACGCATTAAGCGTATAGGGATTGCCTGTATGTTCACGGTGGAAGCTCACAAAGGCATAAGGGTGATTGCGCTCAACGCCCGTCAGAAATCGAGTGTAGTCTTGCCAAAGCTTGGCAAAGACTTCACCAAAGACAGTCGGAAACCAGTGGACGTCCAGATATTCATCTTTGCTGTCTGTGACTCGGCTTTTCCATCCTATTCGTTTCTTGCCCATGAGGTCATTGCGGGGAGTTAATGCGTATTTCTCTTTAAGGTAAGCAGCACGAGTTGTTTTACCTGAACGTCCACGCCAGTTATTCGGAGCTTTACCGTCCTCTGGATGATAGATGCGAACCTTTACGCTATTAGGGTTTGACGGGTCAATTAAGACATCTTCAAGCCACAGGTGTAGAGCCTCTGACTCTCGCAAGCCACCACCATGCATGAGCAATAAAATCAATTGATCACGCAAGGTAACTCTACGGTCTACTGCACCGCCTAAACCATCAAAGTAAAAAGCTTCAAAATAACGCTCAGGAAACTCTATCGCATCTTGTGACTGCTTACCCAACGGACGTTTTCCTTGAACGCTACGAGCATAACGGACGGTTGAATTGATGTACTTATCTTTGATGTGACCTAGGAAGTTATGTTGATTTTTACGAAACCAAGCAGCGTAGTTAAGGCGTTGTGTCAAACTGTCAGCCTCAACCAGTGGATTCATGGAAGTCGCACCGTGTTTCTCAGCTAACCAGTCAGTGATCTTACTTAATGCATTAATGTGTAATCGGGCAACTTGTTTGCTGCAAGGCAACCAATACAAACCTGATGGATCTAAACCATCATCCCCAATAGTACCTGTATATAATCGGCTACTGAAACTCTCAAATAAAGCTTGTGGCGAAGCAAACCCACTGACATTTGCAGACATGTATTCAAGCAGCAATTGCGTTGCCTTGATGTAATTACTGATGGTCGATTGACTCATACCATCACGCTTTAGCTTCAATGCATATTCAACCAATGGCTTTACAGGCTCTTTTTTCTGATCAAGCAATACTGGTATCTCAGTAAACACACCAGAATCATCCTGTACTACTTTTGCATTAACTCTAACTACCTCCACCACTTTGACTCTCTCTAACTAAACAACTTATAATTATTATATATAATCAACTAGGTTTAACAATATTAAATAGGTAAAATAAAAGACCTAATTAATAGATCTTTTATATGTTTTATATATTATTAGGTACTAGTAATAACTAAAGGGATGAGCTTGTAAAAGCGCTTGTTGACCAGACCACTAACTGAGGATTAGAAATGTTAGTAAACGATAATTTAGATGTAGAAACCTTGGAATGCCGCCTCAGTTCCAAGCTCTTTCGTGGCACTGTAAACAGTCCTATTGAGTTAGGGGCAGTCAACCACGTTGCGAAGCTAAATTATCTGGTCGAGAGGAAGTCGAATTTGCTGTGTGCCTCAAGCACAGTTATACGCACTACTCGAAGGAGATACGCGCTATGTTAGCGTATGTACTTAACAAGCACGGGAAGCCTTTGATGCCTTGCAAGGCCGCTAAAGCACGTAAGCTGCTTAAAGCTGGCGAAGCTAAGGTAGTCAAACGTACCCCGTTCACAATCAAATTATTGCATGGGTCGAGCGGCCATACTCAGCACGTAGTTGCTGGCATGGACACTGGCAGTAAACACGTTGGCTGTGCAGCTATCGCAAATGGTAAAGTGATTTATCAAAGCGAGGTGGCTTTGCGCACTGACGTATCTAAAAAGATGCAGCAACGTGCAATGTATCGAAGGACTCGCAGAAACCGTAAGCTACGCTACCGCCCTGCACGTTGGTTGAACCGTGCCTCAATGCGTAAAGAGGGGCGCTTAGCACCGTCTCTAAAAAGCAAGCTTGATTCACACTTGCGTGAGAAAAAGCAGGTTGAAGCTATCTTACCAATTTCACATTGGAAGGTTGAAACTGCTAGCTTCGATATACACAAGATAACTAACCCAATTGTGACTAGTGCCGGCTACCAGCAAGGCGCACTGCTGGGCTACTACAACGTTAAAGCCTACGTATTGCAGCGTGACAATTATAAATGTCAAAGTGGACGTAAAACGAAGCACAACGCCAAGCTGCACGTACACCACAAAGTATTTCGTTCTCAGGGCGGCACTGATGCACCCAGTAACCTAATAGCGCTATGCGAGACGTGCCATAATGATTTACATGCAGGAAAGTTTGAGCTGAAAGTGAAGCGCTCAAAGACTAAACATGCGACTGAAATAGGTATACTCAAAGCCCAGTTAAAACAGTGCTGGGATTTTGAAGAAACGTTTGGCTACGTGACCAAATTTAAGCGCGAACAAGTATTGGGCTTGCCGAAAACTCATTACTATGATGCTGTGTCAATTTGTTGTGAAGATGGCGAGCTTGTACAACAAGGCAAACATGTTTTACGTAAACGTCATGTGGCTTCTGGTGACTACCAACAGACAAAGGGTATCCGCTCCGAAAAGCGGATACCAGTCGGCAAGCTATTTGGCCTAAAAAAACACGACTTTGTACAAACACCACAAGGTACTGGTTTTGTTAAAGGCAAGCGTAGCTCAGGCTACTTTGCCCTAGAAACTATTTTAGGTGATAAGGTTCACGCCAGCGCTAACATTAAGAAAAACACGGTTCGGATTTCTGCTCGAACCACTACGTTAACTCAACTAATGGAGGCGGCAATTCCTCTCGGCACTAAAGTACCGAGTATCCTTGCCGTAAACTGATGATAATTCAAACCTTACTACCGAGTCCTATCGACGATATTATTATTCAAGGCAGCGAAAACGGCGTGAGCTATGTGGGTTTTTATCCTCCTAAAAATTACCCCATTACAGCGCTTAGCGAAGTGACTAATGCCGCTATTTTATGCGCCGCAGCGCAGCTTAATGAGTATTTTGCTAAGCAGCGCACTACCTTTACAGTACCTTTAGATACCCAAGGAACCGTGTTTCAACAAAGTGTATGGCAGGCATTACTTAACGTTCCCTATGGGGAACTTAAAACGTATGGCGATATTGCTAAGGTATTAAACAACCCCAAAGCGGTGCGCGCTGTTGGCGCTGCTAATGGCAAAAACCCAATAAGTATTATTGTACCGTGCCACCGTATTATTGGTGCAAACGCAAAATTAACAGGTTATGCGGGTGGACTTGCAAGAAAACAATGGTTATTGCAGCACGAAACCGGATGATCAGTTCTTAATGCATAAAATGCATAAACCAAATTGGTATTAACGTTCGTTTGAGGTAGCATAAGCGCACTTTTTATCTGAAGGCACAGCAATGGCGCAATTATACTTTTATTATTCTGCAATGAATGCGGGTAAATCAACCACTTTATTACAATCTGCATTTAATTACCAAGAGCGTGGTATGGAGCCGGTGATCCTCACAGCTGCAATTGATGATAGAGCGGGTGTAGGCAAAGTATCTTCGCGAATTGGACTGCAAGCCGACGCCCATATTTTTGATGAAAACAAAGATGTGTTTGCGCTTATACAGTCACTAAATAATGATAAAAAGCGCCATTGTGTACTAGTTGACGAATGCCAATTTTTATCTAAAGAGCAAGTGATGCAGTTAACCGATGTGGTTGATGAACTGGGTATTCCGGTACTATGTTACGGCTTGCGTAACGACTTTAGAGGCGAGCTATTTACCGGCTCGCAGTATTTACTTGCTTGGGCTGATAAGCTAGTAGAGCTTAAAACTGTATGTCATTGTGGCCGCAAAGCTAACCACGTATTGCGTACTGATAAAAATGGCGATGCAATAGCCGATGGTAACCAAGTAGAAATAGGCGGCAACAACCGGTATGAATCGGTGTGCCGCAAACATTATAAAGCCGCGTTAAATATGGGCCGCTAATGCCTTTATAAAGGTGTCTATATCTGCTTTAGTTATGTCTAAGTGAGTTACTAACCTAAGTTGCTTACTTGGACTAAACAGTATTCCTTGCGCTTTTAAATTAGCTGCTAGCTGCTGTATATTTATATTAGGCTCGCAGCTGGCATAAACCATGTTGGTGGTGTTTTTCATGTTAACGTTAAAGCCATTAAGTGTACTTAATTGCTGCGCTAGGTAGCGCGCATTAGCATGATCATCGCTTAAGCGTTTTACATTATGCTCAAGTGCGTATTGCCCTGCTGCTGCTAACATTCCTGCTTGGCGCATACCGCCGCCAAGTACTTTTCGCCAGCGTCTTGCCTTGCTAATCAGCGCTTTTGAACCGAGCAATAACGATCCAACTGGCGCACCTAACCCTTTAGATAAACAAATCGAAACAGAATCAAAGTGCTGAGTAATGGCAGTTATATCCACATTAAGATCGGCTGCTGCATTAAACGCACGCGCACCATCTAGGTGTAGCGATAAGCTGTGCTGGTTTACAAACTTGCGCGCTGCAGCAAGATAGTCAAGAGCAAGTACTTTACCGCCTATGGTGTTTTCAAGGCTTAATAAGCGAGTGTTGGCAAAATGATTATCATCAGGCTTTATTGCCGCCGCTATTTTATTAAAGCAAAGTGTACCGTCTGCTTCGTTTTCAATTGGCTGGGGTTGTATTGAGCCTAAAACGGCTGCGCCGCCGCCTTCAAATTTATAGTTATGGGCACTTTGGCCGCAAATGTATTCGTCTCCGCGCTCACAATGTGCCATTAACGCCAATAAGTTAGCTTGAGTACCTGAGCTACAAAAAAGTGCCTCCGCAAATTCAAAGCGCTCACATGCATATGCTTCTAGTTGGTTAACACTTTCATCATCGCCATATACGTCATCGCCTACAGGGGCGTTATACATTATATCACGCATAGCTTTAGAGGGTTTAGTTACCGTATCTGAGCGAAAATCTATCATAGGGTTAATCCTTACTATATTATTATTCGAGTTCTTCGCAAATTTGCTCACGCGTGGCTTTATCAAAATAACTCCAAGCAATAAAACGACTAACTTTTTGCCCTTGTGCCATATCAACTATTTTATATTGGGCTATAGGGTGTTGTTTTAATTCTTGCTCTAAAGCCGCAATATTATCTTTTTTCGACACCAAAGAGGTAAACCACATTACTTGCTCTGCAACGGCTGCACTTTCTTTAATCATATTAGAGATAAATTGCACTTCACCGCCTTCGCACCATAGCTCGTTATTTTGGCCACCAAAGTTAAGTGTGCTGCTAGGTGCTTTGCCAAGGTTTTTCCATTTACGTTCGCTACCTTTAACAGCGTCTTCGCTGCTGGCATGAAACGGCGGGTTACACAGCGTTAAGTGGTACAGATCTTTACTGTTTATAACTCCTTTGAATATATTTGCGGCATTTTTTTGCTGTTTTAAGGTTATTTTTAAATTATTAAATTGCGCAATTTGTTTTGCTACTTTAATGGCTGCAGGGTCAATATCGGTGCCAGTAAAATGCCAGTTATATTCATGCCCACCTGTGAGCGGGTAAACTAAATTAGCGCCGGTGCCAATATCTAATACTTTAACTTGACGGCCAGTGGGAATTTGCGTTTGGTTATCGTCGGCTAATAAGTCGGCCAAATAATGAATATAGTCTACTCGTCCCGGAATAGGTGGGCATAAGTTATGCTGTGGAATATCCCAAAAATCTACATTGTAATGGGCTTTTAAAAGGGCTTGATTAAGGGTTTTTACCGCTTTGTTATCGCTAAAATCAATACTTTTTGTACCTGCAGGTGTTGTAATAATAAAAGCAGAAAGTGCAGGATGCTGCTCAGTTAATAGGTCAAGATCGTAGCCATTTAAATGTTGATTACGAGGGTGTAGTTTTGCGCGTGAGGTGCTTGCTTTCATGATGATTATTTTTACAACAGGAATAAAAGTTAATTGTAACAAATACCGAGATAAAAACGTGATAATTTTCCCTATGGCTACGAGGTTGTTACTGGTAGGATGAGCTGTTAGCAATTAAAAAGGACTCACTGTGGCAATCACTCAGCAATCAGTATTTATAACATTAGCCGATCAGCAAACACTGCATTTACGTCGTATTAGTAGCGATAAGCCAAATGGCGCAGTGGCGTTTTTTATGCATGGCGCGGTAGAAAACGGTAAAATATTTTATACCCATAGCAACAAAGGCTTAGCGCCTTTTTTAGCCGAGCAAGGGTTTGTGTGTTATGTGGCTGATTTACGTGGTCGTGGTGAAAGTAAACCGGTTATAGACAAGCATGCTCGTTATGGTCAAACCGAAGCTATTTTAGAAGATATTCCTGCATTTATAGATAAAATAGAGCAGTTAGAGGGGAAAAAACCAGATTATTGGCTGGCTCACTCTTGGGGTGGAGTGTTAATGAATAGCGCATTTGCACGATTCCCAAATTATATTAACGACGTAAAAGCCTGTGCTTACTTTGGCACTAAGCGCTCGTTATTTAATAATCACCCTAAAAAGTTACTTCAAGCTAATTTCATTTGGTATTTTATGGCGCCGTTAATGGCTAAAAAGCATGGGTACTTACCGGCTAAACGCTTAAAGTGGGGCAGTGACGATGAAACACAAAAGTCGCATTGGCAAAGTATGCAGTGGGCTAAAAAAACACCTTGGATAGACAGTGACGATAACTTTGATTACGCTAAAGCCGTTGCACAATTAACCTTGCCGCCAACGCTGCATATTGCAGGCGCAAAAGATAAAGCCCTCGCACAACCAATAGATATTCAAAAGTTTATGGAAGAGTCGGGTCCTGGGGTACAAAAAATGCAAATTTATGGACGTCGTTATGGCCATAAAATAGATTACGACCATATTAATATGTTAACCCATCCGCATGCGCGCAATGAGCAGTTTAAAGATGTACTTAATTGGTTTGCGACTGCGCCAAAAGCTTAAGTAATGGCGTTTTGTAGCGTTGCCACTTATCAACATTGTGCTGATTAACCGGTTCACGTATAGCGTGTTTGCTGAGTGTGGTAACCGCGATTTTTTGTTTATAAAATGCCAAGCAATTTTCTTCAAACGAGCAACCTATAAACCTAAGTAGTGCAGTGAGTTGGCCTTTGGGGTCCGTTACTAATTGCTCATAACTTAGGTTATATATTTGCAGTGCCGGAAACGTTTGCCAATGCGCCATTAACTTTTCGTACAAGCTATGGTATTGCTTAAACTCGGTTAACGAGCAAAAGTAAGGCTCGTTTTCGGCAAAATAATTACTAAATACCGAAAATGCCGTGGCATTAAAATCGCGGCTTAAATTAATAAATTTTGCATGTGGAAATAGCATATAAATAAGCCCAATAGCTTGATAGTTGCTTGGCAGTTTATTAATAACAAAGGGGCGAGAAGGGCTTGCTGTTTTTAATTTTGCTATATAAAGGTCGCGGGCCTTATTAATTAACTCATGTGTTAAATGATCTAAACAGTGTGGATAGCTAAAACCGGTTTTTTGTTCTAAAAAAGCCATCACATTACTACTTATACTAATACTTTCCCCCATGCTTGAGCACTGGCTATGATTTACCAACATTTGTTCAAGTAGGGTTGAGCCGCTGCGTGGCATGCCAATTATGAATAAGGGGGTAATGCCACCTTTCACACTTTTATTCGCTGAGCTTAAAAGAGCAGCTGTATTGTATTTTATTATGTCGTCGTAAAAAGCAGTAAGAACTTGGGTATCAAATTCGCTTAGTTTTCGTTGTAATTGGTTAGCTAATACAAAGTAGTTAAACGCCTGATCAGTATCCTCTAGTTTGTCGTAACTTTTTGCCAAAGCGTAATAGCACACCATTTTAAGGCGTAAATTATTAGTTTGCGTTAGCAAGTGATGCAAGTTGCTAAGGTAGTTATGTTCTTTGTCAAAACGCCCCAATTGTACCAACTCTAACAAAATATACGCTGTAACAGGGTAAACGCCTAAGCTCAGTGCATGCGAAAAAGTAGTATGGGCTTTATCTAGCTCACCATACGTTAAATAGTGCTGGGCTAAATAGTAATGTGGGTCGGGGTTATTACTGGCTAAGTTTTTTGCGTACTCAAGCACTTTTAGCGCATCATTTGGTGAATTTACATTATTAAATGCATCAGCCAGTGCGTGTAGAGGTTCAAGCATATAAGGCAGGCGTTCACAGGCTTTTTGTAATAAATATACAGCATCATCATTACGCTCTAGGCGCAGTGCAATTCGGCCTAAACCAAACAGGGCTTCGCCGTTATCAGCATCGGCTTTAAGTATTGTTTTGTAGTAAAACTCAGCATCTTTAAGTTTGTTTTCTGCCAGTAACTGATTCGCTTTTTTAAGTAGCATTGTAACTTTAACATTCCTGTTGATTCTGTCTTGACTATCTATACAGCGAAAAAGGCGAAATGTCTTTCACATTTCGCCTTTACCTTATGACCAATAAGGATTAAAAAGTATAAGTTGCTTTAACGTAATAATAACCACCGTTAATACCAAATGGTGATGTTTCGTAGTATTGACCACCCCAATTATTATTCGGGATAAAGTCGCTAGCGCCACTAAAATCAAGTTTTTCAGCTTCTTGGTCAAGTAAGTTTTGTGCACCTACAGAAAAGCTCATTGATTCGTTTAAAAAATAAGTAATTTCAGCATCTAAGGTAACCGCAGCATCTGCCATTTTAGCTGTTTCGTCATAATCTACATGCACACCTTGGTATTCACCAAAGTAGTTTACGCGGGTAAACGCAGAGAAGCTTTCCCATTGTTGTGCCCAGCTTAGAGTTGCACGATGATTAGGTAAGTCATTCTCAAGACGGCTTACTTTAAACGGCCCTGTAATAATGGTTGAGCGGGTAACTTCGGTTTCATTCCAGTTGTACGCTAAGCTAAATGTTGAGCTGCCATTAAGTAACTCAGTTGAGTAGTTAGCCACTAAATCAACACCTTGTGTAGTGGTGTCAAAGTCATTAGTAAAAAAGCTTACCTGTGCTAGGTTTTGTACGTTAGGAATGCCCGAGGCAGTAAGTTTGTCTTTGTCTGCTTGGCTAAGTTCAATTTTATCAGATTGGCTAATGCGCTCATCAACTTGAATATTGTAATAATCTACCGTTAAGAATAAATCGCCTAGCGTGTACACAGCGCCAAAAGTATAGCTTTGTGATTCTTCAGGCTCTAATTCTTGCCCGCCAAGTTGTATCGCAATTGGGTTAGTAGGTGGTAATAATGCAGAATCTACTAATACACCACTACTAAGGTTTGTTTGTACGTTACTCACATTAGCTTGGCCAACGGTTGGCGCTCTAAAGCCTGTGCTGATTGAACCACGAATATTTAAATCTTCAGTTAAGTGATACTGAGCCATTAATTTGTAGTTAGTAGTTGTGCCAAAGGTATCGTAATCTTCAAAACGAACGGCTAAGCCCATTAAAAACTCTTCAGTAAAGGGCGCTTCTATATCAACATAAGCGGCGTAGTTACGACGGCTATATTCACCGGCATCAGAGGGTTTAAAACCCGGAAAGCCATTTGAGCCAATACCAAAACCTTGATCGGTAAGTGGCCCTGCAATAAACGAGGCTTCATCGCCAGAGATCACAGTAAAGGTTTCTTCATGCCATTCTAGGCCTGATGCTATGTTTACATCGTATGCTAGGCCAAAATCAAAACCTTTGGATAGATCAAAGTTAAAGTTTTTCTCTAATTGTTCGTATTTACCTGGGCTAAAGTCACGTGGGCTTTCTGGGCCTAAAGACGCATTAATCGTATCGTAAATAAAGTAGCGAGATTCGTTATAACCAACCGTGCCACTTAAATCGTAATATACATCCTTTAAAAAGCCATCAGTAAACTGACCTTTAGTACCAATAGTGAGTGACGCATCGGTAATATTACCGCCAAAGTTTGGTGTAAAACCACCTGGCAGCATTTCATTAAATGCAAAACAATCTGGGTTATTTGCCACCCCATTAATATAATCTGGATTATCAAGCACGTTATCATCAATGGCAATAGTTGGGCAGTTGCCACTCATATCACCGGTTAAATCGCCAACGAGTAAAGTATCGCCGCCATCGTTTGAATAAGCACCGGGGCGAGTGTGAGGGTTACGGTAATAAAAACCACCTCTTACATCGCGCTCAGAGTAGTTACCAAACATGTAAAATTCTGAATTATTGGTTAGCTCTAAACCTACATTACCAAAAATTGAAATGTCGTCGTTAACTTCTGGTGCGCCCCATACTTGGGTAATAGGTGCTATGTCGGGTACGCCTGCATCATTAAGTGCTTTAGCATCAAAGCGTTGTACTGAGCGGCTGGTTGCATCTGCGGTTTTATATTGAAAGCTTAAATTTGCAAAACCATTGTCGGTAAAAGGAAGGCCAATATTGCCCGAAACTTGAGTGGTGTCGCCATCACCTTCGTAATACTCGCCCTTACGCACTTCAAGAGAGCCCCCTTCAGAGGCATCTTTTAATACAAAGTTTATAACCCCTGCAATAGCGTCAGAGCCATATTGTGCAGCAGCACCGTCACGCAGTACTTCTACTTGCTTAAGGGCAATACTTGGAATAACCGAAATATCGGCACCTTGAGCACCATCGTTAATACCACCACCTAAAAAGGCGATAACAGAAGCGCGATGGCGGCGTTTACCATTTAATAAAATAAGTGTGCTGTCTGATGGTAAACCCCTAAGGTTAGCTGGGCGCACTAATGACGCTGCATCACTAATTGGCATAGAGTGTACGTTTAATGAAGGTATAGCGCCCTTTAATAGCTCTAGCATGTCGGTGTTACCTGACTTGCTTAGCTCTTCACCACCAATAATATCAATAGGAACCGGTGAGTCACCAATAGAGCGAGGTGCTGAGCGTGTACCAACAACAGCAATTTTTTCTAGATTTTTATTAACTTTGGTTGTTGTTTGCGCGTCGGCTGCAATAGCAGAGCCAGATATAAATAATCCGGCTGTAGTGGTGGCTAAGGCAAATTTAACTGCCTGGTTTAGCACATTACTTTTTAATTTCATTCTAAATATCCCCAGTTAGAATAGTTTTGTTAATCATGTTTGTGTAACACGAGTTATTTTTGTAGCGGACTAGTCACATTTCATGGGGAGTAAGGTAATACTTGCTGACTCCTTAAAGCTTAATAAATTAAGCCCACTTCCTGTGAGTCCAGCTTATAGACTATAGAGAAAAAACAAGTAGAGCAATTATTAATTAACTATTATTTAACAATGAGGGTGTTTTGTATGAAATTGCAACAATACAGTGTGTGCTGCTTGTAATGCGCAGTTTGATTAAGGAAACGGTTAAATTAAGGGGAGTTTGAATGAGGGTTTAAGTGTTTTTGTTACTTTATTGTTATTGCGTGTTGCTCATTTTCACGCTTCCAAATAGCGAGCTGCTGTTTATATTCATCCCATACGCATGGGCAACAACTTCCACCACCACAGCACTCGTCCGGCTTAGGTTTTTCTGGTTTTGCGACTGCAGGTAGTATATTTAATTGCATATTAAGATTTTTTAAATACTAAAAAGGCTGTAAATAATAAAGTATTGACCTTGGCATGTAAATTATTCTTTGTGAACTTGAATCCCTGTGTGAGAATACGCCAATGCGATTATATAAAGTCATACACCGCGCACCATGGCGGGTTGTTAAAATTAGTTCCAAGCGCCAGCAATTGCGTTTTCGTCGTGCTATGGTTGCGCTTAAAATTGCGCTTGCGCAAGAAAGACAAGAAACAAAAGAAATGCTTTCAATTTATAAACGCTACACACAAGGGCAAACAAATAAAGCCGAATTAAAGCGTGCAAACGAGCAATTTGTAGATATTTTAAAGGGTTTGGGTTTAGGGGTATTTGCCATATTACCGTTTGCGCCTTTAACTATTCCCTTAGTGGTTAAACTGGGCCGCTTAGTTGGCGTTGATGTTTTGCCTAGCTCCTTCAATATGAATCGTTCAGTTAAAGAGCTTGATCGTGAAATAGCTCAAGAAAATCAAAAACAAGACCCACAAAACTCATTAAAAAAGTAATCTATAATTGGCAAAATTAGCGATACCTTTTGCGTCTCCTTATTGTTATGCTTAGTGACCATTTATATTTTGTGAGTCATTTAATGAGTGCATTACTTCGTCATACTTCTTCTGGAATTCCTTTATCTTTTATCCTTAAAAACGAATTAACCGATTGGCTTACGCAGCAACCTACATTTGTACAAAACTGGTTAGCAAATAGTGGTTTTGAAAAGCAAGGGCTAGCATTAGTACCAAACCCTGAAACGGGTGAGCTTAACTATGTTTATTGCATAATTCGCAGCAGTGATGACTTTTGGGCTGCAGGCGACTTAGCCACCAAGTTACCGGTAGGTTGTTATCAAATTCAAGGTGAAAAACACCTAATAGAGCAGCTTGCTTTAGGCTTTGTATTGGGTGGTTATGAATTTAGTGAGTACAAAGAAAAAGTCACCGCAAAAGCGCAGTTAGGTATTGCTGACAAAACACTTTACGAGCAAATAAAACAACAAGCCGACGCAATTGGTTTAGCCCGCGATTTAGTTAATACCCCGGCTGCCGATATGATGCCGCAACATTTAGCACAAGTCATGAGTGATTTAGCCGACACCTTTGATGGAGACTTTACTCAGTGGATTGGAGATGAGCTGTTAGAGCAAAACTACCCAACAATTCATATGGTTGGTCGTGCGAGTGAAAATAAGCCGCGTTTACTCGACTTAAAATGGGGCGCAAAAGACGCACCATTAATTACTTTGGTTGGTAAAGGTGTATGTTTTGACTCAGGCGGGCTTGACTTAAAACCGAGTGCCGGTATGCGTAACATGAAAAAAGACATGGGCGGCGCAGCGCATGTTATTGCGCTTGCTCAGCTTATAATGGCTGCTAATTTACCAATTAGATTACGCGTGTTAGTACCTGCGGTTGAAAACGCGGTTTCGCGTAACGCATTTCGCCCTGGCGATGTAGTAAAAACCCGTAAAGGCATTATGGTTGAAATTGACAATACCGATGCCGAAGGACGTTTAGTATTATGTGACGCGCTTAGCGAAGCCCAAAACGACGAGCCTGAGCTTATCATTGACTTTGCTACCTTAACAGGTGCGTGTCGAGTTGCTTTGGGCACTGAACTACCAGGGTTTTTCTGTACTGAGCGTACTATTGCTAATAGTATTATGGACGCAGGGTTGAGTGTAAGCGATCCGGTATGGCAACTGCCGTTATTTGATCAATATAAGTCATTTTTAAACAGTGATGTTGCCGATATGGCAAACTGTGCAAGCACCCCATTTGGCGGCGCAATTACCGCTGCACTGTATTTAAAAGAATTTATTGAGCCAACTACGCCTTGGGTACATTTTGATGTAATGGCATGGAACTTACGTGCTCTACCAGGTCGCCCAGTAGGCGGAGAAGCGCTAGGTATTCGTGCTGTGTTTAATTATCTGCAAAACCGTTTTAACTAATAATCGAGTATTTAGTATGAGGTGTTAAACCTCATACAACTCAAGCGGTAAATTATCTGGATCGGCAAAAAAAGTAAACTTTTTGCCGGTTATTTCATCTTCTCTTATGTCCTCTACACTAACCCCTTGCGACTCTAAATACACTTTAGCCACGTGCACATCACTTACTTTAAATGCCAAATGCCTTAACCCTTGTGCTTCAGGGTAACTTGGGCGCTCTGGTGCGCCAGCAAACGAAAATAACTCAATTTGACTGCCATCAGGTAAAGCTAAGTCTAATTTATAAGAATTTCGCGCGGTCCTAAAGTGCTCATTAATAATTTTAAGCTTTAATATTTTGCTATAAAAATGCTTAGCGCGAGGGTAGTCGCTGCAAATAATAGCGGCATGATGAATGCCAAGTAGTTTCATAACGCGCTCTCTAAATTGTGTAATTAAATACAAACACTAAAAACAAAAAACGCACAATTAAGTGCGTTTCAATAAGTAGCTGCCTATTTAGGTTGGCTCTGCTTCTTTACATGCTTTTACCGCTGGAGCAACTAACTCTAAGCCGGTTTTATCGCAAGGAGGAAGTTGTGCATCACTTACACTAATAGGTGTTACACGCTCGCCCCATTTAATATAACTAGCAGCCCACGTAAGGCCAGCGCCAAAGGCTGCCGACATAATATTTGAGTGTGGTTTAATTAAACCTTGCTCCACCGCCTCGCAAAGTGCAATGGCAATTGTCGCTGCCGATGTATTACCGTACTGGCCAATATTAACCATTACTTTTTCATCGGGCACTTTTAAACGGTGCTGAATGGCCTGAATAATACGTAAGTTAGCTTGATGCGGCACTAATACGTTTATATCGTCTAGGCTTAAATTTGCTTGGGCTAGTACGTCGTCGCATGCTTCACTCATGCCTTTTACAGCGCGCTTAAATATTTCACGGCCTTCGAATAGTAAATTAGATGGGCCAATCGGCTCATATTTATTTAAGTCACTACCAAAGTTTTCGATATGTAAAATATCACGATCTGTACTGTCACAACCGGTTTTAGTTGCAAGTAAACCTGCAGGTGTATCGGCAGCTTCGAGTACTACGGCACCCGCGCCATCGCCAAATAATACCGCACTGTCACGGCGCGACCAATTTACATACCAAGTCATGCGCTCTGCAGCAATAACCACAGCCTTTTTAATCATACCGGCTTGTATTTGCGCTGTTGCTGCTTGTAGAGCATATAAAAACCCTGAACAAGCTGCGTTAGTGTCCATAGCGGCAGCGTCTACAGCGCCAATGTTTTTTTGCACTAACGACGCAGTATTTGCCACCATAGTTGATGGCGTACAGGTGGCTAAAATAACTAAATCAATATCTTTAGCGTCAATACCGGCACAAGCAATCGCATGCTTAGCCGCAACAGTAGCAAGCTCTGCAGTACTTACATGGCTAACTCTGCGAGATTTAATACCTGTTCGTGATGTTATCCACTCGTCTGTGGTATCCACTATTTTGCTAATTTCGTCGTTACTAATGCTTGCTGGTGGAATGCATTTACCCCAACCAGTGATGTGTGCGTAAGGCATAGTGTGTTCTCTTAAAAAGTGGTCTGACATGTATTACTAATGAATAAGTTATACCAAAAAATGGCTTTTAACACTAGTAAATACCCAAGGAGATAAAAAATGATAGCTTATTAAAAGGGTTTTTGTAGCGTAAATGTAGCAATTTATAGTTAATTGGGTTAAAGGTAGAGCTTAAAAGGAGCAAGTATGAAAACTACACTAATAACTACATTTACTGCAATCACTTTAGCGTTAACAACAAATATGGCATTAGCACAACAACATAAAATTATTTATGCGGGCAGTGTAATGCTAGGTACAGAGCAAACGGTTAAAACTGAGCAAACACTGGTAATAGCCGATGATAAAATTTCAGCAATTAAAAGCGGCTATGTAAGTAAAGATGCACTGGGTTTACCCGGCGCGCAAGTAATTGACCTTAAAAATCACTTTGTAATGCCTGGGCTAATAGACATGCACGTGCATGTTACTTTTGAGCGCGATGCCAATGTTAGCAGGCATCGCTGGACTACCGAATACGAAGCAGATAACGCGCTGCGTTCAATTAAATATTTACAGCGTACTTTAAATGCAGGCTTTACCTCAGTGCGAGACTTAGGCAGTAACTATCAGGTTATTTTTCCGCTAAAGCGCGCCATTGAGCGTAATGATATTAATGGTCCGCGCATTTTTGCCGCAGGCAATACAGTATCGCCCACTGGTGGGCACGCCGATTTACATGGCTATCGTAAAGATATAAGTGACGGTGTTGGTGCATCATTAGGTATTTGTAACGGCGCAGACGATTGCCGCAGAGCCACGCGCGAAGTGATTAAAAGTGGTGCCGATGTTATAAAAATTACCGCCACCGGTGGCGTATTAAGTAATACCGCCGCAGGCGTTAATCAACAATTAAGCGACGCAGAGCTTAGTGCAATTGTAGATACCGCGCATCATTTAGGACGTAAAGTAGCCGCTCATGCACATGGCACGCAAGGCATAAAAGCCGCGCTTAAAGCGGGTGTAAACTCAATAGAGCATGGCTCGTATTTAGATAAAGAGGCTATAGCACTGTTTAAAAAAACCGGAGCTTACTTAGTACCTACTTTGCTGGCTGGTGCCACAGTGAGCGAAGAAGCAATTAGTAACCCAAACATGCCAATTGCTATCGCAGATAAAGTGCGCGAAGTAACACCTAAAATGCAGGCATCGTTTAAATTAGCGCTAAAAAATGAGGTAAATATTGCCTTTGGCACTGACTCAGGCGTATCGCGCCATGGCCTTAATGCTAACGAGTTTAGCTTACTGGTAAGTAATGGTATGAGTGAAGCACAGGCAATTAAATCGGCAACCGTGAGTGCAGCTAAACTGCTTGGTCAAGATACTCAATTAGGCGATTTGAGTGTGGGTAAACAAGCCGACATTATTAGTGTTAATGCCTCGCCGCTAAAAAATATTGCAGAGCTTAAAAATGTGCAGTTTGTAATGAAAGCAGGGCTAATTTATAAGCAATAGCCACACTTGCTGTTAAGGCACTGGGGTTAATATGGGGTCAATAAATATTGAGCTTAATAATTATTAACCCCAGTGCCGTGGCCTTTTAATACTTCACTTTGTACCTAGTTACAATGTCGATGAATGATGACTAAGTATTGCATAAGCATTAAAATAGCTTTTCTTAAAATTCAATTAGGTAACATGTGTTTTGTTAATTCGCACCGATCCGGCTATTAGCCGACTTTTAATGTTACGCAGTGGTGCCATAGCTGTGCAGCTTATTGCTGTGCTTATAGTGTACTTTTTATTAGATCATCAAATAGCATTAATGCCCTTACTGTTAGTGATTGCCCTAGAAGCGGGGTTTCAGTTAATGAGTGTGCTGGCTTATCGTAATGTAAGCCAAGCAAAACCGCTGGGCATGCTGATGCAATTAACCGCCGACGTGTTGTTTTTAACTATTTTGTTATCACTCAGTGGTGGCGCAACCAATGCATTTGTGTCGTTATTATTGCTGCCAATAATGATTGCAGCGGTAACGCTAAGTGGCAAAGGGCTTGCTTATATCGCGGTATTAGCCATTGCGGCGTATAGTGTATTACTGATTAAAATGCCCGAACATAACATGCACCAAATGAACATGAGCGGCCATTTTATTAGCATGTGGATTAACTTTGTTTTGAGTGCCAGTGTAATAGCGTTAGTGATTGGTGCAATGAACCGCGCCTTAAAAGAGCGCGAACGCACTATTGCTCAAGTGCGCGAACAACAATTACGCAGTGAACAGTTAGTAACGCTGGATGGCGCAGCAGCGCAAATAACGCATCAGCTTGCTACACCAATTGCTAACTTACAGTTACTATTTGAAGAGTTATTAGAGGATCATCCAAATAACCTTGTAGTGCAACAAATGCAAACTCCACTACAACAATGCGCTACACAATTAGATAGTTTTAGAAAGCTCTCTGCTGCGCTGCGCCTTAATAACACCCAACAACACATTACAACGGCGCAATTACAACAGCAAATTACCGATACACTATTACTGCAATATCCCGATCAACAAATAAAGTGGATTATAGAAAACCAAACGGGTGGCATTAATACCGCTATATTAAACAGTGATGCTATGTTGCTACCTGCTATTTTAAATTTACTCCAAAATGCAGCCACCGCTAATCAGCAGCAAGACCAAAATGTGCTTGAGCTTACTTGGCTGCAAGAGGAGCATTGCGGCGAATATGTTTACTTGCTTATTCGCGACTTTGGGAATGGCTTTTCAGCAACGCAACTCAACGATTTAGGTGGACAGTTAATGCCCAGCGATCATGGTATGGGGCTGGCTGTGCTGCTTTCTAATGTAACCTTTGAGCGTTTAAATGGCTCGCTAACTTTATATAATCACCCCCAGTGTGGTGCAATTGCTAAAGTTAAATTAGCAACTGTTTTTAGCGAGCAAAGTGAATGAAAATATTAATTATTGAAGATGATATAAACCTTGCTAGTACCTTGGCAAGGCGGCTAACTAAATACGGTTTTAACTGCGAAATAGCGCATAACCAAAGTGAGGCACTCCTTAGTGCAAGGCGGTTTTTGCCCGCTACTATTTTGTTAGATATGAAGTTAGGTAACGACAATGGCTTAGCGTTAATAAAACCACTGCGCAGCTTGCTCACACACGCGCATATTGTATTACTCACGGGCTTTGCCAGTATTGCCACCGCAGTTGAAGCAATGCGCTTAGGAGCCAACGATTACCTTACCAAACCTGTTGATATGGCAACCTTACTAAAAGCACTTAACCAAGAGCGCGATATAGCAATAAGCTTAGATGTTGCAACCACAGTTATGTCGCCAGAGCGTTTAGAGTGGGAGCATATTCAGCAAGTGCTACACAGTAATAATGGTAATGTGTCGAGCACCGCAAGGCAGCTCAATATGCATAGACGAACATTACAGCGCAAATTACAAAAAAAGCCAGTGCAGCACTAATAACGCTAGTGATTAAATATAATTTTAGGCTAAAGCGATGCTGGTTTTTTTTGAGCGCACTCAACACATCAATGAAGCACTATAGTAGCTGCCTGATTTAACTAGCTGTGCTAAAATCGCGGCGTTTAAATTTAACCGATATTACAAGGCTTTCACATGGCAAATACAGCGCACGCACTGCATATACTGGTAAAACATAAAGAAATTGCAGAAGATATTATTACGCAATTAGGTAAAGGTGCAAAATTTCAAACCTTAGCTAAAAAGTATTCGTCGTGTCCGTCGGGTAAAAAAGGTGGCGATTTAGGTGAGTTTAGACGTGGGCAAATGGTGCCACAGTTCGACAAAATTGCGTTTAATGGCGCTATTTTAGAGCCGCATTTAGTTAAAACTAAATTTGGCTGGCATGTGATTAAAGTGCTTTACCGTACTTAATATTCTTTAAGTGCATGTATTAAGTGCATGTATTAAGTGCAGTTTAACAGGCTTAATACTTTAAATTAAATTAAATTAAATTAAAAGAAAAGGCTGCACATTGCAGCCTTTTTAAATTCTTTAATTCAGAGTTTAATTACTCAGCATTTTGCTGTGCTTCTTCTTCAGTTATTTGCTTAAAAGCTTGCACAAATGCAGCGCTAGGTTGTCCGCCGGTAAGGGCGTATTGCTCATTTATGATAAAAGTAGGCACTGTGGTAATACCCATTTGCTGTATGTCACTTTGCTGGCTGCGTACTTCTTGAAAAAACTCACCACCGGCTAAAATTTCTTGAGCACGGTCTGTATCAAGGCCAACACTTGCAACAATATCAAGCAAAGCGGGTTGCTCGTTTAAATTCACTAAGTCAGAAAAGTGGGCTTTAAATAAAGCCAGTTTTAGCTCGGTCTGCTTATTTGAAGTGGCAGCCCATGCTAATAAACGATGGCAATCGAAGCTATTTATTATCATTCGCTTATCGTCAAAGTTAAACGTGAAGTCGGCGTCTTTTCCGGCGTCTATTAAACGTTGGCGGTTATCTTTGCTTTGCTCTGGTGTTAAGCCGTACTTTTGCGTTAAATGTTCATTTAGATCTTGGCCTTCAGGCGGCATATTTGGGTTAAGCTCAAACGGTTTCCAGCTAATTTCTGCGTTTATTTCACCGTGTAATTCACTGAGTGCTTTTTCAAGGTTTTTATAACCAATAATGCACCATGGGCACATTACATCCGATACAATATCAATTTTAAGCGTTTTCATTATTTTCCCTTAGGGCAAAGCGGTAAAGCGAATATAATGAGTATATTGGGATTAATTGCAGTTTATCAATCATGATTACTCTGCAGTGGATTAAAAGCTGCAAATAATGTATGCGCAGCCTGATTACTTTTTAGCATAAGGCAGGCGCATTAGTTTATTAGTGCTGTGGTAGCTGTCGAGCCCGCTTATGGCTACCGTATCTATGGCCTGTAAGTCTAAAAAGCCATCGCTTTGCAGTGCCGCTTCATCTAAATATACGTCCATTATTTCGCCAATCACAAGCTCAGTACCATTGACTGCTAAATGCTGATGTTCAATGTATTTTACCGCATATTTTAAGCGGCTTTGTTGTACAAATGGGGCAGTAAATTCATTTAAATACTCAGCTGTTAAACCAGTGGCAGCAAACTCTGATTCGTTTTTATCATAACGCGCCGAGGTTTGATGTGCTTGCTGATAAATAGCACTATTAACATGATTAATAGTATAAACACCGGTTGCTAAAATATTTTCGAAAGTGTGACGGGGTACGCTATGGGGGCGCATTATCATACCAATTAATGGCGGGTGCGCACCTAAATGAATAACAGAGCTAACAATCGATAAGTTAGTATTGCCTTGGCTGTCTTGAGTGCCAATTAAGTTAGCGCTTTTAAAGCCCGACAACGAGTTTATAAAGTGGGTACGCGTGTGTTTTTCAAGTGCTGCAATGCGCGCTTTAGTAAAATGCATTAAAAAATCCTTACTATGAAATACTTACCATGGAATACCTCCCATGAAATACCTACCATGAAATAGTGATGCCTTGCCAATCTAGGTAGGCGGGTTCACCGTTAAGTTCTAAATTAGGGTTATTGTTAGTCAGTTCAAATAATTGCTGCGCTACAAACGCAGGAGTAAAAAGCTTGTTTGGTGGTACATTTTTTTGAAAAGGCTTAGACAGCTCAGTGTCGGTAGTACCGGGATGAAATAAAATGAGCTTAGTGTTTTTAGCGCGCCTTGCCAGCTCCACGGCGGCAGTTTTAAATAACATATTAAGCGCCGCTTTTGATGCACGATAGGTATACCAGCCGCCAAGTTTATTGTCGTTTATGCTGCCAACCCGGGCGCTTAATGCGGTAATAGTGCAGTGGGTTTTAGGTGTTAATAATGGTAATACACTTTGCAGGCATAGCAGGGGTGTAAGCGCATTAACTTGCAATAGTTGATTAAAATAATCGCTGTTAATGTCCTCTAGTTTTTTTTCTGGCATGTGTTGCTGATTATGTAAAAGGCCATTAAAAATAATTACCTGATGTAAATCAGCCTGCTGGTTTTGTAGTGTAGTGGTAACATTGTTTAAGCTTTGCTTTGAATAATCGCTTTGCAGTTGCGTTATATTATTTAGGTTATTGTACTGTGCATTGCGCGAGCCCGCGCTTACGCAAACAATATGGTACTGGGTTACTTGGTTATTTAAATGCGCTATATAAGCTTGTGCAATTGCGCTACTTGCGCCAAATAAAACAATAGTTTTCATTTATCACCTGCACTTTTGGTTTTACATTGATTATTTTTACACTGTGAGTTTGGCATTAAAAAACGACTTATAGGCTGGCGATACTTAGCAAAAAAAGTGTATGTGCAATCAGCAAAAAATCGAATTATGGGCAAGCGAATAATCTTCAACCAAGGATATTTACCTACTGTTTTCCATGCTTGGTAGGTTACATCAAGGCCATAGATCATTATTCCTGATGGCATTCTTGCGTGTAATAACGCCATAGCTATACTTTTATCTACCTTAGGAAAACGCGTATTAAAGTCAGTGGCATTGAGGTCCTCTAATATTATTTTATTATTAATGTCAGCACGCTTTAAATGTTGCATTTCGGCGTTACACAATGGGCAGTTAGCATCGTAAAAAATGATCATGTTATTGCTTTGTAATTATTTTACATATGCTTTTTTACGACACACCATTGCAAATGGATCTATTAAATAACCGCGCATAGTGATATTAATAGTGCTCCATGAAACAAAGGAGAATGAGAAATGAGTGAACAATATGCCGCCTTGCGAGGCAATGTAAATTTACTAGGCCAATTATTAGGGCAAACAATTAAAGATGCCCAAGGCCAAGCAATTTTAGATAAAGTAGAAGAAATAAGAGCTTTATCAAAGTCATCTCGCAGTGGCAACGAAAACGACCGTAAAACACTAATAAAAGTATTACATGCGCTCAGCGATGAAGAGCTGTTACCGGTTGCCCGTTCATTTAATCATTTTTTAAACCTTGCCAATGTTGCAGAGCAGTTTCATACCGTTTCGCGTTTTAATGATGTTGGCTTTTGCCAGCTAAATCCTCTCACTCAAACATTAAAAACGTTAGCAACTAAAGCAAATAATGGCCAACTTAATCACAATCATTTGGCCGACACACTCTCAAAACTCCACATAAACTTGGTGCTAACCGCGCACCCTACAGAAGTAACACGCCGCACAATTATTAATAAGCACGTTGAGTTAAGTGATTGCTTAGCTTCATTGGAGCGAACTGATAACTTAGCACAAGAGCGCGAGGCTATTTTAAACCGTATTGCGCAGTTAATTAGCCAAGCATGGCACACCGACGATATTCGTCGCTCGCGACCCACCCCTGTTGATGAAGCAAAATGGGGCTACGCGGTGATTGAAAATAGCTTGTGGCATGCAGTGCCGCGTTTTTTACGTGAGTTTAGCCAGCATGTAAAAGAGCATTTAAGCTTAGAGTTACCAACAAACTACAGCCCAATAGAGTTTACCTCGTGGATGGGCGGAGATCGTGACGGCAACCCTTATGTAACCGCACAAGTAACCAAAGAGGTGCTTGATCATGGTCGTTGGATGGCACTGGACTTATATGGCCGCGATTTAGAAACGCTAAGTACAGAGCTGTCGATGTCTGATGCCAGTGATGAGCTAATAGCCCTTGCGGGGCAAAAATTTGAACCTTATCGCTGCGTGATTAAAACACTTAAAAACCAAGTGTTAGAAACCGTAATGCATTTAGGAGCAAAAATAAAAAATCAGCGTAGCGAAGCCCAAGACTTAATTACCGATATAAACCAAATAAAACATCCAATTGAGGTGTGCTATCGCTCGCTATTAAAATGCAATATGAAAGTAGTTGCTGATGGCCTATTACTGGATGTATTACATCGTATTAATAGTTTTGGTTTGCGGTTAGCTAAATTAGATGTACGCCAAGATTCATCGCGCCATGGTGATGTGTTTTCAGAGCTTACGCGTTACTTAGGTTTAGGCGATTACAACCAATGGCAAGAGCAAGACAAACAAGCCTTTTTACTCACTGAGCTTAACTCGCGCAGGCCGCTAATACCTAAGCGTTGGCAGCCAAGCCCAGAGGTGCAAGAAGTACTCGACACCTTTGACGTGATTGCACAGCAAGACGAGCAAACATTTGGCTTATATATTATTTCGATGGCGCGCACAGCCTCCGATATTTTAGCGGTACAATTGCTGTTAAAAGAAAGCGGTTGTAGTTTTAAACTACCGGTTGCGCCGTTATTTGAAACCTTAGATGATTTAAATGATGGCCACAATGTTATTACTACTTTGTTGGATAATGACTGGTACAGAGGCCAAATTAACAATACCCAAAACGTCATGATAGGTTACTCAGACTCAGCAAAAGATGCCGGTATGATGGCAGCTGGTTGGGCGCAGTACGAAGCAATGGATAAGCTAGTGCAATTGGCCGACAAACGTGGCATAGAGCTGGTGTTATTTCATGGCCGTGGCGGTACGGTAGGGCGAGGCGGCGCACCGGCTGCACAAGCCCTACATTCACAACCACCGGGGTCATTAAAAGGTGGTTTGCGAGTAACCGAGCAAGGCGAGATGATCCGCTTTAAATTTGGTTTACCCGATGTTGCGCTACAAAGCTTAAATATTTACGCCGGCGCTGTACTGCAAAGTAATTTATTACCACCGCCAGAGCCTAAACCACAATGGCGCGAAGTAATGGCTTTGATCAGCGAAGAGTCGTGCGAGCATTATCGTAACGTGGTACGCCACGATGAAAACTTTGTACCTTACTTTAGAATGGCAACCCCAGAGCTTGAGCTTTCTAAACTGCCGCTTGGCTCGCGTCCTGCAAAACGCAACCCTACAGGTGGGGTCGAAAGTTTGCGGGCAATACCATGGATTTTTGCATGGAGCCAAAATCGTTTAATGTTACCTGCGTGGTTAGGCGCATTAACAGGATTACAAGCGGCATTGGCAAAATACGGCGTTGAAACCTTGCAAGAAATGAGCTTACAATGGCCATTTTTTAGATCGCGCCTAGAAATGCTCGAAATGGTATTTAGTAAGGCCGACAGCTGGTTAAGTGAGCATTACGATAACGCGCTGGTGGAAGATATGTACAAACCACTCGGTGTTACTTTGCGCAAAGAGCTCGCTGAAGCGATTAGTTTAGTACAGTCGCTTAGCCCGCAAAAAAGCTTATTGGCCGATCAGCCATGGATCAAAGAGTCAATTGCGCTGCGTAACCCTTATACCGATCCGCTTAATGTGTTGCAGGTAGAGTTACTTCGCCGTGCGCGCTCAAGCGACAACGGCAGTGAAGGCGATATAGATAACGCGTTAATGATCACCATGACCGGCATAGCTGCAGGTATGCGCAATACTGGTTAATAGCTAAATAAAAACAAGGGGGTTGCGCAGCGCCGTAACCCCTTATTTTGTGCATATGCGCTGGCATTTTATGCGCTAACCTTTTAAACTACTTAGCCATTGAATAACAAAAAATATATTATGGCTTCTGCAACCTTTTTAGTACAAGCAAACACCGCACTTAGTAATACCCACATCTCTTTAAGCGTAGCGCAAACACAGGCTTTACGTAGCCAATTAAAAACCCAGCGCGGTATTTTAAACGCAAATAATATTAACCAACTATGCGCGCAACTTAATGTAACAAACGACGCCTTATTACAAGGTTTAGTGCCTTTAGCGTCTGAGTTTGCGGTAGCACCCGTATCGAACTTTCATGTGGGTGCAATCGTTAAAGCACTTGATGAAAGCGGCGAGGTTAATTTTTACTTTGGTGCTAATGCCGAGTTTAACCGCCAAGCACTTAGTTTAGTGGTGCACGCAGAGCAGTCTGCAATTAATAATGCTTGGTTAAATGGCGCGAAAAAAACACTAAAAATAGCGATTAGTGACGCACCTTGTGGTTATTGCCGCCAATTTATGAACGAATTAGCTGATGCGCGTGAATTTGATATTTTACTGCCCGAGCAGCAATTTAAACTTGCAGACTTGTTACCGCATTCGTTTGGCCCCACCGATTTAGGCAATCAGTACAGCTTATTTAATCCAGCCCCGCAGGCTCGCTCATTTAACAATACAGAAGTAGAGCAACAGCTGGCAGCCTATGCTTTAGCAGCTTATGTACCGTATAGCCAAAACTACAGTGCAGTAAAAATTACTACGTTTAACAACGGTGATTTTTATGGCAGTTACGCAGAAAACGCTGCGTACAGCCCTAGCTTATCGCCATTGCAAAGTGCATTAAGTCAGTTGTTTTTAGCCGGTTTGAGTTTTGATCAGCATACCGTAAAGGGAATAACACTGTTAGAAACCGCTGGTCATGAAAACCAAGCGGGAGTGGCTCAAGCAGTGTTAGCAAGCTTTGTAAACTTGCCACCACTTGAGCTAATTAGTGCGCCACTAAGTGAGTAACTTGGCAAACTGACACACTAAAAAGTACTGTTACTTAGCGAGCAGTACTTTAGCTGCTTCTAATACTACCGCAACTGATTTTCTTTCAATTTCGCCGTGGTCAACATTAGGAATTTCTTGGCGAGTACGATTAACTAATACACCGGCTACGCACGCTGCTTGTAAACCAAGTGCCGCACACATAGTAAATAAGGTTGCCGATTCCATTTCGTAGTTCATCACACCCAATTTTTGCCACTCTTCACAGCTGCCTTGTAACGACTTTGGTACATAACCAGAGTGCGTATCGTAACGCTCTTGCCCTGGGTAAAATGTGTCGCTTGATGCAGTAATACCAATATGAAAATCGATATTAAGGTTTTCACAGGCTTTAACCATAGCTTGGGTAGCAAAAAAGTCAGATACCGCAGGGTAGCTAAGCGGCGCAAAATGCTGGCTTGCACCATCTAAACGCACAGAGGCTTGGCTAATTAAAATATCGCCTTCGTTAATGTGTGGTTGAATTGCGCCAGTAGTACCAATACGCAAAAAGCTGTGCACGCCAAGTTGGGCTAATTCTTCAACGGCAATCGACGTCGATGGACCGCCAATACCGGTAGAGCATATAACCACAGAATGGCCATTAAGCTCACCTAAATAAACATGAAATTCACGCGTTTTAGCCAGGCAAGTTGGGTTATCTAAAAATTGCGAAATACGTGCAGCACGATCCGGATCGCCCGGAACAATAGCCAGTTTTGCACCTTTAAGATCGTCAATACATAACCCTAAGTGAAATACCTTTTCCATAACTAAGCCTTTATAAAATTACTATCAATTTAGCATCATTACTATAATTGTTTGTTTAGTACAGGACGTATGTCCGTGTTGATTTGTTTTGATTTATTCACCCACATTGAATATTCAAGCATATATTAAAATTACCCGTAAAATGAGGCGGTTGACTTGTATAGGCAGACATTATATTGATCGTCTAAAGTAATGAGTAAATTATCATAAACAACAGGCACATTTACACTAAGTTGTTTTTATTCATATGGTTAGTTGTTATTTTTTGGATGGTATATACATTAGTGAAGCAAAGCTAATTTAACGTTAGTTTGCTTTTAGCAAGCAGTACTAATGTTATTGTTAGTATTTAAATATTAGCAATTTTGCATAACTAATCAGTACCACGCAAAACATATAGATTTATAAGGGTTTACCATGAGCACCGAATTTCAGGAATTTAAAAGCAAAATTGAGCATTGTTTGTGCGCACCAGGTGATGGTGTATATACAGTTAACACTGCAAAAGAGCGCAAAGCTGCATTAAGAAATAAGCTTTATGGGCAAACCGAAAACATTGGCCCATTATGGCGTGAGTCGCTTAACGAGTTACCCAATTCGCCGCATAAAGCGGTTATGCTAGGTATTAGCTCAGATTGTGGCGGCGGTATTTTACGTGGCGCAAACTGGGGGCCGTTATTTTTACGCTCAGCATTACTTGATCAGCAACCTCAGTGCCGCTCATTCGATTTAGGCGACGTACGCGTTATTCCTCATTTATTACATGATAAATACTTAAACAAAGCCACTATAACCAATTGCCAAAAAGCATTATACGGCAACGAAAATAACGACTATTACGTTAGCCCACTGTCGATCACTGAAGATGTGTGCGACAGCTTTTATGCAACATTTGAAAATAAAGGCATTTTTGGTATTGGCGGCGATCATTCAATTAGTTACCCATTAACAAAAGCGTATTTAAAAGCTAAGCGCGCACAAGGCAAGCGTACCGCAATTATTCATTTTGATGCCCATACCGACTTATTGGTTGAGCGCTTAGGCATTGATTTATGTTTTGGCTCTTGGTGTACGCATATTTTAGAGTTTTTACCTGCGCCACATCATTTAATTCAATTTGGTATTCGTTCAAGTGGTAAACCGAAAGAGCATTGGGAAAGCACCTTTGGTGTTAAACAACATTGGGCGCATGAAATTATAGAGCGCGGTGCAGCAGCCGTTGCCGCAGATGCCATTGCCCAGCTTAAAGCCGACAACGTTGACGAAGTGTATGTTAGCTTTGATATTGACGCCCTTGATGAAAAATATGCCTCTGCAACAGGCACACCTGAAGCAAACGGCTTAACGCCACAGCACGCACTGGATATTTTATCAGCCATAGCCGATGAATTTCCGATCACCGGTGCCGATATGATGGAAATTGCGCCTTTTACCGACAGCTCTCTAGTAGGGCAGTCAAGTTCAGAAACCACCTTACGAGAAGGCGCTAAAATTTCGGCGTTTTTGATTAGTGCGATGAACAAGTAATCTTAAAGCAGGTCGAAAGGCCTGCTTATTATATTGATAATAAAAGCCTTTTAATAAATATTAAATTTAAATTGCCCCGTTTAAAAAAGCGACTATAATCCAGCTGCTTTTGCTATAAAAGCGTATTTTATTGGAGCTATAAATGGGTGATTTAGTCGGGATTGGCTTATTAATCTTGATCAGTGCGTTGTTTGCAATGTCGGAAATTGCGATTGCAGCATCGCGTAAAATAAAATTAAGAGTAATGGCTGATGAGGGCAATATTCAAGCAGCGGCAGTATTAAAGCTACAAGAACAACCTGGGGCATTTTTTGCCATGATCCAAATAACCCTTAATGCTATTGCTATATTAGGCGGCATTGTGGGTGAGCAAGCACTTTCGCCTTATGTGCAAAATGTTTTGCAGTTTTTTTATCAAGGCCCATTACTGGCACAAATTAGTTTTTTACTGTCGTTTTTAACCATTACTTCACTGTTTATTTTATTTGCAGATTTACTACCTAAACGTTTGGCGATGATTTTGCCAGAGGCCGTTGCTGTGCGCGTGGTAACAATAATGCGCTGGGTTACCTATGCCTTAACGCCCTTGGTATTATTTTTTAATGGTTTAACAAATATTATTTTGCGTATTTTTAAAGTACCAAGCGAGCGCGAAGATATTGTAACCACAGAAGACATTGTTGCCATGATGGATGCAGGTGCAGAATACGGCAGCCTACAGCAACAAGAATACGATTTAATCGGTAACGTATTTGACCTAGAAGCGCGCTTTATATCGAGTGTGATGTCGCCGCGCGACCAAATAGTTTATTTTGATATTAATGAGTCGAGCCATGATATTGCTAACAAAATAATAGAGCATCCGCATAATCACTTTTTAGTGTGTAACGATAATTTAGATAAGTTAATCGGCTCTGTAGAATCAAAAGATATTTTACGCCAAGTACTTAAAGGCGATGCAGCGAATATTAATAGCGAAATGCTCGAAAAAGATATTTTTTATCTGCCCGAAACCCTCAGTTTATCAGAGGCATTAAATGCGTTTAAAACAGCCGTACAGCCTTTTGCTGTGGTAGTTAACGAATACGCATTAGTGGTAGGCATAGTAACAGTAAAAGATTTAATGAAAGGCTTTATGGGCGACTTAATTACTCACAGCGATGATGAGTTAATAGTTGAGCGCGACCAAAACTCCTGGTTAGTTGATGGTTTAACCCCCATAGTTGAGCTGGCTAAAGTACTTGATATTGATGAGTTTCCTCATCAAAGTCATTACGAAACCGTGGCCGGATATTTAATTTATACCATGAAACGCATTCCAAAACGTGCAGAATACATTCAATACGCCGGCTTTAAATTTGAAGTGGTCGATGTTGAAGGCATTCGGGTTGAGCAGTTACTGGTATCAAAAATAGTACCCACGCCCGAGCCACCGCAAAGCTAAGTACAAACTAAGTTAGCTCGCTATTAGCAAGTAAAAAGTAGCAAGTAAACAGTCAAAATCACAAAGTAAAAACACCTTATTTTATTATTTTAAGGTGTTTTTACTTAGGTTGGTTTGAGCGCAGCGAAGCCCAACGAAAAAAGGCAGCCTCAATTAACATTAGCGTTATGTATTATCGATTACCTAAAAAGCACCGAATGTAGGTCGGATAAGCGAAGCGCCATCCGACACAGTAAAATATCTTGCCAATTATTATCAGCATTTTATATTGTCGAATGGCTGAAAAGTGCTATTTACAGACGGTCAGGAGTTATAGTGTCTGAAGTCAAGATTTTACCTTATTGTTTCTGGTAAAATGCGGCCTAGCGAAACCCAAAAAGTAGCGGAGGTTTAGGCGTCTGCTTGGAGCCGCTTGTTATGTTGCTTTTGATTAAGTGCGCTCTTCTTTTAATTTCATGTATTCTTTAAGTCCTAAGTGAACCTTAAAGCGAATCGCATTGATGTCCCAGCCTAACTCAGGGTTTGCAAACTTTGACTTCCAACCAGACCCTGATCGGACTTCATACTCAATAACACTGAAATTATATAGTTCTTCAAGTTATTGCCAGCTATAAATATTACGCTTACTGTAGGTTATTTAAACATGTAAAATGGGAAGTTTCCTCTTAGTATCGCTTACCCTATAGCAATCACTAATCACTAATCACTAATCACCATTCAAAGCATAACCACGCTGAATTCAGCCCTATTTGGGCTTTACCCAATGCCCTAGGGGAGTTTTGACTGTAAGCAAATAGTCGCTTTAGTCAACCAAATTTACATATGTTTACAGCATTAAATCTAGTTAAAAATAATTCTTAATTAGCATTGGAAAGTGCATGCAAATAATTTAGAATGAACGTTCATTCTAAAGTTTAAATTCAAGTTAAAAGGTAATTTAATATGCAGCGTTCCCGCATCGCGCTATTGGTATTTTCGGCCCTCGTTGGTTCTGTCGTTTTAACTGGTTGTGATCAGGCTGCTGAGCAACCTAAAGCTACTGCTTCTCAAGGCACTCCAGTAGGTGTAGTTACGATAAAAAGCCAAACACTTACACTTAAACAAGAATTACCAGGGCGTGTAAGTGCATATCAAATAGCAGAAATTCGTCCTCAAGTTAGCGGTATTGTGCAATCTCGTTTGTTTACAGAAGGTACGCAAGTAGAAAAAGGCCAAGCGCTATATCAAATAAATCCAGCCATTTTTGAAGCTGAGCTTGCAGCAAGTGAAGCAGCTGTAGCCCGTGCTGAGGCGAGTATTGCCAGCAGTAAATCAAAAGCTGCGCGTTATAAAGAGTTGTTGGCAATTAAAGCTGTAAGTCAGCAAGACTTTGACGAAGCAGATGCAACTGCTAAGCAGGCAAAGGCTGAGTTACTTACTGCGAAAGCGCAATTACAGGCTGCACAAATTAATTTAGATTACAGCCATGTAGCATCGCCTATTGGTGGTCAAATTAGTAAATCGAGTGTGACTGTTGGTGCTTTGGTAAGTGCTAATCAAGCAATGGCATTGGCAACAGTAACGCAACTTGATCCAATTTATGTTGATTTAACACAATCGAGTAATGAGTTAACCAAGCTTAAAAAAGCGTTGTCGTCGGGCTCGTTAAGTGTTGATGCAGATATTCAAACCGAGGTTGAGCTTTATATGGAAGACGGTTCGGTTTATCCGCATAAGGGCACCTTACAGTTTTCAGAAGTAACGGTTAATCCAAGTACGGGTTCGGTAACATTGCGAGCTAAATTTTCTAACCCTGAGAAACTACTTTTACCGGGTATGTATGCCCGTGCATCTATTGTTGAAGGGGTTCAAGAAAATGCTGTTTTGGTTCCGCAGCGTGGTGTAACGCGTAATACCAAAGGCCAGCCAACGGCTATGGTGGTAAGTGAAAATAATACAGTAGAGAGCCGAGTACTAGAAGTTGATAGAACAATAGGTTCGAACTGGTTAGTGACTAAAGGTTTATCTGCTGGTGATAAGTTAATTGTTGAAGGCTTACAAAAAATTCGTCCTGGCGCGCCAGTGATTGTCACTGAAGCAACACCTTTAGCCACTCAAGCGCAATAACGGAGAGTTTAAATGTCACGATATTTTATCGATAAACCGATATTTGCTTGGGTACTCGCTATTATTGTTATGTTAGCGGGTATTTTAGCAGTTAAAAGTTTACCTATTGCACAGTATCCTTCTATTGCACCGCCTGCGATTAGTATTACTGCAAATTACCCAGGTGCATCAGCGCAAACCTTAGAAGACTCTGTAACTCAAGTTATTGAGCAAAAAATGAAAGGGCTAGACGGCTTGTTATATATGTCGTCAACGTCAGAGTCGAGTGGCTCAGCAACGCTTACATTAACGTTTAATGCTGATACAGACCCTGATATTGCTCAGGTTCAAGTACAAAACAAATTAGCAACCGCAACGCCGTTGTTACCAGAGGAAGTACAACGCCAAGGTGTTGTAGTAGCCAAAGCGGCGCGTAACTTTTTATTAGTATTAGGTTTTGTGTCTAAAGATGGCAGCATGACTAATATTGATATTGGTGATTATGTAGCCTCAAACGTGCAAGATATTGTTTCTCGTGTTGATGGTGTAGGTGAAGCGCAGTTATTTGGCTCGCAGTACGCTATGCGTATTTGGTTAGAACCAGCAAAATTACAAAACTTTAAGTTAACGCCAAACGATATTGGCGCGGCAATTACTGCACAAAATGCGCAGGTTTCTGCCGGGCAACTCGGTGGTATGCCTGCGATTGCAGGGCAGCAGTTAAATGCGACAATAACGGCACAAAGCCGTTTGCAAACACCTGATCAGTTTGAAAACATTTTAGTTAAAACCAATAGTGATGGCTCAGTAGTGCGTCTAAAAGATGTAGCTAGAGTAGAACTGGGCGGTGAAAATTATGGTGTAGTTGCACGTTTTAATGGTGATCCGGCTGCGGGTATTGGTATAAAGCTTGCCAGTGGTGCTAACGCACTAGATACCGCAGAGGGCGTTAAAAAAGCATTAGAGGACTTAAAACCGTTTTTTCCTGAAGGTTTAGATGTTGTTATTCCTTACGACACCACACCATTTGTATCTTTGTCGATAGAAAAAGTAGTACACACGCTAATTGAAGCTGTGATACTTGTGTTTGTTGTAATGTATTTGTTTTTACAAAACTTTCGTGCAACGTTAATTCCTACTATTGCAGTACCTGTTGTACTACTGGGTACGTTTGCAATTTTGTATACCTTTGGTTATTCAATCAATACGTTAACTATGTTTGCTATGGTACTTGCCATTGGCCTGTTGGTTGATGATGCGATTGTTGTAGTAGAAAACGTAGAGCGCTTAATGACTGAAGAAAAACTCTCGGCATTAGATGCAACACGTAAATCAATGGACGAAATTAAAGGCGCATTGGTAGGTATTGCTATGGTGCTGTCGGCAGTATTTATTCCGATGGCGTTTTTTAGTGGCTCTACCGGTGTTATTTACCGTCAGTTCTCTATTACTATTGTGTCGGCAATGGGCTTGTCGGTATTAGTGGCACTTATTTTAACGCCTGCATTATGTGCAACCTTACTTAAGCCAAGCCATGTACACGATAAAACATCATTTATTGGACGTTTTTTCTCTGGCTTTAACCGTGGTTTTGATAAAACAAACCGCGGTGCACAAGGTATTGTTGGGCGTATGATCAGCCAATCAAAGCGCTACTTACTTATTTATGGTGTGCTTGTGGGTGGTATGGTATATGTGTTTTCAAGCTTACCAACTGCTTTTTTACCAGACGAAGACCAAGGTATATTATTTAACCAAGTAATGTTGCCTGCAGGCTCTACCATTGAGCAAACGTTAGGTGTAGTGGAAAAAGTAGAAAACCATTATTTGAATGATCAAGCCGAAGCGGTAAGTTCTATCTTTACGGTAACAGGCTTTAGTTTTGCCGGTTCTGGGCAAAACTCAGCAATTGGTTTTGTGAGCTTAAAGCATTGGGATGAGCGCCAGCGTGACGACTTATCGGTAAATGCAGTAGCAGGTAAAGGGATGGGGTATTTTTCAACCATAAAAGAAGCGTTTGTATTTGCTTTCCCACCACCGGCAATTGTAGAGCTTGGTACAGCTAATGGCTTTAATATGTTTTTACAAGACCGCGTAGGCTTAGGCCATGACGAGCTATTAAATGCACGTAATATGCTATTGGGTATGGCAAGTAAAAGCCCTGTTTTAGCGGGTGTGCGTCCAAATGGCCAAGAAGACATGCCAGAGCTGCAACTTGATATTGACCTTGCAAAAGCGGAAGCATTGGGCGTTACTCAAACCGATATAAATAGTACTTTGTCTACCGCATGGGGTAGCCGCTATGTTAATGACTTTATTGACCGCGGCCGCGTGAAAAAAGTATACATGCAAGGCGAAGCTGATTCGCGCATGGTGCCAGAGGACTTAAATAAGTGGTACGTGCGTAATAATAATGGCGATATGGTGCCGTTTGCAGCATTTGCTAGTTCGCACTGGTCTTACGGCTCACCACGCTTAGAGCGCTACAATGGTTTTTCTGCGATGGAAATTCAAGGTAGTGCAGCACCTGGCTATAGTACAGGGCAGGCTATGGATGAAATGGAGCGTTTAGTTAAGCAATTGCCAAACGGTATTGCCTCTGAGTGGTCGGGTATATCTTATCAAGAACGCTCAAGTGGTGGGCAAGCGCCTTTACTGTATGGCTTGTCGCTGTTGTTTGTATTTTTATGTTTAGCTGCGTTATACGAAAGTTGGTCAGTACCATTTGCTGTAATGATTATTGTGCCACTGGGTATATTTGGTGCGATTATGGCGGCATTAATTGGTAACTTATCAAACGATATTTACTTACAAGTAGGCTTGTTAACCACCATAGGTTTGGCTTCTAAAAACGCGATATTAATAGTTGAATTTGCTATTCATAAAATGGAAGAAGGCCTGAGCTTAGTGGATGCTGCAATAGCTGCTGTTAAACTGCGTTTACGCCCAGTATTAATGACCTCGCTGGCCTTTATTTGTGGTGTTGTACCTTTGGCTATTGCGTCGAGCGCAGGGTCGGGTGCACAAAATGCGCTGGGTATCTCTATTATTGGTGGTACTTTAGCTGCCTCTACCTTAGTGGTGTTATTTGTGCCTTTGTTTTTTGTTTTAGTACGTAAAACATTCTCAAGTAAATCGGCAGTAGCAACGAAGGAGAGCGAATAATGAACTTAAAAACATTAGGTTTAAACGCACTTACTTTAGCTGTATTAACGGGGTGCCAACTTGCCCCAGAGCAACAAGAAATAGCTTTACCTGTGCCTGATGCGTATGCATCGGGTGCAGAGCAAACGCAAGCTACGCAGCTAAATTGGCAGCAGTTTTTTAACGATGAAAAACTGCAAGCGTTAATTGCACAGAGCCTTGAGCATAATAAAGACTTACAAATTGCTGCATTAAATGTGCAGCGCGTGCGTGGCTTATATCAAATAGAAGACTCGGCATTATTTCCATCGCTTGATATAAATGGATCTGGATCGCGTCAGCGCTTGCCGGGTGATTTATCGAGTACTGGTGAGCCGCGTATTAATTCGCAGTACAGTGCTACCGTAGGTATTACCTCGTATGAGCTTGATATATGGGGCAAGGTGCGCAATCAGTCAGCGCAAGCACTGCAAACCTTATACTCTACGCAGCTGAGCCAATACAGTATGCAAGTGTCGCTTATTGCTGAGCTTGCTAATGCCTGGCTTAACTATGCAACCGACCAGCAGTTATTAGCACTGGCCGAGGAAACCCTAACGTCGCAACAGTCGTCGTTATCACTTACTCAACAAAGTTTTGATTTAGGTGCTGCATCAGCAATTACCCTAGAGCAACTTAAAAGTACGGTTGCTACAGCTAAAGTTGATATAGCAAAGTATAAGCGTTTATTAAAACGCGATAAAAATGCGCTTGATTTACTAGTAGGTAATAGCGTTGCCAGTGATTTACTGCCAAATGCGTCACTTAATCATTTACTCGACTTACCAGAAGTACCAGTTGGTTTACCGTCTGATTTACTCACGCAACGCCCTGACATTAAAGCGGCTGAGCATCAGTTGTTAGCGGCTAATGCAAATATTGGTATTGCGCGTGCTGCGTTTTACCCAAGTATTAGTTTAACCGCTAATGCGGGTACTGCATCAAGCGACTTAAGTGGTTTATTTGATGGTGGCTCGGGTACGTGGAGTTTTGTACCTACTATTAATTTGCCTATTTTTAATATGGGCCGTAACCAAGCTAATTTAGATGTTGCTAAAGCGGCGCAACAAATAGCGCTTACCACCTATCAGCAAAAAATTCAGCAAGCGTTTCGTGAAGTTGCTGACGTACTTGCAGATAGAGAAGGTTATAACGCCCAGCTAAGCGCACTTGAGCAGTTAGTGCAAAGCCGTCAAGCAACCTTTGATATTTCGCAAGCGCGTTACGACAAAGGTGCCGACAGTTACTTGCAAGTTCTTGATTCGCAAAGAACTTGGTACAGTGCCCAACAGCAGTTAATTACGGGTAAGCAAGCATTACTTGCCAGTAAAATTAACTTATACAAAGCAGTTGGCGGCGGTTGGCAAGTTACCTCACCAGCGGTGCAAGATTAAGTAGTCTATATGGCCTATAGCTTTTGCTATAGGCCATCACTAGAATGTTAAATTTATAATACTTCTAATTTAACAGCGCTTTATTTGCTGTAACTAAATATTTAGATGCAATTGGTTTTTATAATAGACAGGTTAAATAGTGGAGTTGTAAGTGACCCATAAAAGTAAAAGACATGCAGATCCTGCATTAGTCGAAGCACGGCGCACACAAGTACTAGATGCTGCAGCAGACTGCTTTCGTCGCAAAGGCTATCATGGGGCAGGCATGGCTGAAATTGCAAGAACTGCGGGTATGAGTGCCGGCCATATCTATAACTACTTTGAAAGTAAAGAAGCAATAATAGAGAGTATTATTGAGCAAGATATGCAAGAAATGTTTTCTATATTTCAAGAGTTTGAAGAGCAGCCTGGCGATATCCTCACAATACTTTTAGGCAGTTTGCACAAAGGAGTGCAAAGGCATATGGATACCGGGGCGTGTGTAATCGATTTAGACATGATGGCAGAAGCGGCCAGAAACAATAAAGTGGCTACGTTACTACACGAGGCTGATACCCAAGCGCGCGATAGAATGAGACAGTTATTAATTAGCGACAGAAGCTTGTTAAAATCACACTCAGAGCAAGAACTCGATAGCCGTATTAATGTTATTTTTTCGATGATGGCGGGCTTATTTCTTCGAAAAATGCTCTACCCAGAACTCACCGAAGAAACAGTATTAATAGCACTTCGCCCAGCGATGAAAACGCTACTCATGCCTTTTGAAGTGCATGACGAAGTACTGTAAAAAGCACTATAAAAAGTGCTCAAAATTGGTATTAGGGCGGTTACAGGTTAAAACCGCTCGATTGACCATTGTAATGCAATCAGTGCTATAGCAAATGAACCCACCGGCATTAACCATTTCTTATACCACTGATAGCCTCTTATGCTGATTAACACCGGCAATGCTATGAGTAAAATACTGAGCTGACCAATTTCTACCCCTAAGTTAAATGCTACAATACTCAATAGCTGATAATCGCTCGACAACCCCAACTCACCCAATACACTAGCAAACCCCATGCCGTGCAATAAACCAAAGGCAAATGTTACCCAACCTAAACGTAATACCAGTGGCCATACATTATTAAGTGCAGCAAAAAGTACTGACAGGGCAATACCTAGCTCTACCCAGCGGCTATTTGGCGATACTAAATTCATAGCGGTTGTAGTAAGCGTAATTGAATGGGCTAGGGTAAAGGCGGTAACTATCCACGCGGTGTGTTTAATAATTTGTTTTTTTGAGCTAATACCTTGCCATTGTTTTTCGGTGCGGGTAAGTACGCAGGTAAGTAATAAGGCGATTAAAAATAAAATATGATCAATACCAATCCAAATATGCAATATTCCTTGATATACATATTGATTAAAGGTGCTTAAGTAGCTTGATTGGCTAAAATTAAATGTTTGTTTTGCGTTAGCTGCGCTAAACACTCGCGATAAATTATTAATATTTACAATGGCTTTGTGGTTACCATCGGTATTAAAAAAGGCGCTGTAATGTAAGCTAGTTTCAGTTTGATCAGCGCAGCTAAACAGCAGCGGTATTACTAAATAGGGTTGATTAAAGTGACTATCTAATTGATACGCCCCTTGGGTAGAGAGCGTGCATGCCTGTTGTTGCTGAACTAGCTGTAAATTAGCATACACAAAACTATTAATAGAGCTGCGTTTGGCTTTTATTTCAGCCCAGGTTATTTGTTTATCGTTATTAATATCGAACGCCACGACTTGCTCTAAATCGGTTATATTTACTTGCCACTGACCACTATACTGATTTTGGCTAGCAGCGGTATTATTTAAAGTTATATAGCCGGTACTTAACTGATGAGCAAAGCTATTAGTGGCCACTAAACTCGTTGCTAAAGTGAGAATAAATACACAAAATGTTTTCATAGTGTTGCTCGCTGCATGGCTTTGGCTTGTATTAATAATTGCTTATCGGTGCTCATTTTAGCTTGTTGCCAATTTATATTGGCCCAGTACAGAGCTTTATCACTATTTGGCGCTACTGCAATATAATAGTGGGCTAGATCACTGGCATGAAAGGTATCTTGACGTAGTTCGCGCAGCGCCACACGGCTTTTCATCATTGTTTGCCACTTTGTACTAACCGCATTAGTATTTTTTTCAGCAATAGCCAACCTGAGTAGAATAGCATCTTCTAAATTACTGTTATCTGTTAGCAAACCAGCTAAAGTATTGAGCACTTGCTGCGTGTTATTATGTGCTAATTGAGTATCGGCCCACAGTACAATAAGGCTCACCGGCGCAGACTGTAAATCGACATAGCTAATGTAGCTCAGCGCAGTTTGGTAATTATTTAATCGATAGCTCATTTCACTTAGTACATGGGCAGTGGCTAAGCTAATATTTTTATTATGGGTAATCTTTTTTAATGCATTATAGCTTTGTATTAGTTGCTCTTGCTGGCTTTGTACATCTAACACGCAAGTACTTACGGTAATAAGGCTTACTTGCCCAATTAATGCCGTACAATGCCCTTTGGCAGCAGTAAATTCACCTTTGGTCATGTAAATATTAGCCAGTAATAAATGACTATTACTGTGATTTGGCTCAGCAACTAATACTTCAGTGGCAATTTTAATTGCAGCATCAAATTGGTGCTCTTTTTGTAGTACTCGTGCATATAAATAACCAATTAGTGGAGTGGGGTTTTGGTTATACAAAGTTGCTAAATGTGTTTTTAACACACCTTGCAAACGTTCAGTTTGCCCAGCATATTGGCTATTTATAACTAGTTCGTTTATTTCAGCAACAGACAGTTGAGCTACTATATTTGAGTTGCTAGGGGCAATAATTGCATTATCGGCGGGGGTAAAAGCGCTGGCAAATACATTGCTTGAAAATAACATACCCATAAGTAGCAAAATTAATTTAGTGTAAGGTAATTGCATTTTATAGTCCTTTTGAAAAAGCCATCCGTGGCCTGTCAGCTTTGATTATGACTTACTGATTAATTACCTGTTGCAGGGTGGAGGCCACCAACATCTGTTTCGGTGTTGGTAAATACTCGGCCGTTAATAGACAGTGGCTCAGCGTTAGTAGGTTGATTAAATGCATCGGTTGCAAACTGAGCAAAATCGACTTGCAATGCTTCAATAGTAATACTTATCGTTGCTGTTACTTGGTTGTTAACCCCATCAGACACACCAAACATAAAGCTATCTGACCCTGTTTGTTCTTTATTGGGCGTGTAGGTGTATGTGCCATCGGTATTTACAACTACGCTGCCGAGTGTGGGCTGTGTTGTTATGCTGTAGGCAAGTGTGTCGCCATCGGCATCTGCTGCGTCAAGCATGTCGTTAATAGCCACCTCAGTTTGCGTGGTTACCATGGCATCGCTTGCTGTGGGAGCAACATTAACAGCCACTGTTGGCTCGTTGTCATTATCGCTACCACAGCCGCTTATTGCTAAAACACTTATAAGCAAACATGCCTGTGTATATTTTAAATTACGCATTGTTTTACTCCTTATTTAGAACCCGCAAGTGGGGTAGTAAGGTAGGGAAAGCTTGCATCCATCATAGTGGCATTTATTGGTGCGCCATCGGTAAATTGCACAGTACCTACTTCAGCATCCTCTGGTTTACAAAGCCCTAAATCAGTGTCTACGCCTGCTACCGGGATAGGGTGACATAAACGACCCATAACAACTCTTAGTGCTATATCAACAACGTCATCACCTGGGCGACGGCCATTTGGAAATCCGGCTAAATCATTACCTACTACCCCAAATGTTGATTGTTCAGCTTGTGCTGTTGCTGCAATTTTAGTGTTTAAACGCAGCATTTCTGATGGCGTTACTGTTGTTTGCTGGTTAACACCGGAAAAACCAGTTAAAAATGCGGTTATAAGGTCATTACGTGGAAAGTTTGTAGGTGCAAGCGTTGCAAAATTTGTCCCTAGGGTGGTATTAACCGCATCTTTAAATAAAATATTTAATAGTTCAGGCAGTGAAGGATGCGACACATAATCTAAAAATTGGCCATCATCTTTAGGATGCGCAGTAGAGAAGGTGTCTTTATCTTTAATACCAATTACTAGCTCATTAACCAGTGGGTTACCTAAACGCGAAACTTGCGTTAATGCGCCGCCGTTAACTGCGTTATTTGCAAACTTAGCATTAGGATTTAAAATACGCGCTTGCGGTAAGCTTGCTGTTGTCCACGAACCAATTACGCCATTACCTGAGCCAACCACACAGCTTTTAGGTACTTCAATTGCTATAGAGGTAATGTTTTTATCAGCTAAATCATCGTTATCTGCCGATTGTGTTATGCCACCAGGAAAGCCCGAGCCATCACCAGCACCCGCAGCACTGTCGCCTTCAACGGGTACGTAGTTTACTAAATCAAAGGTTTTGCCTAGGTTAACTACAAAAGGGTCTTTACGTTGACCAACGAACACTTTAGCCATGCCATCACAGTTCGCAATAGCGACTTGATACATAAATTGGTCGGCATACATTTGGTAATCTTGCTTTGAGGTAAAGGTTTTATTACCTACATAATCAAGCGGTTTATTAAAAGTAGTTGAGCTAGTAGTAGTGTTACTAAGCTGTACGCTAGTGCCTGTTTTTTGCGGGCCGCTGATCATTCTTACGGTGTAAGATTCACTAAAGTTAGCAGCATTATCATTACCTGCCGTAATACCGCCGACATTTTTTAGTGGTACAGATACAGTACGCTGATTGCCCTCAGGGCCTACGGTTAATTGCACACCTTGATTATTATTAGGCAACATACTTTTAAAGTTAAACGCAAAAGTAATATCTTCAACAGCGTCACCATCGTTATCAATGTGAATGCTGTAAGTAGCATCAGGATCCATGGCAAAGTAATTAGGACCACCGTAGGCATCTTGCAATGGAATGTAATTAGCAATCAAGGTAACAAAGTCACCACGACCTTGCTCATAACTATTAAAAACATAAAAGTCGGTAGAGTCTAATGTTGGAAAGCGACTAATATTAGGCGCTTCTCTGTGGCTTGATGCTTCACTTGGTGCACTTACAAAAGTAGCACATATAACAACTGCGAGTATTGATGGAGTAAAAGCTTTCATGACTTTGTCCTTTAGTTTTTGATTGAAGTCATTAGTAATACGAGGCAGGGTTTAAATTGGATGCAAGAAAGTTAACTTATTTTTAATTAATGTGCTTTATTTGTTAATTCACGCTATTTAGCTCTAATACCTTATTACTGAGAAAAGATAAAAGAGCTGTTTTTAGTAATTTATAAAAGTACTAATTCAGTAGTATAGAGTACTTCGCTTGGCTCGCCGTTTGGCGAGCCGCCAATAGGTTCTAAACTTACAGCCAATAGAGCAACATTACTGGCTTTAAAAAGGCTGTTTTTAGCTAGCGTTTTGCTACCTGTTTTAGGGAGTAAGCCCAGCGATATTGGTGCGTCTTGGTCTTTTAGTATCATCCACAGCTCATAGTCTTTATCTGTTTTAGCAACAAGCTGACTACTTGCCTTAATTGATAAAGCCTGCTCATTAACATCAATAAACCATAACGGTTGCTGCGCTTTATTTTGCACTAATGCAATTTGCTGAATATTGCTAACATTAGTGGCCGGTTGCATTACTAAAAAGGCTAATACAATTGAAGCTGCTGTAGCAACAAGCGACCAAGTGCGCCAAATTGAAGGTTGTGTACGAATTATTGTTTTCGTTGGTTGGGGCTGGTTTTCAATTTGTTGTAATATTTTTGGCCATAAGTCGTCACTTGGTGCTAGTGGCGTAATAGCGCTGGCTAAATTATTTAAATTTTGCTCCCACATTGTTGTGGCCTCACGTGCTTTGCTGGAGTTGAGGAGTAATCGCTGAAAACGCTTACGGGTTGAGCTTGATAGCGTACCAAGTACATATTGCCCTGCAAGTGCATTTAATACCTCGGGTTTATTATAATTCATAGGGTTAAACACCTTTGTAGCTGAACTAGTCCACGGCGGATCCAACTTTTTACCGTACCTAAAGGCGTGTCGATATGTTCAACTAATTCACTGTGGCTTAAGCCTTTGTAATAGGCCAAGTGAATCGCTTGTTTTTGCTGTGGCTCTAATTGCTCTATACAGCTTACGAGTTTGGTGTTTTCGGCATAACTTACCTCAATATCGTGCTCGTTTATATCGTCGTCGCCTAGTGATTGCTCCTTGCGCACTTTGTTGTAGCGCAGCGCATCAAGGCTTCGGTATCTAACAATGCTGATCATCCAGCTAATAACCGTTCCCTTAGATGAATTATACTCAGATGCGTTATGCCAAATTTTAATAAAAGCTTCTTGCAATACTTCTTCCGCATGCGCTCTGTTTGTTAACATATTTAAAGTTATAGCAAATAATTTTCCGCTGGTTTGCTGATAAAGATTAGCGAATGCGTGTTTATCGCCTTGAGCGGTTGAACACAAAAGGGGGAGTAAATCGTCGTTTTCCATGATTACCTTAATATTTTTATTATTAGTTAAATAAACGTGTGAGAGTTGTTTGTGGATGCAAAAACATGCTTAGATGTGCTTATAGATTAGCTGTAATACAGCTCAATACAAGTAAACAAAGAGTATTGCTGTTACTTTATACCAGTGTGAACAATTAACCTACTATAGTGTAAAAGTAGCTACGGTTTATAAGTGGGCTAATAAAAGGCTTAATAAATAGAAATTAAAATGTTAATTATCAATAATATAACTAACGAGGAATAAGTGAATGCTGGCGTGAAATTTGCTTTTACAATATTAAGGCATGATTAATAAATATAACAACAACGAGCATATATTATAAAAGGAGAACATATGTGGGCTGCAATTAGTTACTTACTATTGGCATTTATACTCATATTTATTGGCTGGGAAGTTAACTCAATTTACTTTTCGATTGTATTTTATTGGAGTGCATTGTCACTACTTTTAGTGGGGGGCGCTTATATATTCGATATAGCAAAAGTGTTTAGAAAACGAGAAAACGGCGTTATCCCTTTTTATATTCGCTGGGCGTTTATTCCTTTTTTATTTGGCGCACAATTATACAATGCGTGGGCTCGTAAACACGATAAAGTGCCGCCTATTCAAAAGATTAATGAACATTTGTTTTTGGCATGTCGATTATTTCCCTCTGACATAGATACGCTAAAAGAAAACGGTATTACCGCAATACTTGATGTAACGTGCGAGTTTGACGGTTTAGAGTGGAGCTCTACGCAAGAAAACATTAATTATTTAAACATTCCGGTACTCGATCATAGCGTTCCTACGCATTCGCAGTTAAACCAAGCAATTAATTGGATCCATCATCATGTACAAAAAGATCGCCGTGTGGTGGTGCATTGTGCTTTAGGGCGCGGGCGCTCTGTGTTTGTAATGGCGGCCTACTTGCTTAGCCAAAATAAAGATGCCGATGTGCATCAAATACTGGCACAAATAAAAGAAACTCGCGAGACAGCTAATCTTAATAAACGCCAATTACATCACTTAGCTAAGCGCCATAAAAAAGGTGAGTTAGTAATTAAAAACAAAGCATTTTTGATTGCAAATCCAGTGTCGGGCACAAAAATGTGGCAAGACAAACAACACCTAATTATTGCTAGTTTATCGGCTTATTACGACTTAACCGTATTAACAACCTCAAAAGAAGTTAACGGCGTAGCGCTTGCTAAACAGGCAATAAAAGAGCAGCCAGATATTATTATTGCTTGTGGTGGTGACGGCACAGTGACAGAAGTGGCCAGTGTATTAGTGCACACTAAATGCAGGTTGGGTATTATTCCGCTGGGCACGGCTAACGCATTAGCGCATGTGTTAATGGGCATAAAATCAAAATTTATTCCTGTTGAACAAGCCTGTGATTTAATTATTGATGGGCAAACAAGTTTAATCGACACAGCTTATTGTAACGACGAGCTAATGTTACTACTGGCAGGAATTGGCTTTGAACACTCCATGATTGAAAAAGCCGACCGTGAAGCTAAAAACAAATCTGGGCAACTGGCCTATTTAAATGGTTTTTTACAAGCTTTTGGTGAACAAAAAGCACAAGTATTAACAATAAAGCTTGATGATAACGAACCAACGCAAGTAAGTACCAATAGTTTTATTGTTGCTAATGCCGCACCCTTTACTACTTTGCTAGCTCAAGGTGGCGGGCAGCCCGATCATAGTGACGGGCTTCTTGATGTGAATTGGTTAATACCCAATAAAGAAAATGGCACTACAGTACTGAGTATTGCCGAGCTTATGTTTAGCAGCATTACACAAACACATTTAGCTATTAATTCGCATCATACAAATGCTAAAAGAGTGGAAGTAAGTGCAGAGCAAGAGATTAAATACGTAGTAGATGGAGAGGTGAAAACTTCTAACAAATTAGTTATTACAATTTCACCTGGATCATTAAACGTTATTTGCAAAGAACAGCTAGATAAATAATACACGGCTATAAAACGGCGTTATTACACGCCGTTTTATTATTTATTTTTTGATCGAAGGCCAAACAAAGCCCGATGTATCAGGTGCTCTATCGGAAGTGGGCCTTGGTGCACTTTTGGGTCTACGAATTGGCTTGTTATTTATGGTATGAATATAAAGCGCTTCTACTTTATCTCGTGCCCATGGGGTTTTACGCAAAAATTTTAAGCTCGATTTAATGCTTGGTGCATCAGTAAAGCATTTAATTTTAACCTGTTCACCCAAAGTTCTCCAGCCAAGTCGTTGCTCTAACTCAACAAGTATTTGTTCTAACGTTACCCCATGTAAAGGGTTTTTAGGTTGATTATCCATAGCTACACTACTTATTTAAACTGCGCATAGTGTAACTTAATTCACTCGTAGAGGCTAATTCACTGTAATTGTAGCGGGCTTAGTAGGGTAAATAGCATTGCCTTGTTTGTCGAGTTTAAGCCAAATTAGTTGACTGTTGTTATGTTGTACAAATTTAGCCCCGCAAATAAGCGTAAATGAGTGTATTTGTATTAACGCTCCTTCGCTGTAGCGTTTATTGTCGTACCAACAACTTGTGTCGGTATTTACAAACTGATTAGCATCGATAACAGAGTGGGTTTTAATTGTATTAGCATGGCTGAGTAGCGAATAGCTTAAGCAGCTAATATAAAAACATAAGATTAATAAATGGCGCATTTTAGTCTCAAATTGTCGCAGGTTTAAAAATAATACACTAAGCTAAAAAACATGCTAGGGTAAGGTATACACAAACACCATAAAAATGCGTAATTGGGTATTTTATAGCACCTTAACATTAGACAGCTGCTTATAGAAAAGGCGCTTTCTTGACTTGGGTATATTTATATTTAGTAAAACACAGAACAATAAATAGGTGAAAATATATGCAATTTAACCAAACAATGATCGATGAATTTACACTATTAGCTAAATTTCCGCGTGAAAGTAAAATGCAGGGAATTAAACTTCATTCAGACGCAGAGCCTAGCTTGTTAAGCGCCGCACAACGTTTATTTGATAAAGGAATTATAGATAGCCCAGATGGCGGTTATTTAACTGATCTGGGCTTAGAATTAATTGACCATGTAACTGTGGTGCACAGTGCCTTACAAGGCTAATTTTCTGGGTTAATTACCTAGGCTAATTATTTAGACTAGGTTGCATCAGGTTGATTTTGTGGTGCGGCATCCATAAATGCATCGAGCTTATTACAACGCTCATAAATGGCTGCTATTTTAGGATATGCGGCCATATTTACATTAAAACGAATAGCATTAAATACCTGCGGTACTAAGCACACATCGGCAAGGCTTGGTTGCTCACCCACACAAAAAGCGTTATTACTATCAAGTAGATGCTCTACTTTTTCAAACCCTACTTCTACCCAGTGGCGATACCAAGTGTTTTTAGCCTCATCGTCTACCCCTAGTTCGTTACTTAAATACTTGAGTACGCGTAAATTATCTAACGGATGAATGTCGCAGGCTATGGCGTAACTTAAATTACGGATTTGTGCTTTTTGCCACGCGTTACCAAATAATAATGGCGTTGTGTTTGGATGGCTTTCTTCAAGATACTCTAAAATAGCCAGAGATTGCCCAAGCACACCGTCAGCTGTTTCAAGTGCTGGGAGTAAACCTTGTGGATTTTTATCTAAGTAGGCTGCACCTAATTGTTCAGACTTTAGTAAATTAACACCAACCAATTCGTGATCAATGTTTTTTAAGTTAAGCGCAATACGCACCCGGTATGCGGCAGATGAGCGAAAATAACTATAAAGTTTCATGGTTTATTATCCTTGTGATCCAGTAAATTGCTTTTTAATTGTGCGCCAGCAATCAGTGTAGTTAGTTTGGCGCTCTTTGCCCTCAAGAGCGTATTTAGTTGGGGATATGATATAACGTGATTCAAACATAAATGCCAGCGTATTATCATAACGTTGTGGCTCAAGCTGGGCATTAGAGGCTTTGTCGAACACGTCGGCTTCAGGTCCATGTGGCGACATACAATTGTGTAGACTCATACCCCCAGGAACAAAGCCATGCTCTTTAGCATCGTAAACGCCTTCTATTAAGCCCATAAATTCACTCATTATATTGCGATGAAAGTAAGGAGGGCGAAAGGTGTTTTCGGCCACCATCCAGCGTGGAGGAAAAATAGCAAAATCAATATTAGCCACGCCTTCAGTACCTGATGGCGATGTAAGTACGGTAAAAATAGAAGGATCTGGGTGATCAAAGCTCACTGTATTCATTACATTAAAACGTGCTAAGTCATATTTATACGGCGCACTGTTACCGGTCCACGCAACTACATCTAGAGGCGAGTGGCCGATATCACAACGAAACATGTTGCCGTTAAATTTAGCCACTAATTCAAACTTACCTTCTATATCTTCAAAAGCAGCAACTGGGTATTGAAAGTCACGATCGTTGGCAAAACCGTTAGAGCCGACCGGGCCACGCTCAGCTAATTCATACTGATGGCCATAGTTTTCACAAATATAACCGCGCGCAGTCGCTGTTAATAGTTGTACCTGAAACTTTATACCACGGGGAATAACCGCTATTTCGCCCGCTTTTATGGTTAAATTACCACACTCAGTTTTGAGCAATAATTCACCTTGCTGCGGTACAAACAACATTTCGCCATCGGCATTATAAAAATAACGTCCGTCCATCGATTTATTAGCAACATAAATATGAATACCAATACCGGTTTGGCCATTTGCACTACCATTAGCGGCCATAGTAATTAAGCCATCAATAAAATCAGTTGGTTGCTGCGGAATATCGATAGGGTTCCAGCGTAGCATAGTTGGTGGAGTTACTACTTCGGTAATAGGCGCAGTGCGAATTAAGCCATTATCCATTGCGATATAATCGCCTTGAATAACAGAGGGACGAATACGGTACAGCCAACTACGACGGTTTTGTGCACGCGGCGCAGTAAACGCGGTTGTACTAAATTGCTCTGCATATAAATCGTACTTTACTTTTTGCGGACTAAATTGTCCGATAGGCAATGCACCAGGCAAAGCTTCGGTTTCAAACTCATTACCAAAACCAGTCATGTATTTTAATTCGGTAGCCATTAGTAACTCCTGTGAGAGTGGGGTAGTTTAATCTTGTTATTATTTAGGTTAAGATACTCTCAAGTGAGACTAATTTCAAATTGCGTAAGTTAATTCACTGTAAATAATAATGAACAGTCATTTCCAGTTGAATTAAAACGCAGGCCCAACGAGTGGTGCTACAACGATGAAGATCAATTTAGATACGTTTTTACCTTATCAATTAACCAATATAGCTACGCTTGTGAGTAACGATTTTGCCAAAGTGTATAAACGTGAATTTGGCTTAAATATTCCGCAGTGGCGCATACTCGCTAACTTAGCGCAATATGGGCAAAGCACAGCTAAACAATTATGCACGCAAGCTGATATGGATAAATCAACGGTATCGAGAGCGGTAAAAGCTTTAATAACTAAAGGTTTTATTTGCAGCAAAGTGAATGAGCAAGATAAACGTGCTGCATTTTTAATGCTATCTGATGAAGGCGAGGCTCTGTATAAAAAAATCACCCCTGAGGCACTTGCATGGGAAGCGCAGCTCCTAAATACACTCAGTGACGATGAGCGCCAGCAAATGATGAGCATTTTTGAAAAATTAAAACATCAGTTACAGCCATAAAAAAAGCCCATCATTAGATGGGCTCTAAACTAAATAAAATTATTACCTAATTTTATTAGAAAGTGTAACGAACACCTACGCGCATTTCCCAAAGAGAAGCATCACGTTGCACGGTTGTATTGGCATTATTAGGATTGAAATCCGAATAAATATAACGACCTTGAGCGTCAATATCGGTTTTAATCATACGAGAACCAACAAATGGACCTTTCTTAAGAACACCCCAATCATCATTTAACATATTAGTTAAGTTATCGATAACAAAGAATGCCTCACCTTTGTGGCCATCCATAAATCCAGGGATTTCTTGGGTTAGCTTAAAGTTGAACTTAACGAACCAATCTGCATTTTGAGCATTACGCCCAGCAATTTCACCACGTTTAAGACCTTGTGATGCTATAAACTCATTAAACTCAGTAATTTCAGCAGCGCTCATATTGTAAATAACATTAGGATCGTTTTCTAATGGTACGTATAAAAGCTGGCGAGAACGATTTGAGTTTTGATCGCCAAATTTACTATCACTTCCATTAAATGTAAAGCTGTATGGTAACCCTTTGTATGCTTCACCGAATAGGTTGAAGCGCGTGTTATAGCCATTGAAAAATTCATGGGTATAACCAAGGTTTAAAGTAAAGCGGTGTGGTATTTCATAATCAGATGATGCAACACCTGGGTTACCAGGATTAGCCGTTGCGACATTACCATAGTTAGAATCAGCAACAGAGCTGGTCATTGGGTTTACATCATCAGAATCAGTGTAAGCATAAGAAAATTGAACTTTAATACCATTATCATAAGCTTTACTAATAGCTGCAGAAATAACAGATGATTGACCACTACTACCATCTACATTAGTTAGTAGTAAATCGCCATCACGTCCTTCAATTGATTCGTATAATGGGCGGCCGTCAAAACTTACATCACCAGATGGACGAAGTGCGATATCTCTTAATATAGCGGCATTACGCTTTTTGGTATAAAGGTAATCAAGCGCAATTACATATTCATCTTCAGTAGTATAAGTTGCGCCAAGTGAGTACTTCCACTCAGATGGAATATCAAAACCAGGATCAACAGCTTTTACCGATGCATCACCAGAACCAGGTACTACACCAGCTACACCATCAAATAACTCTTGTGGAACTTCAAAACCAGGCTTACCACCATTCACATTAGGTGTGTTAAATAAGTCGACATTATCAATGCGAAGACCAATATTTGTAATACCGTCATTTGAATATGAGTTAGATAACCATACATTTGGGTTACCGCCTGAGAATAAGCCCATGCCCGCACGCACTTCTAGTGCATCGGTGGCGTACCATTCAAAACCAACACGTGGCTGAATTAAATCAATGCCATCAAAGGTTGATTGGTTACTAAACCCATAACGGTCAGTAAAGTTTTGATTAAGAGTTGGTTTATCATCACTGCTGTAGCTGTCGTAACGTAAGCCGAAGGTTAATGATGCATCAATATTTGAGAAGTTATACTCATCTTGAACATAAAAGGTATTTTGTGAGTAAGAAAAGTTAGCAGCGGCATCTGCAGGGTTATTAGTTCCAGCGGCATTATTATAATATATGCGCGAAGCTAAACCATTTTCAAAATCATCAATAGATGCAAAGCGCCATTCACCTTCAGTCTGCTGAACAAACTGATTGAATACTTCTAGTTCTTCATATTCAAAGCCAGCAGTAATAGTATGCTGATCTAAATAATATGTACCTGCTATTTTAGCTGTAATAGTATCGTAGTTTAAGTCATTTGATTGACGAGAATCATCAGGACCAAGGTAGACAGTGCCGCCGTCAGTTGCTTCAATTTGGAATTCACCAAAACTACTTGCAGCATCTAGAGAGTTTACACGTGCATCGAGTTCAGATTTACCAAGGCGAACTTCAGTTGAAAAACTATCATTCCAATCTGAATATAATGAACCTACGATTGAGGTGAATTCAGCGCCTTGTTCAAAAAAATGGCTATCTAAAGATAAGCGAGTAGACCCCGTATCTGACTGAGATAATGTGTAACCATCATTATAATTATAAACTAAGTTTGCACGATGAGAGTCGTTAATGTTCCAGTCTAACTTTATTAATATTTTTTCATCTTCAACTGGTGAACTTGCAGGCATACCACCGGCATCATAACCATATACAGTTTGAGATATTTGTTGAATACGTTCTAAATCAGCACTGGATACACTTGAACCTAAAGGATCGTAATTAAACTGTGCAACACCTTCAAGCTTTTCGTATGAGGTGAATAAGAATAAAGTGTCTTGAATAAGTGGCAAGCCAACGTTAAAGCCATAACGCTTTTCGCTGAAGTCTCCGTTATCAACTTTTTCACCTTCAATTTTATCGCCTTTCATTGAATCGTTAGTGTAATCGTAAAATACGGCACCATGAATATCGTTGCCGCCAGACTTAGTTACCGCATTAATGTTACACGAGGTAAAACCACCGTATTGCACATTGAAAGGGGCTAATTCAACGGCTACTTGCTCAATTGAGTCAAACGAAAACGGAGCGCGAATAGTTGGGTAGCCATTAGAGCTTAAGCCGAAGTTGTCGTTCATACGAACACCGTCAAGCGTTAAACTGTTAAAACGAGGGTTACCACCGCCACAGTTAATTGAACCACGACTGTCATCAACAGCAACGCGTGGGTCAATACGAATAATATCTTTTAAATCACGGTTAATTGCAGGTTGGTTTTCAAGATCATTAAGTGTGAATGTTGAAGCTGGCCCTGTACCACCAGACATAGTGCTGATAGCACGACCTGTTACTACAATTTGTTCAATATTTGATTGCGGCGCAAGTGTTACATTTACAGGGTAATCACTGCCTATATTCAAAATAATATTATTAAATGTTTGGTCAGCATAAACATCTGAATCAACAACAACTTTATATGGGCCGCCAACGCGAAGGCCTTTTGCAGTAAAATAACCAGCGGCATTTACTTCGGTAGATTTAACTGAGCCAGAAGGAACATGTAAAATTGTTACTTTAGTTCCTTGTGCAGGGTTGCCATTTGGGCCCATTATCTGACCTTTAATTGCAGACGTTGTTTCGTTGGCGATTGCAGCACCACTTACGCCTACACAAGCTGCAATAGCGAGTGATAGAGCTGTTTTACGAAGTTGAGTTTTCATTTTGTTTTCCCATGTAGTTTATTAAACTTTTTATATTTATAAAGTATTTGCACTAAACAAACGAACCAAATTCATGCAGTACTAAATCTATACATATTATACATTAGTTTATGTTTACAAATAAGCTACAAGTGTAATGTTTTTTTAATGTTTATAGATTAATGCTACGGATTATTAATGTTAATAATGAAATGTTCGTGTTGTAAAAGAGAGTAGATACTATTTATGACAGATAGATGAAAAAAGGGAGTTTAAATGAAAAAACCCATTACAAAGTTGTAATGGGTTTAACTAATATAAAACGTAATACTTTATTAGGTATTAAAACTTATAGCTCACACCAATTTTAGCTTGCCATGCAGATGATGACGTAGAAATTTGGCTATAGTTACGTACATCAGCACCGTTATGACGATTGTTGATAATGTAACGGCCTTCATCATCTATTCCAGCTAGATCATATACAGCTTGGTCAGAGAAGCCTAAACGCTTTTCAACACCCCAGTCGCTATTAAGTAAGTTAGCAAAGTTATCAATCATAAAGTAAACCTCACCTTTATGACCTTCAGCAAAACCTGGTATCTCTTGTTTAACGCTAATATCCATAGTAGTAACCCAAGGTTGAGTTCCTGTATTACGGTTTAGAATTTGGCCACGCTCAGAAATACCAGCACGGTTAAGTAGCGTTTCAAGTTCGCTCCACGACAAACCAGATTCATCCCAGTTTACATTTGCATCATCAGCACCCGTTGGGATGTATGCAAGGTAAGCAGAGTTTGAATAAAAGTCACGTGTATCGCCTAAATCATCTTTTTCATAAAGACCCATTGTATAGCTAAATGGACGGCCAGAGCGACGCTCAAAGTACATATTAAACTTGGTTTGGTAGCCAGAGAAAAGCTCAGTGTTATAACTCACATTAACTTTAAAGCTATGTTCAACTTCGTAAGCGCCACGCTGTGCTAAATCAACATTACGGCTTTGCGTTATGCTATGTTTATAATTACTTTGTGCTTGTGATGATGAGCCTGCAGATGCTTCTGTAATATCTTGATGCGCATAACTGGTAGATATGTATAGGCCGTTATCCCACTCTTTAGCAAGTGCAGTAGAGAAAATTACTGAACGTCCATCTTCCGCTGAGTTGGTCATTGCTATATCAAAGTTATCTTTTAAGTCACCTTCGTAGATACCTTCATAAATAATACGATCGCCATCAGCGGTTGTTCCAACAGGCTTGATTGCAGTGTTATGCCATACAGCCTCATTTTCTTTTTTATGGTAAGCAATTTCTGCTTGCCATTTAAAGCCATTACCTAAAAATTCTGAGTCAAATTCATAATCAAAACCAACTTGCGCACGGATGCTTGAAGGTAATTTAAAGTTAGGATCAATATAGTTAGTGCTACCCGCACCTTGTACTAATGAACCTTTTATTTCGTCTGGAACTTGAGTGATATCAACAGGGTTATTTGCGTAGTAACCATCAATTACGCTTTGTGGTGCGTCAACAAAAGTAAGACCGTCTTTTTGGAATGAGTTGTTATACCAAACGTTAGGAATACCGCCTTGGAAACGACCTACGCCACCATTGATAGTAAGAGCCTCTGTTGCATAATATTTGAAACCAACACGAGGTAAAATAATATCTACACCATCAAGGTTTTCTTGGTTAGTAAAACCATAGGTTTCTAAAAACTTTTCATTCAATGTTGGTTTATCGTCAGATGCCAAACGCTCATAACGTACACCCGCAGTTACTTCTAAATCATCAGTAGCATAAAACGTATCTTCTACGTAAAGAGCAAACTGACTGCGCGTTGCATCGTAAGCAGTATCTGCTGAGTTGTTGGTATAGGCATTACTGTAAGTAAAGTCATGTTTACCTTTGTAATTACCTACTTCGCGGTTTTCGAAACCTGCAAAGTTATCAAACTCCCATGAACCTAAAGAGTTTGCTGCAAATAAATTATATAAATTTAAAGATTCATACTTAGCACCAAACTTAATTTGATGTTCGTCTAATAAGTATGTGCCATCAAAAGTTAGTGTTAAATTTTCAGTCGCTGCTTTATTGGCATGACGGTATTCATCAGTACCAAACTGATAAGCTGGTCCACGGAAATATTCTTCAACTTTAACACTACCAATTTTAGAATTAGTGATGCTGTCAGATGTTACATCTTTATAAGCAATACCAATTTCAGTAGAGAAGTCTTCATTCCAATCTGAGTAAAGCTTGGTAGCAAAGTTGTTGAATTTAGTCGAGTAAGTGTAACGATTTGAAGCAAGTGAAACGGTACTGCCACCAGTACCAAAATTACGCTCGTCTTTATCGTCTTGCCATTGGTATGTAAAGTCTAAACGATGGTCATCGTTGATGTTCCAGCTTAACTTAACCAATAATGACTCATTGGTGTCTTTAGGATCGCCACCAAGAGAATCTTGCATACCGTACACGTTATCTAATATAGATAAAAACTGATCAAAGCTTTCTTTAGTTACATCGTATTCATTAGCAGCACCAGAGCCTTCAAAACCATAGTCTAAATCTAACTCGCTCTTCCATGCATTGTAGTTTACAAAGTAAAAAAGCTTATCCTCTAGTATTGGTCCGCCAAAGTTAAAGCCGTAACGCGCTTCTGTTTGGATTGGCTTTACTTGTTCAGTAACAAATGTTCTGTGGCCATCTTCATCTAAAGCTGGTCTGCCATTTGCGTATACTTGTGAAATACTGTCTACATCACCCGCCATATCTGGGGTTGATGTTTCGTAAAAACCAGAGAACTTAAACTCGTTAGTACCTGATTTTGTTACTGCATTTATAGTACCGCCACCAAAGTTGCCTTTAGCTGCTGAAAAAGGAGATACGTCTACAGAAATTTGTTCAATTGCATCAAGTGCAACAGGTGGTTGCGAAGTAGGGTAACCGCCGAAGCTCAAGCCAAAATCGTCGTTTTGACCAATACCATCAACAGTTAAGCTATTACTACGTGGATTATTACCAGCAAAGGTTAGCTCTCCATTACCGTTAATATTTGCAAGTGGATTTAAGCGAGCAATATCTTTAATATCGCGGTTAAAACTTGGCATGTTTTGAATTGTATCTTCGCCAAAAGAGCTGCTAGAACCACCTGATTGTTGTACTATTTTATAGCCAGAAACTTCAATTTTTTCCATGTTTAATGGTCTAAGCTGAGAGTTTAAGCGATAAGTATCACCTAATTCTAGGTAGATGTTTTCAAGCGTAGTGTCGTTAAAAGTATCAGAGTCGATTATTACTGTATATGGACCCCCAACACGTAAACCATTAGCTATAAAAGTACCACTTGAATTGGTTGTAAGTTCACTTACAGTTCCAGTAGGACCATGAATAACTTTAATTTTTACATTTGCAGCACTTTCACCAGATGGAGTAGTGATTTTACCGCGCATTGCAGATGACGTGTCAGCAGCCATAGCACTTGCAGAAACACCAAGAGCTAAAATAATTGCTCCGGTTAATTTCGAAAGGCGAAGTTTATTCATTATGTTGTTTTCCCGTATTAAAAGTTACTTAGTTAGTTGTTTTTTCGCTAGTTTGCATCTTAAGTGCACTGACTAACGGTGTTGCTGATTCATCAAATAAACTATTTAATAAACCAGCGAGTCTTATTCCGCCTTGTTGCAGCCGAGTTTTAATTATTGGCATATGGTCGAAAATGTAGCTGTAGCTAATATTTGTTTCATTTTTATTATAAATTGATTCTGCTAAGTTGTTTGATTCTACTAACCAACTAGTAGGGGTACTGGTTAGGTACTCACTAATTAAAGTTTGATTATTAGTATTGATAAAGTCAGCAAATTCAGTGTATGAGAGGTTTTCGCCTTCAATTAACTTACTGTCCCACAAACTGTGTAGGTTGGTTTCTTGACCAAAGTGCTTCACTTTAATATTGTTACCACCACGGTCATCTGCACGCCCAGCATGAAAAGGTTGATGGCTGTCGCCTACCAGGTGTACTAAAAAGCGTAAGCTAAACTGCTTAGCATCTAATGAACTTTGCTCGTCTTGAAGTACTTTAATTGAGTAATGAATACCTTCAAGAATGTTGGTAACAGATTCTTTATTTTTTGTATGAGAATGATTGAGTGAAATAGGTTTGTTTGCAGATGTATTAATATAATGCCAGCGTGATGATTTTCTTTGCCAAAACTCACCAGGAGCAGAGCGCATTTCATCTGGCCAAGTAGACACTTGTGCTAAAGATTCATTATTTAATAACGGCAAAAGTTTTGTTTTTGTTGTTTCACTAAGGTGAGACTCTGCAATTTTAGCTATGATCCTGTGTCCATTTTGACCCCATGCATGAGCATTAGTACAAACAAATACAGCGCTGACGACCAGCGTTGCTTTAACTGAGGACATTAAGTTGTTACGCATTTGGTTTCCTTCAAATTATTATAGGGTCAAAATCACTAATCCGGTCAATTGTCCTTGTTTATTTGGAGGATAGGAAGGCGTTAAGAATATTCATATTAACTTGTAGGTAAATTAATTAAATCAGCTGCTTATAGTTAATGGGTAAAATTACTTATTGCAATAAGTAATTAAAATTGTTCAAATAGGCTAATAATAATATTAGGATGTTTTGTTTGAACATTAAATGCGTCATTTACAATAAAATTCTGTTAATTGTATTTTTATATTTGTTAATTGTTTTGGTGTGGGTGTGCGGTCAACTAAGTGTTGATAGCAGTGAGTTACGCTTTGTAAAATTAATAGAAACATCAATTGAATGCCAAACATCTGCAATTAAAAATGAAAACCAGTTAATCATTTTTGCACCATCAAAAAAAATAGCAGGTACATTAGCACATAGCTTGTGTACCGATGAGGTGGTAGCTAAGCAGTACGGTTCGGTTGTAAGTTACTGGCGCTATAACACGACTGAGAGCTTTGAATTTGTAGGAAAAGGCATTGCCGATCTCATTTTAACTAAAAACAATATTATGGATGCATTTAAAGCCGAGACTACCTATAACTACCAACCTGTAGTTGGGTTTTCTGATTACACTGCATTTTTTATTTCGGCTAAAGAAAAACCTAAAATAACAAAAGAGTACTTTTTGGGTAAGCGTATTGGATTATTAGATTATCCAACCAGTCGCTCAGGCCATACATTGCCCAAGCAAGTATTTAAAGAGTTGGATATTAACCTCGAAAACTTAAATATTATTTATGCCAGCTCTCATGATGCCTTACGTGATTTATTGGCTAACGGAAAAGTAGATATTATAGCTTCGTTTTGGCAAGAAAGTGATACAAACCGCTTTTCAAAAAACTATATTACACCACTAAAAAATAACATTGCAGGCACGCGTTGGTATTTAAAAATGCCACATAATAATACCGATTTATTGTGCTCGGTACAGGCGCATTTATTAGCCATGTCGCAAGAGCAATCTCTTCATTACTATAAAGGTGCGCAGTCATTTTGGCAGTGTGATAATGACGTTGTAACTTATAAGCGAGATGAAATATGAGTAAGCAGTTATTTTCATTTATTACGCTATTCATTTTTTTATTACTTTGTAGCGTATTTTATTACTCAGTAAGCTATAAACAGCAGCAAGTGCAAAAGCTTAATATAGCCACGATAGAAAAACAGGTAGCGTTGGATTTACCTTTACTCGAGCTATCTAATGAACTGCTTAAGTACTCCAGTAATATAGATAATATAAATAGTTATTTAGAGCAGTTAAATTCGCAACTAATCGGCACTAATTTATTATTGTTAAATATTTTCGCTGAAAAAAAGCTATCAACCACATTAACCGGAGCGCAGTTTTTTACGCGTTTAACGACCAGTATTGGCCCTGTTTTTTTAGTTTTTGATATAAAACCACAGCCATGGCCGTGGCGTTATATTTATTATTATGTCGCTATTTTTATTTTAAGTGCTTTTATTAGCCACTGGCTGAAAACGGTTATTACAATAGAGCAAAAAAGTAAGCAATTAGCTACGCTGCAGCCTGAACCTGTTGAGGAAAGTAAATCACCCGTGTTAGTTATTAATCTAAATACTAAGACGGTGTCAGTTAATATTAATCCGCAATACCAAGTATGTTTAGCAAATAAACCACTTAGCTTTTATTTAGCGCTTATTGAATTTTGTAACAATAATAGCGATGTTGTGCTCAGCCATAATAAAGATGTACCTGATGAGCTAATTGAATTAGCTAATAAATATTTTTATCGATTAGTAGAGCTGGGACACACGATCCGCAAGCGCCCTAACTTTAATAATAGCCTTGAAAAAACATTGAGCGAAATACGCGCGGCGTTAGATGAAGTGTTGAGTGAATACCCGCAACAAAAAGAAATTTTTTATCCGCCTAAGGCATTTGGAGAGGGTTCTCGTTCGCGGCTACACAGTTACGGGTTAGTTAATATTGTTAAAGGCGATTTAGAAATAGTAGGCAAGTAATATTAGGGTCTGTTT
>TARA_R110000772_G_scaffold54130_1_pt1 | contig 86156 bp, 103 predicted proteins | sample TARA_R110000772 | Tara Oceans TARA_R110000772 (sample SAMEA4397948) | marine metagenome | biome: Polar Biome; feature: [SRF] surface water layer (ENVO:00010504); material: water (ENVO:00002006), including particulate matter (ENVO:01000060) such as... | depth 5 m | reverse complement strand
GTTTCACTTAGAAGTTGTTTAAATAGGGTTTAGAATGGGTTAGAGAGGACTGTAAGGTGTGGGGTTAGTTCGAGTGAAGAGCACTTTTGTGTATACTTGACTATATTGAATCGCACCTTTTCCTCTCTTATTTAATCCTCATAAACACTCAATCACAAATATATATAGCTATTATGTCTAATTTACTCATCATTGCTAACTCACATAAAGACCATTTACTTATATCATCTCTAACTAATATTCCTTGTATTGTTATTAATGGTATTAGTAATTACACATCACTTAGATTACCAAATGATTGTAATGATGCATCAGATGTTATTAATAAATATGGTCTTACTTACTTTAAATCATTATTAATTCTAAAACCTTGATTATGTTAAAAGAACAAGTTGCCAAAGACTTCTTTAATAAAGCTTATGCTGAATTAACTCCAAATGAACAAGAAAATGTTGACCATGCAGTAGCAAATATGGTCTAAATTATTAACTAACAGAAGATATGACATAACTATGATATAGTACATTGACTTCTAGAGTCGTACTATTAGACAATCATGTCTTCTGTTTTTTATTAGCTTTTAACACCTTGATATTTATGTACTGTGAATGTATAACAATACCAACTGGTCAAATATGTACCACTTGTGGCAATCCTCGAGAAGAAGAGGATTGTGATGCCACTGAATCAGATATTTATTAACTCTTAATAATAGGCTATTATAATCAATATTATAGTTTGAATAAAAGCTCTTTGTATGAACGCCTGATACTCTAATGATAGTGGAATATCACAGTTGTCTAATTATACCTATACTTTTATTGTAACTTTTATATGTTTCTATCGAACAGTATTATAATAGCTTTATTTTAACCCTAAACCTTGATATTATGAAACAATTACTCATTAAATTACATAATGATAACACCTTAGCTTTAATACTATTAATACTTGCAATACCATTCTTAGCATGTTATGTAGCCATTGGTTATAAAACAGGTATAGAGATAGATTGGTTAGCAATTGTTGCTGGTGTCTTTATAATTACTGGTGTATTATTATTAAAGAACTAATTAATTCTTAAACCTTGATATTATGATACATTACACAGGGTGTACTACCCAAGAAATAGATTTTAATGGTCTAATATTATCATCAAGAATACATTATTTAGTTGAAGAACAAACTCATAGTACTGTATTTAAAACACATTTAAATTAAATTAACCTTGATAAATAAAACAACATGAAAAAGTTTAACCAAGTTATTGAAGTAAAAGTAGAAGTAGATCAAATTGCTAACAAATTGTTAGAGACAATGGGAACAAATGAAAAGCATCGTGAATTAGTAACAGAGACCATCATTGGTACATTAATTCAAGGACATGATACATTAGGTATCTCATTACTTTACAATGCATTACAAGGCTTTACAAATGAAATAGACTTCACTGTTGGTGAAGAGATTATTTGTGATATTGAAGTTTATCAGTATATTGCAGATGCAAATGATAATACTGTCTTTAATCAAGAACGTACACCGATAGGAGTGGCTACAATAGTTGATATTGATATTTATCGTAATGATAAGATCAAATTGGAGTTTACAGTACTAAAAGACAACGGTGAAGAGAAAACGACCGACAAGTGGGTGAACCACAAAACATGTAACAAAATTATTATACCAGAAATGGCGTAGTAATTTGAATGTACCTATGACAGGATACTAGTATCGTCGATGCCTACTATGTAGTAGCTATGGATACAGTGGTGAGCAAAGCCTGTCATTTTTAACTAATCCTTATAAATTACTATATTATGCCTTTACTCTATTGTAAGAAATATAAAAAAAGAAACAATGCTAAACCAGTTAATTATAGTAATAATACTAATAAACCAATTAATGGTTGGCATCAAGCTTATTTAAATGGATCATATTAATGGGACACTGTACTCAATGTAATATATTAACCAATAGAATTGGTAATATTAATGGTCAGATAGTTTATTTATGTGAACATCATGAACAATTCACTGTTAAATCTTAAAAATTATGTACAAATTAAACCGACTAGAAATATTCTCTGAATTAACTAAATTTAATCATATTAAAGTAACATGTGATCAGGTTGTGTGTATTGATAGACCATTTTATCACATTAATATACCACTTGATGAAGGTATTAAAAGTATTGAATTATTTGATGACAATAATGTATTATTAGCATCCACTAATGCAGATTACCCACAAGAACTAATTGATAACCCTTAATAAAAATAACTTATGCTTAGACTTATAACCTCAACTCCCATTATAATTTCACCAACTGTATCATTATTAGATGATTATGATCAATTCTTCTTAAGAGTTAAGGATTTTGTCTTATTATATAATACTTCAGTTATGATGGGATTTAATGGTAAATTTTTATTAGTACATACTAACTCTAATTGGCACGATTTGAAAGACGTTATGCATTTTAACAATGTAGCAGAATCATATTAATTAATATAAACCCTTGATAAAACACATATTATGTTTGTAGCACAATTATTATTAGGTTGTATAATAACTATTATAGGCCTAACTATTATACCATTTTTAACCATTGCTATACTATGTTTTATAGCTGAATGGCCTTTATTAGGTATAATATTCATTATACTCTCTATAATTAGAGGATTAGCAAGATTAGATAAACTTTAAAAACCGATATTATGAAATTTGATGACTTAAAAAAAATAGGATTAGCTTTAATAATAATTGCTGCATTTATAGCAATAGTATATTTTGGAACAAAACCTGAATACGTATCATATAAAATAGAAGTAGTCTTTATTGATGATACATCACTAATATTTGAAGGAGAGGCTAATAATAGTTGTGATGTATTAGGGTTCTCTTTAGATGACGGATGTTTAGATATTTGTAGTAAAGGTACTGTAGCATGTAATATTAAATATATTACTAATCTATTAAAGCCTTAATTATGAAAAACTCTTTAAATAAAGTAGATACTTCAAATCAGGAAAGAATTATTGATAATTTAACTAAAATACGTAAGTATTTAATTGGTACTAAAGGTATAATGCATATATACTCTCTTTGTCATTGTGCAATGGTGGTGGATAATAATAATGGTTTTATTCGTATGTGGATTAAATCTTATTTAATAAGTTTATATCCAAATAAGAAAATTTATTATAATCATTGTGGGAAGGAATGTGAACGTTTATATAAGCTGCCTAGAGGTAGATCTGAAATGTTATTATTCTATTGGAAACCAAATGACTATAAAAGTAGATTAGATTTTTTAAACAAAAGAATCAAAATAGAAAGAGAAAAACTAATTTAAAACATCAACTATATGCGCGGCGCTATGATACTTATTAATATACTAATAGGAGTAGTTTTATTTACACTCTTTATAGTATCAATGTTTACAACCACAAGTTTATCAGAATTCACACCTCATTTATTCATTACTACAGTATATTCTGTATGTAATATTGGTGGATTAGCATCTGAAGACGATTTTTAACCCAAAAACACCGACAAAATGAAAAATTTATTCTTATTATCAATTGTATTAACAGCATTATTTCAATATCTTACATTAGATAGTGTTGTCAATGAAGAAGGAGTATTAGCTATTGTTTTTAATGCTTTACTATGTTTAGCGTCATTAACATTAGCTATTATCTTTAAAGTAGCATATAATAGAGGATATCACCTCTAAACTTACTTATCAAGGTCACTTACAGGTTATGCTGGGGTGACCTTATTTAACCTTAACAATTAAACAATGATTAGACTTAGAGTATTTAAAGCAATTGTAGTAATATTTTTTACATTTATGTATAGTTATGCTGCTGAAGTATTACCTAATATTGAAGATAACGGACATATTGGATGGTGGTATCCACCACTACTATTAATAAGTATAATAGTATCACTTTTTTTATTATTTCTTATAATTGTATTTAAAGAAGGAGTAATAAAATGGCAGTAGAAAGAGATTGGAGTAAAAGCCATAATGGAGTTATGCTTTGTTCATTTGAAAAGACTATTGAACTAATGCCTGAAGTAGAGGAAATATTAGAGGGATTATATCCTATATTAGAATTTCCAAAGGAAGAGTATTTTGTAGATGTTAAAATACATATGCTCATGCCTAAACAATATCCTTGTATACCTAATTGGCATAGAGATTTTGTACCTCGTGATGAGAATATGGAACGCGATTTTAGAGCCATTACAGGCGAGAAAATGTACATGTGGCTTAGTGGTACCCCTTTAACAGAATACAAGACTACAGAGGGTGTAGACTACCTTAAAGGAGCTCAAGAATGGCATACATTTACACAAAATGATTTACACAGAGGTACATTATGTACTGAACACACTTGGAGATGTTTTATCAGAGTTATACCGAAGAAATTTGTTCATCCATTTGCATTAAATGTAGGACAACTGAGAAGACATACACAAGTATATTTAGACTCTAAAAAATTTAATTGGTGATGTTTAAATGGAAACAAGGAAGACAAAACAATATAATATATCATAAAATAGTATTATATAGTTTTAGAATATGGAAATATGGTCTTGATTGTTACCTATTAAGATATCAGCCAAGTACTATATTACCCACACACACGGACAAAGTTAATTCAGGAGAACATCATAGATTAAACATTAATCTTAAAGGTAATTCTGAATTTATGATCAATGGTGAAATTACAGATACAACAAATAAAATATGTTTGTTTAGACCTGATATTGAACCACATTCTTTATTAATACATTCAAAGACGTATAAAATTAGCTTTGGATATGTTAAATTTAATAAAAGTAAACCCTTAAAACAATTATAAAATGAAAATCAGAACATTATTATTTATCGCAACATTATTATCAGTATCATTATTTAGCTGTAGTCCACCAGATGAGACTATATATACTGAAGATGGAACTAACCTTGTATTCTCCTTAGACCAAGGACAAACAGATGGAGGTTATTGTGAAGGTGTACCTTGTGGGCAAGCGTGTCCAAATGGAGATACAATTCCATGTCCAGATGATACATCGACTATTACTATTGAGTATTTCACTGAACTGCAGATCAATGCAATTTTAGGCACATCTCCTAGATTTACCTCTATTAAAGTTTACAATAACTTGGAAGCTGTTGGTATTCTTAAAGATGGTTCCGAAGTATATTGGGGATATGATAAAGAGACAGGAATCTTAACACAAAAAACTGCTCTTGAATTTGCACCAATTAAAGTTGATTCTGATTTATTGGAGGGACTTAGAGTATGTACAAGTTCGAATGGAGGTCAATTTATCGAGCTAACATCAACTGGATATTGGATGCAGCTATCAGACGGTTCAAGATGGCCTGTTATGGGTTCTGTACATGCTGCCATATTGTGTGGAGCAATTATACTTATGGACTAACAGTACATCTATAGTTCAACCGACAAGTAATAAAGACAATTATATAAATAGCATAATTAAATTAGTTAGTTAAAGGTTGGGAGAGGGCACCAAATAAGCACGAGGTATTTTATGGTCGGTTATTGAATACTGCAGCTTAGCCTTCTCCTTTACTTGTTATTCACATAAAAATAAACAATTATGAATCCATTTATAGAACACACAAAAGTAGGTACAACCTCTATCAGAGATTATGTACCAGGAGAAAATATGCATACTATTTCAATATCTCCAGCAGATTTGAATGATGGCCACCCTGTTTTAGGTGATAAAGTGGCTCAAAGTAAAATACGAGCTACAGATATGTGGTTAATTAGTAAAAGAGACTTTGATGCAACATATGTACCAGTAGAACTATAATTATGAAAAAACTATTAATAATATTTTTAATATTTGTATGTGGTAGTTGTAATGATACTCCTACCACTGAAGATACTGAATTAATAATAAAAGAAACTAAAAGGTTTATTGAAGAGTCTGAAATAATAGCTAAAGAATTAGATACATTATCTATTTTTATTATTAACAAGGCTAAAGAAATAAAGTTAGATAGTATCTATAAATCCTACATCAAATGGAAGCAGACGGAGCAATAGCTATACTTATTTTGATAGCAACCATTTTTGCTATTTTAGTAAGTAGAAATAATAGAGCCTCTAATTTAAGGATAAGAGAATATCAACAAAAAAGAGAGCACCAAATGCAGGAGCAATTAAAGCTTGAGAAAAGAGAAATGGATAAGAGGTTGGAAAAATATAGAAAAGAAAGAAGAGTAAGAGAGGAGAGAAACCATAATTCATATATATAATTAAAAAACTTTAAAATTTCTATGAGGGACAGAATTAAAAGTGTAAAAGTAATTGGAAGTACAGATGAAACAAAAGTGGGTAAAATCATTAGAGCAATGTCTCCACAAACATTCAAATTTATTCCACATGCAAGAGACCTTAACACGTATAGAGCCGTGCAGACACATATAGATTAATCACAAATTCACAAAAAATGAAATATTTATTATTTATTACCATGCTTATAACTATAGGTATGATGAACGCACAAACATTTAATACTGATTTACCAGATGATTTCACATCTATTACATTTCAAGGTGATTTGTTTGGAAGTATTGATAAAGAAGGACTAAACTCTGTAATTTCTTTTGAAAATGTAGATTGGAAGATAGTAGAATCAGAACTACAAGTCCAAACTATATTTAACAACGATGTAGTTACTAAAGGATGGTCACTAAGTTATCTTGATATTCAAGCAGGTGTGGGACCTATGATACCCTTATCACCAAGAATGACTATAACACCTGGTATAGCAGTTGGAGTATTATTTAGACCTAAAAAGATATTTAAACCAGAAGGAGAAGGATTTCAATCATTCTTTATTTGGGGTCCTAAATTAAAAGGACGATTATGGTTAGGTAAGACAAAGAAATGGGGAATTGTTATTAGTGGCTCCTATGATAAACGTAAGGATAATTCTAATTGGCAAATTAATGGTCGAGCAGGATTAACTAGAATTTTATAAATTTAAAAATCACAAAAATGAAATTATTTAGAACGAGCATAGGAAAAGGCAAAGTTGCAGTAGGTATGGTATACCTTATACTTATACTTTGGTCTATTAGATATTATCTTATCTACGGAAATCTCTTTGTAGAGGGCCATGATAGTAACATAGAGATTTTAGCAGGCATAATTATGTTTGTAAACATTGTTAGTACAATAGCAATATTACTAGCATTTATTACCCATTACTGGGAAGACTGATGAGATATTTATTTATATTAATGGGAAAACTAATAGTCTGTAGTATAATGGGACTAGTAGAATTAATTGTGAACTTATTTATGATGCTTTGGTGTTTTAGAAAACCAAGGTTTATAAAATGGACAACACGTCCAAATAAATATGACGAGAAAGCTTACCCATCCTTCTTTCATTATATTTGGACAGAATGGTAACTAAAAAAAATGTTAAAAAAGTAGTTACTATACCTGAACGAAAAGATATTACATGTAGAATAAAACTGACAACATATTGTACATGTAATAGATTAAAATTACAAAATTGTAATAATTATTAAACTAAATTTTAAATTAAACCTTATGAAACCATTTATCTTTTTATTATTTATGTTCATGTTCACAGCCTCTTTTGGGCAAGGTGAAGTGGATGTACAAACAACTCCAGAATTGGACTCAATATCCACAGTAGAACAAACAATTGTTTATTATGCAAAAGACTTCATTGAAGGCACTAAATATGTTGGAGGCGAGGCCATTGATTTAATAGGTCAAGGTGTCGATGTTATTATAACAGAAGGAACTATTGTAGTAAAACAATATCTTATTTATACTTCTATTAAACATGGAATACCAGTATTTATAGGTTTTTGGTTACTATTATTCTTATCTAGACGATTACATAAAAAGTTTTCTATTAAAAAAGAAAATGCTATATTTGAAAATCAAAATACCGATGATGCTCAAAATGCATTAGATGACGCAAAAGATGATGATACTCCATCATGGCAAGTTGATGATATTACCTTAAAAAAGAATATTAAATTCTTAGGTACATATTATAAAAATATCATGAATATTATTCTAGCTTGGGCCGGATCTATAATTCCTATTATAGTGGGTATATCTTTATTGGTAAGTCATTTAATGATTTTCATTAAAGTAACTTTCTTACCAAAGTTATATCTTGCTGAACTGATTCTTAAATATTTAGAAATCACAATATAATGGGCGACATTATGGAAGGTGGTTATGATTCTGGATTTCCAGAAACTGATCAAGAGGAGACTCACGAACAAGAACAAAAAGAACCTACAATAGTAAAAGGAAATGATACAGAGAAAACTGTATATAAAGCTCCCAATGCTACTAAGACTTCAAAGAAATTATATGCTTTGAAGAAAGAAAAAATTAAGGAAAGTAGAACATCTTCTGGACTTAATAATGATGAAGAAGTGTTATTATTAAATGCCCCTAAGGATACAGACCATATCTTTAGAGAATTAGGTATTCCTTCTCAAAAAGCTTTTGTAAATGAACAATTAAAAGATGTTCGTATACTTAATCGATATGAGGAATTATTCCCAGGATGCGAAGCATTTAAAGGTAAGCATATAAAAGAATTATGTAACAAATATTTCTTACAAATAATGCCTTTGAATGAATTAGGAGCATTTTTAGACGAAGAAGCTGCCTCATTTATTGCAAAGTTTGTAAAGAATTTTGATACTATATTAAATGGTAGTTCTTTTTATATTTTAGCACCTAGGGAGTATTTTACTCCTGATTTCCATGGGAAACAAGCTATCACATTTATTATCTTTTTTAGAGATGGTAATGATAGTAGTTCAAAAGACTATGCTAAAGTGGCAAAAAATGATACTCTTGTACAATTATATTCTTCTGGTAAAGACTTTAAGAGTGTAAGAAAATATAAGAAGTATGTAGATAAAACAACATATAAAGAAGAAGTGCCCTCTAAATTTTGGGGTAATATTCTTATATGTTTGTTTTTACTTGCAGCTCTCATATGTATTCCTTTTGGATATTTTTGGGTTTCTACGACTTGTACAGTCATATTTTTATTTTGGATCATAATAGACAATTTAACTTTTATGTCTGATTCATTTTGGAATGAAAAATGCGACCTATGAGACCAGGGCCATTATTATTGTCTGTACTGATCATTTTATCTATATCTTTAATTACTATTTCTTGGTATGTCGATCCCTGTCCAATACGATATAAGACACTAACACATACTGATAATGCAATATCAACTGCAACAGCAAAAAAAGTAATTAAAGATTATGATTCTAAAAAAAGATATTACTATAAACAAGTAATAACATACAAATTTACCAGAACTAATACCCCTTTTATTTGGGATAAGGTATTAACTAGTGATTCTGGTAAAACCTATTACTCACGTGACTATTAAGAAGGTCATATGTCTTACAGCTAAACACACGGGTATGCTCCGACCAGTTCTAATAATAGTATAATGCAATATGGGTTCATTTCCCAATATATTGGAGTATCCAGTCTTCAGATCCATTTAATGACAGTTTTTTGGGTATATGCATAATAATACTATTATTTTTAAGGAACATTTACAATGAGATATATTAAATTTATAAACTTTATATATAAGCAATAAACATACATAGAGAAAGGCTTTTATTAATTTAAAAGCCTTTTTTGTTTTTATTAACTCACAAAAAATAAACAATGCCGTATTTAGATAAACCATTAGGTATAGACAATAATAGAGAAATGTCTAATCTACAACCTATGTTCACTTTTGAGGATGTAGTAAAAAATAAAGACTCAATTAAAGAGCTTAAATGTGTAACAACTCATACTGGAGTATCAAGAGAGATATTACCACAAGGAGGTGTAAGATGGGTATTTACCACCTATGAAAAAGATAATATAGTACGAAGAAATACTATTGTATTGAATAATTTAGATTATTGGGTATTAAACTCTTAATATGGCACAAACTATAACTATACCTATATTAAGGACTGAATCAGATATTAAATCTTTAGTTTTTCCAAATGATGTCCAATTAGGACTATACTTATGGAACCATGCTAAAGGAAGACCAATACTAATGGCTAGCGAAACTCATATTGTTATAGCTATGGAATTAGATTTATGTGGTAGATTTGCCACAAGAAAAGAAATTATGGAGTTTAGATTACTAAAAGAAACCAACTATCCCACTATAATAGGAGATAGAGCTTATGATTTAGCAAGTGTAATCTACTTTTAAAAAACAGGGGAATATCCAAGTGTTCAAGGAACCAAATGGTAAATTTGGTGGCTTATTTTGGCCGTGGTAAGTTCGATTCCTACTTCCCCCAAGAGCTTGCGTAGTACTAAGGGATAAAATGTCTGTTTACTAAACAGGAGATGGGAGTTCGAATCTCTCCGAAGCCACAAAAATAATTATTAACTCACAAAAAATTTATTATGATTAATCAAATACAACATTTTTTAAGAAATAATTTCACTGAAATAATAGCAAACTCTTTTATGAACTGTTATGCTATGGGTGTCCATAGTATTGTACTTTTTAAAAGTGATGATTTTACAATGAAATTAACTATTGCCGAAGAAAGCAGTGAATTACATAATCCAGATTATGAATGGCCTATACATACTCATAAATGTGATGCAACATTACATATCCTTAAGGGAGTATTAGTTAATAAAATCTATAAAAAAGTACCATCTAAATCTAGAGGTGCTGATATAATGGATTCTTATATTAATATTATAAATCACAATGATTTAGATTGTGAAAAACCACATTACATTTTAGGTCAAGAAGAGGTTAATCTAATTAGAAAATCCGCATTAGAATACTATCCAGATTATTCTGTTAATATTAATTCTAATGTACTTCATACTCTTAAATGTAGAAGAGGATTAGTAGCTTGGGTAACTTATGAAAGTAAACCTAATTTTGATCATGATCCTACATGTTTCAGTAAGATAGATCCTAATATAAATCTTAAAAATACAGATTTATATAAAAAGCCCACAAAAGTGGACGTTATGGATTTATTAAGACAAGTGTTTCCAAAATTAAAACATTTTGACTTTGAAAATTAGAAAACAATAGCATTTTTTGTGATGACCCTTACAGATAATGCTGGGGGGTCTGTCACAAAATAGAAATCTAATCTCTTATTTAATTTACTATTGTGAATTATGATAATCAAAAACCATCACGGATGACAGTAAAGTTAGGTCGCCCGTATAATTTATTTTATATAGGGACAGTCCTTTGCCTTGTATCTAAGTCCAGAGGTTGGTTTGATTGTTTCCATATCATGGGATCACTCCCTAAAGTATTTGGAATAAGAGATTTTTAATAACATAAATAGAATGGAAAATACAATGCCAATAGAAGAACTTATTGATACTTTAATTAATATGGTTATTCCAGATGAAGTGTTAACTTTGGAAGATGAGGTAAAAAGCCAATTAATAAATGATCCTTCTGCATATACTCCATTTGAATTACATATATTTCACAAAAGCTGTGATGATATGGTAACTTTATTATATCAAGCTTGGTAATATGGGAGAAGGAGAGAAATTTGTTGCTAGTATATTAATATTTTTTTTATTTATAGCAATTTTAGCAGCTATTAAATCAGCACTTGACCCAGACTACAGAGATAATAAAATTATATCCCCTAAAAAACAAAAGGCTTTAGGTCATTTGACAGGTAGATATGTACATATCAAAACTCCAAATGGAAATCAAATTCATGTAGAAATTAAAATTGAAAATAAAGATAACCTGTTTCGTATAGGAACAGAAGAAGAAATAAAGTTACTCACTGAATTAAAATTCTTAAAATGATAAAAATATATCGACTAAAAAAAGAATATCCTGGTAGTCCTATAGTAAATAGTTTAGCCATATTAAATGAAGATGAAACAAATAGCCCATCTATTATTTATAAAATTAGAACTCCAAAGGATCCTGCTATATTTTCTACAAGTCTTAGGAAAAGCGAAGTAGAAAGTAAACTTGAAGGTTATTGGATTCAACAATTATTTACATTAGAGGGTTTAGCACCTGAAGATAATCAAATAATTGAGACTGGTGATTCTCTTTGGTTAATTGAAAAGAAAACAGGGATAAAAAGTGGCATAATTGCAACTCCTACACATAAGTTTGATCCAATTAAATATCATTATTTTATTAATAGTGATTTTGATAAATTTAGAATATTTTGGGTTCGTAACTATGCTGAAATAAGCTTTAAGGATATTTTATCTTTAAAAGAACAAAAACATACCAGAAACATGGGTGTAGGTCAATTCCTAGAAATTCTAGAGGATTATACCAATGCACTCTATAAGTTTTGACATAATATAAACTTAGGGATTAAGACTTATTATGTATATCTCATCTCAGAATCCCTATACCTGCGGGTTAACGATCATGAGTAATTATTAGTCGCTGCAAGATGAGATTATTTAAAAAAACAAATATTAAACACAAAAATTATGATAACATTAGGAAACCACAGAGTAATTTTCATTTATAAAGATGAAAATATTTTAGTAAAAAGAAATAATGGAAATTTCAGAGTTACTAGACCAACAACATCTTGTATCATTAAACCTCTAGAAGGAGAAGAGATATTAGCTAAAGCTACTGTATCTTTGCATCATCAAGATAACCCTGACAAATGTGCCGGAAGAGAATTTGCATTTAGAAGTGCAGTACAGCAAATAGAATATAAAGAAGATAGAACTGCTATTTGGACTGACTTTAGACATACTGTAAGAAGCAGCTGTTCTTGTAAAAAAGAAGTAGCTTAATGGCTTATCGTAATAAGAAAGGCCCAGCATTTGAAAAGAAACCTCAGGGAGATATACAATTAGTAGATCTCCCTACTCAAATAGCTAATATTATTAGAGATGAGGGAGACTTTAGAGTAACGTTCACTGGGCCTCATCAAGTTAGAAGAACTTTACCTATTAATGAAGTATTTATTAAGGATACTAACAATAAATATAGAAGTCCAACAGATATTCTTGTTAATTTAAATCAAATTAAACATGATTTAGGAGCAAATGATTTCTATATCTTAAACTGAAAATATGGAAATAGCAAATAAAGAAAATCAGCTTATTGTATCTCCATATGGTGGTAGAATAATTGAAAGTAAACCTTTAGTTAATTTTAATCCTTATTCTAATTTAGAAAATTGGGTTAATATACATGTGTTACAAGAAACTATAATTCCTTCACATATTCATACGGGTATTGAAATAATAACTTTTGTAGTTAAGGGTACTATTGTTCATTTTGATGAAAAAGCTAATTCATGGACAGACACACAAATTGGAGGTGTTCAAGTAATTCATGCTAATTCTGGATTTAAACATGCTGAAAAGTATCATGCAGGTACTAAATTAATACAGATATGGTTAGAGCCTAATTTAAAAGCTGCAGTAAAACTAGACCCGGTGTATAAAACACTTAAAGCCAAAGATTTTCCATGGGAAGACCAAGATGGGTTTAAAAGAATTAGATATATCGGTTTAAATACTCCTATATTACCAGCTAGTCGGGGTGTTGGGGCAATTAAATATAAATTACCTGTAGGAGTACATAGAATAAAATTACATCAAAGAGATTATAATTCTATTTGTATTTTAAGTGGAAGTTGTATTATCAATGATGCAGAAATGTTTGAAAATGATTTTACTAGAGTCTTATGGGTTGATAGATTAGATATTGCTGTAATAACAGAAACTGAATTACTAATTTTAATTACACCTTACAAATGATAAAAAAATATCCAGACAAAAGTAGTTATGTAATTGATCAAGGTTCTAATCATATAGTATTTAGAATTAATACTTATGAAGATTTACATCATTTAAAACAACTTGTTGATGCCCATAATAATAGAACCAAGTCTAGATTAAATGTAATTATACCAAATCTATTAGATGCACAAGCAGACAGAAGATTTGAAGATAATCAATCATTTGGTCTTAAATTAGTATTACAAGATCTTATTAGATTAAATGCTGATATATCTATATTTCATCCTCATAATCCAGAAGTTGTAGAAATGGCTTTTGAAATTATGGGTAAGAAAGTAAAGATTCTCGATAACTTACATTTTATGATGTATGTATTATCTACAATAGCAAAAGAATATTCTGATGTTTTAGATGATAGATATTTCACTACCAAAAGACAAATGTTTTTAGATTATAGACTACAAGAGAATTTAATTTTAATGTCTGCTGATGCAGGTGGTTTTAAGCCACTAATGAATTTAGCTACACAATTAAATTGGAATGGTGTATGTCTATCATCATCAAAGAGTAGATTCAAAGGAGAATTAACTCAATTATTACCCCAACAAGATTTTGGTGGTAAAGATATTCTTATTGTAGATGATATATCTGTTTATGGAGGAACCTTTAAAGGATTAGCTAAATTATTAAGAAAAGCTAATTGTGGTAAACTTTATTTAGCGGTATCTCATATTACTATGCAAAATCTATTTAAAGATGAACAAGATAATCCTGTAACTGAATTCTTTGATAAAGTATTTACAACAGATAGTAAATATCCAGAGTATTATATTAGAGATAAACAAGGACAACCTTTGAAACCTGTTAATTTAGAAATAATTAAAGCATGGCTATAGAAATAGATAAACTAAATCTAAAAAAATTACTTGAAGCATATGATAAACATGGTCATTTAATTATAGGTGTAGACTTTGATAATACTATCTATCCTCTCGATAAAAAAAGAGAAGAGATATGTCACTCAGTAAGAGAATTACTTAAAGAATGTAAAGAACATTCTAAGTTATGTCTCTATACTGTTGCAGATGAGAACAGCTTAAGATATAAAGCAACAATAATGGGACTTTGGGGTATACCTCCGGATTACATTAATGAATCTCCTATACAAAAATGGGGATATTGTGTGAAACCTTACTTTAATATCCTATTAGATGATAAAGCAGGATTAACTGAAGCATTTAATTTATTGAAACAATTTAACTCTAAACTTTTAAATAATGTTTAAACCAAATCCACTAGGATATAGTGATGGCTATAAACCGGGACATAAAAGAATGTTAGCCCCTGGAACTGATTATTTATATGGTACTTGGATTCCAAGATCATTTAAACACGCACCACCAGAAATTAAGAAATTGGTATCTATTGGTCAACAATTCACATGGAAATGGCTTCATGATGTATTCGATGAATGGTTCTTTCAAAAAGCTTGGGTAGATGTTCAAGAATTTGGAGAAGATTTATCTAAATATTTAGGTCAAAAATATGATCAAACACATTTCAAAGAACTACATGACTTAGGTTATTTACCTATTAAAGTCAAAGCATTACCAGAAGGTATAGAAACAGGACCAAATATACCTCACATGACGTTTATAAACACTGTAGCTGGCTTTGCTTGGTTAACTCTATACTTAGAGACACCAATCAGTGCAGCCTCCTGGAAAATGCCTACAAGTGCTACATTAGCCTTGCAGTATAAAAGAAATGCAAAACGACAATTAGAAAAGACTGATCCAGATAATATTGGAAAACTTGATTATTTATGTCATGATTTCAGTGCTAGAGGAACAGATCCATTTACCATGTTATCATCAGGTCTGGGACACGCCAGTTCATTTAGAGGCTCTGACACCTTAATTTGTATTGAAGGTGCGAGATATTACTATAATGAACCAAAGGGTGAAGTTTGTATTAATTCTGTTAATGCATCTGAACACTCGGTTTCCACCACTAAAATATTTACAGTGGGAGAAAAACAAATGTTAATTGATTGGCTATTAGAGTTCCCAGCAGGAATTTTATCTGTAGTTGCTGATACATTTGATTTATGGAAACTTTTACTAGAATACTTACAAGACCCATACATCAAGGAATTGATAATGGCTCGTAATGGTACTTTAGTACTGCGACCAGATTCTGGAGATCCGGTTGATATTATTTGTGGAACTATAGGTAACATACTAGAAGTTAAAAGCGTAACAACTGATCATCTTTTGGATAGTGACTTTGAAGATTTTGATTATTTTAAATGTAATGGTACATTATATAAAGTTGATCATGTTGCTGTAGAAGAAAGATATGAGGAATATGGTACTGAACAAACTACTCTTTGGGAAGCAGGTTACGAGACTTTTTATAGTGAAGTTTTAGATTTAAATTCTCCACAACAAAAAGGAGCAATGGAAATACTATGGGATGGATTTGGAGGATATACTAATGACCAAGGTTATAAAGTATTGGACTATCATATTGGTCTTATTTATGGAGATGCTATTAATCTGGATAGACAAATAGATATCTATCAACGATTAGAGGAGAAAAAATTTGCTTCTAGTAATATCATATTAGGGGTAGGCTCATTTACTTATCAGTTTAATACTAGGGATACATTAGGATGGGCAGCTAAAGGTGCTTGGTTTGAATGTAATGGTGAAGGATTTAATATTTATAAAGATCCTATTACTGATGATGGAACTAAAAAGTCTTTAAAAGGAAGAGTAGCTGTATTTATAGAGGACGGTGAGTATGTTGTAAAAACAGAGTGTACTGCTGAACAGGAGGATACAGGAGAATTAAGAACAATCTATGAAAATGGAGAATTTTTGAATCAAATTAGCTTAACAGATATTAGAGCTAGTATTAATAAACTTATTTAATGACATGAATTTGGTGTTCTGGAATTAAATAAAAAATAGGGAAAAGATTTAAGTGTCTATTGTGAATGAAAATTCTAATAAAGCTAGATAACAGACTTTCCCTATTTTATTGGAATATGGTGTAATTGGTAACACGTCTGCTTTTGGAGCAGAAGAGTGTGGGTTCGAGACCTACTATTCCAGCAATTAAATGAAGGAGAATGATGAAAGATTTGAATATTTACTTTATAGGCCCTTATGCTTATGAAGGTATCAAATCTAGTACTATTGAGGAATGTTATGAATATCTAAGTAACAAAAGAGAGATATCATTAGATATTGAGACTACCCAAAAATATGGAGGTAGATTTGAAAAAGAGGGTTTAGACCCATATGTATCAAGTATAGTTATGATACAGATAGGAGATAAGGATAGGCAATATGTAATTGATTATAGATCAGTTAATGTTGCATTGATCCAACTACTATTAGAAGACCCTGCTATTGAAATAATTGGGCAAAATTTAAAATTTGAGTATAAATTTCTATTTCATCATCTAGGTATTAGGATAAATAATTTGTATGACACAATGATTGTCGAACAAATATTATTCAATGGTTTAAATCCATTAATTAGTTTGAAAGAACTAAATAAAAAATACCTTAATATAGAAGTAGATAAGGATACCAGATTAGAGTTTCTTAAGATAGGGCTGATTCCCTTCACAGAGAAGCAAATCATATATGGTGCACAAGATATTCTATATCCTATGCTTATACGTGATTATCAATTAGAAGACATAGAGAAAAAAGATGTAGCTAATTGTGTAAAGTTAGAGATGCTGTTCTTACCTGTTGTAGGGGATATTGAATATAAAGGTATACACTTTGATACACAATTGTGGACTGAGACATACAATATTAATATAAAGATTGTTCAAAAAATTGAAAACAGTCTTAATAATTATATATTAGATTATCATCCTAAATCTCAATGGGTAACTGAAGAACTTGATCTTTTTGAAGGTGAAGTTATATTCTGCAACATAAATTGGAATAGTTCCCAACAAGTTGTAGAGTTCTTTGAGTTTCTAAATATATGCCCTAAGGAAGTCTCCACGACTACCAAGTTATTAAGGGGTACAGTAAATGCTGGTGTATTGCGGGCATCTTTAAATACAATAAATTTAAGTATAGAGGCACATAAAAAAGAACTCATACTTACTTATTTAAAGTATAAAGAATCACAGCAATCATGTAACACATTTGGGATTAAGTTTTTTAAATATATTAATCCTATAACTAAAAGGTTACACAGTAATTATAGACAAATATTACAAACAGGTCGCATTAGTAGTAGTGGACCTAATTTACAAAATATACCTGCTGATTTAAATTTCAGAAGAGCATTTAATGCTCCTGCAGGTTATAAGATCGTCAATGCAGATTATTCTGGCCAAGAACAAATAATTCTAGCCAATAAATCGCAAGACAAAGACTTACTTTATTTTTATGAACAAGGTCTGGGAGACATGCATAGTTATATTGCATCTAAGATATTCCCAGAGTTGGCTGATTTATCTCTAAAACAAATCAAAGCTGAACATAAAGATAAGAGACAGATTGCTAAGGCAGCAGGTTTTGCTATTAACTATGGCGGAAATGGTTATACTATTTCAAAGAATCTAGGTGTGGACATATCAATCGGTGACGCAGTTTATAATGCTTATTTTAAAGCCTTCCCAGGTTTGAAGAAGTATTTTAAACAAGTACAACAGACTTCTTTACAAAGAGGTTATATTTTAATTGATCCTTTAAGTGGGAGAAAGAATTGGTTCTTTCATCCTAAAACAAATAAAGAAAAAGGAAAAATTGAAAGAAATGCTTTAAATTACCCAATCCAAGGGGAAGCTGGAGGAATTACAAAATTAGCTCCAGTATTATTTAGAGAATGGATTCTAGAACAAGGATTAGAAGATGTTATATCTATAACTAATCTTGTACATGATGAAATCAATTTAGAAGTTAAAGAAGAATATGCAGCATTAGCAGCAGAAAACTTAGAACGTTGTATGAAAGAGGCAGGTGACAAATGGTGTAAAGTTATACCATTAGAAGCGGATGCAGTAATAACTGATTTTTGGAATCATTAATAATACCAGAATGGTTAATTTGGGACAAAGTATGGAGGAATTAGAGGTAGCATTAGATTTAGTAATGGAAGAATATGATTATTTAGAAAATCCAATGGCTATAGCTCAAGTAGCAGATGAGGAATTTGACTTAATAGTTATGCCCTCCCATATAGAGATATATCTTAAAAAGAGAATAGATCAGATTAATGAAGAAAGAAGAATTGAGTACGAAGAAAATCTTTTTGCTCATAATATGATGGGAGATTTAGAATTTTAAGAATGGAAAATAAAGTTGAGTGTCCTAATTGTTTAGGCACAGGAGAGGGTGCAACTAGAAGAGTTGTGCGTAAGTGTGTAATTTGTAAAGGAGGAGGTTTTGTATCGGAAGATATGTATCACCACTATATAGAAGAGCATTTATTTGATAATTTATAAAGTATGAAAAAATCTTTAATGCTTAATTTTCAAGTATTAGAGGAAATACAGTTATCTATATCAGAATTTCTATTTCTTACTAATATTTATTTAGATAATATATTAAATACTAGTAAATTTATAATAGACGTTTCAGATTTAGAAAAAAGAAAATTCATCAAGATTATAGAAAACAATGATGAAAAAGAAATTATTTTAAGAACAAAGGCTATTGAATTAATAGAATTTTCTCTTATAGATACTGAAGTTTCTTATAGTACTCGTAAAAAAGTAATAAAAAAATCTCGTAGACAAGTTGAAAATGTAGTTGACGATAGAATAAATGAATTTAGAGATAAATGGAAAGGGTTAAAAGCCGGTTCTATGGGAAGTCTAAAGGCATGTAAAGTAAAACTATCTAGATGGATGCATGAAAATCCCAATTATACATTTGATAAAATATTAGATGCAGCGGATTTATATTTAAGTACGGAAGGATTAAATACAAGATTTCTACAAAGAGCAGATTATTTTATTTTCAAACAAGAAAATAATAGGGAAGAATCTTCCCGATTATCTGCTTTTATAGATGATGTTGATGCAAATAAGGTTCAAGATTGGACGAGTAAGTTAAATTAATAATGAACTACGAAGAATTTATAAAAACCACTTACCATACAAGACTGTGTATAGTTATACCATTGATGAATAGACATCACATAACTAAAACACAGTTTTTTGTAAAAGGTAAGTATAGTATAGAAAAAGAAAAAGAACATTTACAAAAAATATATAACTTAAATGAAAACAGAATTAAAAAATGGTAAGGTAGATTCTTCTTAAAAATAGAAGAATGACATTATATAGCAGAGTATACAATAATATTATTGAAAGAAGAGAAAGAATTCTTTCAGGTAAAATAAATTGTATCCCCTGGAAACTCCCTAGATTTGAAAGGGAATTGCCAGGAATAGAAAAAGGTAAATATTATCTTATAACTGCGAATAGTAAAGTGGGTAGAATTTTGCCCCTGTAGTTGGTGACAACTATGGTAAGTTTAAAAAACAAAAATTCCGAATCTTGAAAGAGGGTTAATTAAAATAAATAAAAGATGCAAAGAATAGAAATAAAAGCTTTGGCAGGAGCTGCTTTAAAAAATAGTTTTGAAGTAGTTTTAAAGGGGTATACCGCTATAAGATATAGTAATGATATAGGTAATTGTAAACATTGTTACCTACATTCAGTAGGAGGAAGACTTACTGATATTTATATGGATGGAATGGATAGAGTATTTGACAGAGTAGGTAAATTAACATTTACAGTTACTCCTAAACAGATGCAAGATATTCAAAATCTACAGAAACGTTATACTTTAATTGCAATGAGTAAAATTCCAATTGGTTATAACAATGGTTATCAACTTCATGCTACATTTTTTACAAATACAGACTACCCAGATAGGGCTAAGTATTTGAGAAAATTTAAACAAGAAAGTGAAAACCATATACCAGGAGCTCCTATTACAGATGAGCAAATAGATAAAATAATGTCTTATAAGTCTAAGCACTTTTGTAAAAAATATTTAGAAAAATTAATTAGCTAACGGGGAAAATCATCTTGAAAAAATGAGAGATACAACAAGAATAATTTATGCAAAGGTAGAAGACCTACCTGAAACAAGAACAAGAAAAGCCTTTTTAAAAAACTTTTTAAAGGCCTTGCCAGCAACATATCATAAAGCTGGAAGAACGGAATGCAATGCAAATTGTAATAGATCAATAACAGATTTAATATCCTTAGTACGAAGTAGATTCTTAAAAACATCTAAAGAAAGAGTCATTGAAATATTAGCTGAACTTCATAATGAAGGCAGGTGTTATATAATTTGGTGTAGACAAGTTGAAAGATTTGTAGTCAAAGGAGGACTTAATGAAAATAGTATAGGGAATAGTAAATTTGTTTCTAATTATTCTGTTCAGTATTTTGGCAATAAATTAGGAAATGATGGTCTTGGTTATGAAGAACTTATGGAAATTAGAGATAATCATATAGGATCATAATTATGGCAAAGAAAAATGACAATCCCGTGCCGTCAATTGATAATTTTACTAAAGAAGAAAGAGAAGCATTATTAATATTGTTAACTAAACAAATTAATGGTTTAGGATCACAATGGAAAGGAAGTCCTGTAGCAGGGTATTTCACAAATCTCATTTCAGCTAAAGAAAAGTTACAAAACGGTGTAGAGACTGACAAGGAACAACCTAAATGTGATGAATGTAAAACAATTATACAAATTAATAAAATTTGTAATTGTCCTACAGGGCCACATAAGATTTATCTTTGTGATTGTGATAATGATGAGTGTAACCCATCATTACTGAGAACAGAAGAATCATGTGAAAAGGAGTATTTTTCACAACTTAAACCATGTTCATGTAAAGTACCCCATTACGGTTTCAAATCAATTGCGATTTGTACAGATTGTATAGGTGTAAAAGACAAAGAATTTTGGAATAAACTAGAAATACCTGATGTACCTAATAAGGATTTACATTATGGTAGAGAAGAATAGGTTGATGAGACAGTCCGATCTGTAAAAATAAACAATAAACAAATATTAATTTAAACACAAAAACAAGATGAAGGTTAAATGTATTAACGCAAAAAATTATGCTCTTACAGTAAATAATGAGTATGAAGTCTTAAATGAAATTGATCAGAGATATGTTATTATCAATGACAAGAACAGACAAGTAAAATACGGAACTGATTTATTTGAAAAAGTAGAAGAAGAAGAAGCTATACCAGCAAGGCCACCAGATAGTGTAGAAACTATTGTAGGAACTGCCAGACTTAATGATGAAAGATTTACTTTTACCATTAATGAAACACGTTTAAGTTTTAATCATAATCTACGAATTTCAGGTACTGATATGAGTTGTGGTATTAAGGAAGTTTATGGTCTTAATGACTATATGGATGCCATTAATCATACTCTTGCCGGTGAAAGACAGGAAGTTATTAACGAGTTAACTAAAAAATTCTTTTCTCTATTTTTTGGAGAGATGGAATATGCAATGGCATTATTATCAACTAATACAGATGATGATGATAATGACGATGTAAATGATGGTTATCCAGTGTTACAAGCTGCCTTAGATCCTTTAGCAACTAGTATTACTAGATGTAACAATCCAAATAGTGATAATGTTATTGCTCTTTGGGTTATTAAACTTTAATATTTGTTTTATAAATTACAGAATTAAGCAGAAATGACTTAATCTTAATTATTAAAAAAACAAATGAAACATTATATAAAAAATTTTAAAAAACAGAAAACAGATACTATAGATGATTTTACTAAAAATTTATTTTTCTTAAAAGAGAAAGATGGTTATAAAATGAGTATTAAAAAAATAAGTAATACATATTCCACTAAGGAATGTGATAAAGATTTTGTTTGTAAAACAGCTTATAGAAGCTTAGACGAACTTATTCTAATATATAAAACTTATTTTTCTAATATAAAAGTTAAAACTATTTTTCAAGCTATTGAGAAACATGTTCTCTTAAGGAGTAAAGGAGATTTAATCTTTTGTCCTAACATAAGTAAATGGGTGCTTTATAGCAGCTTTTCTTTAAGACCTAATCAAAGAGAAGGGGAATATACTTATTGTTATAATTATAATGATTCAGATTCAGAATATAAAAATTCTGGAAATGGAGAATTATCATTAGAAAATATATTAGATATTTTAGAGGTAGAACATCTTGAATAATTAAAGTAACAAATTGAAAACTCAAATAGCTGATTGGCTATTTTTGTATAATACTATTCAACAGGTCGTAGATAATGACCTAAATGTGAGATTAAAAATATTTTATTTCACATTAGAGATGTCTAAGGAGCAGAAAATGCTATCAGCATTCTCTAATATACTTTATGTAAAAGAGGGTATTAGAATTGCTCCTAAGGATCTTAAGAGTACCAGAAAAGAAAGCTTATTGTCAGAGGAAACTTTAACAATTATTGCTAAGTACGAACCATATTTTAAAAAGATAGAAGAAATTGTCGAATTTATTGATGATATTAGAAATCCTACTGGAATATTCAAGTTTGTAAAGCAGTATGCTGATGCAAATGGTACTCAACATAAAAAAGTCATTAATATTAATGGCGAGAAAAAGGAGATTGATGATTGGTATGAACCCAATGATTCAGAAGAGTATGTAATGGTCTTTATTGACCATATTAGTTTAATTGCAACTGAAAATTTTGGCGGTAAGAAACTAAGTCTCCATGAATCAATAGTACATTTGTCATCTAATTATATGATTAGATTGAGAAATAAGTACGGGTACATAGCAGTTATTGTTCAACAGCAGGCTTCATCTCAGGAGTCTGTAGAAAACATGAAGGCTAACCGTTTAAAACCCACAATGGATGGGCTCGGAGACTGTAAGCTAACACAAAGAGATGCGGATGTCATATTAGGGTTATTTAGCCCCTTTAGACACGAGATAAAGCATTACCATGACTACGATGTTACCTTTTTCCAGGATAACATTAGATTCCTAGAAATATTAGGAGGAAGAGAAGGAGGGGGAGGTACAATTTGCCCATTATATTTCGATGGTGCAGTGAATTATTTTAAGGAGTTACCTCGTCCTGATAGTCATGAACAATTAAAAGGCGTTTATAATTTTATAAACGGAATTAGGGAATAATATTTAAACTCCTATTTTATAAATTTAACAGGCTAGTATAGTAGCTGGGTGACACTATACCTATTTGTCACTAGTTCTTTTATAATTATAGGAGTTTATTTTTAAAAAAAATATACAAAATGGAAGATAGTAGTGTAGCTACTTTAGCAATTTTGGCTAAGTATCAAAAATTAATCAGTAAAAGATTGGATTGTAAACCAAAACATATAAAATTTTATATGGATGGTGCAGAAATTGGGTCAATAGATGCTGAAAAAAAGAAAGAGTGGGATACTGATTATGTATATAATTGGGAACTTGGTGAATTTCAAGTAATGTTAGATAAAAAAAATATATTACCACAATACTTTGGAACAGTAGATAGACATAGTGCAGACCAATTATTATTTGCAAATTATTCTTTATGTATATCAGATTTTAAACTTTACCAATTACCACATTGCTGTGCCTATATGGTTTCTTGTAATTCTAGAGTTTGGGACAGATACCAAAATAACAAAATAGGAACGATTTTAAATAAACTTAGAATAGATTTAGGTAAATTATTTAATTATTCTGCAATACTATGTACAGATGTAAGTAGTAATCAATATCAAAAAAAGATATTAAAAAATAATAATTGGAAAGATATCCATACAGTAAAAAATAAAAGATCTGGAAATAAGATACATTTAACTGTAATAGATATATAAAAGTAGATTAGATGGAAGATGGAAGAAGGAAGAAGAGATAATGAAGGTAAAATTAAATGGAGCTTAATCAGTTGGCGAGCACTGGAGCCTTTAGTGAGAGTATTAAGTTTTGGGGCTAATAAATATTCAGCCCACAATTGGAAGAAAGGTTTGAAATACACTGAAATCTGTGAAAGTCTGCAAAGACATATGAATGCCTTCATTGATGGAGAAGATAATGATCCAGAAAGTAAATTAACACATGTAGGACATATTTTATGTAATGCTATGTTCCTATCATATATGTACTTATTTAGAAAAGACATGGACGATAGATATAATGATACTAATTTAAAATAGATAAAGATGGAATCTGATCTTGAGATAATAAAACATGGTTGCTATAAAGGAACCAGAATATTAATGGGCAATCATAAAGCTCATTATTTAGAATTTGCCAGACACTTTTTACGTCAAAGAGGGTTTGATGAAATTCATGTTCCTATAATACAGCCTACTTCTATTTTTCAAGATAAGGTAGGTAAAGAGAACAATAACCTCATGTATACTTTTAAAGACAGAGGAGAAAGAGACCTGTGTTTAGCCCCTGAATATACTGCAGTAATTCAAGGATTATCACAAACACACTTTAAAAATCATGAGGATGTTCTTTTATTTTATATACAAGAATGCTTTAGAGGAGAAAAACCTCAAGCAGGAAGATACCGCCAATTTACACAACTAGGAGTAGAGATTTTAAATCCCTCTATAGACCATACTGAAATGGTCGTTACAATGGCCGAGGATCTATTATATCTATGGAAAGGTAATAAAGTACTCTTCACTACCACAAGGGGCGTAGGAAGAGGCTTAGACTACTATACAGAAGGTAAAGGGTTTGAAATACAATGTGGTTCATTAGGAAGTAGTAAACAAGTAGTTGGAGGAGGAGAATATGAAGGAGGTATAGGATTTGCCATTGGGGTAGATAGATTAATTTTAACCTAAAAAGTAATGAAAAGAAAGATATATACTAAAATACCAAGACAAAAGTCTATAAGAGATTTTATCTTTAAATTTTATACTGTTGATTATCCAATTATAAATAACCATTCAGTATTAAAAGGAACTAGAACTTATAAAGATAAGAAGTGTACAGTAATTCAATGTACCGGCTATAAATATCGTAGTATTGACGATTTATTTATTATAGTACAGACAGAATATCCTTCATGTAGCATAAAGAAATTAATTACTATTTTATTTGATATGTCTATTAAAGGACATAGATTTTTTAAAATAGATTGTTCTGGTATTAAAAAACCTACTACAGCATTTTATATTAATGGAAATCGTTCTTTTGATAATAAATACTGGGAAAATTCTAAATTTAAAAGTTGGACATTACTATTAAAAAAAATTAATATTAATAATGAACGGGAGTATATAGTATTAATAACAAAACCAGTCTATAATTATGAGTAATAACACACAAAGGAGACATTATTTACATCAATGTGAAATAGGAAAGGTCCATAAAAGACCAGTTCAAAGAGTAAGGAGAGTTAAACCTAAATATACTCGTAATGGCTAAAATTGATAAAACATATGAAAAATTACTGAAGGAAATACTCAAAAAAGGGTATAGATATGAAGATCCTAATCGTAAAGGTATATATAGGATCGAACTGGGTGATTACAAAATCATCCATAATTTTGAGGACGGTTTTCCAGCTATAACTACTAAGACTCTTTTTTGGAGAGGAGTAGTAGAGGAGCTTTTATGGTTTTTAAGAGGAGAGACTAACATCAAATCACTAGTAGATGTAGGAGTACATATTTGGGATAAAGATGCTTATAATCATTATTTAAAGACAAAAAAAGTATATAAAAATGGCAAGCAGATATCTTTTGGGGAATTTCAACAAAGATTAAAATCTACTCAAGTAAAAGATATGAAGAAAAGACCAGAAATGGGGGATTTAGGTAGAGTATATGGTGCCCAATGGAGAGATTGGAAAGATTTAGGTGTACATTTAGGTTATGATAGTAAAGGGTACCCAGAAACTACAGTTAAAAATGAAGGTGTAGACCAAATATCTAATCTCATTAAAGGATTAAAAGAAAATCCTATGGGAACTCAACATATAGTTACTGCTTGGAATCCATCTGAAATTAAATATATGGCTCTACCACCTTGTCATTGGAGTTTTGAGATTATAGTAGAACCTATACCTCAAATAAAGTCCCAGGAATGCCCAAGTAAGGGTAAGACAGACGTTCCCACCCATTGTTTTACATTGAAATGGCATCAACGCAGTGTTGATACATTTTTAGGTTTACCATTTAATATAGCATCTTACGGGCTTTTAGCTCAGATGATTGGTATGATGACAGGGTTAAGGCCTAAAGGTATTATTGGAGATTTAAGTAACGTACATTTATATGAACCACACTTAGAGGCTGTAAATACACAACTACAAAGAGGAACAGATTTTATGTTTAGTAGATGTGACCTAGAAATACAACCTCAAACAAAAATTAAATTAAAAAATAATATGAAAACTGTAAGCGGTAAATTAAATTCACTTGAAGCAGGGGATTTTAATTTAGATAGATATAGAGGGCAAGGACATATTCCTGCTACTATGCTTGCACGGGATTAAAAACATTTTAAATTATGGCAGGATCATACAAATGCTATTATTATTATCTAAAAGAAGATGGACAATTTCAGGCTCCATATTCTAATGCTTGCTGGGCAGGATTTAGAAAATTCCCTGTTGGTAAAGATGTATATATAGATAAATATATACAGCCAGACAGGTTACCTAGAAACACAGATAGAGTTGTACAATTAATTAATAAAATTACACCTTGTAGTATTGTTACTTTAAAAGGAAGAAGTTTTATTAAATACACTCCTATTGCTGAGAATACCTATGTGGCAAATCTAGTATTGTTAAATATTATTAGAATGTTATGGTATGATGCAGGAAGATTAGATAATAGACAGTTTTTTACGCTTTTAGAACAAAACTATAGAAGAAAAGATCCATTGTCATTTATTTTGGAATGTGTTTTAGCAAGTATAAAACCAATGACAAAATATGAGACTTTTTTTGATCATTCTATAGTTAGTGATAAATTAAAAATAAAAACTAAGAAACAATTATTTAACTTACGAAAAGGGTCTATGATTGACTTTTTAACAAAAGAATAAAAAAATGAGAAAATTTGGACCAAATTGCAGTGTATCATACTCTTTTCATAGTAAAGATAAGGTAATAAATGAAATAAAAAACAATAGTTGCTTTTCAAAAATAGCTACTATACAAGAGGCCTACGATTCTATTTTAATTACTAATTTAAACTGCACAGAAACTATTGGTTTTAAAGATTTCTATTTAAATTACATTGGAGAAATGTTGGGTTTAGATTATATTATAATAGATAATGGATTTAAATTTAAAAGTTTAAATAGTAAAAAAGCTAATTTACTTGTTTGTACATTAGTAAGAATGTTATGGGAAGGTCCTCAAAATTCATTAGAAAAATACATACAACTATTTACAGAACTAAGAGACAGAAACACTAGAATAAAAAAGAAGTTTAAAAGATTTTGTTTTATATATTCTAAATTAGAGACTGATGGTTATTTTGCTAATGGTCATAGTATATGTATAACTAACAAATGCAAATTAAGAACGTTGGAGGATTTTAAAAAATGGGTTAGAAAAGTTGAAACTTATCCTTCTATAAATAAATTTTTTACAGGTGAATAATAATAATGAACAAATCAATGCCAATAGAGCAAGTGTAAACTATGCTATTGGTAAATACAGAATGTTAGGTCAATCTAGAACAATAATCTGGAATGACAAACGTAGATATAAAACAATTTAACAATAAAAAAATAATATTTATTATGGGAAGACAATCTTTTGCGGAATTTAAAAAAGACAAAGAATTCTTAACTTTTCCAGAAGCAGTTAAGGATTTTTTACAAGGAAAGAAAGCAGTAGTTATTGCCAGAGGGTTAAATGGTCATAATTATGGTAAAGCCGGGACTAAATTTGTATTTTCAAAAGACTTAAGAGTTGACGGGGATTTTATTTATCGTGGTATTAATGACCGATCTAATAATATTAGTTTTAAATCATTTGCATTGGCAGGTGGCGGAACTAGAAAAGACGTCTTAGAAGAGATTGATCTTCTAAAATTGGAACAAGAAAAAATTCAGGTACTTATTGAATTAGAAAAAGAAAAATTACTATATTTAGAAGAAAACAAAATAGATAATGTTGATGATGAAGTTTTTTCAGCTTACAGACAAATTGAATTAGTGGAAGCTAATCAAAACTTAAGTAAATTAGAAAGAGCTCAGAAATTAGCAAAACTAAATAGAGTAGAAGTAGAAGTAGAATAAACAGTGGAAGGTAGAGGACGGAAGATGATGAATGATAGATTTACCAAGAGAAAAAGAAGAAGCTAGTAGAGTCAACCCATCTTCAATGGTTATTTTTAGCCAGCCAAAGATGGGTAAGACTACAGTTTTATCTAAATTAGATAATTGTTTACTAATAGATGTAGAAAAAGGCAGCCATTTTGTAGAGGCATTGAAATATGATGTTATCACAAAGGCAGAAGAAGTCGGTGAACTACCTATAGTAATATTAAAACAATTAATTAATAAGATTAAAGAAGAGAATACTGCCAAGAGTGGGTATGTTTATAAGTATATAGCCTTAGATACTGTAACAGCCTTAGAAGAAGTAGTACTCCCTTTAGCTAATAAAATGTATAGAGACACCCCAATGGGTAGAAATTGGGTAGGGACTGATGTAACAACCCTTCCTAATGGTGCGGGTTATAGATATACTAGATTAGCATTATCAACTGTTTTAAACGAGTTAGAATCAATATGTGATACCTTAATTATATTAGGACATGTAAAAGATAAACTAGTTGAAAAAGATGGTAAAGAGATGAATGAAAGAGGTTTAGACTTAACAGGTAAATCCTCTTCTATATTATGTTCACAAGTAGATGCAGTAGGTTACTTATATCGTAATGACGATGAAACAGTAATCAATTTTGCATCTTCAGAAAATCTACTCTCAGGAGCTAGATGTGACCATTTAAAAGGAAAGGAAATTGTAGTAGCTAAATCAAATGAGACGGGAGCAATCAAAGTAGATTGGTCTCAAATTTTTATAAAGTAATAAAATAAGAGGAAGGTATATGGTCGGAAGACAAGAATGATAGATTTAAACGGAAAAAAATTTGAAGGAACCGCTATATTTAATGGTGGAAATGCAGGAGTAGTAAATGAAGTAGAAATTTCTGTTGAGAAAAAAGGTGCGGATCAGCCTGATACATATCCAATGTACAAATTGATTGTAACAGATAAAGGAGGAGCTAAAGTAAATCAAGGATTTTACTATTTTACTCCAAATCCAGATAACGATGATGCCTATAATGAAAAACGAGAGACTCAAGAAGTGTCCAGAGTTCTTCATATAGCTAGAGCCGTTATGGGAACAGAATATGCTTTCCCTGCTGTAAGTACCTCTAAAGAGGCTTACGATGTGTTATTTAAGCTAGTAGCTGATAATGCAGGAGGAAAGAAATTCAATGTATTTGTTACTTATGGTACAAATTCACGTCCAAGTAAATATCTAGGATTAAGATATTTTAACTTTGTGGAAACTAGTGTAGAGGGTACTACATCAAGATTTAGAGTGGGAGCTCAAGATATGATGACCCGATTGACTGAGGATGCAGTTTTATCTCAGGATAAGGAAGCACCAATGTCTAAGACTAGTGATCAATCTTGGATCTAATATAATACAAAGGGGGTGTAAAAGCCCCCTTTTAATATTTATTAATAATGACCTTAGATTTAAATAAAAAATATGTAACAAAAAATGGTCTATTAAAATTTTTAAAAGATATTGATGTTTATCAGTTTTATACTGAAAAAGAAGTTGATTTAGCCAATAGTATTTTATCACCTTTAAGAGATGAACAAAGACCATCATTTAAGTATTTTGTAGGACAATCTGGAGAAATATGTTTTAATGATTTCGTACTAGGAACAGGGGATTTTATTGATTTTGTTCAATTGAGATTTGGCTTAACATTTTTTGAAGCATTAAGTAAAATAGCAATTGATTTTAATATAGATAATAGATTTATAGTAAAAAAAGTTGCAAAAACTGAAAAAAATTACGATCCAAAGAAGTTTGAAAATAGAGATGTAATATTAAGTACCGCTAATAAATCAAGATTAGGAAAAAATTCTAGAAAATGGAATTTAGCTGATTTGGCTTTTTGGTTACAATTTGGTATTAGTATAGAAACTCTAAGAAAATATAATGTAGAACCAATTAGTCATATATATATAAATGGAAATCCCATTGTAGCAGATAAGTATGCCTATTGTTTTAAAGAATTTAAAGATGGTAAAGAGACTATTAAAGTTTACCAGCCATTTAGTGAAAAATTTAAATGGTTAAATAATCATGACGAGTCTATATGGCAAGGGTGGGAACAACTACCTGCTAAAGGTCATACATTAATAATTACCAAATCACTAAAGGATGTAATGGCTGTTACGGAAGTTTTAGGATTTCCTTCAGTATCATTACAGGCAGAATCTGTAAAACCTAAACAAAAGATAATTGATGAATTAAAATCTAGATTTGAATATGTATATTTATTATATGACAATGATTTTGATAAAAAAATTAATTATGGTAGAAAATTTGGGGAAGCATTAGCAAATGAATTTCATTTACTTCAAATAGAAATTCCAGACTTATTTAAGTCAAAGGATTTTAGTGATTTAATTAAAAATCATAGTTCTAAAGTAGCAAGAGATATATGGGAAGTTGAATGGTGGGTTCCCTTTTAAAAAATAAATAACAAAATGATAAGTCAAAAAAGAAAAGTAGCTGTTTATGGCAGTTTATTAAGTGGTTTACATAATAATCAATTATTAGGTTCTAGTGAACTATTAGGTAGCTTTGAAAGTGAACCTAAATTTAAAATGGTAGCTATTGGGAATGATTATCCAGGAGTTATTAAAAAAGGTAATACTTCAATCAAAATGGAAGTTTATAATGTTGATAATTTAACATTAAAAGGTCTAGATATGTTAGAAGGTTACAAAAAAAGTAATAAAAAAGACGATAATTATTACATAAGAGAAACAATTGATACCCCATACGGAAAAGTATTTGCTTATTTCTACAATAAATCCATTAAGGAACTTACAGTTGTTAAAAGTGGAGATTGGAAAGAGCATTTGGGTCATCTTAAATTAACAAAATATGCCAAATAAATTTAGACCAAGAATTAGAAGTAGACATCCTTCTCATAGTAGATTACGTTCTAGATATAGATTATTACCATTAATGGCGTTCCCTTCTGTAATTAGATTAGGTTCTACTACAGAATTAAACGATGTTAAAAGTAGGGGAGGTAGAAGAGTTGAGTTAAATACGATTGACAGTATTAAAAATTCCTCGAGTAAGTTATTAATGAAAACTTGTTTCTCAAGTGACGGTGTTAAGACCGCAGATTGGTGGAAAATAAATCGTAATAACACCTTTACTAACATGAATACCAATGAAATTATTCAGAAAGTAGAGCTACCTTTTCCTATTATTGCTAAATCCCATTTTGGAAGTAAAGGACGAGGAAATACAAAACTTGATAATCAAATAGATATGGATGCCTGGTTATTAGGTAAAAATATTAATGGTTATATTTTTGAAAAATTTCATAACTATGCTAGAGAGTATAGATTACATGTTAATTCAGATGGATGTTTCTATACATGTCGTAAGATGTTAAAGAGAGACACAGAAGATGATAATAAGTGGTTTAGAAATGATGCTAATTGTGTATGGTTTTTAGAAACAAATCCAGGATTTGATAAACCTGTAAATTGGAATACAGTAGTAGAACATAGTGTAAAAGCTCTTAAAGCAGTGGGATTAGACTTTGGTGCAGTAGATTTAAGAATTGAAGCCGCTAATGATGGAAATGGAAACAAGAGAACCAATCCAGATTTTATAGTAGTGGAAATTAACTCCGCTCCATCATTTGGTGATAATAATGAAGTCGCACCAACAAAAGTTTTTGAAACATATATTAAAGAGTTACCAAAAATGCTATATAAAAAAAGTTTACAATGAAAATAGGAAAATTAATAAAACAAGGTAAAATAGTAGTATTAGTAGATGGTGGTTTTAATGATCAATATAAAAATTTCCTAGAAAGATTAGGTCCTACGATTGAGATACGTCATTTCAAAGATGAAGATACTGCTGAATCTAAGAGTACTGATATAGATTTGTTACTATTTACAGGAGGTGCGGATGTACAACCTGTATTATATGGTGAAAAGGTAGGCAGGTATACCCAAATTAATAAGGAGAGAGATAAATTAGAGCAGCGTATCTTTTCTAAATTTAGATATATTCCTAAATTAGGAATATGTCGGGGTTCTCAATTTTTAACTGTAATGGCCGGTGGTGAATTAATTCAGCATGTAACAGGACATGGGGCAACACATAAAATACAAATGCAAGATGGAGGTCGTTTGTACAATTATGATATTACCTCTACACATCATCAAATGATGAACCCTTTTACCTTAGCAAGTAATAGATATCAAATCCTTGCATGGTCTAAAAATTTTTTAAGTAATACTTACTTAAATGGAGATAATGAGGAAGTTTCATTACACCCTGAATTTTTAGAATCAGAAATAGTGTATTATCCAGAAATTAAGGCATTAGCTATACAAGGACATCCAGAGTTTGGACATTGTCCAGCTGATGGATCACAATTATGTGTGAACCTTATAAAAACTTATATTTTAAAATGAGAAATAAAGTCAACAAAGTAACAATTGGAGCAGACCCTGAACTTTTCATGAGAAAAGATGATGAGATAGTATCTGCAGAAGGATTAATTGGAGGTACAAAAGATGACCCTAAATATATTACAGAAGATGGTCACGCCATTCAGGAAGATAATGTAATGATGGAGTTCAATGTACCCCCTTCAGACAATGCTATAAAATTTGTAGAGGATATTAATCTTGTAAAAGAACATTTAACAACTTTAGCAGCACTTCATGATAGTACTATAGCAATTGTAGCCTCTGCTGAATTAGACCAGAAATGGTTAAATACAGATCAGGCAAGATTATTTGGCTGTGAGCCAGATTTTGATGTATATTTAAAAAGACCAAATGATGCACCAGACCCAGAAGGAACTTTACGTACTGCTGGAGGTCATATTCATATTGGATTTGAAGAACCTACACAAGAGGTACAGGAGGAGATTATCTACGCAATGGATATGATACTTGGACTAGAATCTGTCACTTTAGATAAAGATGACAGACGTAAAGAGATGTATGGTAAAGCAGGGTGTTTTAGATTTAAGGATTATGGAGTAGAATACAGAAGTTTATCAAACTTTTGGATTGCTACAGATGAACTTATAACTTGGGCATTTGACAAAACTATGGAAGCTGTTGACTTAGTTAATAGTGGGGTAGTTTTAGAACTAGTAGAAAAATTTGGTGATCAAGTTAAATTATCTATTGACGATAATGATAAAAGCTTAGCAGTTTCTCTTCAAGAGAAAATTGAAGCCCATATTATAGAAAAAGAAGTAGTAACAACTTAATAACAAAATAAATGTGTGGAATAATGGCATGGGCTGGAAAATCGCCCACTAAATTTAATAAAGGTAAGTTTGATATTTTAGGTATCATGAACGAAACAAGAGGAACAGATTCTTGTGGAGTCACTGTAGATGGTGATATTCGTATTGGTGTACAAGATAACAAAGCTTATAGAGCTTTTTTAGCTAATGTAGATTACAATAGGCCAAAAGAGATTCCTGTAGTCATTGGACATACAAGAAAAAGTACTTCTGGAGCTAATAATATGGATAATGCCCATCCATTTGGATATGGCACTAATGCTGAGAAATATCTATTTGTAGGAGTACATAACGGAAGTTTACATAATCAGAAAGAACTAGCAGAAAAAAACGATGTATCAGTTACTGCACCAGTTCCTTATAAAGATTATACCGGAGTACGAACTAAAATAGATAGTGAAATTTTATTAGAGATTATTTATAAAAATAAAGACTTTAAAGTCTTAAGTAAGTATGAAGGGGCTGCGGCACTATTATTTACTAATATAAATGAGCCTAATATAATTTATGCATATCATGGAGCTTCAATAAAAGAAAAGTATGATAACCCGGATAAACTTTTTATTGAAAGACCTCTATTTTATTATAGAGAAAATAAACATAGTTTATATATATCTTCCCAAGAAGAAGCTTTAGCTGCTATTGGAGGGGATGAAAAGACTATAGGAGAGTTTAACTGTAATATAATCTATAAAATTACTGATGGAGATATTCATAGTGCAGAAAAATTTGTTATTAGTAGAAGAGATTCTTTTCAAAACAAATATGTAGCACCTAGAGTATTATCCACCCCTAATAGAAAAAAGCAATTCGTGTTCGACGAAATGGAGGGAAACGAGCACGGAAGCGGAATAGAAAACGGAAGAGATGACTATGGCTATGGTGGATTTCATCCCGGTAGTAGAAGCGTAGGTCCAAATCCTAATACCTATCCTTCCACCGCTAAGACAGGTCCTGATAAAAATAATATTTATAATGATACTTGTTTATATTCTAGAAAAGCATATGGCGCTCGTATTTATATGAATCAATTACGTTATTGGAGAACAGGTCATAGAATTGACGGTTGTTTTACATGGATTGCAGGATGGGGATTTTTACAACTAAGTCAAGATGTAGAAAAAGCAGAAGAAATATTCCTTAGTTTTCTAAATAAGTATTTCTATGAGGGTTATTTTACAGATGAACCCCCTGAAGGACAGGTTAAATTTATACCTTTTCCAAGCGGAGGTAATGATCCTCAAATAAAAGATGTTTCAGAATATATTCATTTTTTTATAGATGGAGTAAGAATAAGAACAGTATTAGATTATAGTGCAGCTGTACGATTAGCAAGTAGAAATATGGAATTTGATTGGGATTCTTTATCTATGGCAGCTAAACATCCTATTATAGACATAGATCTAAGATATTCTGAAAATAAAAGTCAGAATATTTTACAGGATGGAGAACTCTTTACTGGTGTTATTTGTCCTTTAGGAGCAGAAAAAAAATACACCATTATAGATGGTAACTGTATTAGAATTGAACCTGTTGTTATAGAAATGACTACATTAGTAGAAGTAAGTAAACTTTTAGAACAAGAAGAAAAAGAAATAATGAAAGCAGATACTGAAAAAAAGAAAATAGGTCAGACTAAAACAGAATTATTAGATTTGGCCATAAATGATACATTTGTTGAACCCTTTAAAAAATTCCCGTTAGCTATAAAAAGATTAGGTAAATTTGAAAATGATCCAAGAGCCATCAAAGCAATTGAGGCCTTAGAAAACTTTTTAGAGGCAGCTGGAGAATTAGTAGCTATGGAAGCGTAATTTTATGGAAAATGTAATTAAAACAATTGATGGAACAGCCGCTTTAAAATCAGAATGCCACTATAGTAGAGGTATGTATTTTAAAATTGGTGATAATAAAATTGAGAATTCCGGACAAATCTATTATTTTCCAAAAAATGATAAGTTTTATCGTTCAACAGGAGCTACTATAACATATGACCATAATATCAAAGAATATGTTATTAAAAAAGAAGCATCTCTTAGAGAAGGGGTTGTTGGAGTAGACGGTGATGCATTAGTATTTGGTAATTATAGTAGAGAAATTGATACTGCAGATCCTGTAGTGTTATCTAAAGGGAATGTATATCCTTGTATGAATGACCTAGTATTTAAAGATTCTATACATTTTTTAGAGGATTTAACAACTGGTGCATTTCATCCTAGGGGGGCATTAGATAGTATTAGATTTACAAGACCAGCACAAGTTAGTGAAGAGGTGAAAAGAAACTTACCTTATGATTCGAGGGGGTTAACTAAGCCAAAAACTAGGATTTATAACAAGTTATATAAACCAATATATAACAAAACAGTTAATAAGTATGGTGCTGCAATGGGGGATTTATCCTTTGGATTAGAATTTGAAACTACTAAAGGGTTTATACCGGAAAGGATAACAGATAGACTAGGTTTAATAGGCCTAAGAGATGGAAGTATTGAAGGGTTAGAATATGTAACTATTCCTCTTCAAGGAAAAAAGGGAATACAAACTGTAATTGATTCTTTAGACGAACTAAAGAAAAGAACTAGATTTGATAATTCTTGTGCATTACATTTACATTTAGGAAATATACCTCGTACAGAGGAGTTTTTCTTAGCATTATATAAAACTTTGGTTTTAATGCAGGATTCAGTGTATGAGATGTTTCCATTACATAAAAAGTATAACTATGGGGTTAAACGTAAACATTACACTAAACCCTTAGATTATAGAAATACTTTATATTTAATGGACCCTGTAATTAATAGGGGTAATTTAACTAAAAATTTTAGTATTCTTTATACTCATTTATCTATGGGTCAACATTATGGAGACGTAGGTAATGACTTAAATAATGTTAAAGTTCATCCATCAGATCCTAAGGGAACTAGTAAATGGAATATTAAAACTAGATATCACTGGGTAAATTTGATTCCTTTATTATTTGGAAACAAACAAACAGTAGAATTTAGAATTCATACTCCTACTTATGATACTAACAAAATAATTAACTTTATGTTAATTTGTGGTAGTATTGTAAACTTTACTATTAAGCATATGGAAACTATTTTAACTAAGCCTCAAAATGTAAATACTTTATCTTTACATGATATGATTCAAGATTTGTTTTATAAAGGAAATAATGATGCTATTATTGGGTCATTATTTAGTTACATAGATGATAGAAAATCTTTCATACAAAAAATTACCAGAGATGGGGATTTAGTAGGGGAGGAGTCTAAAATGCGATGTAGATCTAGATATATGAATTGGTCCAATGAATCAGCAAGTACTAAGAAAATATATAAAGGTAGAAGTAATCCTTATAGAGTATTTGAAGATATTGTAGCACAAGAACCAGGAGGTTTAATAGGAGTTGACAATGACTTTAGGGAATTTAATGGAGCAGTGCAGAGACAAGCAGGAGCAGAACAACTTAGAAGAGGGTTAGAGGAAAGACCACAAGTTGTTCGAAGGGGTAATGTGGGTAATTTTGATCAATTTTAACTGATGGGAAGAATTAAAATTGATTATGAGTTAAAAATTGACTCTAAGGCTCTTTTTGGGGATTGGGCTGTACCATTGAATGATTTACTTGCATCAGATTATATGTATAATTTGATAGTTTTTTTAGAGGAAATATATACAGATCGTGATCTGGTAATAACTCCTTTTAAAAAACAAGTTTTTAGAGTATTTCAAGAGGCGAAATATAGGGATCTAAAGGTAGTTGTTCTAGCTGATGGTCCTTATAAAACCTTTAAAAATAATGGTTTAGCACTTGCCAATAAAGAGTCATTACAGCACTTTTCACCTGAATTGATGAAGGTAAAAGAATGTATAGAAAAAACTGTATACGGTGGTTTTAAATTAACCTTTGATCCAACTTTAGAAACATGGACAGACCAAGGGGTACTACCATTAAATACAAGTCAGACAGCAGATATTTCTAAGGGTAAATCTCATTCAGTATATTGGAGGAGATTTACTAGAGAAATAATAAAAACAATTAATAACAATAAAAAGGATATAGTATTTATATTATTAGGGGCAGAAGCAGGGTATTTTGAAAGATACATTGATAGAGATAAGCACCAAATATATAAATTCCACCATCCTATACACTCAGTTAAAAGAATGCAAGATTGGAATTGTCCTTGTTTTAGAGCAACTAATGCTTTTTTAGCAAGGAAATTTGGATCAGAGCATGGTATTGAGTGGTAAAAACAGTACATATTATGGTTAGATGTAGAGGATTTTAATGTAATGATTTTTATTCCGGGGAATGTTCCCTCTTTAAAAAACAGTAAAGTAAAGGCCAGAAATGGTATATTTAGTAGTCCAACTGTATCAAAATACATTAGACAACATGGTATACAAGCCTTTAACTCCCGTAAGAAAACAGTAAAAGGCTATGTTGATAAGGCACGTCCTAATCACATAGAATCTCTTAGAGAGCAGTTTAAACAGATGCTTGTTGGTAAAGATAATCCTATTTTTATAGGTTACCATCACGTTAGAAATTCAAGAAGATTATTTGACTTTAGTAATAGTGTAGAAGTTCTACAGGATTTATTTACAGCACATGATTTTATTGAAGATGATAATGTGAAATATGTCTTTCCAACAGCAATGTCTAAAGAGGGTATATTACCTAGTGAGAATAACATACGAACAACAGAATGGTATTCTGTGGATAAAGATAATCCAGGAGTATACATTAAAATATTTTAAAACATGAGAATAGAAACAAGAAGAGAGATATTAAATCTCTCCCAGAGTATATTTGATGATGAAAGACACAACAAAATTATAAAATTATTAGGTGAAAACCAGTATAATGAATTAAGAGTATTTGTTGCAGATGAATTTGAATTATTAGAAGCTCTTTTTACTCTAGACAAAGAAAATGAAATACTTAAAGCACAGATTGATTTTTGTGATAAATTAGAAGATGTTATCTTAGACTTCTTTGTAGAAGAAGTAGTTCATTAATTGGATAGACTTACAGAATTATATGGTTCACCTGATAGATCAGTATCATTAAGTTATAGTAGACTTTCTGACTTTGATAGAAATGGACCAAAAGTTTTATTAAAAAGAACCTTTATTAATAATGATGGAGAAGCCATCAAGATAGGTTCTTTGGTAGATGATCTGCTATTAGATAGAACAGCATACAATGAAAAATATTTCATATTTGATGGGGCCAAACCAACGGCAACACTGGGAAAATTATGTGATATTATACTTACCAATTATAGGGAAGTACCAGATCAAGATCAGATTTTAGAGATTATAAGAGATAATAGCTTTTGGAAACGTTCTAAGGACGAAGTAGTTATTGGGAACTTTGATAATCCTGAATTCTGGAATTACATTAAAGCAAAGATGAAAGCCACTAAGTTACAATTAATAACAACAGAGGAATTATTCAGAGCACAGGCAATTTGTGATGTATTATTAACACACCCTTATTCAAAGAGTGTATTCAACAATAGATTAGATAATCATAATCAGTTCAAGTTTGAAATGGATTATAGAGGATTTAAGTTTAGAGGTATTGTTGATAAGATGATTATAAATCACGAAGAAAAAACTATTCAGTTAATTGATTTAAAGACAGGTAAGGCTCCTGCTAAATCATTTACAAGTAGTTTTATTAATTGGAGGTATTATCTTCAAGAGGCAATTTATATGAAAGCATTTGATTTCATTTGTGAACAACTAAACCTAGAAGGATATAAGTTGTTACCATTTAAATTTCTATATATATCACGTGGTGAAAAGATACCACTATTGTACACAGTCAACACTAAATGGCATGAAGCTGCTATAGAGGGTTTTCAGACTACAGAAGGATACACCTATAGGGGATTAGATGAGATTTTGGACGAAGTAGAGTGGCATTATGATAATAATGAGTTTGAAGTTCCAAAGTTTATGAAAGAATCAAATGGTGATATAAGCTTAGATGATAGCTTCATCGTTTTAAAAAAATAACGGTAATATATGAGAAAGATTAAATACAATAAATCTAAAACATATTTATTACCTTTATTAGCAGAATTAGTTAATTTTGACAGGAAATTTTTCCGCTATTTAGTAAATACCTATATATTTGACGGCGAAGGTCAATATAAAGACTGTATTTTTATGCTACATGATTTTTCATTTAAAAATCCTGAATTTACAGCATACGAACATAAGTTTATTGAAAGTGAATTATTTGTTGACCTTATAGATATTGGGAATCAAGTATTATATATATTTAAATTTCCAGAAGAGTACCTACACGAATACAAAATGTTCAAACTAGGTAAGTATTCTTATTATGGAGAAGATGCTAAAGAGCAAATTTTGGCTTTTTACACTAATATCTACAAAGGAAACATCAATGCAGTTGAGTTTCTTATTAAAATTAAACACATATTATTTAAAGACGAAAAATTAAAAAGAAAAATAGAGAGGGAATTAAAAGTTACATTAAGGGATGATGCAGAATTAACTGATATCATGAAACCTGAAAATGAAACTTATATTCTTTCTAAAAAAGAAGAAAATGCAAGTTAAAATACAAAAGTTACATCCTGATGCTAAGCTGCCTGAGATAGGTTCAGCTGGAGCAGCATGTGTGGATTTAATAGCTACAAATATTATCATAAGTGATGATAACACTGAAGCAATTGTTCATCTTGGATTTGCAACAGAAATACCAGTAGGTTATAAAGCAGTAATCGTACCTAGGAGTTCATTTACTCTTAAAGGTTGGGTTATGCAGAATAGTCCTGCTCAAATTGATGCAGATTACAGAGGAGAATGGATACTAAAGTTTGAAGCTATTCCACAAAGAGTGCATCCCACTACTTTTACTGCTATTTTAAAAATGGATTACTACGACTTTCCTTATGTAAAGGATCAAAGAGTAGCACAAGTTTATTTTGAAAAAGTAATAGATTTTACATGGGAACCAGTACTGGAACTTGAAACCACAGAACGTGGTAAAGGAGGTTTTGGAAGTACAGGAAAATAATATATATTCAGATAATGAGGAGTAAGAGATTGTTTTGTTAAAAACAAGAATGAGAAATGAGTATATTTGATAAAAGGGTAAATATTTTACCTTATGAATACCCACAATTACTACAATATAAAGATGCAATTAGGCATTCATATTGGATTGATACAGAATTCAACTTTACTAGTGATATTAATGACTTCAAGGTTAATATATCAGATGAGTATAGAGTAGCTGTAAAAAGATCAATGTTGGCTATTGCCCAGATTGAAGTAAATGTGAAAACCTTTTGGGCAGATATGTATAAAAGAATGCCTATCTCTGAAATAGGGGATGTCGGAATGACATTTGCTGAATCAGAAGTTAGACATAAAGATGCATATGCAAGATTAATCAGAATCTTAGGGCTTGAAAGGGAGTTTAAAGACGTGATAGAGGTACCAGCTATCAAAGATAGAATTAAGTACTTAACAAAGTATTTAGATGGTACAAGAAGTAAAAGTGATAAGTTATATACGAAGTCAGTTTTACTATTCTCACTATTTATTGAACATGTATCGCTGTTTAGTCAGTTTTTGATACTAATGTCTTTTAATAAAGAGAAAAACATATTTAAAGGTATATCTAATGTAGTGGAAGCTACATCAAAAGAAGAAGATATACATGGTAATTTTGGTGCAGAAATAATTAATATTATAAAAAAAGAAAATCCAGAATGGTTTGACGAAGAATTTTCTAATCTAATATATTCAGCTTGTAAAAAGGCATATAATGCGGAATGTAAAATTTTAGATTGGATATTTGAAAAAGGAGAACTAGATTTTTTACCTAAAGAAGTTATTAAAGAGTTTATAAAAAACAGGTTTAATAATTCGTTAGGTAAAATAGGAATGGATGGAATGTTTGATATTGATATTGCACTATTGGAACCAACACTATGGTTTGAGGTGGAAATAAAATCAACTAAAGAGGGAGATTTCTTTTATAAGAAACAAATTGATTATAATAAGAAGTCTCAAAGTATAACAAAAGACGATTTATTTTAATGAAGAGAGATGATGAAGTAATAGAAATACTATCGAATACAAATAATTCAAAATATCAATTGTTAAAGGCTTGTGAGGAGCTTTCTGAGCTCACTACAGCCCTTCTACAGTACGTTAACAAGAAAGGTAGGAAAACTACTGATCAAGATGTAATTGATGAAATAGGGGACGTTAAAATCCGCCTAAAAATTTTAGAAAATGTATTTGGTAAGTCCAAAGTAAAAGAAAGATATCAAAAAAAACTAAAGAAATTCTCTGGTTATATAGATAAAGGACTTTATATTGGAGGTATTTAAATGGAGAGTAAATATAAAAAGAATTATTGGTTAAACGAAGATAGTAGAACATTCTTAGGAAGAGGCTATTTAGCTGGCGAAAGTCCCGAGCAGAGGATAAAGAATATTGCAAATTATGCAGAAAAGATTCTAAATGTCAAAGATTTTGCTAAGAAGTTTGAAGGATATATGGAAAAGGGATTTTACTCCCTTTCAACACCAGTTTGGTGTAATTTTGGTAAGGAAAAAGCCTTACCTATTAGTTGCTATGGATCAAATGTAGATGACACACTTGATAGTATACTAAATGCAGGAAGAGAAATCGGAATGATGTCTAAATACGGGGGAGGAACAAGCGTATTTTTAGGAAATATTAGAGGTCGTGGTTCTAATATTAGTACGGGAGGTAAAGCAGACGGGCCTATTCACTATTCTGGAATGTATGACACTATCATTGATAGGTGCAAACAGTCAGATGCGAGAAGAGGAGCCTGTGCTTTATGGCTTCCTGCAGAACACGATGATATATTGGAATTTTTGGATATTGGGACAGAAGGTAATCCCATTCAAAATTTACAATACGGAGTAACCGTTACTGATGACTGGTTACAAGAAATGATTGATAACGAGAAATCCCCTAATAGGGAGGTCTGGGCAAAAATTATTCAAAGAAGAGGTGAATTTGGATTTCCTTACATTATGTTTAAGGATAATTCCAACAATAATAGTCCGTATAAGAAACTAGGGTTAGAAATAACAGCTAGTAACTTATGTTCTGAGATACAACTGCCAACAGATAGTTACAATTCATTTGTCTGCTGCTTAGGGTCAATAAACTTGTTACATTGGGACAAGATAAAAGACACTGATGCTGTAGAAACCTATGTTTTATTTTTAAATGCTGTAATAGAGGATTTTGTGTCCAAAGCAGAATTCCTACCAGGAATGAAAAGAGCATGGAGATTCGCGAGAGATCATAGAGCTATTGGTTTAGGTGTGTTGGGTTACCATTCATACTTACAGTCAAAACTAATAGAATTCGAATCTTTAGAAACTAAACAAATAAATAATGAGATATTTTCCACTATTCAAAGGAAAGCAGAAGCTGCTTCCAGATGGTGTCACACTAGCTTAGGATATACTTGTTTAAGGGAAGGGTATGCAAACACCACTGTATTAGCCATAGCTCCCACGAAGTCTTCTAGTTTCATTTTAGGACAGGTTAGCATGGGAATAGAACCTATTAAATCTAATTACTTTGTAAAAGACCTGGCAAAATCAAAAACCATTTTCAAGAATCCATACTTAAAGGAGCAACTCGAAAAATACGGTCTAGATAACTCAGATACATGGCAAAGTATTTTAGATAATGATGGGTCTTGTCAACATTTAGATTTTCCTACGAAAGAAGTGTTTAAATCTTTTATAGAGATAAGTCCCAAAGAGCTTATTTTACAAGCAGCTCAACGCCAAAAATTCATAGATCAAAGCCAGTCTTTGAATCTTATGATACACCCCACCATTAAGACTAAGGATATAAATCAGTTATATCTTTATGCTTGGAAAGAGGGGGTTAAGACATTATATTATCAATTTAGTCAAAGCGCCGCTCAGTCCTTTGCTAGAGATATTAATGATTGTCAAGCTTGTGAAGCATAATAATAGAATAGGGGGCAATTTACGAATTGAGTTGTCCCCTTATTAATAAAAAAGAAGAATGAAAATATGTTTTATTGATTTAGAAACAACAGGTCTAGATTGGAAGAGACATAGAGTCTGGCAAATAGCTGGAAGTATTAGAAAGAATGGTAGAATTATTAAGAAATTTAATTTTATAGATAGAAGAAGTGAAAGGAATCTGTATGTACAGTTTAAAGCAATGCTTAATAAAGTAGTTGATAAATATGATCCAGATGATAAGATGTTTTTTGTAGCCTATAATGCAATATTTGATAGTAGTTTTATAAGGGAAATGTTTACACGTAACGACAATTTATTTTTTGGAAGTTACTTTTTCAATCCCTATATTTGTCTAATGCAGATGGTCGCTAGATATTTTATGAAGAATCCCAAAAAAAGGAGACCAGATAATTTCAAACTGGGTACTGTGTGTAGATACTTTGGTATTAAAGTACAAGAGAATAGATTACATGATGGTGCCTATGATGTTGATATTAGTAGAAAGCTTTATAATAAAATGCATAGAGCAGTTTAATAAAGTAAAAATGAAGGAGATTAATGAAGAATGATGAACAAAAGGATAAGGTTCAGCAGGAGGCTTTAAAAGCATGGTTACATGCAAAGAAAAAAGGAAGTGCTGAAATTATTACGGGGCTGGGAAAGACTTTTATAAGTCTACATGCCTTGTATACAATGCCAAGAAATGATGATATTCATTTATTTGCTGCGGAACAAACAGACAGAAAAAAAGATTTATTAGATGACATTGCCAAATATAATAAAATATTTAATAGGAATGTACTAAAAGATTATAATTTACAGTTTGCATGTTACCAAACAATATATCGTTGGAAAAATAGAAAATTTGGCTTAGTAATAGCTGATGAAATACATGACTCATTGAGTCCTGCTTATTCTCAGTTTTATTTTAACAATAGATATAGAGCAATTATTGGATTATCCGCTACACTTAAGAATAATATAACATACAATCTCGAGAATGATGAGATTATAACTAAAAAGGAACTACTTAATAAAGTAGCTCCCGTGTGTTATACCTATACTGTAGATGATGGACAAGCAGATGGAACATCAAGAGAGTTAGACGTTTATATAATTAAGCATAAACTAGATAATGTAGTTAATTCTATTAAAGCTGGTAATGCTAAAAAGCGTTTCTTCCAAACTGAGTATGCAGCTTATACCTATTGGGACAAGGAGCATAAACGGTCTTGGTTTATTAATGATGAAGAATTAAAACAATTAAAGATTAGAATTACTTCTCATAAGAGGAGTACTATCTTATATAACTTAGAATCAAAAATTAATGTTGTTAAGAAGATTCTAAGCAAATTAACAACAAAAACTATTATTTTTGGTAATAGTATAGATAGTTTAACTAAAATTACTCCAAATGTAGTAAGCTCTAAAAACTCTAATGAAGTAAATGAGAGGATTAGAGATGCATTTGAAAAAGATAAAATAAAAATAATTGGTAGCTTTAAGAAATTAAAGCAGGGTGCAAACTTATCTGGTTTAGATAATTGTATCATTATGTCATATTATAGTACTGACAAGGACCTTATTCAAAGAATCGGAAGATTACGAAATAATGGAGAAGTTGGTAATGTTTTTATCTTGGTTACTATTGGAACACAAGAAGAAGTTTGGTTAAATAAAATGTTTGAAAGTATTAACAATTTGAATATCATACATTGTGAAGATGTAGATGAATGTTTAAACTATTTAAAAAAATAAAAAAGCATGTTAATTATAGGAGATATAGCTACAAAAGAAGTGGACAAATCCGCTAAAGTAAGTTTAATAGAAATAATTTATAATGGCGTACCACAACGAAACTTTTTAGAAAGTAAATTTGGGCTTAAAAAAGGTGAAGTACTTAATCCATGTACCACTAGATATAAGAAGGACAAAAAGACATTTCTTTTCCACAATTCAAGAGAAGAGATGACATTACAGCAAATATTGGATTTTTCATTTGCAGATAATATGTCCTTAAAGGTTGCAAAACCTACTATTCAGTATATATTTGATTTAGTAAAAATTAAGTATATACATAAAAATACAGAAGAGTGGCAAAAAAGTCTTTTTTCTTATCAATATATTAAAAAAAATTATATAGATAAGTTAGATGAGCACAAAGCTCCTATAACTAACAAGTTTTATAGATATTCTACTACTCTACATTATTGGATGAAGAAACAACCCTATACAATGGGTTCCGTTCATATATATAGAAAGTATGATATTTTTAAAAAGTTTGATATTATTGACGTTATAAAATTTAGAAAACAGTCTTGTTACAGAGAAACCTGTAGTATGACAAATTCTTTTTTATTTCAATGTGTTTGGATTAAATTTAGTCGAGCAGAAAAAATGGAATGTGTAGTTGAAAAATTGTATACAGATACTCTTAATGATTATTTAATTACAGATTTAGTGCAATATAATAGAGAATTTACTGTGCAAGAAGTCACAAAGTATTTTAAAAGAAGTGTGATGAATTGCTGTACTAGATTAGATAATAAATGGTTAGCAACATTTATAATGAAAAACTATTTAGAAATTATGCGTAATTATACACCTAAATTTTATCAGGTGTTTGTTAATGCATATGACAATAAAGATATAACAATTATTAAAAACTAAATATGGGCAATGTAAGATTTTTTTCGGATCCTCATTTTGGACATTTAAATATGGCACTAAAAAGAGGATTTAAAAGTGCGGAAGAACAAGATGAATATATTGTACAACAGTGGAACTCTGTGGTCAACAAAAGAGATATAACCTATATATTAGGGGATATTACTTATGAAAAAAAGTCTGGGTATGAAATACTATCTAGACTTAATGGCCTTAAACATGTTGTTCTTGGAAACCACGATAGAAGGCAGGATGTTGAAGAATTATTAAAATATGTAAAAAGTGTATCAGGAGTTATTAAATACAAAAGAAAGTATTTCTTATCTCATTGCCCTATTCATCCAGCAGAACTAGGTAGAGTAAAGGTAAATATACATGGCCATGTTCATGAGGATTCAATAGTAACCTATAAATGGGATTATGAAAACAAAGTTGATACGGAAGTACCCCACCCAAAATATAAGAATGTATCAGCAGAGGCGATAGATTATACCCCAAAATTATTAACAGAATTATTTGAAGATGAATAAAAGAAAAATTAACAAATTAGAAGATGATATTCTAAATGAATACGAATCAAATATTATCCAATATCCTAATTCTTTCTCTTTTACTCCTTTTACTGTAAAAATATTTTATCAAGGTAATTATAAATATATATTAAACTAATGGCAAGAAAAATAATATTAACATTTGAAAATCAAGAAAATTTTGATATGTTTTCTAAACAGATTAATGAAGAGTTTGAAGAAGAAGGAGACGTAGCAGATTTTGTAACCAAAAAGGTTACTAGAGAAGGAAATCTAAAAATAAATATTAAACACATACCTGCGGAGAATCTTTAGGTATAAATAAAAAAAATAAAATGAAAGACAATACAATTACGCGTACAGACGCAGTAGATAAAATGAAGAACAGTAAAGGGAGATTTTTCACCGTTTCATGGATCGCAAATGATGAACAACCCCGTACCTATAATGGTAACTGTGGAAAAGAATGTGAAACCGCTTTAGGGTACATTAATATTAATACTAAAGGAGGTATTAAGAATGTGAATCCTAAAACTATCACCGGTATTCAAATTGGTGGTACTAAATATGGAATTAGAAAATAAAGGATAAAATAAAAAGGGGTAGAACTTATTGGAACTACCCCTTTATTATAAAGACTTTGTCTTTTTTTTAGACCCCTGATTATTTTTACCTCGTTCCCCAAGAAGAACTTTGATATTCAAATAAATCTTGGTAAGTTCTATAGAATTCCTTAATTACAGGGAATTGTTTAGCTAGCTTAACTCTAAATTTATTCTTATTTTTGTTCTGACCTGCCTTATAAACCTCATCTAAATTCCAAGGAGTAGCTAATTGAGTTAAAATATTTAATCCAGTCTCTATTAATCTAGCAGAAGGAATAGGAGATCTCATCATTTTAAACATCTCTCTAGGATCTCTGTACGCAGATAGTTCTGTATCTAATCTTCTTAACTGATAAGCTAGGAAGTATAAATACTCACTATCATCATTAGCAGCTAAAGATTTAACAAATGAAGTTGCTAATGGTAGTAAAACAGAAGTTAAGATTATTTCTGTAACAGCTTTCCTAAGATTATACTTTTCATAATCACTAAGATTATTCCAATTTCCTTTAGAAAGTATCCAGAATTTTTTATCTCTAAGAGTAGTCCTTAAATATCTAATAAGTGTAACATAACTACCTTCTTCATCTTCTTGAAGAGCATAGCTAAATCTTTTCTCATCATCAGTTAAATCTTCTTTTCTTTTACCAGCAGTTTCCCACCCTCTAAGTCTAGCTTGACCCATTGTAGTGAAGTACTTACGGTATAACATTCCTAATTTACCTGCCCAATGTCTCATAACTTCAGGCTGATCTATCTCAGTATAGTTACCAATAGTAGTATATAGCATCTTTCTAATAAGCATATCTACCTTCTCTTTCCCTCCTTCATCCCATTTAGTAATTCTAGAGTGTGTTGTATATACTACTTTATCACTAAGATTAACTACACCGGTATGTTTGTCTACTACCATCATATCTAATACAGAAGCAGCTGCTTTTTCAGTCTTAACTATTTTACCTGCCTTATTAAGAAGATTATTGTTAGCATCCATTACTTTAACACCATCTAATGTAGACATAGCTATAACAGATTGAATCCAATGTTCTCCACTGTCTTGGAAGACTTGTAAGGACTGTAAATCTAATCCAGCCTTCATGAGGTCACTCTTTAAAAAAGAGGCGTTAGAGAGGTTAAAAAGCCCTCTAATATTAAACATTTCATTCACTTGGTTAACAAATGACATATTAATAGGAGCAGTAATATCTTTTAGATTGGCAGCCATGTTAAGACCATAAATCTTATTAGCCTTAGCTACTCCAGTTTTAGTGATATACATACCTTTAATAATAGATTCTAAAAATATCTGAGCATTGGCATTAACAACATTGGCTGTTCCTGATGCTATGTTTAATGATAAAGTTAAAAATGCACTGGCTCCGTTAATAAAACCAACTGCTTTATTCATATCTATTTTACCAAAAGTAGTACTGTTTCTATTTAAAATATCATAAAAACGAGACTCTAACATATTAGTCATCATCTTGGAAGTGTTTGTTTCAATTCCCTGGATGATATTTAATTTTTTATTAGAGGCACTCTTAGTTTTTCTAGAACCTTCTTTTTGATGATATGGTTTACTCTTAGCTATATCTAATAAGAAGTTAAGTTCTAATTCCATATCTCTTCTCATCTTATACATATTACCATTCTTATATTCCAGTCTATAAATAGACATTAAATCTAATGATTGATTTCTATTTTTAAATGATCCATTTCTATCTCTATAGTGTACTCTTAATCTTCTAATTTGGTTACCTCCTAAATCAGTTTCTCTAGAAACAAAACCAACATCATCTGGTCTTACCTCTGTAAGGTCCTTCCATTTGTCTGATAGTATTCCTTTTTTACCTGTATTCCATATTCTCTCTGCATCACTTTTAGTGATTTTAGGAAGTTCATAGAATTTTGTACCAAAACTGTATTTAATGAGAGTGTTCTCCCCATACGTGTTTTCATCTGATGTTTGTGTAATTTCTGTAAAAAACGCTAAAACTTCTTTTTCAATAGCCGTCATATTAGAGAAGTCACTTTTCCACTTATCTTTGATTTTAATAATTATTCCTTTATCATCTAATTCAAAATTATCTACCTCCATAGTACCTATCTCTGAATTATGAGATTTAAGAACACTTAAAGATTCCTGCTTAGTTTTAATGTACTCAGCGCTATTTATACCTTTAGTATCAGCTAGCTCCTTAAGTTTAATTACAAACTCATCTTTCTTCTCTCTATACTCAGATCTCATAGTATTCATCTTTTGATGAACATCAGTATAGAATTCAATTCGGTAATCTCCTTTTAAATAATTCTTACCTGTAGATGCTTTATCTAATATATTCTTATATAAAGTAGTGATATTATTAGTACCTTTTTCTTTAGTCAACTGTTCAAAACCTTTTCTAAATTCCTGATCTTTAACTCTTTCAGAAGATATACGTCTATTATCTATTTCAAATAACATTTGGTTCATAATCTGAATAAGAGGAGCACTTACATTAATAGCAGAACTCATTAAAACATCACTTGAATATATATCATAAGAGGGATTACTAATAACTTCCTGTATTTTTTCCGTTAAATCCTCTTGTACCAGTTGTGCATCTCTACCTTGTAACATTTTACTTACCCAGGCTTCTTTAGGCTCAGGTATTTCACTTTGTCTATGCTCTCTATATAGTCGCTCTCTATGTTTCTTTTCTACTTGAGGAAAATATCTAATATTATTTAAATAATGAGCCATTCCTTTTTGCATTAAAGCATCTACTCTTACCTCTAGATAAGAAAAGTTACCTTTAGCAATAATGATTTCTCTTTCTATTTCTGCTAATTCCTCAGAAGTTACTACTGTTTGAGTGTGGTCTTCTCTAATAGAAGCCATTACCTTTTCTAGTTGGTGAATAACAGAATAGGTGCTAAGATAATTTTTGTATATCTTAACAGTATTCATTACTTTTTCTGGGTCTGTATGATCAACACTATCTAATTGTCTCTTAACATAATCTAAACTACCTAACATTAAATTAGTAAAAGTAGATACTGCCTTTATCTTATTAGAATGTCTGAATATAGTTACATTAGTTAATAGAGTATTTAATCCTCCAATATACTCTTTAATATTATCTGTTTTAGAGTCATTCTTAATAACCTTAGCTAACCATTTATAAGTACTAATATTACGATTTATACTCTCTTCAATTCTATCAATAGAATGGTCTAACTTCTCATCAATAGTACGAAGATTAGTATAGATAGGTAGATTAGAAATCAGCATATGTTTTTCATCATACTCATCTGCTTCTTTTAATAACCTAAAACTAAATTCCTTACTTTCATTGCTTTCGGAAAATTCCATAATGGAAGCAATAATATTATCATAATTTATTTTATTATTTATTTTTGATTTTAAAGGTAAGGATAGTAACCTTCTAATCCAAGTATATAATTGTGTAAAAAATGAAGGATTATCTTCTTCTCTATCTATTTTTTGAATAATAGAGGCGAATACAGAATTACTAAAAATTTCTGCAATAAATTCTGTAGGACTAGTAAATCCATATCTTGAACCATTATCATCAAAATAATTTTTAATTTTATTAGCCTTACTTTTATAAAACTTAAAGGCCTCATCAATAAACTCGTTAAACATTTTCTGTTCAATAGTACTAGGATGTTGATATGAATTTACCGTTATACTATGCATTACTTCGTGTAAAACAGATCTAACCATAAGATCTAAGGAGTATAAATGAAAATTATCTCTAGAAAAACGTATAGCATTAGGTAATCTATGGTAGTACATAACACTTCCATCCATTTCTTTTAACGAGTTAGGAACAAAATGAGCATTAGATAATTCCGCTGCAAACTTAAGTTTTTCTAAAAAATCTTTACCTAGTTTACTAGTATTATAATTATTAATAATATTATTTATAATCTCTTTAGCAGAATAACTTTCTTTAACTTCATTATTAAACAATACTGAATTAATTTTCTCTGATTCATTATCATCAATTAAAGGAAGGTAAGCTCCCTCAAATGTTCTAAACATATCTATCTCATCTCCAGTCTCAGGTTGAGTTGGAGGATTAAGATCTTGTTCTACATAATTATTAATTGCATCTTGGAGTATATTAAACAGCTCATCATTAGCCTCTGCCTTGAGGATATAACGTGTTGAACCATCAGAAAAATTACGTACATACTTTGATTTAGTAGTAAATAACTTCTGTTTGTTTGCACCTACATTATACTTCTCTAGGGCTAACTTACTTAAAGCATCGTTAACCTCATTGAATTTAATCAGGTCATTAATCTCACCATTTTCCTCTATAATATCCTTCTCCTCTAGATATTCAAAAGTTCTTATTTGTACATTACAACTCATATTTTATTATTTACAATTTTCATCACTAAAATCAAATCCTATATCTTTTAAAATTTTCTTAGTTTGTGGTTGTGCTTCTGCTTTATTGATGCTATTTAAAAGACCTTCCGCTATTTCTGCCCTAGTCCCCACCTTAACTGGAAAATTCATACCCGTAGTTAAATCCACAATAAACCATTTTCTACCTTTAGACATATGTCTATATGTACCATCTTCCATGTTTTCTGGTGCATAATCCAAATCCAAATTAGTTGCAACTATATTAGTATTAGGATGTCCTTTAATATTAATATTGTAAGCGTCTAATACGATATTATTTTTTGTAACAGGATTAACATATGTAACATCTCCTCTTTTTTTACTTAAAGTAATATCTTTCTCTGTTAAATTTAATTCTTGTATTTTTTGTTTTAATTCATTTTCTTCTGGTAAAACTTGAGGCTCATTAGTAGCTATATCTTCTACAATTTCCGGAGTACCTGTTTGTTCTATAGAATCTACTTCTTGTTGAATAGTTGGAGTTTCATCTGATTCTATTAATCCCTCTTTATACTCTTCAGCACCTTGAAAATTATCTCTAATTTGTTTTAGTAATGTCGTATTTACAAATGTAGACTTAACTTGGTTACTAGGAAACATACTCATAGACGGAGTATTAACAGAAGTATGATTCATATTGTATTCAAATACTCTATTAGCCCTATTATCTTTAAACCCAAGTAAACTTGTTCTAGTATATACGGCTTGTCCTCCTGAACTCATCCCTTCAAATTTAAAATACTTAACTGTTTCGCCATGAATAGTTTCTTGTATGTATTTTACTAAATAAGGAGCAGTTTCATTAGTCTCTTTTAATATAAATCCAGTCTGAAAACCATCGCCAGGGGCTAAAGTTTGCATTTGATTCTGGAATACTCTTTTAGTACTTACATTATCTTCGTAATTATTTCTAAAGAATTGATTGATAAATACTCTATCAATTTTCTCTTGATTATCACCCACTGTTTTTAGATAACTATTAAATCTATTTTTATTAAACCATTCGTAAGGTATAAACTCATGAAATTGATTTATATTATTATTAAATCCAGTTATTAAAAAAGAATACTTAATTAAATCTTCAGCCATTTCTGGATGAGACTCCAAAAGGTCCTTCCATGAATCAGTTAATGTATTTTTAAATGAAGTAGATTTCTTAACATTAGGCATTGTTACAAAGTACTTATCTTTTTTATCAGATGGCTTAATAACTAATTCATTTATTAACGCGTTATCTAAATTCTCAGTCTTTTTTAATTCATTAATTCTTTTTGGCATTCCCTCTAATAAAGATGTCTTTTCTTCATTGGACATAACGAATGGGGTAAATCCAGACATTACAAATGAATAGTATGCCTTCTCTAATTTATCCGCTAATTTATCATTAGTTAATGATTCTTGGTATATATGATCAGATATTATATTAAAAGTAGATATAACATTATTAGATGCCGTTAAAAAGAATTTAGGATTAGCCCTCATTATTTCGTAAGGGGCAGTTAAACTATTTTTAATATAAGAATTTAAAATAGTATCCTTCCCATTTCTATATAATTTAGTTGTAAAACCATTTAATTCCCCTGGCAACTCAGATTTTTTAAGTATGTTTCTAATTTTATTAACAGCTGTGATTAATGATACAATGTTTTTACCTTTACCAGAAACATCAACTTTACTGGCATTAACATTTTTAGTTAATTTTTTAGCATGCACTTGCCATTCTAAATATTTATCTAAAATAGATAATTGAATACTTACATCAGTATCAATTTTAACTTCATCTCTTAATTCATTTAAGGTAATAGTACTAAAGTCCCTAAGCTCTGCATTAAATACACTGTCAAAGGCCTCCATTAACTCATTAGTTAATACTTTAAAATCTTCCACCATTGGGTTATCTGACTTTAAAGATTCCGCTGGAACATTAAACTTTTCAAGTAAAGCTATTTTTACGTCTCTAACAAATGTAGTTTTATTACCCTCATATTTTTGAGGTTCACTGTTTACTAATCTAGATACCTTAGAAGGAGTTAATATAGAATCAAATATATTACGCTTAGTATAAGTTAATCCATTGATAGTGGCCTTCTCATCTTTATTAAATTTTTCTGAAGCTTTTCTTAATCTAAAACTATCTTCTATATTATTAGTATCGTCAATAGTTTTGGATTCTTTGTTATTTTTAAAAGCTACATATTCTTTTAATACAGGTTGTCCAAGAAAAGCATTCACCTTAAATGGATGTACACCTGCTCTAAGTAACATAAACCCTAAATTATTGGTTTGAGTTACCCAGTTACCTTTTACAATATAGGGATTATTAGCAATATCCACAAAACCATTTACCAATACCATCATAGATTCCCCAAGCTTAACTTGCTTTAGTTTCTCCATATCTGCAGCAGTAATCTGGTCATCTCCAGTAACTGTTTTATTATAAGATGTAATATACTCCTTTATTTCTTTAGGAGATAATTCTTCAGAATATTGGGCATCAAAAGAAGTATTACCATCAGAATTAGTAATACCCCAACCAAGATTAAGATCATTAAAAAACAAGTCTCCCATAGCACCTCGTACGGCATCTACTAAAGAATTCACATTCTGTCCCAGACCGGCTTTACCCATCATGAACTCATTTTTAATTTCTAAATCTGTTATAGCATCAAAATCTAATAAATCATCTCTCTTTTCATCAGGATAAAGATTTTTAATATCATTTTCAATATAGTCATCATCAATAGGATTCATAACATCTGCTATAGTATGTTTACTAGTTAAAACAGATTTATAAGCTTCTATTAATTTATTTTGTAAAACCTTAAGAGATTGTTGGTATAGTGGGTATTCAATACCATTCTTATCAACAGCAGGCTTTGCATATCTTAATCTTTTTACAGAACCTATTGATTTTCTTTCTCTGAAGTCATCGTAATATAGGCTTTCAGTATCTCCGCCTAATAGTATATCATCTATAAATTGGTTAATAGCTAAAGAAGCAGTCATAGACTCAGCATCTTCATATCCAACGCCATATAGTTCATCTTTAATTTCTTCATCAGTTAGCCCTTCTTCTTCTAAATATGCTCTAGCAGAAGCAACGTCTGCTTTGTTATATATAGGAGTCATAGAAGCTAACATGAGATACATCATATCAATATCAAAATCTGAACCTGTTTTCTTAGTGATACCATTATAAGCTACAACAGTATTACCCATACCTTCTGGTAAAATACCTAAGACCTGTAAAGCATCATTGGAAGGTAAACCTGAATTAGGAATACGATAGCCTATAAGATTAGTAAGTATTTCTTGATCAATAATTCCACCCTCATACTTATTAGTAATAGTATTTAATGTACCAAATAACTCCTCACTAGAATACTTTCTATAGTCTGGAACATATTTAGCAATCATAGAACCGGAGATAAATACTCCACCTGGTGATATTGTTTCTCTTCCTGTTTCTGGGTGTATTGTAATTTTAGGGGCATGTAATTTACTACCTTCAAACCAAGGCGTGAATAACACTCCTTTACCTTCAGCTTCAGTTTTACTTAAACCGTAATCAGCCATTTGAATAAACCCACCACCATTGGTTTTAATCTTAACAGTATTACCATTAACTAGAGAGCTAAAGGCATTCTGAAACATTTGGAATGCTCCAGGAATACCATAGGGAGATATACCAGCCTCTAATGCTTTAATGAAATTATCAGGTACATCACTACGTTTTTTTAATTGACTAATTAAACTTTGGTAAAGGACATCTTCATTAGTAATACGTTTAGTACTTGGATCTACTCCTAGTCTATTTAATAACCCGCCTAGGCCTTTACTAGACATAGTCCCAATGATTTCATTGATATGGTCTATCAATTCATCTCCTGTATAAGTCTTATCTTCTATATAGAAGTCTTCTTCTAGGTTAAACACTAATCCTTGATAGATATTCTTTTGAATCTGAGAACCTACATCTGTAGGCTTAACTCCCTTAACAGGTAAATCTTGCTGTAATTTCCAACTCGCATTATTTAATTGTACTTTATTAAGTCTAAAGTCATTTAAAATATCACCTTCCTCTGTATGAGTTCTTTCTGGTATAGGATATCCTACCTTCATACCATCTCTAGCAATAAGCTCATGAATTTGATTTTGATAAGGTAGTAATTTACCCTTTTCATCAAGTACCATCTTATTATAAAGTTTTTCTAATGGAGTATTTTTAATTAAATTAGGTAATAATACTGCTTGAGAATACTTTAAATACGCGGGTTTACCATCTATAACATCAAAATACACTCCCTTAAGAGGTTGAGCAAGAATTTTTAATTCTTTATTGGAAAACACAGGATTAGCTTGAAAGAATTTATCATACATTTCTGTAGGAATATTCTTCCCGAGTCTTTCCATAATAAATAACCACCTTTGTGGAGTAATCCATGCTTGTGCATCAGTAGAGTTTACTTCCTTATATTTTTCATATATCTCAGGAGGTAATATCTTTTTTAATTCTTCTAAAGACGGACTAGGCACTTCTACCGGTTCAATAATACTTACATTAAACTTCTCCTCTCCTGCAAGCAGTCTCATATAAAGACCATCTGTATAAGTAGCTGGTACCCTTTTCTTATAGTCATTAGTATTCTTATAGAAGGCTACATCTCCTGTAAACATCTTGGCATACTCAACTTGAGACATTACACTATTTACAAACATATCCGCTGCTATTCGTAAAGGTGCTTTATTTTGATTAGACTCTGATACATAAGCATTATAAATACTACTATCTATAGCATTATTAACCTTCTTACCCATTTCGTCATAAGAGAAAATTCCGTTATCAAATAACTTCTCATAAGTTTTTCTAATACCTTCTCCTAATTTTTTACTTATAAGTTTTTTAACATCCTCCCTTATTTGGTCTAAGTTTTCAAATAATGGCTTACCATTTTTATCATATAATGCTAAATCTATATTTGGTTGCTCTATTCCGTATTCAGTAAATGTTACAGCTAATGAAGGAAATAATTGAGATACTAAAGCATTCTTACTACCTAAATGATAGTTAGGTAATAATTTAGAATCCTCTATATTATCGTCTTCTATAACTTTATATTCATACGCAATTCTATCGTACTCAGATTTAAAATATTTATAGAATACCTCTAATACATCATTATTAACTAAAATTTCTATATTATCATCAACAACCTGCCCTACAGCATTAGTTGATAAATTAAAAAAGTTACCATCATTACCATAATGTATTTGGTATTCAGTACTTTTATCAGCTGCTAATGCAGTTTTATGCCATACTTTATCTCCCTTTTTGAAAGCTAATATCTTATGTAAGTAATCCACTAATGAATCAGTATAAGATAGATTTTTATTATCAGAAGCATTAAGAGAGTCTCCTTGCTGTTGAATAGAATTGAATACTCCAACCTCTATATCATTCAATCGTCGCTTAGATTCAGCCTGACGGGTGTTAGCAGGGAAGTCTAGAGCCAAAAAGAATTCCATATAATGAGAACCTTTATTATAAGGAGTAGCATTATAATGTCTTTCTAATAAACTAGGATCTTTTTTCCATTGCGCTACTTTTAAGTCTAAATAAGAGGGTAAAGAATAAGCCCATTTAGTTTTACCTAATGTAAATATAGCAGCATCAGAACCTTCTTCCATAAAAAAGGCCTCAGCTTCAGCAATTTGTTTAAATATTTTTTGGTTTAGGAATAAATTCTTATCTTCATTTGCAAGTTTAAAATCAATAGCCCTTACAATATTACTAATAGTAGTACCTAATCTTTGTTTTTTACTATTTAAATCTAAATCTTGACCGAAGTTAGTTAAGTAGTAATCAAATCCCTCTTGAGTAAATTCTACTCCTAACTTATTTAAAAGATCTTTAACATCATTTAAAAAGGGGATAAGACTTTCTTCCGTATTAAGATTTTTAGAGGCATTAGTATAGTTTATACTCTTCTTTTGGCTTTCTTGTTTTATAAATTGTAATTGTCCTGTATTAGTTACTATCTCGTTATAATTATATAACCACTGCAGTATAATACTGGTTTTTCTACTACCTACTTCAGATAAGTTTCTTACACTATAATCAATTTCTCCTTTTTCATTTGTTGCACGTTCACTACCTAAGTAGTTCTTTTTAAATAAATTAAAAGCACCAGTAAATTGATGTTTAAAGGTATCACTAACATTACCACCTGAAAGATTAGTATGCAGATCTACAAGATAGGGCTTCACTTTAGATGCCTTCAGTATTTCGCTTAAGAATATTTCATAGAGATCCTCTAATCCATTTTCAGATTGTATTGCTACCTTATTAGATAATATCTTATTTAACGTAGAATAAATATCATCAAAGTTAATGAAAGTATATTCATCAAAATCATTTAACGTATTTGATTTAATAAGGGATAAAAATAGTTTAACATTATTATTAATATTATTTTTATTACTTTTTAAAAAAGATTCTTTACGACCAACTCCTCCACGTAGTTCTTCTTCTTGTTCTTCTAGCTCCTCAGTCTCTGAACTATAATCAATCTTAAGACTAGTAAAATAGGACTTAACCTCTTCTACCCATTCATCGATTTTACTTTCAGTAGCTTTTAAAGCAAACCCCTTTACCATCTTATCCGGGTCAGGGTTACTCATTAGACTAGTGGCCTTTTGTTGTACAAAGTCTTCTACAAATGTACGTAAAGTTTGGTTTTGTTTATTATTTAACTCTAATGTCTCAAAATTAAATTCAATATTAGCCTCAAAAAATTTAAGGGCCGCTGTTTTAGCAAATAGCTTAATTTCATTAGTTTCAAAGATTCCTCCTAAACCTTGTCTAGTGTAAGGATAGAATATAGGTTCCTGATTTTTATCTATAAAATAATGCTTGTTTAGCTTAGTATTAAGAAAAAGTTTAGGTTCTCCATTTACATCCACACGGTCTCTCATCCCTGGATCATTCAACACAGCCTGTAAAGGTGCTCGATAGTTTCCAAAGATCTTTATAACCTCTTCATCAAAATAATTATATAGTTTTTCAGCTGCTTGCTCATCAGGTAATATTTCATACAATTTGGCAAAAAGATGTGAAACCTCTCCATTAGTTTTTGATAGTCTAAAACAACTCATATTATAATCCGCATTTAACTATTAGTTCATCTGTACTTACATTCTTAGCTTCCATTAATTCAAATAGGGCTTTAAACTTATTTTGCATAGATGAGTTTTTATTTTCTCCCATTACTCTTTGTATATCTTTCAAACTAGACTCATTAGAATAAAATTGTATAATCTTAGAAATCCCTGCTTGAGCTTGCTCTACAGTTATACTATTAAAGTCTATACCATTAGTAATCTCTTTCTTGTTTTGCAAAGGTACGACATTTAATCGAGAATTCCAAGCTTTTTCTACTTTATTTATTTCTATAATGACATTATTTTCTAGATTATAGTGTTTTATTACGCCTTTTATAGTATCTAAATTAGTTAAAATAGCAGAATCTGTCTGATTAACTACATAATAAGTACCCGGAGTAATTAAAAATAGCTTACCATTAATAGTAGTTTGAATAAATTCTCCTGCTTGTAGTTGAGTAGATAATTCTACTTGTTCTGCTTCACTTAGTACATACTCTCCTTTAGGTGAAACTTTAGGTGTAGGTTTTTTTGGTAAATCCAAGCCTAAGTTATCTAAATCTATTCCAGACTCAACTGCACCAGCTGTTCCATCATTATCAGAAATGTTTGGGTTTGCTTCTATTCCTATTTGGCCCATATCAATTGCCCCACGTTTAGGTGTACTATTCTGAGTAATCTTTAATATCTCAAAGATACTTCTAGAGGTATCCACTTTTAAAAACATTTGAGAAGATCTAGAAATAGAAGTGTAAGTAGTATTAGCGGCATCATCAGCAGTAGATGTTAATGGCATAATCCATAACTCAGCTGCATCTCTACCTGTCTTTTGAAAGAATAGTTCTCTATAAGCATTCTGTTGAATTTCATCTTTCTTTTTATATTCACTAATATCATTTATTTTACCACTATAGTAATCAGCTCTATCTTTAGTACTTGTCTTTAAATCAATTACGATCCATTTATTATTGATATTATCAAATGCTAGTAAATCCATTGTACCTGCATAGTTTCCTTTACTACCAATTTTACCTGATAATGATGGAGTGTTAGAATAAATGGTTAATCCTAATCTATCAAATTCAATTTTATATTCCTCAAGTATATTATATAACTCTTCAAAATAAGAATTACTCATTACTATAGAGGTCCTATCTTTTAGTTTGTTTTGTTTTGCAACATACGTATGTCCTCTTTTAATAAATTCAGCTAAAGGAACAGAAGTAGTTTCATAAAATAAACGTACTAATTCATCTACTACATTACCTCTTTTGGCTGCATTATAAACATTATCCTGATTCATATTAGGAGCAGAATCTTTAAGAGTAGAAACTCTTTCATGTTTAACTCCTTTTTCGTCCACATAAAACTCTTCCGTGGGATTTAAGGCTACAGGATTAGTATTGATACCAGGAATTTTTGTTTCCATCATCTTATCTGTACCAATAAGTTTTTTAGTGTAGGTCTTAGGTACATTCTTATTAAACTCAGAAAGAGTACCAGCAACTTCAACTTTATCTGTATATAAGTATATATTAGTTTTGCCTGCAAAGGTAGGCTCTCCTATTTTTGCATTAGTATTTAATATTGTATTATTAAGTAAATATTCAAGATAAGACCTATTCTGAAGGTTCATAGAGTTAACCCCCTCTGTTTTAGTCCTTTTGAATTTTATATTGTGTCTCTTTTCACTAGTTAATATATGAATAAATTCACTTTTACCTTCTGGAGTATTAAATTCTTCTAAACTAAAAGTTTTACCTGCCACTAATAACGCTTCCTTATAGAAACGTATTTGTGATTTAGGGGATCTAGAACCGTCCCATACTAAGAAATCAACTATATCTTTTATAGTTAAATCCTCAGGGCCTATTTTATTATCTGCAAATAATTTTACTTCTTTAGCTAGAACTGTTTTTACTTTCTCTAATAATTCAGCATCAATTTCACTGATACGTGTTGACTTGCCTTCAGATATATCAGCAAATCTATATTGATATAAATCATATAATACATCAGCCTGGTCTTCTTCTATTTTTTTAACATTTAACTTTAAAGGAAAATCTCTACCATTAGCCATTGATATCCTAAGGTATATTTCTCCTACAGCTAGAGGTCTACTAGCTGGTAAAAACTCCCCATTAATATTTTTTAATACCCTTAAGTCATCAACAATATAAAAATCCTCTGATTTAATATTGGCAATATCCCCACCAAACTCATATAAACCAGCTAATGGGTTTTCTATTGCTTTGTTATTAACAATAGCTTCTAATTGAATAGTGCCATTCCACTGACCTGATACAGGAGCAGCGATAGAACTAAGTTCAACATTATTATTAATAATTTCTTTTATAATAGTGGCTCTTAAATGCCTTGTAGTCTTATTAAATATTTTATTAAAAGCCTCGTTTTTAGATTTAGTTTCAATCGGGGCTACAATATCATCTGTTAATTGTATATTTAATGGAAGGTGGTCTATAAGAAAATTAATATCTACATCTTCTTCATTTCTTTTATTAAACATATCAACCGCTAATTGTTGATTATCACTTAAACCTTCGGAGGTATTAACAGAAAATCCTTTCTTCTCATCTGTTTTGTCTCTAGGAGATCTTTCCCAGTCCACTGCAGCTTGGTCTATCCAATCGAACTTCTCATACCCAGTTTTTTCATTAGTAGATATAACCTTAGCATGGTTCTTATCTTCAAACACATTACCTGAGGTAGGATCTAAAACAACCGTTTGTGGTCCAGTAGTCCCCCCTTCAGTACTATAACTGTTTTCTGGAGAGTAATTATCAGCAAAGAAATCTGAATGACTAATAATAACAGTTTCTCCATTAGATAATAATACAGTAACCTCTTTATCATTAATTTCTTTTATAACACCGCTATCAGCTTCTGTAGAAAGGTCATCACTTAATGGAATAGTCTCACCTACATTAAAGTTATCTGTAATATAATTAAGCTCATTCTCTTTTTTATTTTGTTTTTCTTTAGCAGTTTGCTCAAATTCTACATTACTATCAATAGTTTCTGCATTTTTAGCTTCTTTCTCAGCAATAAGCTCTTCTCTACGTAATGCTTTTTGACTTTCAATTTCACTTGAAGCAATAGAATCAGGACTTTCTATACCTTCTAATTCTTCTACAGTTTTGGCAGCTTTAATTTTTTGTATTACTTCATCAACTTCTTCTTTTTTCTTCTCCTCTGCTTGTAATTTAATTTTTTCAGCTACTTCTTTCTTAAAATACTCATTGGCACTTTTACCATCCCAAAAAGCCTCCAGATTAGCATCAGTTTGTTTAATGGATTTTTTTAAATTATCCACTTTTTTTCCCAATAGTCCAACCCTTTGGTCTAAATTTAATTCTTCTTGTAAAAGTCTATTAGTATCATATTCTTCTTGTGTTCTCCCTTTTTCTTCTAATAATTTTTCAAGACCTTTTGCACTTTCTTCTAGTTCTTTTTCTAATAAAAGTTTTCTAGCATGTTGATCTACATACTGCATAGATAACTTATTATAAAAATCTACCTTATCTTGTTTAGTGGCTTCTCTATTATTTAATTTGATAATTCTTGGTGCAAAATCTTGGAAATTATCATACTTCTCCTGCAGACTAGTGGCTTTATCCATTATATCTTTTACAAAAGTATCTTTAGAAGTACCCTCTTTTTCAGCTATATCTGCCATTTTTTGAGAGTTTTCTAGATGTTGTTTAAGGGCATCCAACCCTAATTCTCCATTAACAATGAAAGGCTTTATAACATGAGTAGATACTATATCCTTAATTTGTTTTATAGTCTCTTTATCATTATTTTCTACAGCTAGATCATACTGTAAGGACAAGGCTTCAACAGCATCATTTGCTAATATCTTATCCTTTATCTTCTTAACATCTTTAATTTCCTCTCCTGTAACATCATCATAGACAACATTACCCTCTTCATCTTTTACATATATATCTTCTGAAAATATAGTGTATAGGTCAGTAAGTACACTATTAGCAGCCCCGTTAATAAGTTTATTAGAAGCCTTTCTTTCCTTAACTCTACTATTACCTCCCATAGAAGCTTGCATACCTCCACCATAAGCAGCTCCTAAAAATATAGCAGTCTGTCCATCCGTAGTACCAAGCATATTAGCATATGCCTTACCAAAATCACCAATAAAATCCCCTAAATTTTTATTAGGGTTTCCTGTAAGATACTGTTCCGCAGAACTTTGCATACCTTCTTCCCAGAAGCCTTCTCTTAATGCAGCAATTCCAAAGTCATCACCGTATAATTTAGCATTATGTAAAACAGAACGTTTTGCAATTTCTTGTCTACCCTCTTTATTAAATAAGGCTCCAATACCTTTGTTTCTAGGTTTGCCCCATAACATTTTAGCCATCATAGCATTAGGACCTAGTAGAATAATAGCATTAGCCCCAAATACATTGGCACCAATCTCACTTCTTCTTTCTGAAAGTTCTTGGAATTGTGATTCTGTAATAGCATCTGGATGATATACAGGTAAACTACGTCTATACTCTAATTGAGAGTCATAAGAATCCATAGCCCCCTTAGCCTCAGCACCTGCTTCAAATAAAGTATTAGCTACGGTAGCTGCAAATAAGTCAGCATTCTTATTAGTAATACCTAACTTGCCCATTACCCCAACAGCTTTTTCAGTAGATTTAGACATTTGAGCAGCCTTAGATACTCCTAATAATTTAGAACCTACACTAAACTTATTAATAGCCGCACCAGGAGCTAACATGGATATAACATATCCTAACCCATCCGCACCATCTGTTGCCCAAAAATCTATAGCAGATATTTTATCCCACAAGTCACCATCTTCTACGGCCCTTTTAACATGTACAGGTAGAGCAGCATCATTAAGAGCATGTTCAGCATCTCCAATAGCATTAATCCAAACATTATCAAAAGCCACTTTCATGAAGTCTGTATTGTCTTTACCTGTTACTGCGTCTTCTAATTGGCCTATACCACCTGCTACTATACCACCTAGTACACCAGGCATTTTAAGTATTTCAGAAACCACTTTACTTCCTACCCTACCTATACCTGCACCAAATTTACTTATCCAAGGTTGATTTTGTGCTCTATTCTCTTTTATAACTCCTTCAAGACTGTCTCCCTCTTCTCCCCAATTCACAGAAATATTAGGAAAGAAATCCTCATCAAATATACTTTCCTCAAAAGAAGTATTCCTCCCTACTTCTGTAGAACCAGTATTACTAGTCCTAAAGCTCTTAGTACTTGGTGACTTCGCCATTTCATAAAGACTGAAATTAGAGTCATACAATCCTAGTTCATCTTCCATATTATTATTATTTTGCTGCTTTTTTAGCGGCTTTTTCAGCAGCCTTATTCTGTGCTTTTATTTGTGCAGGAGTAATTACACCAAACCCTTCATATAGTTTGTTTTGCATTTCTTTCTCTGATAAAAACACTGGTATATTATATCCCCCATCTGGGTTCTGTACATTAATCATATAGTTAGCCGATGGATCTGCACCAGGAATAGGTACGCCCTCTGGGTAATATATAACTTCATCCTTACTTCCAGGAATAGTATATGATAATCCAGGCCATTTATTAGTATTAACAAAGATATCATTAAATAACATATCTGCTTTAAAAGATGGTTTTTTCATTTCCCCTTCACTTCTAGATACTAAAACTTCTGTTATCTTCCCATTTTCTGCAACATGCTGCATTACTATAGGTGAAACAAATAATTTCCTATCTTCAAATTCACCATATTGATCAGTCATAAAGTTCTTAGGACTATAATAACCAGAATAGCTCATGGCTTCAAAATTCTCTCGGTTTTTTATATCACTAGGTAAATCATCATATGACATTACTTTACCATCAATGGAATAGCGTCTATATTGTCTTTCATTTTGTACTGCTTTTGCAACTTTAGTAGCATCTGTCTTACTTACGCCTATAGAGTTATCTCCATAAGTTGTTATAACATCGTCAGTTATAATAAAATTTTGTCTAAGTATATTCTGATTACCTTTTAAGTAACTAGATACAGCTTCGGCAGCATCTTCACTATCCCAGTTTTGATCTAAACTTTTATTAACATTTTGTAATCTACTATACAATTCTTTATATTCAGCTAATTCTTCTTTATTTCTGAATTGATTTTCAAAAGAAGGAATTTGACCTTCCACAGGAGAGGCCTTGTCAAAGGAAACTCCACTCATAGACAGTCCTGGACTACCATCAGAATTATATTCCGGAGTACCTCCAACACTTATTGGATCTCCACTCACTATATTATCTAGCCTTGTTATATAATCTGACTGTCTAAGTGTAACAGTTTCAGCTTTAGCAGCCTCATAATTTAAAGAACCCTCTATAAAAGGTATACCTAAGTTTGCTGCAGCTTTAAATCCAGATATTTGTGATTTAGTTTCATGACCGTACTTATCTTTTATATATACTGGTGCTAAACCTTTTAATTCAGAAAATACATCATTAATATCCTTACGTTGATGTTCTAATGATTTACCAATAGTACTATTAGGATTAGCTACTTGATTGTTTACGTAATCTACGGCAGCTTGTAGCTGTTCTTTATTTTTAGCTGTTACTACTCTACTACCACCTGATAATACATAAGTACCTCTAGTGTCTTGTGTGATAATATCTGATCCAAAGTTAGAAATATCTCTTTCAGTTAAACCAGCTTTACTTAATAAGTCTTTTAACTCTGTTACAGGATCTGCAAAAGTGGGTGCATATAAAGAATTCATATTAGACACTTTACCTGTTTTATTAAACTCCTCACCATATCTAGCAACCTCATCATCCCAGTTTAGTCCAGCAGCTTCTGGAGAATACCCCATCTTAGTAGCATTAGCAATATAAGCAGCCTTCTCAGATTCCATAGCGGTTTGAGCTGCCCCTATTTTACCAATGGTTCCAGTAGGCCCAATTTCTTGTTGGTACTGTTTATTAAAACGAAGAAAATTACTTTTAGAAGAAGGACTATATCCTTCTGCTTCTAATTCTTGAGCTTGTTCATTTAATATACCATATAACTCTTCTTGTTTTTGTGCTAATAAAGGGTTATGTAAATCTAATCCATCTGCTTGAGCCAATTGGGTCTCACTTTCACTAATAGCCGTATTCACAGCATCATGTTGTTCTCTCTTATACGAGGGTACCAACATTAACTCCTGTAAAGTTCTAGCATTATACCTAGGAACACTAGGTTGAGTATATCTATTTACTGTAGTAGCCATGTTTTATCCTTTTTTATTTGTAGGGGACTCTGATGATTCAGTTGCATGTAAAGCACTATCCTTTTTTTTAGTCTGTATCTGAGCTGCCACTTCTCTCTGGGTATACTTCTTACCTTTACTATCTCTGAAGTATTTACCATCCCAAGAATAGCCAAACATCTCCTTAACTAACTTCTTATCTACTTCTTCTTTTCCAATCTTACCTAAATCTTCAAATAAAGCAGCTCTCTTAGCTGACTTAGCTGTTTGGAAAGCACCTTCATTCATTTGCTTATCAGTCTCATCTAAGTTACTTTGATTTAAATTAAGTCTATCAACTCCTAGATCAAACTGTTGTTTAATTCTATTCTCTTGTCTATTTACCCCATCAGCCTTCAAATAAGCGTCGCTAAGAGCTTTATTCTTATTAGTGGATGCTCCCAATAGATTAGCCCTTAAAGAAGCTCCTGAACCTCCTGAGGCACTTCTAAGAGAATTAGAAAGATTACCGTATTGATTCTCCACTATTTTCTGTAACTGGGCTTCATCAACCATATCTGGGTTGTATCTCTTATTTATCTGTTCTCTACGAGGATCCTTAGCCCTGTCTACTCTATCTGTAAGATTACCTACTATAGGGGCATACTGCATAATATTCCCCCCATTCTTACCTAAGAAATCTAAACCTGTTTTTAATCCCTGACCCGCACCAGTTTCATTAAATGGTTTTTTATATTTAGTTCCTGTTAAAGGTTGCGTCAATTGTTCTTGAGTTTGTAATCCTTGTGATTGTAATCCCTGTGGTTGTAATGAGTTAACAGGAGATACATATTGTCTCATCTCTTGTCCATCAGCACCAATAGCACCATAAGGATTTAAGGTAGACAAGGGGCCTCCTTTTGAGTAATCATTTGTATAACCACCCATAGCCTGTCTATTTTGGAACTGTGTATATTGCCCGTCTAATTTAGCATTAGGGTTTAGTTTTTGTAAATAAGCCATTTGTTTTTTAAATCCCTGAGCATTTTGAGGATTAGAACCTGTGGGGTTAATCACATAATTAACTCCTTGATTATGTACATTAAGATAGTCTTTATATGACCCCAAATTCAAATCTGGTTGATTCATACCATTCATGGCATTATTTAAATTGTCTAAGTTTTTTTGTCCTCCCCCTTCCTGCGGTCCAGTATTACCAGGAAGTTTTTTATTCGGATCAGTGAACCCCCCAAAAGCCTGTTTATTTTGTTGCCTATTTACAAAATCTACACCGTCTTGTTGTCTTACTTTTTCTTTATACTCTTTTTCATCTTTAAAGGCTTTCTTTTGATAAGTCATAAACATAGACTCTGAATCTGTTACACGTGCTCTTAATGCATCTACAGCACGTTGGGAGTTAGGACTAGCCATACCTCCTGTTGGATTTGCCATAAGATTAAATAATCCTCCTATCTCGTCAACCTGGTCTCCCATCTGTGACCAAAATCCTACTGGTTTATTTGAAGGTTTTCTTATAGTATCACTACAAGGGGGTTGACCTGGTCCTCCACATTTACTATCTGCATATCCTCCATAAGCCATCTTAGAATATTGAGCATTCTGCATCAAAGCATTATTGTTACCAGCTTCTTGTAAGTCATTTCTTTTCCTACCTCCTCCAATCAATCCTGCAACACCGCCTACAATAGCTCCTCCAGCTGCTCCTAGTGGTCCTAAAGCCGATCCTGCACTAGCACCTTGCATAGCTCCTTTTAAAGCCATACCTCCTTGATTTGCTGTTTGTCCTTGAACATTACTTCTACCTGAAGTATCTACACCAGTGTTACCAAATGCCGTTGCTCCTAACTGACCTACTGTAGCTAATCCAGAAATACCTGCTCCAATAGCAGCACTTTTTTGAGCACCTGTAGCATCTTCCCCAAATCCTTGCCCTATAATAGAATCTTCTGCATTAAGAAATCCTCCTCCTGCAAATTGTTCCATACCTTGTGGTACTTGTCCATTCATTTGGTCAGGTACTTGCTTAGCCTCATTAGCCAAAGACATTTGCATTTTGATGTACTCTTGTTTGTTAGCTACTGATTGGAGAAGTTCTTCCATAGTTTCCTTAGAAGCCTTATCATTTCTATCCTTAAATTTCTTTTGGATAATTTTAGCCTCCTCGGCAGGAGTGTTACCTTTAACCCACGCAGGGATATTAAATTGCTTGTTTAGATCTTTATACATTATAATTATTGTTTTTTGTATCAGAATTATCTACTAACATATTCATTAATTTAATTAATGATTTTTCTGTCATTATTTTCTTTAATTTTTGATAATCTACTGGACCCCAACCTTTCTTATATTTTTCGTCAGCTTTTTGTTTTATTAATTCAGGTGTAACTACTTCATTTGGTTTTAAATCAAGACTTCTTCTAAGTCCAAAGATTCTTGAATGAATTTCTGAGTTGCTTTTATAATACCTATTAGAATTTTCTAAAGTCTTATTAAATACCTCATCGTTTTTTAATACATCTTTTAATATCTTTGCTGTACCTCTATTTTTTCCTAGACCTGTTGCGTGTGCAGTTTCGTGGGCTATGGTTTCTTTATCTGCATGTTGGGGGTCTTCTAAATTTGTTGGAAAATGAATAGTATGTCCATAAGGAGTGTAAACTCCAGATGCAGCAGTTATATATGTATTTCCAGGGACTTCCTTGGGTGCTGCTAGATACTTAACTGACTTAACTCTTTTTTGTGTTTTGTCAGTAAGATCTTTTATATATTCTTCTTCTCTTTCTTCTTTATTACCATTAATCCAATTAAATGCTTTGGTCCTTTCCTCCTGTTCCATTCCTATTTTGCCTACATTTTTAAATTGTTCAGGTCTGTTACCAAGCCAATTACTCATCCAATCCCTGTGACCCTCTATTTTTTTAGTTTCTGGTAATTCCCTTGGAACTAACTTATAACCATCTGAATAGGGTTTTAAATATGCTGGTAAATATGGTCCGTTTTCTTTCACGTCTCTCTCCTCTGCTTTTTTAACGAATTCCATTTGCTTCGTATATTTTTTATCAGATGTATCCGGACAAGGTGGTTGTCCAGGACCTCCGCATTGACTATCTACATTACCACCATCTCCGTATTGGTTACTTATAGATTGCATGGATTTAGGATTATCATACTCTATCCTGTTAGAGAATATAAACTTACCTTCTTTAAAGTTATATGAGGCTTCGTCTTCCTCTACTGTATTTTGTTGTCCATTGTCTCCAGTACCTTGAGGGATACCACCCAATGGGTTTTGTTCATGAGTTCCACCTCCACTAAACATGTTTACTTCATTATCTACATGCCCTTTAGGTCCTGCTTGACCTCCCATAGCTAATCTTTGTCTACTAAAATCCATAAAGTTATTCATACTATTATCTGTAGGTCTCCCTTCTAGAGATGCATCTACTTGCGGCGGGGGAGGAGTACTAGGATAAGTACCAGTATAACTGCCATCCATAGGTATTCGTTCATTATCAAAAGATTTACTTGAATTATTAAATGATTCTAATCTGGCTTTTCTATCCCTAGGATTTCCTGCCCAATGATAATTAGCCCAAAAGTCAGCTACACTTTCATCACCATTCCATACTTTACTAAAATCTGCTTTAGGATGCTGTCTCATATTACCTAAGAACAAAGCATCTTGTTGTGACCTGTCTAAAGAAGAGGCATCTAAAGAATCTTCCTTAGTAGCATCACTTAACCAAGTAGGTACTTTCTCTCCCAGTTGTTCATAATATTGTTTAGTTCTCTTAGCGGCAGTAATACCACCTTGATTAGAACCCTCTTCAAATTGATAAACTCCTCTACCTGGTCCTCCTCCTATCTGTTTAATAGATGGGTCGTAGGTTCCTGCGGATTCATGATGAGCTATATTGTTTAGAAGATAGAGGTACTGTTCTCTAGTACCTCCTTTCTCCTTAATCAATTGTGCTATAAGTTTATCTCTTTCATTCATAAGTTAACAAAGATACGAAATTTTATTAAGAATTCCAAATTTTTACAGTGATTATTTATAATGTTTAATGTTATATACCATAACTTAGAATGATATCATGGAGAACCATCTTACCATTGTTAGTATTATCTAACTCTAATTTAAGGAATATCCAAGTATTTCTAATACGTTGTCTACCATTACGAGGTATTAAGGCTTTCCATTCTCTGAACTTACGTCTTAGGTTCTTATCTCTACCTACTACTAATTGTATTCTACCAGAGTTTTGATACTCATTATAAGCTGTAATGTGTGTAAGAGTCTGATCTGGTTGGTCTATATCATTAATATAAAGCTCTGACTTGAATTGTATGTTATTAAATATACATTCATAATCACTCTCAGGATTTAACATTAATGTGATAGTACTAGGGACTTTAACACCGAAGTACTCATTATACTCTCCTTTAAATTGCTCATACATGTTAATATTAGTAGAACTAGTTAATAAGAGCCTCTCTCCTTTATATATGTAGTTAGTAGGTAAGTAGTTTTTCTTATCAATGAAAGTCTCTGCAGCCTCATTATAAACCCTTGTAAAAGAATTATCTCCCTGTAATAATGTAAAATATACATCATTATTATAATTATCATACCCAAAAACTGCTCCTGATTCTAATAGTGGGTTATCCACTTTTAGCATCGTATAGTCGTAGTTATTAGTAAACCATGTATGCATACCCTTAACATCTGTTAATAGACTGTCAGTCATCCCAGGAACTCTACCAATAGCTTTATTAAGAGCATCATAGTAGTATATCCCTTTCTTAGTAGATACTATACCCCACTTATTGATGGAACCAGAGGTAGTAGTTATATAGTTATAGTCATAAAAAATACCACCTGTTCCAAGTTCTACAGCTAAGCCATCAGACCCCTGTACTTGTACTCTAGGATTAATAGCTAACTGTGCAATAGCCTCGTCTTGGAAAGTAAATAAATTATCTTTAAAGTTAACTAGTCCATTAATAGGGCCATACTTCCCATCTAAGTCAGCCGACTCATTAATTAATAAATCTGTCCAATTATCTATATCTTCACCAGGAATCTTTACTTTAGATGCTAGAATTCTAGTATCAAAGCTCTCCACCTCTTTAAAATTAAACCCAGTGTCTGTATTCTCCACTAAAGTAGGCTGTTGTGAGTATACTCTATTATACTTATGATAATCATCAAAAGCTGGTTGGAATGTATTATCCCATCCAAATAATGATAAATCATTTCTATTTTTTAAATCAATAGTAGTCTCTACTGGAAATGATAGTATGTCTGTAAATTGAGGAATCTTAGTATCCAAACTAGAAGTATCAGTTTTACCTACTCTTAATAACTTATAATTATTAACAAAGGTATCACCAGGGGATATAATATACACACTTACTGCGGTATTTAAATCAACATAGTCTCCTATTTGAATATACGTATTTCTTTTCTTAGATTCAAAAGATCCTCCGCCATATAGATTACCTAAGTAAATATTCTCATTAGGTATAGTGACATCTACAATCATAATTGTATCCCCACCTGTAGCAGGCTCTCCTGTAAAGGTAGCGTTATTACGCATAGATACAAGTCCCCATCTAGAATTAGTGGAGTGCCCGTTAGTTCCTGTCATTAAGGTTAAACACTTAGCACCCCATGAATTCATACTAACTAAAGCATCACAGGCGGCACAATCATCTTCCCCATCTGCAGCAAAACTTTGTAAATTATTAGCGTATTGATATCTTCCATCCCCATTATAATCTTTTGGTCCATCCCCCCTTACTGATAACTCAGGTTTACCATATACAGGGTACTCTACCTCACCATCTACAGCATCTACATACTTAAAATTATGAAACTCTTTGTAGTATTGGTAGATATCCGTAGTACCACTATCTCCTGAAGGCCCAATAAAACGGGCACCTATAGCAGAAGAAGGAGTAGAATAACAGTCCGACATAGTATTATTCTCAAAGAACTGTCTATTAGGATAGAATTCAAACTTACCACCATTCTTTTCTAACTCAGTAACTGTATTTGTTTCCTGAGCCTCTACTGATGCATAAGTACGTTTTGCTAATCCTACTAATTTAATTTTTAATCCCTCCTTAGTAGTGGCAAAATCATACATTACTTCCGGAGAATGTAATTGCATCATTTTAGTATGCTGAAAAGTCTGCGATATTTTATTACTAGAATTAACCTCATAATGAATCTCTGATCCTGTCACCCATCCTAAATGATTTAACTTATCTAAATCAATAGTAGCTCCAGAAAATCCCCCTAATTCTAATCCTAAAGCTAGGGAATCATTATAGTTACGGGTTATATACGTAGGGAATTTTAAATTACTATCTTGAAAATCTTCTGCAGCCGCAGGAAATTGAGTAGAATTTTGGGCTTCTGATCCTTTAACTTGAAACATCATAGAAGTTAAAGCTCCTTGATATAGTATACTTCTATCATTCAGCCCCCTATCAGCACGTATCACTTTATATCCAATTGGTTTCTCATCCTCTGAAGAAAAATTACTAGAAGTATTTAACCATACAAAGAACTCCGCTGTAAGACCAAGTGTTAAAGTATTGTTAGTACCATATAGATTTCCTGCGGGAGCTTTAAAGTCTGCTACCCATTTAGGAAAACTAGTCTGTCCTAATCTATTATAAAACTGTATACCAATTCTATAGATTTCTCTAGACTTAAAGAACTGACTATCATCTATCTCTTGAACTGTTAAACTACCATCAGGGTCAATACTATAGTTAATATATTTACCTGTACCTCCTTGAGTAGTACTACTCTTTTGATATCTATATACATCATAATTAGGATTTACCGCATCATGTTTTTCTGTAACAGTAAAATCAGCAGGTACTTGTAAATACTCTCCTCCTACTGTTGGAATAGAATTTGGTATAGGTAATGAGCCAGCAATAGAGGATACATTATTTAATATATAGGCATCTGTACTACTTACAGAGTAACTGTAAGCTCTACAATCTAAATCTATATCAAAATTATTCTCTGTAATATTAGCTGAAAATAAGATATTATCTTTGGTAGCAATATGTCTTGGTATAATAGGATTAGATCCTAAAAATAAAAATTCTTCTAAAGTAAGATCCTGTATTACGGCCCCATCATCAAAATAAACAATCTCATTAACATCTCCTACTTCTCTATTAACAATAAGAGAAACCTGAGGAATTTGATTTAAAGAGGTATACTTAATAGCATACAATTTAATATGTGTATATTCTGGGTCAATATCAGAAACTCTTACTATAGGAGTAGCCCCTACTATCTCATTAACTTCCCCTCCTCCTAAAGTATTATCTAAAGGAACTAATTCAGTCAGTGGAGAAATTGTAGTTTGAGAAGCATTTAACCTATATAGATTATAGGCATACTGAATCATTCCAGAAGTATGATTACCTCCTGAAGTCACATCATCTATAGTAGGTTGGTTTAGATTAAAGTTACCAACAAAATTAATAGTATTAGAGTCAATATCTATTAATTCTTCTAAATCTCCATTAGCTAGACTATGTCTTGTGTTAAGAAATCTTAATTGGTTATTACCATCTACCCAGTATATCTTTTGAATAATAGCATTTTCATAATTAAAGACTCCTTGAATAGGATTATTTATGCTAAATCCTAAATTACGTATATATAATAAAGATAAAGCATAATTACCCCCTAGTAAGTTATCTACTTCCCATATACAATCCATCCCCAAGTCATCTGATGTGAATATAATAATTCCATCTCTGGTTGGGGTAGTACCTATAATCTTTTGTGTTGAAGAGCTTGTAGGAAGAAGTCCTGCAGTTATTTGAGTGCCAATTTCTGTATTAGTATAGTTTAAAATAGTAGCAGCAGTCTCTAATGTTCCCCAAGAAATTTGGGTAGATACCTCATTAATAGTAACTGTAGGTATAGTAATAACTAATTCATTACCTTTTTCATTAGTTACACTACCAGTAGATTGGATATCTGTAGCAAGTATTCTAATATGGTCTGCATCAAAATAGTACTCAGGTCTATGCTTGGATTTGGTAACATCTTGAGTCATCCCTCCTCCAAAAGTATATTTAGCTTGCTTATTCATTAGTATCTTTTTATTCTTTCTTTCATACCAGCTCCTTTATAGAAGTTATCAAAGGCCTTGTCATTAACTATTAATCTATTCACAGCATTCATTACAGACTCTAAGTGGTCTATACCCTGTAGTTGCATTGAAGTATTAGATGCTCCCATATAAAAACATTTCTTTTGGTCTATATAATGAAACACTTTATCTGGAACCTTACCCATAGTCCATAAAGGCTCTAAGAATCTAAATAGAATATAATACTCTAAACATAACTTAACCTGTATATTATCTGGGACTAGTGGAAATCCCGCCTCATCCGTTGCTAATGCAGTATAGGATAATTCTATTTCCCCATCCCTTACAGAAGTCTGTATAACCCCATTCTGAGCATTATAAGTAAATTCAGTTCCAGTAGTATCCGAAGAAGCTGAAGAGGTAGTAATATCAGAGTTTACTCCTAAATTAGTATTGTCATAAGGAGAAGTAGGAAGAGTACTTGAACTAGTCCCCAAAGAAGGTCCTGTATCATTACATGGTATGGAACCATGATAAAGATCTGTAGCTCTTGTCATAGCAACTTCTTGACCGCCGGCATTTAGGAGCTTAACTCCTCTAATAGTAATAATATTATCTGGAAGAGCTGCTTTGTAATTAACTATAACTAATGGAGGATATGTTACCTTTTCTATGTAAGTTAAAGGAGTACCGATTAGTTTTAGTGCTTCTACTGCATATTCAGCTGCATCTGTGTAGTTTAGCCCCTCAGCATGAGGACTGTTAGCTACTTTCCAGAGTATTTCTTTTAATGATATGGTTTGTCCGTTAAACATAATTTAGTATAATAAGTATGCGTCTATATTTTTATCAGGGTCATGGATAGCCTTATTAAGCTTCCTAGCGAAGTTTCTTATGGTCTGCCACTTATATAACCCCCTAGCCCTTAAAGTGCTCTTAAACTTCTTACAATAGATCCTGAACACATGACCTGCTGTATGTGAATTACTAAGTCTTACTAGTAACTTCTTTTCTTTAGCTTCTTCATCCTTAGCCCACAGTTCATTAGTGGCTTTCCAGTTGATGGGTAAATTGTTAATTAACTTACCGTCTACTATCCTAGGTTTCCTCTTTTCTTTCTTTAACATTAGTTCAAGATTGATATAAGGCATAAAGTAAACTAGACTTTCTTCTATAATAAGGTCCTGTAACTTAGTATTAAAATCTGTAATGATTTTATTGTAAGTAGCCTTATCTATATTAGTATCATACCTTTTATTATAGAATGTATAATAATCAGGCATACCAAAGTGATTCTTTATCTTATGTATTCTCTCCATTAATCATTACTATCGTTAGACTTATCTTCTGGCATTTTTAATGTCTGTACTACATCTTGAATTATTTCAGCCCTAATCAAATCAATGAAATGGGGCTGTAAAGGATAATCTGTAGTACTATCATCAAAACAGGGTAAAGGAGTTGTACATCCACAACAGTCCTGAAAATCTCTTAAATCTAAGGGATTCTCAAATACCCCACTAATAGTAAGGCATTCTAGTAGTTTGAAGTGATTGTTATCTTTTCCAGATACTATATAAATATAACCATTAGGGTCTAAGAAAGAATAAATTGAGCTTTGAAATGTTGCCCCTTCTAGAAAGGTAGCCTTTTTCTTGGTAATAAAGTTAAAAGCTATTGCTATTCTATTAGTAGGTTTGACAGATGTTAATGCTACTTTAGTATGTAGTTCTAATGGTTTAGGAACAGGTACTGTAGTTCTTAATATAGTATCACATTCATAATCTATACCACACTCATTAACAGACACCTCTTCTAAATCAATACATAAAGTCTGTATAATAGAATTATCAAAAGAACGCTGGTAATTATTTAAATCTTGGCGTAGATATTTAGCCCTCTTGATACCAAGAAGATAAGTAATATAGCGATCAGACAATTCAGAATCATCACTAAATTGTCTTACCCCTTCTCTTATATCGTATATTAATTTATCTAAAGTCATACTTTATTGTTTATGCTCCTACTACGTAGTTTTCTAATGTATAATCTATAATAATTTCCATATTACCAGTACCTGTTGCACCAGGAGCCCCATCAAATTGAAGGATTAAATTAGATCCTCGTGTTGATCCAGAACCTCCAGAACCATTCCACTCTCCTGTCAAGTTATTTGTTAACTCAGTAAATATATTTGTAGAGCCATTTATAATGGTAGTAAGAGCAGTAAATGCGGTTGTTTGAATTGGATTATCAAATTTAATAAAAAATCCTACTGCATTATAAGGATCCCCTCCATTATATTTTACATAACATCTACGAGGTACAATACATAAATCATTATTACCATTAGCGGAAGGATTGGCTATAACAATAGGTTCTCCATTAGCTTGTATAGTTGCAGAAGAAATCACTTGCCTACCAGTAATAGGACCATTTAAGAAACTCTTTATTTCTCTTCCATCTTTTAATAACACCTCTTGGGTATCTGTAGCAAAATATAGTACAGCATGAGCACCGGGCACTTTCATACCTACTACCTCTTTTTTGTTACCCTCTGCTATTTCTACAATTTTTAATCTTTTCATTACAAATTAGGTTTAAAAATAAAAGCCCCGCCTCCTATTAAGGAGAAAGGACTTCTATATGGATTGTTATTTATTCATTAATTTCTTTATATTTCTTAAAATTAGTTGCTGACATCTCAAATAATCTATCAGTATCTAAATCTTTCATAATATGCTTAACAGTTCCTCTATTAGTAGTTACTGCTTTAATATGTTCTAATCTATTACCTCCACTAATAGGAGAAGTAATTTTAGTTTTTCCTTGTAGTACTCCTTGATGTAATTTTGGAGCTTCCCAAGAAACAAGTTTATCATATACTTTCTCTAAGAGATCAACATCTTTTTCACAATACTCTATCATTTCAGACATTGCTTTTGGACACTTTCTTAGGATAATATCATCCCAAAGTTTCATTGATGTTTTATTCTTATTACCAAACCCTAAGTACTCAGCTATATAATCTAATTTATTAGAGTTAAACATAAACTTTTTCTTAGCTACCTTTAATGTATCAAACTGAGGATAGTTAAGTAACATTGGCAACCCATGTTTTAATGCTCTAGTCTTAATAAACTTAAGATCATATCTATCTCCATTATGTGCCACAATTAAATCTGCTTCATTTAATACTTCGATAAACTGCTCTACCAGAAATTTATCATCTTGGTTATCATCCCACTTAATTGTGTATGTGGTATCTTCACCTTTCCATTTATAACTTACACATATAATAGCTCTCTCATGAATAATATCTTGAGGATTAATATTTAAATTATACCCCGCTCTCCAGAACTTCCCTATGTTATAAGATGTTTCAATATCGTATATTAGTATTCTTGCTTTGTCTTCTTTAATTAGTAATCTTTTTGTTTTTTGTATTTCTCTTGCAGCCCTTAAGGCTAACTGACATTTCTTTTTAGTAGTTGGGAATCCTTTGTTAGATAGGTGGTCTCTTAATCTATTACTACCCTCTTTTAGGTACCCTGGTTTTGCTACTAAAAAATCAATAATTTCATTTACTTCCATATAAATATTTTTTATTTTATACAAAGGTACTAAATAAATATGACAATTCCTAATTAATTAGTACTTATTTTATAATTTTCTTATTAATTTGGACATTTAGCTTTAATAACTGCTACATCTTGTTGTAATTTGGTAATTTCTTTTTCATGCTCATTAATAATTTTAATTTTTTTGTTTAATCTGTCCTCCATGTTTTTAACATCTTGGAATTCAGAGTAAACGACACCTGCTGTGAATACTAAAATTAGTAACCACTTTGCATTAGTTTGTATAAAATTATCAATTGCCGACATAATATTATCTTTTTTCTACTGACCAATCTGAAGCTATCTCTAAAGTACAGTCTCCTGTTCCAGTCTTATTAGTTACCTTCCAAAATACAAAATCGTTCTGTATCAAAGTTACTCTAAAGTTACTATTAAAATAAGCTACATCCCTAGCCCCTGCTAGATTTGCAACTTCCCTTGTCTGTGTGTTAATTACAGTCTCAACCCCACCTGAATCTTTTATTAATGATATTTCATACTGCGATAATGAAACGCCTTCTAGTACAAAACTATAGTTAACTATGTAATCTTTAGGGGTATTACCTAAATGTCTTAATTGACCATTACTAGGAGAATCAAAATGTTGAAGGTCAGAAGCCGTAAATGTTCCATTTAATACATAAGCAGTATTCTGTAATGTTACAGTTGTTAAGACCTCTGTTGTTAGTTCTAAAACCCCTCCTACAAAGGTATTAGATAACCCGTTATTATCAGTCCAGTCGCTAGCTAAATTACCTGCTGTAATATTTGGAGTTAAATTACTATCTGTTGAGTCGTATACTTCATCTCTTGTGACCTCACATCCTTTCAGTTGTAATGTTGAGGGGTTGGGGAAGTTAGCAGTTACAAAGTCTAGTAAAGCTGCTGACGTAGGTAGATCTACATTTATATCGGATAAAAACCTACTCTGCATTTGAAATGCTGTACCAGCCTTAAATAGTGGTTCTGTCATCCCCACACTTAAACTTCTTACAATGGATGTGGTTATTCTGAAACCGCCTACCCATGTACCATGAAGTGTTAAACTAGGGGATCCTCCAAATCGACCTGTGCCAGTCTCTAATCCCTGTCTATAATTATGTATATCACCTAATGAGATACAGTTTATGTAATTAACTCTTTGAAATTCAAATGCGTTAAAACCTGTTTCATCGTATATGTCATAAACTTTACTTCCTGTTCCACTTACGTCTACAAAGTAATCAAACCCAAGCATGTTACCTGATCCTCCACCATCGCCTCCTGTAGTAGCTGAAATAAACATAGAGTAGTTGGCTTCCGTAGATGTCAATCCGCTCAAGTCAAATGAATACCCTCTTAGGGTTATCCCTGTAGCAGGTACTACTATTTGAGTTGTACCCATATCAATGATACCATCAATAAAATACTCCTTTGTTGAATCAATTGTACCTCCTAAAGTAGTTTCTTTATTGTCTTGATTACACACTATTATATTGGCTAAAGGAGGATTACCTTCCCCTGTACCAGAAATTTCTAATATTTTTCCACCGGTATTAAAATATAAAGTATTAGTACCCTCTGATATAAATAATGCTGGGGCATCGAATCTTGTTACTTCATTAAAATTCCCTATTGCTAATTCATTAAGTGTATACCGTTTCATAATAATTAATTATATTTATTTTTTAGTCTTACCATATTCTCTTAAAGCAAAGTAGCCACCAGTAACTGTTACTCCCATAGTCATTACTAAAGGTATATAGGATTCAATTAACGGTTTTCCCCACATTGAATTTAATATAACAATATCTATAAGGATAGTATAATTAGCTAATACTAGGGGCCTAATTAATTTGGGTAACCAATGTTCTGATTTCATATCAGCTTCCCATCTTTTTGTTCTTTCTCTTTCCTGTTCTACATCAGCTTGGATTTCTGCTAGTAGAAGATCCTTATTAGCACGAGATAGTCCCTTATCCCCCTCAATAGCATCTGCTAATTCATGTAGTTTATCTATCCCAGTAAGTGAGCCTGCTATATCTAATATAGCCGGAGCAATAGTTGTACCACTCTTTGATAACCACCTAAGAGCATTCCCTACATTGGTACCCTTACCCCCATTCTTTACAAGTTTAGCTTGGCGTTCTTCTTTTCTTCTATCTGAAGAAGACTGTCTATTTTTTAAATCATCTAGTGCTCCCATATTAATATGTCCAAATTACATCTGGTGTTTTATTAGGATCATTATCTACATGTATAAATGACCCTGCTATTCCTATTCTTGTAAAACCAGCTAGCATTAATGCATTAACGATTATAAACCTCTTTATAGAGTCTGTGCATTTAATATCTGCAGCAAATCCTTTTAAATGAGAACTATCACTAACCCCTCCTACAGTCTTATTATGATTAGGAGTTCTATAACCAGAGTTAATAACAAAGGATACATTAGCAATGTCTCTTGCTTCATCCAACATTTCTAGAAAATCTTGATCCATGTTTTCACCTGAACCGGGAAGATCTGAAGAGTCAAATTCACTTAATGTAAAATGTTCTAATTCCATTACTTTTGTTTAAATAAGTCTATAATAAGTTTAGTTAGGTCATTAAATCTAGCTTCCGATTTGACATCTATCTCTTCTACTTTTTTAAGTATAGAATCTTTATCATTATCTACTCTTATTAATATTTCTTTCATTTTTAATTCATTTTGAATTTGAGTTTTTTCACTATCGTCTTTAAGATCTTTTATTTCTTTTTGAATCTTTATAACTAATTCCTTAGACTCGGTTTCTTTTATAGCTGATTTTCTTACGTAGTGGTATAATTTATATGCACCTATAAGGATAGCTATTGCAACCCCTACAGTTATATAATCTAATATAGATCCTACAGTTATATTTTCGATTCCTTGCATTGTTCATGTTTTTGTTGTTTAAGGTAGTACGCTAGTCCCCGCATTTTCCAATGTGTACATTTCCGTTACTTCCGCCTGTGTTAGTTCTCTGTTTTTGTATATTTTTACTTCGTCCATTTTACCGTCTAATGCCTGTGAAACAAACCCCGAGTTTGTCCCAATGTGAAGTTTTTGGGTTCGGTTAGTCATGCCTGTATAAGTACCTGCATCTACTTGCGTTCCTACTGAAACACCATTAGCATACATTGTTAGTCCTTCTTTAGTTTCGCTCCCATCATAAGTAACTACAATATGATACCAAGTGGCTGTTGTTGGGGTAAATGTATAGTCAAGCCTTATTCTATTACCTGTATTGTCAAAATTCCACATGGTTATAAACATAAGCGTACCATTATACCCAAAAGTCCACTCCCATAAATCACCTGCTGATAAACTCTTAGATAAAAACCTACAATTCGTAACAACATCAAATTTAACCCAAGTGCAAAGAGTGAAAGGCAAATCGCTAACCCCATCCGTGAAGCTAAAGTCGTCGTTATCGGGTACCGTTAGGTAATCGCTTGAACCATCAAAATGCGCTTGGTTCCCTACCTTTCCCCCTGTACTATTCGTTACCGTACCAACTGCCGTTGCATCGTGATTGTTAGTTGTATAGTCTAAAAAATTACTTTCAAACTGCCAAGATGCCACTAAGCCCGTTGTGAAGTCGAAAGCCGAACTAACCACTTTCCTTAAAAACCCAAATGGTATAATCATTAACTAAAATTTAAAGATTCTACACCGTCGTAATTTGTACCATCAAAAATAAATGTTACATAATCTTTTCCCGTTGTCGCTGTTGTTGTTAATGTTGGTGCTGTTCCTGCTATCCATTTAACCGTTGCAGGCCATGTTGCAGTCCTACTACCTACGCTATCCTGTACTAATCTTAAAACATAGGCTCCTGGCTTTGTAGGTGCTGTGAAAGTAAATGTTTCATTAAACGCTCCAAATTGAAATAACATTATATTTCCCAACTTCCAATCTATTGTAGTTGTCCCGTCTCCTGTTGCTGTTTGAGCATTACCCCCTATACTGTGTCCATTTGAATCTAACTCCCCACCTAATTGCGGTGTAGTATCTGTTAATATATTTTCTAAATATGTACCAAGATCTGACACTTGAGATTCTGTAATAGATAGAGCTGCTTCATGCTGCGTAACTGAACCTGCTGTAATATTAGCATCTGGCACATTAGCCCAAGTCACTGCAGCAGTTAAATCATTCGCTTCAGTACCTCCACTATTAATACTCCATGCTCCATTAAGCCTAACATATTGACTACCATCAGAAGGGGCATCTGTTAAATAACCAGCAGCTCCGTGGTCGCCCCAACCATAAGCTATATCCCAATTACTTGAATTATCAATAAATCCATAGTCATTAAGTAAAGTAGTAGGTACAAAGGTTCCTGTTCCACTAATAGTGCTTACATTAATGTCTATGTTGGTTACAACCGGAGTTACTGTGATTTCTATAATATCCATTATATAGTTTTATCTGATATAACATTAATAGTTCCTTTTATATAGGTCTTAATTGTTCCTGATGGATATGTAAATTCTACATCGTATAAATATAATCCTGCATCCCAATTAAGAGTAAAGGCGTCAAATATTATAGCTCCACTTGATGGGTTTGATACTGTAATACCTGACCCAATATTAATCTCTTTAATAGTCTTACCATTAAATGGTATTCTGAATTGACACTTTATAGTTACTCCAGTTAAATCCAAAGGAACAGTGTTCTCTTTAATATTAAACTGAGCAGCATCCAAAGTGTCTCCTCTATACCAATTTCCATAATTATAAGTTTCTGGAATCATATTATTTTACTCTATAATAAACGGTTATACGTACATCACTATCTCCTGTAGCAACAGAATCTGTTCCTCCTACTTCAATTGCAGTGTTAGCACTCATAGCTAATACACCTATTGCAGAACCAGTTGTATTTTGGTCCGCTGTAAAGCTTACATTAAACCCATTATCTATGGTTGAACCTCCATTGTATCTTACTACTGCTACAGTACTATCAAATGCAGCAGAAACATATGTTGTAGTATATACTATTTGTACTGGCACAGCTGTTATATTAGCTCCTAATGCTGGTACTAAAGTAATTGGAGTAGAGCCCCAAGCTTTAACCTGTGCAGCAGTAACTGTTACATCAGCTCTCTGTATTCTTAATGCAGTCCAATCAACTGTAGTTACTTCATCACCATTACCAGAAGAATCAATCTCATCTGTAGAGGTTTGTTGTAACCTTAGGATACCATTAGTATCTAAATCCATAATAGGAGTACCAGACATAGAACCTAAAGCAGTTCCAGGTACACCATACCATTCAAAGTTAGCAGCATTGGCACCTACAAAGACCATGTTAGTATCTGCATACAATCCACCTTTATCTTGTAAAGGAGTACCAAAATAATTAATACCAAAGTATTGTAATGATACTGTATTAGTATATGGACTAGAGGATCTTGAAGCAGCATATCCGGCAGTGGCTGAAGTACCTGTATTAGTATTCCAAACATTATATCCTGGTCTACCATCTACACTTCTACCAAAATAGAAGCCATCTACATCAGTATCTGCTAAATCATATCTAGGTCCTAAACCAGCAGCGGGTGTTGCAACTGTAAAATATGGAGTTGTTTCTAATAGTACCCCATTAGCATCTACACCTAAGTGATTAACCAATGCTCCAATAGTTGTTTCAGTAGTTCCTGTAGCAGCTGCAGTATCTGTATGAGTATAGCCTGTAACAAATGTTCCTACTCCATAAGAAGTTAGGGAAAATAAATCAGTTAACTCACTAATATGTGGAGTCATTGTAAAGCTTGAGGTGTTTACTGTATTAGTTGCACTCAATACTATTGAAGACTCTAAGGCATAACCTGAACCAGTTCCTTTAGAAGAGACTGTTACTGTAGCAGCATCACTATCTTCATTTAAAGCCGATACTTCAGCTACCCAATCAATATCACTATCACTAGTTAAAGGATAAGCATCAAATATTGCATGTCTATCTACTGTTTCAGATATAATACCAGACGTAAAACCAAAGTTTTTAGCTGTTCCTCCCGCTACTAAGTAGTCTCCACCTCTTGTAAAGGCTCTCATATCATCTACATAATCAGTAGTATTGGCAAAGAATTCATGATTAAACCCTTCTACTGTCCCTGCACTTTCTCCTAATTCAGAGTATAATGCTTGACCTCCTGATTGAAATCTAGTGACTGCTCCGGAAGTATTTGTATATTGTGATTTTATACCCCCCTTAGCTCCAGCCTCGGTCATTGCTAAATGTATTAGCTCTGAAGGGGCTGTGATAGTACCAAGTCCTAATCTACCTGTTCTGTGTATATCTGCTGTAGGATCATAAGCTGGTAGTACTCCTCCTACTTCATAAAAAGAAGAGCCAGTACTAATTGCAGTAATAAGGGCCGCTAAATCATCTATAGCTCCTTGTACAGTAGTTTGTCCTAATGTAGATACAGTATCATCCCAAAGAATATCAGCAGCAGTTAAAGCTGTAGTAGGCTCTACTGTACTATCTATTACTGGAGTAGACTCAAAGTCACCTGCTACTGCTGTCAGTCCAGATACACCATATGTACCATTTCCTGTTACAGCTCCTGTGAATTCCCATATTTTAGAATTTTTAGAACCATCGTCTAATGTAGTTTTAAATAATACTAAATTAGAGTTTAATACAATCCTATCTGCGCCTGTTAAGGCATTAGCGGCATCTACAGCGTCTGTAACACTATCAATAACATCATACTGTGTATAATATAGTGCGGCTGGATTAGAAGGGCTCCCTGCGCTTACTACACTAGTTGTCTTAATTGTGCTAATTAAAGTATAGTCAGATAGTACACTAGATCCATTAATAGATGCTTGAGCTCCTTGATTCCATGCCCATTTCTGAGTTAGTAGATTTAAAGTATCATCTCCTAAAGTAATACTAGGTTCGAGAAAATCAGCTATAAATAAAACAATTTCATTGGGTTCAACATTAAGTAGACCTACATACCCAGAATTAACTGCATCTGCTATATCAGTAATAGTAGTTCCATCTATAATAATAGGTACTGCAATCTCTCTAATTTTAATTTGTCCATTTGGTTGTCCAGTACTAGGTAAACCATCAAAAGCCTCTACTAATGTAAAGTCCCCTATGATAGCAGTATCTACTCCTGTACCATAAGATCCTGCAGCTCCTGTAAACCTATAAAGGTTCCAAGCTGGGTTTGCTGTGACAAATTGTTCATCATA
>TARA_R110000772_G_scaffold73216_6_pt1 | contig 87714 bp, 77 predicted proteins | sample TARA_R110000772 | Tara Oceans TARA_R110000772 (sample SAMEA4397948) | marine metagenome | biome: Polar Biome; feature: [SRF] surface water layer (ENVO:00010504); material: water (ENVO:00002006), including particulate matter (ENVO:01000060) such as... | depth 5 m | reverse complement strand
CCGGCGGGCCACCTCCGATTAAATCCGCCGCCGTCAGGTAGACGTCAGGTTTATTCCCCATAAGGCGGATGAACTCGGATTAAGGGTGTTCGCCCGATGCCCGCACGGAAGAATATCATTGTATTTTCGTCGACCCGCCGCCGGCGGTTCCCGCTGATCTTTGCGGGGCTCGGCGCGGTGTTGTTCGCCGCCGCCGTCCCGGCCGCCGCGGCCGCCTGCGACCCTTTCCCCAGCGACCCCTACGTCGGCGCCGTCAGCCATGAGCGGGTCATCGCCTATGTCGACCGGCAATTCGCCGGGGACTGGTCGCGTTATATTCAGTTGCAGGCCGAACGCATCCGCCGGATCGACGCCCTGGCCCAGGCGGGCAAGGCGCTGCCGGTACGGTACGGCGGCGAACGGGTCGATCTCACGGGAAGCGATCTGAACCACTACATCGCCTTGGCGCGCAAGCGCCTGCGGGTGCTGCGCTGTTTGAGCCGCCGGCCCGACGCGGCGGTCGAGGCATCGGCCGCCAATTTCAACGACTTCGCGACGGCGGCCGGCGGAACCCAGGTCGCGGTGATGCCGAAAACCGCGCCCGCGGCCGTCCCCGAACCCACGGTCCCCGAAACGCCGGCGCCGCAGCAGGTCCGCCTGCAACTCCGCAGCCTGGTCGCCAATCCACCGGCGCCGCCGCACGATCTGGTCATCACGGCGTCCTGCGACGGGACCGGGGCACTGGTCAAGGTCGCCAACCTGGGCGCGCCCTTCCCCGCATCCGGAAACATCACCGTGTTTCGCCTGGACGCGGACAATCAGGTCGTGAATACCCGGCGCGTTCAGCTTGGCGCCAAGCAGGTCTCGTCCTTCAAGGTCAAGCGACAGCCGGGCGTGACGGAACGCTACGGCGTGTTCATCGACCCGTCCTGGTATTTCCGCGGCCGAACGGTCGACGCCGCCCTGACCTGCGGCTGAGCGCCCAGTCGACGCCCAGCGGCCCACTTCCTGCGTGCGGCGCGGGGAATTTCCTTGCCATCAGCACCCCTGATCGCGTTGAAATGAATTTCAGGCGACGCGACGCATGGCTGGGAGGCAAGGTCGGTGACGATTGAGGTTGAATGGCGCGACTACGACGTGATCGTGGTCGGCTCGGGCGGCGCCGGCAGTGCCGCCGCCGACGCGGCCGCGGCCGAGGGCGCCCGCGTGCTGGTCGTGTCCAAGGACCCCATCGCCTGTTCCGACACCAAGATTTCCGAAGGCAACGCGACCGTGCGCGGTTCGGTCAGCGACGCGGATACGGAGCGCGAACTGTCCGACAATCTGCGCGTATCGGGCGCGGACCTGCCGCTGCCGGCCCTGACCGACGCCTATGCCAGGGACAGCCGTCCCGCCTATGATTGGTACCGGGCCCACGGCCTGCGGCCCAAGATCAACCGGGACCGCCAGGGCCCCTTTGCCCGGCCCCTGGCCAAGGGCGGGCATACGGTGGCGCGCTCCGTCGGGCATAAGAACGCGGGCGTCGCCTTCAGCCACGCGGCCTGGGACGCGGTGGTCGAGGGGGCGCGGATCGATTATCTGGAAGACGCCTGGTTCCTCGACCTCGCCGTCGAGGGGGCCGAAGACGGTGCCCCCGGGCGTGTCGCGGGCGGCCTGATCTATCATGCCGCGGCGGGCACCCTGGTCGCCGTGCGCGCCCCCGCCGTGGTCATCGCGTCCGGCGGGCTCAACACCCTCTACTTTCCCAAGACTGACACCATGCGTGGCAACACGGGCGACGGTTACGCCGCCGCCGCCCGCGCCGGTGCCGATCTGGTCGACATGGAACAGGTGCAGTTCCTGCCGTTCTGCCTGACAGCCCCCGCGTCCTACGAAGGATTGCTGGTGGGCGAGCCGTCGACGGCGAGCTTCCTCGGCGTGCTGCGCGACCGCCACGGCACGGTCATCCTGGACGGCGTCTATCTGCGCACCCGCGCGGAATGTTCCGCCGCCATCATGCGCGCCGTCGCCGACGGCCGCGGCACGGATGGCGGCGGCGCCTATCTGGACCTCACGGCGAACGCCCGCCTGCCCCGTTCGGGCAAGGGCTTCATGCGCTATCTGGAAACCTCCATGCCCTCGGCCTATCGCACGGCGCGCCAAGCCCTCAGCAAGCCGGCGGTGCGCTGCGAAGAACCCTGGGAAGTGCGCCCCGCCGCCCATTACACCATGGGCGGCATCCGGGTCGACGCCACGGGGGCGTCGGTCGGCGGCCCCGGCGACGGTACGGCGGCTGCCGGGCTGGTCGGGCTGTTCGCCGCCGGTCAGGCCATGGGCGGGGTGTTCGGCGCCAACCGCCTGGGCTCCACCGCCTTGACGGAAAACGCCGTGTTCGGCCTGCGCGCCGGGCGCGGCGCGGCGGATCATGCGCGGACCCGCCCCCGCCGCGACGGCGACGACGCCTTCCGCCCGCTGATCGCCGCCGCCGTGGCCCGGTTCGGGCGCAGCGGCGACCAGGCGCCGGCGCATCTGAAGCTGGAATTGCAACAGGCGGCCTGGGAAAACATCGGCCCGGCGCGCACGGCCGACAGCCTGGACCGCATGGACGCGGTGATCGACGATCTGGCCGCCCGCGCCGGGCGCGCGGCGATCCCTGATTACGGCCTGTGGAACCAGGCCTTCATCGAATGGGCCGAACTGCGCAGCCTGCTGGATGTGGCCCGCGCCGTGACGGCGGCCGCCCGCGAACGGGATGCCAGCGTCGGCGGCCATGTGCGCCTGGACCGGCCCCAGGTGTCGATCCTGGCGCAACCCTATTCGACCGTGGTGTGCGGTCAGGCCGGAAACGGCGGCGTGTTGCGCTTTGACGCGGCCCGCGTCCGCCGGCCGCGCACGCCGGCCCTGCGCCTGTTCACGATGCGCTTGAAAGACGCCTGGCGCAAGGCCCAGGCGAAGGCGCTCTGCCTGCTGCCGCCGGCCCTGCTCGACCCCCTCCTCGACCGCCGCTACCAGGCCATCTTGGGCCCGGGCGACGCCGCCCCGCCCGTCGCGCCCGGCGGGCCCGCCGCCGCCGTTGCCGACGCCGCCGACTAAGAAAGCCCAGCCTAGGAAGCCAGCAATGAAAATCGATATCGTCACCACCCGTAACGGCATCCGCGAAACCGTCGCCTATGACTACCGCCCGCGCCAGGACGGCGAGCGGCCGATGATTCTGGACGTTTTGTTGCAGGCCCAGGCGACGGCCCTGCCGGACCTCGCCTTCCGCTACGGCTGCCGGGCGCGCAATTGCGGGGTTTGCACGGTCGACGTCAACGGCCGTCCGCGCATCGCCTGCCGTGCGCGCGTGCGCGAGGGCGACCGCATCGAGCCCCTGGCGACGTTGCCCGTGCTGGCCGATCTGGTGGTGCGCCGCGACGGCATCGCCCGCCAGTTGCAGGGCCGCACGACGGCGGACCACCGCGACCCGGACGTCAACGCCGAGGCGCCCGAGGCCTATCACGCCCTGACCGCCTGTATCGAATGCTATGCCTGCCTGGACGGCTGTCCCATGCATGCCCGCAATTTCGCGGACGGCGCCGACGATGCGGCCGTGCCGGACCCGGCGACGGGATACCGCTGGGGCAATCCCTTTTCGCTGTTGAAGCTGCAGCGCCTGCGCCTTGACCCCTGCGTGACCGAGGACGGCCGCCGGGCGGCGCTCGACGCGGCGCTCGACCTGGGCCTCGACGCCTGCGTCGGTTGCAAGGGCTGCAAATGCGGCGTCGGCATCGACCTCAAGGGCGGGGTCGTCGGCGAGCTGCTGGCCGCCGCCGGCGACCGTCTTCCGGCCCAGACGGCCCCCGCCGACTGATTGTCCCCCGCCCGCTCAGGCGGCGTCGCGGCAGGCGTGGCCGATGCAGGCGACATGGCGGTGGTCCGTGCCGCAGCAGCCGCCCAGCACCGTGAAGTGCGGAAACGCGGCGCGGAGGGCGCGGTACTGGCCGCCCAGTTCCTGGGGGTCGCCCTCGTCCAGTTCCACCGCGTTGTCGAGTTCCGCATGGCTTTTGACGGAGGCGTTGGCGCGAACGCCCCTGATCCGCCGGGCCCAGTCCGCGCCTGCGTCCAGGGCGCCCTCGAAATGGGTCGGATGGGCGCAGTTGATCATGTAGTAGGCGACGGCGCCGCCGGTCGCGTCGTCCACGGCCTTGATCGCGTCGGCCAGGGGGCGGCCTTCGGGCAGGCGGCCGTCGGTTTCCGTGGTGAAGGAAATCACCACGGGCATGGCGGCCTTCGCGGCGGCGCGGGCGATGCCGACGGCTTCGCCCACATGGGTGATGGTCATGGCCGTCACCAGGTCGGCATCGGTTTCGGCGAAGACCGCGATCTGTGCCCTGTGATAGGCCTCGGCCGCATCCGGGCTCAGCAGGTCCGCCGGGGTGTAGCCGTCGCCGCGCGGGCCGATGTTGCCGCTGATGACCATGGGGTTTTGCGGGGTTTCATGACGCCTGCGGATGTCGGCCATCAGGGCCACGGCCTCGGCGTTGATGCGGGCCAGGTCGGCGGGGCCATAGCCCAGCTTCGCGCCCCAGTCCGCATTGGCCCGCCAGGTCGGGGTTTCCAGGACGAAGCCCGCCCCCTGGGCCAGCGCGGCCAGGATGTAGGGCGTCATATAGGTCATGATCTCGGCCCGGCCCGCCTCGTTGTCGAGCAACGGGAACGCCGCGAATTCCGGCAGATCGATGCCCCGCTGAAAGCAGAGATAGGTCTCCATCCCGCCGTCGGTGAGAAAAAGTCCGCCGTCCAGTTGCGGCAGATGGTCGCGGTATGTCGCCATGGGTCGGTCCTTGTTTTTTGGGGGGTCAATCGCGGCGACAGGGATAGCGGCCCGGGCCGTCCGGCGACAGTCTACCCATGGTCCGGCCCGGGCATGAGTTCAGCTTTCCTTGTTTTTCAGGGGGGTAGGTGGGTTTCCGCGCGCCAATGCGATGCGGGCTGGCACGTTTCGGTAAAAAACTGTACCTACGGTGCAGCTTCGGAGGGTACGGCGGATGGTGTCAGGCATGAACGCGCCCGCATCACGCAAGGGTGCGGCGACACGGGATCAGATTCTCGATGCCGCGGAAACGGCGGTCTTGGCAAAGGGCTTCGCCGGCACGTCGATCGACGAGCTGATCGCCGCCGTCGGCATCACCAAAAGCGGCTTCTTCTATCATTTCAAGGACAAGGGGGCCTTGGCCAAGGCGCTGCTTGAACGCTACATCGCGCGCGAGGACGCTCTGTTCGACGATCTGTTCCGCCGCGCGGACGAGCTGAACGAGGATCCGCTTCACGGCTTCCTGGTCGGCCTCAAGATGCTGTCGGAGCTGTTGGCGGATCTGCCCGGCGGGCACCCCGGCTGCCTGATCGCGGCCTATTGCTATCAGGACCGCCTGTTCGACCGCGAGGTCCGCGATCTCAACACCCGGGCGATCCTCGGCTGGCGCAAGCGGTTCCGCGCCCGGCTCGACCGGATCGCCGCGCGCTATCCGCCCCGCGCCGAGGTCAACCTGGACGACGTGGCCGACATGCTGTCGGTGGTCGCCGACGGCGGCATCATCCTGTCGAAGGCGGTCGGCGACACATCGGTCCTGGCCCGCCAGATCCTGTTGTACCGGGATTACCTGCGCCACCTGTTCCAGGCCTGAGGCGCCCGGCGGCTCAGGGGTCGCGCTTCAGGCCCTTGGCCTCCAGGGCGTCGAGATAGCGAGCCCACAGTTCGTCCTGCCGCGTGCCCATGTCGTAGAGGAACTCCCACGAAAAGATGCCGGTGTCGTGCAGGTCGTCGAACTTGAGCCGCACGGCGTAGTTGCCCACGGGCTCGACGCCGATGATGTTCACATGGCGGCGGCCGGCGATCACGGTCTTCTGTCCGGGGCCGTGGCCCTGGACCTCGGCCGAGGGGCTTTCCACGCGCAGCAGTTCCGCCGGGATGCGGAAACTCGTTCCGTTGTCGAAATCGATTTCCAGAACCTTGTCGTCCTTCTTGACGCGCAGCTCGACCGGCGTGTGGCGGCTGCCGTGGTTGCCGCTGGCAGGCTGCGATTGAAACGTCTTTCCGGTCGTCATGGTTGGGTGCTCCCGCCGTCGGCTTTGATCTGGCGCGCCTCGTCCGGCAGCATGATCGGGATGCCGTCGCGGATGGGATAGGCCAGGCCCGCCTGGCGGCTGATCAATTCGCCCTTGGCCGCGTCGTAATCCAGCGGCCCCTTGGTCACGGGACAGACCAGAATCTCCAGCAGTTTCGGATCCACTTGGGCGTTACTCATCAATGCCGTCTCCTTGGGTTGTCCCCGGTGTCGCCCCCGGGGCGGGCGTTAACTCAGTGGGACGCGCCGCCCGGGTCCGTCGCCATGCCCCGGGCCGACATCTCAAGCAAATCGGTCAACAGCGCCGCGCGGGCGGCCGGGTTGTCGCTTTCCAGAAGCGCCTGTTTCTCGCGCAGATCGAACGGGCAGACCATGGCCAGCGACGTCACCAGCAGGCTGTCGGGCGCGTCCTCGATGGACGACCAGTCGGCCTGAAGCCCGCGGGCGTCGAAAAACCGGGCCGCCGCCGCGACCAGGCGCGCCCGGTCATAGGCCAGGTCGGCCGTTTCGTCCAGGTCGTCCCTGAATGCGCCGAAGTCCGGGCGCACCCGTCGGTAGCCGTCCTTGCCCGCCAGTTCCTCGGCCACGCGAAAGCGGGTCTGGCCCAGAAGGGTGATCAAAAGCCGCCCGTCGCCGGTTTCGGAAAAGCTGACGATGCGCCCCATGCAGCCGACGGGATAGATCGCCGGGGCGTCGCGCAGGTCCGGGTCGCGCGGGACCTCGCCCATGACGGGGGCGGGCTGGATCATGCCGATCACGCGGCCGGCCGCCATGGCGGCCAGGGTCATGTTCAGGTAGCGCGGCTCGAAGATGTTCAGCGGCAACTGTCCGCCCGGCAGCAACAGGACGCCGGGCAGCGGAAAGATGGGCAGCACGTCCGGCAGCTTGTCCGTATCCGGATAATGCGCGCCGTATGCCATGGCGGTCCCTGAGCCGGCGGTTAGGAGAAAAGAACCGACGACAGGCGCCGGCGGCCGGCGACCGTCAGTTCATGGGCCCCGCCCAGGGTGTCGAAGACCTTGACCAGCTGCTTGCGCGCGGCTTCGTCGTTCCAGGCCCGGTCGCGGCGCACCAGTTCCAGCAATTCGTCGATGGCGCCCTCCGCGTCGCTGCGCGCGAACAGCGCCAGCGCCAGGTCGAAGCGCGCCTGGTTGTCTTTGGGATTGGCATCAAGCCGGGCGCGCAGCTCCGCCGGGTCGCCGGTTTGGCCGATTTCCTTGGCCAGTTCCAGGGCCGAGGCGGCGGCCTCGATATCGGCCTTCACGCGCAGGTTGGCGGGCAGGGACGTCAGAATTTCCTCGGCCTCGGCCAGCATGCCGAGCGCGATCTGGGCGCGCAGGATGCCCGAAATGGCGGCGTCGTTGGCCGGGTCCTGGGCCTGGATTTCCTTGAAGATCTCAAGCGCCAGGTCGTTCTCGCCGGCGGCGAGCGCCGCCTGACCCTGCTCCAGCGCCTGGTCGAGCGGCGCCTTGGCGCCGTCCGTCAGCTTTTCGATGAAGGCCTTGACCTGGCTTTCCGGCAAGGCGCCCATGAAGGCGTCGACGGGCTGGCCGCCCTTGAAGGCATAGACCGTGGGCAGGGACTGCACGCGCAGCTGCTGGCACAGGTCCTGGTTCTCGTCGGCGTTGACCTTGACCAGCTTGACCAGGCCGCCGGCCTGCAGAACCAGTTTTTCCAGCACGGGCGTCAATTGCTTGCACGGGCCGCACCAGGACGCCCAGAAATCGACCAGGACGGGGACCTCCATGGACGCCTCGATCACGTCCTGCACGAAGGTGCGGGTGTCTGAATCCTTGATCAGGGCGCCGTCGGCGCCCGCGGGCGGCGTGGCCGCGCCGCCGGGGGCCTGGCCGTCGGGTTTTGGGCCGTCGGGTTTCGGGGTGGTCGTGCCGTCGGGGTTGAGAATGAAAGCCATGCCAGTGTTCCGTCGTGTTTCCGTTAAAGGTGTCCGCCCGCCCGCCGGGGGCGCGATCTGCCCCAAAGATGGCTGTTTGTCCCGCCCGCTGCAAGGCTTGCGGGCGGATTAGACGGCCGGATGCGGTTTCCCGCGCCGGACGGCCGCCGCCAGGGGGTGCCGAGGGGCGGCCCGAACGGACATTAGTTTATTTTAGGGCCTTGCATTCGCCCTGCCTTCCCGTATATATCCCTCCCTCGCTTACAGCGACGCGGGCGTAGCTCAGGGGTAGAGCGCAACCTTGCCAAGGTTGAAGTCGTGAGTTCGAATCTCATCGCCCGCTCCATTTTCTCTCCCCATTCCTCCATGTTGATCGGTGTCCCCGGGGCTCTCATTCCGCACGCGCGGCAATGCGTGTGCGCAACCATGTTGCGGCGCGCTCGACCCAAGGTGTGATAAGGGCCAGGCCGATCACCGTGACGAAGGGCGTCGCCGCGGCGAGATAGCGGTCTTCCAGATAGACCAGGGCATAGACCGCGGGCCAGGCCAGCGCGAACAGCCAAAGGGCGCCGAGCGCCAGCGGGCGCGCGGGCAGAGCAGAGGGCCGCCAGCCATCTTGTCTAAGGGAACGAAGTACGACGATGGGCACGCCGATCAGGAAGGCCGCCGTCAACACGGTGGAAATCAGGCGGGCCAGAGCCCTGGCGGCCAGCAGCAGGGCCTGATCGACGCGGCCGTGCTCAAGCAGGTTGCGCCGGATTTCGCCGGGCCCGGGAAAGGGCGTGCTCCCGCCGGCCCACAGGCTGAGCCGTTCCGGGCCGCTCAGCGGCATGAACGCGAGATAGGCGTAACGGGGGTCCATCCGCCCCAGGTAGATGGCCGCGCGGTCCAGGGGGTGGCGCTGCCAATGGTCGTAGAACAGGGTTTCGGCATGGCGGGCGACGGCCAGGGCACCCATGCCATGCGCCGCCTTTAGGTGACGGTTGATCGCCGTGAAGGTGACCCCGGGGATCGGGTGAAGCGGCAGCAGGCCGGCGGCGTCGGCCAGCAAGGGGTCTTCGGCGAACACCGGCAGGCCGCGCCGGGCCAGGTCGAGCACCGGATGGTACATGGCCGTTTGCGCGACCGTGGTGATGAAGCGTTCGCCGCTGCGCATCTGGTTCCATGATTTGTAGGCCTGGATGCCGAGTGCCAGCGGCAACAGGAAAACGACAAGCACGATGCCCGCGCGGCGCAGGCCGCTACCCGTCTTCAGGGTCCAGGCCAGGATTAGCGGCCAATGCGCCAAATGCATGACCGCCCCCGCTTCACGCAGCAGGAAGGCGGCAAACAGAACCAGGCCGAGGCCCAGCGCCTCAACCATGCCCGGCTGACGCCCGTCGAGCAGGCCGAGCGCCATATGCGCCGCCAGCAGGGTCAGCAGGGTGGCATGCAGGCTGTCGGTGAGAACGCATTGGTCGAGCACGAAGGCGAGGCCCAGGCCCTGGGCCGCCGCGGCCACGGCGGCGGGCCATATCCGCCCCGTCAGGCGCAGCGTCAGGCGCCAAATCAAGGCGGTGGCGCCGAGCGAGAGAATCATCTGCAGGGCGACCAGCAGCCAATCCCAGGCGCCGCCGAACAGCATCTTGAACAGGGCGATCAAGGCCGGATAGCCGATGACCCGGAATGCCGTCAGGGGAAACAGCTCGGCATGCAGGTCAAGCGACCGGGCCCAGCCGTCCCCGTCCAGGATGGCGTCGGCGAACATCACATAGTTCTTGCTGTCGGGCAGGTAGACCGGGCCCAGGACGGCGAGGAAGCGTGCCTTCACGGCGGCGAGCATGGCAAGCGTCGCCCATAGGGCCTTGGTTTGCGTTGCGGCTGTCATTGGCCCCCCTTCGGTCTGTCGGCCTTGGCGATCTTATGGGCGATTTTCGCCCACCCGAAAAGGCCAAGCGACGACCGGCGTCCGCTGATGGCGGCCATGAAACTTTAGCTTTTCATAACAAACCTTTGTTTATAGGCTGTTATCCGTTGATCCGACGGCCCGGCGGAATTGCGGCCACGGGCGGGCCGGTCACCATGGCGGGTCGCCGCGCCGCCCCTGATAAAAACCGAGGGGCCGTGCTTTCTGGGAGGGGTCTATGCCAGTCAAACGGGATTTGAAAACCGACGCGCTGCTGAAGCAGGTGTCGAAGCTGATGCGGGGCGGCGCCAAGGGCGCCAAGGCGACGGCCCTGGTCCATTACGCCGATCAGTATTTCGCCCATATGCCGCCCATGGACATTCACGCCCGCGACGCGGCGACCCTGGCCGGCATCGCCAAAAGCCATTGGAAGACCGCGGCCCAGCACAAGGCGGGCAAGCCCTCGGTCCGCGCCTACAAGCCCGACGCCAAGAAGGACGGCTGGACGGCCAACCGCACCGTCGTCGACATCGTCACCGAGGACATGCCGTTCCTGGTCGATTCCGTGTCGTCGGAAATGAACCGCCGCGGCCTGACCGTGCATCTGGTGGTGCATCCGATCCTCAAGATCAAGCGCGACGCCCAGGGCCGCCTGCAGCGCGTGCTCGATCCCGGCGAGCCCGAGGACGGCGCGCGCCTGGAATCCTGGATGCATATCGAGGTCGACGAGGAAACGCCCGACGGCCAGCGCGAGATCGAAAAAAGCGTGCTCAAGGTTCTCGAAGACGTGCGCCTGGCGGTTCAGGACTGGCGGCCCATGCGTGAACGCATGGCGCGGATCATCGACGACTTCCGACATACCTCGGGCCCGGCGCCGCAGGAGGAAGCCAACGAGGTGCGCGAGTTCCTGCGCTGGATCCACGACAACAACTTCACCTTCCTGGGGTCCCGCGACTACAAGATTTCCGGTTCGGGCACCAAGATTTCCGTTTCCGTCGACAAGAAATCGGCGCTCGGCATCCTGCGCGACTTCGACATGTCGGTGCTGACCTATGCGGCGGACATGTCCAAGGTTCCGCCCGAAGTGCGCGCCTTCATTTCCGACCCCGGGCTGATCGTGGTCACCAAGTCGAACCAGCGTTCGACCGTGCACCGGCCGGTGCACATGGACGCCATCGGCATCAAGAGCTTCGACAAGACGGGCAAGGTCACGGGGCTGCGCATCTTCGTCGGCCTGTTCACCTCCGCCGCCTACAACCGCAGCCCGCGCGACATCCCGCTGCTGCGCCGCCGCCTGCAACAGGTGCTCGATCGCGCCGGCCTGCAGCCCGGCAGCCACGACGGCAAGGCGATGACCAACATCCTGGAGACCTATCCGCGCGACGAGCTGTTCCAGATTTCCGAGGAACAATTGCTGGACACCGCCATGGGCATCCTGCATCTGCAGGACCGCCAGCGCGTGGCGCTATTCATGCGCCAGGACAATTTCGGGCGCTTCGTGTCCTGCATGATCTACGTGCCGCGCGACCGCTACACCATGAACATGCGCGAACGCATGCAGGACATCCTGTGCGAGGCGCTGAACGGCCGGGTCTCCAACTTCTCGACCGCCCTGGGTGACGCGCCCTTGGCGCGGGTCTATCTGATCATCGCGACGGAGCCGGGCAAGCTTCCGGCCTATTACGCCAAGGGCCTGGAAAGCAAGCTGACCCGCGCCGCCCGGACCTGGGCCGACGACCTGGCGGAAGCGCTCGCCAAGGCCTACGGCGAGAAAGAGGGCCTGCGCCTGACCCGCCGCTTCCAGAACGCCTTCGGCCCCGGCTATACGGCCCAGTACTCGGCGGAAGACGCCGTCAACGATATCGAGGTGATCGAGGAATCGCTGACCGCCGACCGCATCGGCCTGCACCTTTACCGGCTGCCGGGCGCGGCGGGCAATCAGGTGCGCTTCAAGGTCTATCATCCCGATTCCGCCGTGCCCCTGTCGGACGCCCTGCCCGTGTTCGAACACATGGGCTTCCGGGTGATCGACGAGAATCCCCACGACGTGTCCTGCGACGACGGCAACGGCGGCGGCGTCAAGATGCTGATGATCCATGACTTCGGTCTGGAAACCCGCGACGGCGGCGACGTCGACATTCCCGCCATCAAGGCCAAGTTCGAAGACGCCTTCGGCCGGGTGTGGCGCGGCGAGATCGAAAGCGACGGCTTCAACGCCCTGGTCGCCCGCGGCGGCCTGGATTGGCGCGAGGTCCTGATCCTGCGCGCCTATTGCCGCTGCCTGCGCCAGATGGGCATCCCCTATTCCCAGACCTACATGGAACAGACCCTGGCCAAGCATCTCGGTCTGGCGAACATGATCGTTCAGCTGTTCATGGTCCGCATGGCGGTGTCCAGCCAGTCGGCGGCGGAGCGCGACAAGAAGGCGTCGGCCCTGCACGCCAAGATGCGCGACGCGCTCGAGGCCGTGACCAGCGCCGACGAGGACCGCATCCTGACCCGTTTCATCAACCTGGTCGACGCGACCCTGCGCACCAACTTCTTCCAGCCGGCCGCCGACGGCGGCCACAAGGCTTATGTCTCGTTCAAGTTCAATTCGCGGCTGATCGACGACCTGCCCAAGCCGCGGCCGCTGCGCGAAATTTTCGTCTACAGCCCGCGCGTCGAAGGCGTGCACCTGCGGTTCGGCTTCGTCGCCCGGGGCGGGCTGCGCTGGTCCGACCGGCCCGAGGATTTCCGTACGGAAATCCTGGGCCTGGTCAAGGCGCAGCAGGTCAAGAACGCGGTCATCGTGCCGGTCGGCTCCAAGGGCGGCTTCGTGGTCAAGCGTCCGCCCACGGAAGGGGGGCGCGACGCCTTCATGGCCGAAGGCATCGAATGCTACAAGACGCTGATCCGCGGGCTGTTGGACGTTACCGACAACCTGAAGGGTCCCAAGGTCGTGCCGCCGAAAAGCGTGTACCGCTGGGACGACGACGACCCCTACCTGGTGGTCGCGGCGGACAAGGGCACGGCGACGTTCTCCGACATCGCCAACGGCGTGTCGATGGATTACGGCCACTGGCTGGGCGACGCCTTCGCGTCGGGCGGGTCGGTCGGCTACGACCACAAGGGCATGGGCATCACCGCCAAGGGGGCCTGGGAATCGGTCAAGCGCCACTTCCGCGAAATCGGCACGGACATCCAGAACGAGGACTTCACCGTGGTCGGCGTCGGCGACATGTCGGGCGACGTGTTCGGCAACGGCATGATGCTGTCCCGGCACATCAAGCTGCAGGGTGCCTTCAACCACATGCACATCTTCGTCGACCCCAACCCGGATCCGGCCAAGACCTTCGCCGAGCGCGTGCGCCTGTTCAACATGGGCCGCTCGTCCTGGTCCGACTACGATGTCAAGACGATCTCCAAGGGCGGCGGGATTTATGAGCGCAGCGCCAAGACCATCAAGCTCACGCCCGAAGCCCGCGCCTGTTTCGGCCTGACCAAGGACGCGGTGTCGCCCAACGAGCTGATCCAGGCCATGCTGCGCGCCCCCGTCGACCTGCTGTGGTTCGGCGGCATCGGCACCTATATCAAGGCGCAGACGGAATCCAGCGCCGACGTGGGCGACCGCGCCAACGACGCCATCCGCATCAATGGCCAGGAAGTTGCGGCCAAGGTCGTCGGCGAGGGCGCCAATCTGGGCTGCACCCAGAAGGGCCGCATCGAATACGCCCAGAAGGGCGGGCGGCTGAACACGGATTCCATCGACAACTCCGCCGGCGTCGACTGTTCGGACCACGAGGTCAACATCAAGATCCTGCTCGGCGCCGTGATGGCCAAGGGCGGGTTGACCGAAGCCCAGCGCAACAAGCTGCTGGCCAGGATGACCGACGAGGTCGGGAGCCTGGTCCTGCGCCACAACTACAACCAGACCCAGGCGATCTCCTCGATCCAGGCCAAGGGCGTGCATACCCTCGACAACCAGATCCGCCTCATGCGGCTTCTGGAAAAGCGCGGGCTTCTGGAACGCGCGGTCGAATTCCTGCCCGACGACGAACAGCTGTCCGAGCGCGCGGCCCAGCACAAGGGCCTGACCCGTCCGGAACTGTCGGTGCTGATCGCCTATGCCAAGAACTGGCTCTATGACGAGCTGTTGAAAAGCGACCTGCCGGACGATCCGTTCCTGCTCGACGAAATCGTGCAGTACTTCCCTTCGGACCTGCGCCAGAAGTACCTGCCCGAGATGAAGACCCATCGCCTGAAGCGCGAGATCATCGCCACCCGGGTCACCAACTCCATGGTCAACCGGGTCGGCGACACCTTCGTCACCGAGTTCATGGAAAAGACCGGCCGCCAGCCGGCGGAAATCGCCCGCGCCTATACCATCGCCCGCGAGGTCCTGCGTGCGCGCCTGATCTGGGCCGAGATCGAGGCCCTGGACAACAAGGTGCCGACCCGCGCCCAGACCTCCATGCTGGCCGACCTCAACCGGCTGTTGGAATGGGTGACCCTGTGGTTCCTGCGCAATGGCAAGAAGGGGCTCGACATCGGCGCCCATGTCGCTGAATTCGGCGTCGGCATGGCGGACCTGGCCGACCACATCTCGGCCGTGGTGCCCAAGCACTATATCGTCGACATGAAGAACCGCGCCAAGCCCTACCTGGACGACGGCGTGCCGCCGGCCCTGGCGCATAAGGTTGCGCATCTGGTGAACCTGTATTCGGCGCCCGACATCGTCGGCCTCGCCAACCGGCGCAAGATGGACGTGCGCGAGGTCGCCAAGGTCTATTTCGCGCTCGGCACCCGGTTCCGCCTGGGCCGCCTGCGCGCCGCCGCCTCCAACCTGGAATCGGAAGACCACTGGCAGCAGCTGGCCGTCGCGGCCCTGGTCGAGGAGGTCTATTCCCATCAGCTGGCGCTGGCGTCCAACGCCCTCGACCATCTCGGCAAGGCGGGCAAGGACACGGACAAGGCGATCGCCGCCTGGGTCGTGCGCAACCAGGCCGCCGTCGATCAGACCGAGGTGCTGTTGAACGAGCTGTGGACGACCGAGGTCAACGACCTTTCCATGGTCGCCGTCGCCTCGCGCCAGCTGCGGGCCCTGGCCGATGCCCAGGCGTAAGCGGAAAAACGCGGGATTTAAGGGATGATCAGATCAAGACGTGTTTCTTGATCTTAAATGCCGGGCGCGTCATGGCATTTTCGCCGTTGAAATTCCGCCCTTATTAGGGGACAGTCCCGCATGACTTTCCCTGACGAAAAATTCACCGACATCGGCGCCTTCGCGGAGGCCTATTTCCAGGCCTCGCAGGCCGCCCAGGCCTCCGTCGACCGTGTGGCGCTGGCCAAGGCCGGTGCCTTGCTGGCCGGTGCCTATGCGGCGCGCAAGACCGTCTATGTCTGTGGCAACGGCGGCTCGGCGGCGATCTCCAACCATCTGGTCTGCGACCATCTGAAGGGCGGCCAGACGGATACGGGCCTGCGGCCCCGGGTTGTCTCGCTCTCGGCGACGATCGAGACCATCACCGCCGTCGCCAACGACATCTCCTACGACGAGGTCTTCGTCTACCAGCTCCGCACCCTGGCCGACCCCGGCGACGTGCTGATCTCGATCTCGTCGTCGGGCGATTCTGAAAACGTGGTGCGGGCCTGCGAATGGGCCAAGGCCAACGATCTCGCGGTGATCGCCATGACCGGTTTCGCGGGCGGGCGCACGCAAGGGCTCGCCGACGTCAACCTGCATGTGGCGGGCGACAACTACGGCGTCGTCGAGGACACCCATCAGGCGCTCATGCATATCCTGGCCCAGTTCATCCGCCAGGACCATATGACCGCGGACCTCATCAAGAACCGCAAGTTCTGATCCGATCCTCTTGAGACAAAAGAAAAGGGCCGCTTGCGCGGCCCTTGATCGTTTTAGGTTTTGTTTTCGGTTAGTGGCGGAAATGCCGCATGCCCGTGAACACCATGGCCAGGCCGCGTTCGTCGGCGGCGGCGATGACCTCGTCGTCGCGCACGCTGCCGCCCGGCTGGATGACCGCCGTGGCCCCCGCCTCCGCCGCCGCCATCAGGCCGTCGGCGAAGGGGAAGAAGGCGTCCGAGGCGACGACGGAACCAATCGCCCAGCTGTCGGCGTCGCCCGCCACCCGGGCCGCGTCCTGGGCTTTCCAGGCGGCGATGCGCGACGAGTTGACGCGGCTCATCTGCCCGGCGCCGACGCCCACGGTCGCACCCCCCTTGGCGTAGACGATGGCGTTGGATTTGACATGCTTGGCGACCGTGAAGGCGAAGGTCAGGTCGGCCATCTCGGCGGTGGTCGGCGCGCGCTTGGTGACGACCTTGAGATCGCCGACCAGCCCCGCGTCGCGGCCCTGCAGCAGGTAGCCGCCGGCCAGCGAGCGCACGGTCATGCCGTGCGCGGCCGGGTCGGGCAGGGCGCCGGTGACCAGCACGCGCAGGTTCTTCTTGGCCGCCAGCACGGCCAGGGCCGCGTCGTCGATGGCCGGCGCGATGACGACCTCGGCGAACAGTTCGGCCACGGCCTCGGCGGTTTTCGCATCGAGTGGCCGGTTGACGGCGATGATGCCGCCGAACGCACTTTCCGTATCGCAGGCGAGCGCCCGCTGATAGGCGGCGAACAGGTCGTCGCCCAAGGCCACGCCGCAGGGGTTGGCGTGCTTGACGATGACGCAGGCGGGCTGATCGGAAAACTCGGCGACCAGCTCGAAGGCCGCGTCCGTGTCGTTCAGGTTATTGAAGCTGAGCTCCTTGCCCTGCAGCTGTTCCGCCGTGGCGATGCCGGGCCGTGCGGGCCCGCCGGCATAGAACGCCGCCGTCTGGTGGGGGTTCTCGCCATAACGCAGGACCTGACGCCGTTCGCCGGCGAAGGTCAGGCGGGTCGGGAAGGTGTCGCCCAACTGGCCCGCGAACCAGCCGGAAATCGCCGCGTCATAGGCCGCCGTGCGGGCGTAGGCCGTGGCCGCCAGATGTTTGCGGAAGCCAAGCGTGGTGGCGCCCGCGTTGGCGGTCATCTCATCCATCAGCTTGCCGTAGTCGGCGGCGTCGACCACCACGGTGACGTCGCCGTGGTTCTTGGCGGCGGCGCGGATCAGGGCCGGGCCGCCGATGTCGATGTTTTCGATGCAGTCGTCGAATTCGGCACCCTTGGCCACCGTCGCCTCGAACGGATACAGGTTCACGACCAACAGGTCGATGGGCTGGATGCCGTGGTCGGCCATGGCCTTTTGATGATCGGCGTTGGCGCGCACGGCCAGCAGGCCGCCGTGGATCATGGGTTGCAGGGTTTTGACCCGGCCGTCCATGATCTCGGGAAAGCCGGTGAAGTCGGAGACCTCGATGACCGGCACGCCGGCATCCTGCAGCAGCTTGGCGGACCCGCCCGTGGACAGGATTTCGACGCCCTGGGCGGCCAGGAAGGCGCCCAGATCGGCCAGGCCGGTTTTGTCGGAAACGGATATCAGGGCGCGGCGGATCGGCTCTGTCATGCTTGCTCGGCTTTCTTTTCCTGGGGGGGCGGGGCGGCGATGGTGCCGGTGAACTCGGGCACCAGGGCACCGACGACGGCGGCGGCGGCGGCAAGGTCGTCCCGGCGGCAGGCGTCGGCGAGGCGGCGGAAGGCGGTCTCGACCTCGTCCAGGGTGACCAGACGCGGGGTCGCCAGCAGCACGCCCGGCTGCATCGTCGGCACCGGCGCCTCGTCGCCGTGAAAGATTTCCTCGTACAGTTTCTCGCCCGGGCGGATGCCGGTGAATTCGATCTTCACGTCCCGGTCGGGGACCAGCCCGGCCAGGCGGATCATCTGGCGCGCCAGATCGACGATCTTCACCGGCTTGCCCATGTCGAGCACGAAAATGCGGCCGTCGGCGTCGCTTTTCACGCCGAGCGCCGAGGCCGACAGGACCAGTTCCACCGCCTCGCGGATGGTCATGAAATAGCGGGTCATCTCCGGGTCGGTGACGGTCAGGGGGCCGCCCGCGGCCAATTGCTTCTGGAACAGCGGTACGACCGAGCCCGTGGAACCCAGCACGTTGCCGAAGCGCACGGTGACGAAGCGGGTGCCGCCCTGCCCCGGGCTCTTTTGGCGGCTTTCCACGTCCATGGCCTGGCAAACGATTTCCGCCAGCCGCTTGCTGGCGCCCATGACGCTGGTCGGGTTCACGGCCTTGTCCGTGGAAATCATGACCATGGCCGTGGTTCCCGCGTCGCGCGCGGCGCGGGCGACGCACAGCGTGCCGAGGGCGTTGGTGTCCAGGCCCTCGGCCATGTTGTCCTCGACCAGGGGGACGTGCTTGCGCGCCGCCGCGTGGAACACCAGTTCCGGGGCGACATCGGCGAACACGCGGGCCATCTGGTCCGCATTGCGCACATCGGCCATCACCGCGCGGCGCGGGATGGCGGGAAAGCTGCGCGCAAGCTCCATGTCGATCTCGTACAGCGCGAATTCAGACATATCCAACAGCACGATACCTTGCGGCGAAAACTGGCAGATCTGGCGCGCCAGTTCGGCCCCTATGGAGCCCCCGGCGCCGGTGATCAGCACCCGGCGGCCGCCGATCATGGCGGCCATGGCGGCGCGGTCCAAAGGCGTCTGCGGCCGGCCCAACAGATCCTCGACGGCGACCGGTCGCAGGTCCAGCTTGTCGGTGATGCCGTCCTTGAAATCGGTCATCTTGGGCAGGCGGGCGAGGCTCAAACCCAGCCGGTCGGCTTCGGACAGCAGGTCACGCACGACCGCGCCGTCCATGGACGGGCGGGTCAGCACGACCCGGCGCGGCTGGTCCGGCGTGCCGGCGAAGCGGGCCGCGGCGGCGGCCAGATCATGCACCGTGCCGACGACTTCGACGCCCCGGATATACTGGCCGACGCGGCCCGGCCGCTCGGACAGCAGGCCGACGACCCGGTATTCGGGCCGGTCCGTCGCGGCGAGGGCACGGATGAACAATTCGGCCTCGTCGCCGGCACCGGCCAGCAGCACGGGAATCCGTCCCTCCTGGGCGCCCTGTGAAGGAACCGACGCGGCCCTGTCCTTGAGGATGCGGTGGACGAAGCGGGGACCGCCCAGCATGCCGATCAGCAAAATCCATTGGATGGCGAACACCGAGCGGGGAAAATCTTCCAGCCGAACCCAGATGAACATGGCAAGCAGGAAGATCAGAACCGCGAGGCTGACCGCCTTGGTGATCGTCAACAGGTCGTTGATGGAGGCATAGCGCCAGACCCCGCGGTAGAGGCCCGCGACATAGAAAACAACGGCTGCCGCAAGGGTGAAAAACCCGCCGGCGATCACCATCACATCCGCGGGCAGTGTCCACATGCCGTCGCCCAGACGCAGGTAAAGGGCGAGCGGAAAGGACAGTCCGGCCATGAAGATGTCATGGCCGTAAACGATCCACCCCCGGGGGGGAATGCGGCGGTTGGGCAATATGAACAAGGCTAAATCCATTGCCTGTGGTGATGCCGGCGCTGGGCGCGGTCCGGCACGACGTCTTTCGCCCCTGCTTTTACCATCACTGCCCGGAACCTCAAGAGTTCGCGGCACCGCCCGGATGTTGGAACAGGGCCAACACGCCGCCCGTCGCCCCCGCGGCGAGGGCCAGGGCGGGCCACGGGCCGGCCCAGGAAACCAGGGCCGCTGCCGCGATCAGCAGGGCATTGAGGCCTAAAATCAGCAACGACACCTGGGCATGGCTGCGCCCGCCCTTGGTAGCCTGTTGGTAAAAATGGTCGCGATGGGCCCGCCAGGGCGCCTCGCCCCGCAAGATTCGCCGCCCCAGGGTCCATGTCGCGTCGGCCAGATAATAGGCCGGCAGGATGACCGCCGGCGCCCAGGCGCCGGCGGCGGCCATTTCCAACAGCAGCCAGCCGATGAGAAAGCCCAGCGGCACGCTGCCGACGTCGCCCATGAAAACCTTGGCCGGATGCCAGTTCCAGATCAGGAAACCGGCGGCGGCGGCGACCAGACAAAGCCCCAATCCAGCCTGGCCCGGCGGTATCATGCCCAGGCCCGCAAGGATGGCGACCCCGATCCCGATGCCCAGGCATTCGACGCCGGTGATGCCGTCGATGCCGTCCATGAAATTGAACAGGTTGATGAACCAGACCCAGCCCAGGCCGACGCCGATCAGCGCCACAGGCCCCGGAACGGAAGCCGGCAGCCAGTTTGCCAGGGCCGGGTTCAGGGACAGGACCCAGACGACGGCGGCGACGTGGCCTGCGAACCGCAGCCCCGTCGGCACGCGGCGAAAATCGTCGATCAGGGAAATCGCGGCCAGGCCCAGGGCGGCCAGGGCAAGGGGCAACAGCGCGCCGCCGCCCAGCCACAGCCAGGCCGGGACCAAGGCGGCCACGATCAACAGGCCGCCGCCCACGGGGGTCGGGCGGTGATGGCTGCTGCGTTCGTTGGGATGGTCGAGCAGCTGAAACCGGCGCAGCAGGGAGATCAGCGGCCCCGTGCCCAAGGCGACGCCGCCGAACACCAGGGCGGCCGCCAAAAGCGTGTCGGTTGTCCAGGTCATGGCGGGCCTTATGCTCCCGTGCCGTTCGTGAGGCGCCGGTACAGCGCCTGCATCGCATCGGCGATCCGCTCCTGCGACAGCCGGGCCTCGACATCCGCCCGCGCCGCCGCCCCGAAGGCGCGGCGCAGGGCGCCGTCGGCGGCCAGGCGGTCGATGGCGTCGGCCAGGGCGGCCGGGTCCCGGGGCGGCACCAGCAGGCCGTTGTCGCCGTCGCGGACCAGGGCGCGGCAGCCCGGCACGTCGGCCGCGACCAGGGGTCGGCCGCTGGCCGCCGCCTCCAGCAGGCTTTTCGGCATACCTTCGCGATAGGACGGCAGCACGGCGATATGGGCCGAGGCCCAGACGGCGGCGATGTCGTCGCGCTCGCCGTCCCAATCGATCAGGCCGTCCCGGACCCAGGCATCGATTTGGTCCTGTGTCACGGTCGTCGGATTACCGGGATCGGGGGCGCCGACCAGGACCATGCGGATATCGCGTCCGCGCGCCTTCAATATCCTGGCGGCCTGGGCGAAGTCATCGACCCCTTTGGTTTTCAGCAGGCGGCCGACCAGCACGGCGCGCACGGGCGGCGCCGGGGGTTCGGGCGTTACCGGAAATGCTGAAAGGTCGACCCCCGAGCCCGGAATAAGATGCATATGGCCGTCCCGGCCGAAGCCGCGCGCGGCCAGGAAATCGCGGTCGTCCGCGTTCTGCACCAGCATATGGACCTGTGTGTGTCCGCACAGGCGGCGGAGCATCCCCATCAGCACCCCGCCCAGGGCGCGACTTTTCAAGGACCGCCCGCCATCGCCGTCGGTGAACAGGATGCCGAGCCCGGTGAAGGCGTTGACGACAATGGCCCCCCGGGCGGCGATGCGCGCCGCCAGGGTGCCGTACAGGATCGGCTTGGCAGCGACGTTGTGGATCAATTGGGGGCGAAAGCGGCGGAGGATACAGATCAACCCGGCGAGGTAGCGCAGATCGCCGACCGGCGATAGGCCGGCGCGCTCGACCGGCGTATGAAACACCGTGATGCCGAGGGCGTGGATGGCGTCGGCATGATCCGACACGCGGGTCGCCACGGCGACCTCTAACCCCATGTCCATCGCGGCCCGCGCCATGGGCAGGCGATGGCGCAGAAACGCCCAGTCCTCGGTCACGATGAACAGCAGGCGCGCGCGTTCGGACCGGGCGTTCGGCATTGCCGTCAGCCGGGCCCGCGCGCCGTCACAGCCGCCACAACTCGATTCCGGCCGGTTGGCCGTCGCGGGCCAGGCGGGCCCGCACATCCACGACCAGGCCGTCGTCGGCGGCCAGCAACCCGGCGATCCAGTCCCAGCCCCGCGTCAGATAGGCGTCGTGCGGCACCGCCAGGATGACCGCGTCGGCGTCGTTCAGGGCGTCGTCCCCGGCCAGCTCCAGGCCGAACTCGTGGCGCACCTCCGCGGGGTCGGCCATGGGATCATGGACAACGACGGACGCCCCGAAGCGGCTCAACTCGTGGATGATGTCGATCACCTTGGTATTGCGCACATCGGGCACGTTTTCCTTGAAGGTCAGGCCCAGGATGGTGACCCGGAGGGATCGGGTGCCGCCCTTCATGGCCAGCCGGCGCACGGTCTCGCGGGCGATGAAGGGGCCCATTTCGTCGTTGATGCGGCGTCCGGCCAGGATGACCTCGGGCCGGTAGCCGGCGATCTCGGCGCGGTGGGTCAGGTAGTAGGGATCGACGCCGATGCAGTGCCCGCCGACCAAACCCGGCGTGAACGGCAGGAAGTTCCATTTGGTGCCCGCGGCGGCGAGGACGTCGGCGGTGTCGATGTCAAGGCGGTCGAAAATCAGGGCCAGTTCGTTCATCAGGGCGATGTTCAGGTCGCGCTGCGTGTTTTCGATCACCTTTGCGGCCTCGGCGGTCTTGATCGTGGGCGCCACGTGGATGCCCGCCGTGACGACGGCGCCGTAGGTATCGGCGACGATGCGCGCCGTCGCTGCGTCGCAGCCCGACACGACCTTCTTGATGGTCTCGAACCGGTGCTCCCGGTCGCCCGGGTTGATGCGTTCGGGGGAATAGCCGACGAAGAAATCGCTGCCGTAGGCAAGGCCCGATCGTTCCGCCAGGATCGGCACGCATTCCTCTTCGGTCGCGCCCGGATAGACGGTCGATTCGTAAACCACGATATCGTTTTTCTTAAGGATCGCGGCGATCGTTTCCGTCGCCCCGATCAACGGCCCCAGGTCCGGCCGCCGCAGATTGTCGATGGGCGTCGGCACGGTGACGATATGGAAATCCGCCTTGGCCAGATTCGCCGGATCATCGGTGAAGGTCAGGGCGGCGGCCTCGAGATCGGCCGCGGAGACTTCGTGCGTGCGGTCATGGCCGGCGCGGAGTTCATCCAGGCGCGCGGTCGAGATGTCGAAGGCGACGACGGTGAATCCGGCTTTGCCGAAGGCCACGGCGACGGGAAGGCCGACGTAGCCCAGGCCGATCACGGAAATGCTGCGTTTTCCCGGCATGATCAGGCTCTTAGCCTATTTTGCGGGGGGATGCCAACAGGATGCGGCGGGGCGCAGAAGTTCATCGCCGGGCCCCGCCGTCGGCGAGCCCGCGCGTGGCGTCGTAGGTCAGGCGCGACGACAGCCGCCCGCCCGCCATCGTGGTTATCTCGAACACCCGGTCCTGGACGCCGTCACCGGCCAGATGGACGATGCCGAGCGGGCGGTGCGGCGCGTGGGGTTCCACTAACTTGGCCGCCTCCGCGTCCCACATGGGCACGGCCTTGCCGCAGAACCAGTTGCAATAGGCGGGCAAGAAGGTGGCGGGCGCCTTGTCGTGGAACACCATGTAATTGAGCGCCGTCTGCTCCGACACATGGGCCCATAGCCCGGTGCGGGACGCGAACAGCCGCCGCCGCGTCAGCGCCCGGGCCAGGGCGTCGTGCCACAGGCCCCAGTGCGGGGCGTCGGCCCGAAGCGCGAACACCCCGGAATTGAGGATTGGGTTGCGCGCGAGGCGGTCGGCAACGCGGAGCCCGTAGCTCCAATTGAAGGCGCGGAAATTCTGGGTCCGCCAATAGGGCCGGGGCCGCTTGTAAAAAGACGAATAGGAGCGGTCCAGTTCCGGCACCACGGCCAGTCGGCCGCCCCTGGTCGCGTCGATAAAGATGTCCAGAACCTCAGGGTCCTGGACCCAGGCATCGGCATCGAGCCATATATAAATGTCATGGCCGGGGAAATACTTGGGCAGATGCGGGCGCGCGGTCATCGCCTTGAAGTAGGGCGGGAAGTCGTCGCGGCCGGGAAAATCCATGTCCCAGCCGGCGTCGGCCCGGATATCGATCAAGGGCGCCAGTTCATCCCGCTGTTCGTCCGTCAGGCCGAGGTCGAGCACGGCCAGGGCGCATCGGTCGCGCAGGCCGGCATCGTTCACCGATTGCACGGCCTGGCGCAGCAGCGGGAAATACCGCGCGTTGGCGGCGATGACGATGACGATGTCGCGGGGTGATGTCATGGCAGGTCTCTGGTTTTCTGGCCCGACCACCAGGCGAGCCCGGCCAGCACCGCCGTCGCCGTGATCAGCCCGAATCCGACCTGAGCCGAGGCATAGGGATCCGCGTAAAACAACCGGAACGGCAGATAGAACAGCCAGGCAGCGCGGAAGGCTTGACCCAGCCAGCCGATGCTGTGCGTCAGCCAGCCGTCGAACACCGCAAGCATGGTCCCGAACACCGCGAAGGTGATCAGAACGCCGACAGTGCCCAGACTGTAATAGCCGAAAGAAACGAGATCGACGGGAATCCACGGCAACATCTTGACGTGCAGCGTCAGGATCATGGGCGGCCAGGTATCGACGCCGGACAGGCTCGGCAGCATGTAGAGAAAGCCGAGCGGAATGTCGATGAAGTAGCGGAAGTCGATGGTGTTGGGGACGACGCCGAGCGTGTGGGCGGACGCGATATAGGGAAACGAATACTCGACCAGGATGAACAGGATCGTGTCGAGGAACCTGTCGCCGGCATGCGCCACCATCCGCGGCAACGTGGCCAACGGATCGCGGAACGCCGCATGAGGCGCCATGGCGATCAGCAGGACCAGAACAGCGGCGGTGGCGAACACGAGGACGGCGGCCTTGCGCGAGCGCAAGGTAAACATCCAGGCCAGGATAGGGATCATCAGAAAGCTGCCGACCTCGAACCGTCCGGCGGCATGCACGGCGCGTGCTGCGGCTACCGTCCACAGGACCGCGGCGATCATGAGGACCGCGGTCCGGACCTTTCCCTTGCAGCTGAGGGCGGCGCCTGCCGCCATCAGCATCGCCGGCATGGCCAGTTCTGCGAAGACGTGCAGATAGCCCCACTTGTTGGTTATTCTGCCGACGCGGATCTCCATACCCGATTTCAGGAGGTCGCGCAGGCCGTCGAACTGGCTTGCATAGACGACAAGTGCCGCCGTGGCGACGGTCCCCATGACGGCCGTGGCGGCCAACAGCCCGCCGAGCGGCAGGGAGCGGCTGTCCAGGCGGCGGACCGGCAGCCGGGTGCCGGCGAAATACCCGGCGAGCAGTGTGACGTAGGCCCCGCCCAGGATCAGGTAGACGGAGACATGGGAGGCGGCGGGAATGTTGAGCCGTTCCATCAAGCTGAACAGATATAGACGGTGGTCCCAGATGTTCTTTTCGTGCGCCGATCCGGCCACGAAATGGACGATGAATGGCGGGATGCAGTAGCCAAGAAGGAGCAACCCGTTCACCGCCGACAGGAACGTGAACGACCGGTGCCGCCGGAAGCGCCAGCACTCGACGCCGCAGATCAGTACCGTCAATCCCGCACTGAAAATAAGGATGAGATCCATGGTTCGTCGGGCTCTGTTTTAGGTTCGCGGCATCGCGGCGAACGGCAGGATGCCGGTCTTGTGGAACACGATCAGGCAGGACGCGGCGGACCGGAACAGGACTGAGGCGCAGGTCGCGATTGCCGCGCCCATGATGCCGTAGATCGGGATCAGGGAAAAGTTCAGCGCGACGTTGACGCCCAGCGTCGCGATCAGGGTCGCGGTGTTGACGCGCTCGAACGGCCCCATCAGCAGATATGTCTCAACAGCGGCGCTGGCGGCAAACACGACATAGCCCAGGGCAAGAATGCAGACAATTATCTGTCCGGCCAGGAACGCGTCGCCGAACAGCCCAAGGATGAAATGCCGTCCCGAAACAATGACCAGGGCGGCGCCCAGCCCGGTGACGAGGGCCGCCGCCGTGGCGACCGATATGGTCCGCTGCAGCGGCGCCGGCTTCCCCTCGGCGTGCAGCCGGGAAAGCAGCGGCGCTGTCCTGGCGCGGATCGCCATGGCGGGAAACACGATCAGCATGGCGACCTTGGCGGCCGGCGCGTAAAGCCCGGCCTGTTCCGGGCCGAGCAGGGTGCCGATAATCAGGACATCGATCTGGGTCAGCAGGATGCCGACCCCGGAGATGACGAGGTACGGCAGGCTTATGCGCAGCCAGGCCCCCGGCCGCGGGTCGACGCCGCCTGATCCCGGCGCAGCAGCCGTACCGAGGAACCGGCGGGAATAGGCGACGATGACAGCAAGAAGCAGGGCCGTCAGGACAAGATTAAGGCCCATCGCGACGGTCGAGGACAGCGGCGCCAGGAATGTCGCCGCAAACACTGAACCCAACACCATGACCGGCCGCAAGACCTCGTGAAAGGCTTGCGATTGCAAGACTTTCTCGAAGCCCTGAAGGATCGCCATCCGCTGTTGAAACAAGCCCAGGACGACGGTCAAGGCCAGCATGGTCAGCAAGGTCCGGTGCATTTCCGTGCCGCCGCCGCCGGTTGACCGCTGGGCCAAAAGGGCACCTGCCGCCGCCACCACGCTGCCCAACACGATGACGGTCCAAGTGGAAAACCGGACCAGGCGCGCGATGGCCCAATGGTTGCGGGTGGCCCGATATTCGGCAATGAAGCGCACGGCGGCGACGTTCAATCCGGCCTGCATCAGGACGGTCAGAACGTTCAGCCAGGATAGGGAATAGACGTAGATGCCGAACGATTCGACCGACATCCAGCGGGCGAACAGAAGGTGAGAGAGGAAGGCGAGCCCTGCGCCCGCGACATTGACGACCAGAATCTTTCCGCTGTCGGAAACGACGGTGTGGCGCAGAAACTTACCGACCATGCCGCGGGCCGTCACGAAAACCTGATTCCGTTCAGGTCCGCCCAACGCGCCAGATTGACCCAGCGCCAAAGGGAAAGGCCGATGGCCTGCGGATCCCTGTGCATGGTCTTGCGCGCGGCATCCACCTGCTGGTGATCGAATGCCGGAATGGTGCGGAATGCATCGCTTTCCAGGGCGGCGTCCCAGGTGCCCATATTCGCGGCCAGCCATTCCTGTTGCGGCGTGTCGAAGCCGATCTTGTCGCGACGGTCGAGAATCTCGGAGGGAACGATACCGCGCATAGCTTGGCGCAGGATCGATTTGGTTCGCCCCGTGTCGTCGATCAGGTAGTCGTCGGGCAGTGCATAGGCGAATTCGACCAACTCCGTCGTCAGGAAGGGGACCCGGCACTCGATCGACTGTGCCATCGACGTTCGATCCGTATGGCGCAGGATCGCCGGCAACGTGTAATCGAATAGCGTGTTCGCAAGATGATCCTTCAGCGGGGCGTCGCGCCGGTTCCGCGCCACGCCTCTGGTGGTAACCCCGTGTCGGTCGAACCAGGCCTTATTCAGCCAGGCAGGTGTCAACGGCTCGCCGGCGCCGCGCCGCAGCACCTGTTCGACCGAACCCGTCGAGATCTGGCCGAGCAGACGGGTGATGATATAGGCGGGCGAGACCTGATTCTCGCGGCTGCTTGCGCGGACGAACCGGGCGGCGCGCGCCAGTTGTCCTTTGCCGAGCAGGCCGCGCAGACGGGAACTCAGGTAGGGCAAGTAGCCGGCGAAGGTTTCATCGGCGCCCTGGCCGCTCAGGATGACCTTGAAGCCCGCGGCGCTGACGGCTTCGAAGACTTTTGTCTGGGCGAAGATGCTTGTGGTGCTGAACGGCTCGTCGGCGGCGCGGACCATATTGTCCAGGTCATCCGAAAGGGACCGCGGGTCAACCCAGACCTTGTGTCCCTTGACGCCGGACCGGTCGATGAGAAGATCGATCCATGCTTCTTCGTTGATTTCCGGACTGTCGGCGATGAAGGAGAACGTGCGGGTTTCCTTCTGCCGGCGAAGGTCCTTTTCCATCATCACGATGGAGGCGGAATCCAGCCCGCCCGACAGGGCGATGGAGACCGGCATGTCGCTGCGCAGGTGCAGCTCCATATTTCGTCGCATGATGTCTTGCAGTTCGGCGGCCGCGTCGTCCCGCGACACGCGCCGGGGCGCAGCGCCCGGATCGATCCGCCAATAACGTTGGGGGTGCACCTGCGTAGGTTTGTCTGCTGAGATGAGGACGAAATGCGCCGGCGCCAGCGCCGTGATCCCAGTAATCATGGTTTCCGCGCCGCGGTCAGTGAATCCGAACCGCAGATAGTCGTGCAGCGCTGCCGGGTTAGCCGTGCGGGGCGCGCCGGGGTAAGTGAGCAGTGCCCTGACCTCGGAGGCAAACACGAAGGCGCCGTCGACGGTCATATAGTACAGCGGCTTGATGCCGAAAGGATCGCGGGCCAGGAACAGCTCGCCCGATGTGTTGTCGAAGATCGCGACCGCCCACATGCCCACCAGCCGCGCCAGACAGTCCGCCCCCCAATGGGCGTAGGCCTGCAGCAGCACTTCCGTGTCCGAGGATGTGCGGAAGCGCCGGCCCAGGCCTTCCAGTTCCTTGCGGATCTCCAGGTAGTTGTAGATTTCGCCGTTGAAGATGACGGTGAATCGGCCGTCCTCCGTGGACATGGGCTGGCGGCCGTCCTCGCTCAGGTCGATGATGGAAAGCCGCCGGTGCGCGAGGCCCAGCTGCTGGCCGCGGCAAATCTCGGATGAGCCCCCGAAGGTTCCGGATCCGCCGGGCGCCCAGGCAAAATATCCATGGCCGTCGGGGCCGCGGTGGCGAATGGCCTCGGACAGGTCCTGAAGCGTCTGCGGCGTCACCGCATTCCCGCGCCCGGCGAAAATTCCCGCGATGCCGCACATCAGCCACCCAAACCTTTCCGCGTGCCCGTCAACGCCTGGATCGACACCGCCGTGTCCTTGGCGCGGATGTCCCAGGAATGGGCGGCGACGATCGCGTCCCGCCCGCGCCGCCCCATGTGGGCCGCCCGGGTCGGGTCGGCGGATAGGGCCGCGACCGCCTCGGCCAAGGCATCCGGGTTTTCGGCCGGCACGGCGATCCCGCAATCGTTGTCGCGCACCAGATCGGCCTGGCCCGGAAAATCGGACACCACGGCGGGCACGCCGCAGGACAAGGTCTCGAACACCTTGAGCGGATAAAGCCCGGTGCCCGTGCGGTCGCCCAGGTTGTTTTTCGGCACCAAGCCGCAAATGCTTTTGGCGACGATGCCCGGCAGCACGCGGTAGGGCTGGCGGCCGAGATCGATGATGCCGGGGTCGGCGGCGGCCGCCGTCTCGACCGCCGGGCGTTCGGGCCCGTCGCCGACGATCACCAGGTCGACGCCCTTGGGCCAGCCCGCCGATGCCTTGGCGGCCAGCAGCGTCGGGATTCCCTGCCAACGGGCCAGCCCGCCGAAGAACACGGCGTAGCGCGCCGGTAGATCGACGTCACAGGCCGCATCCGGATGAAATAGCTCCGTATTGGCGCCGTTGGGCACCACGTCGACCGGCGTCGTGATCCCCTGGGCGCGGATCCAGTCGGCCAGTTGCGGCGTCACGGTGATCAGGCGCCCGGCCCATTGGAACTGCTTGCGCCACATCCATCTGATGATGCCGGTTAAGGGTCGCGCCCAGGCATAGGCGATGGCGACGTCTTCATATGGTCCGTTGATTTCGTGGATGATGGGCGCCGCCCGAAGATGCGCCCACAAGGTTGTGGGAAAGGCCAGGAAGTGGGACCGCACATAGACAGCCTGCCCGTCCTCGAAGGCGCGCATCATCCGCCATTGCAGGCGCAGGTATTCCATCATCCGCCGCGCCAGGCCGGGGCGCTTCCAATGCCCGGAATAGGACGGCACGAACAGGTCGACGATCCAGCCTCGGCGTTGCAGCCCGCCGACGATCTCGTGGATATGGGCATAGGACGCCTGACCTTCGCGCGGGGCTTCCAGCGCGAGGTAGAGAAGATGCTTGCGCCCGGTCACGCGCCGCCGCCGTCTTGGGTGAGATAGGCCGCGATGGCCTGGGCGATGCGCCCAGCCGCGTTGCCGTCGCCGTAGGCGTCGATGTCGCGGCGCGGGGCCGCCGTTTCGGGTGACCGCCACAGGCGGTTCCATCCGGCCTCGACGGTCTCGGTCCATTCGGTTTCGTCGCGCAGCGTGATGCAGGGCACGCGGTGGAAATAGGCTTCTTTTTGCAGGCCGCCGGAATCGGTCAGCACCCCCGCACTCGCCTTCACCAGATGGGTCATCTCCAGATAGCCGAGCGGGTCCGTCACGGTGATGCCGTCGAGCGTGAGCCCGGCCCGCGCCAGCGCCGCCTTGGTCCGGGGATGCAGCGACAGGACGACCGTGCCCGGACGCGCCTTGAGGAAATCGACCACCTTGGCCAGCGCGCCGTCGTCGTCCGTGTTCTCGGCCCGGTGCACGGTCGCGACCTCGTAGCTTCCCGGCGTCAGGCCGAGGCGCGACACGACGTCCGATCCTTCCGCCCGCGCGGCGGCGGCAAGGGCCGCGTCGAACATCACGTCGCCGACCAGCATGACGCCGCGCGTGACGCCTTCCCGGGCCAGGTGCGAGACCGCCTGCGGCGTCGGGCAGAACAGCAGCGCCGACAGGTGGTCGGCGACGCGGCGGTTGATCTCTTCCGGCTGGGCACGGCGGAACGAGCGCAGCCCGGCCTCGACATGGAACACGGGAATGTCAAGCTTGGCCGCGACGAGGGCGGCCGCCAGGGTCGAATTGGTGTCGCCGTAGATCAGCAGTCCGTCGGGCCGGTCCTGAAGCAGCACCGGCTCCAGCGCGATCAGCATGCGCCCGGTCATGTCGCCGTGGCCGCCGCCGCTGATGCCCAGGTTGTGATCAGGCGCGGCGAGACCCAGTTCGCGGAAAAACACGTCGGACATGCCGTCGTCGAAATGCTGGCCCGTGTGGATCAGTACCTCGTCGATGCCGGCGTCCCTGAAGGCGCGGCTGACGGGCCCGGCCTTGATGAACTGGGGCCGCGCGCCGACGACGGTTGCGATGCGCGTCACGCCGCGACCGCTTCCTTCAGCGCCGCCAGGATGCGGTCCTGGGTGGCGGCGTCGAGATAAGGATGCATGGGCAGGCTCAGCACGTCATGGGCCAGGGCCTGCGACACCGGCGTGCCGTTGCCGGCCCGGGGATAATGGGCGTAGGCCGGCTGATCCGACAGCGCCACCGGATAATAGACCGCCGTCGGCACGCCCTTCTCCTTCAATGCCGACGCGACGGCGTCGCGGTCGGCAATGCGGATCGTGTACTGGGCCCAGGCGCTGACCGCGCCGTCGATCACGGCGGGCGGCGTGGCGATGCCGGCAAGGCCTTCGGCATAGCGGGCGGCCACGGCCTGACGTTTCTCGATCTCGTCCGCGAAGATGTCCAGCTTGGCGAGCAGGATCGCGGCCTGGAGGGTGTCCAGCCGCGCGTTCAGCCCGACCGCCACGTTGTCGTACTTGTTGCTGCCCTGGCCGTGCACGCGCAGGCTTCGCATGCGCGCCGCCAGGTCGGCGTCATCGGTCAGCACGGCCCCGCCGTCGCCGTAACAGCCCAAGGGCTTGGCGGGGAAAAAGCTGACGGATGTCGCGTCGCCCCAGGATCCGACCGGCTTTCCGTTCAGCGCCCCGCCGTAGCTTTGCGCGGAATCCGCCATCACTTTCAGGCCGTGGGCGTCGGCGATTTTCTGGATCGCCGGATAGTCGGCGGGCTGGCCGAACAGATCGACCGGGATGATCGCCTTCAGGTTCAGGCCCGCGTCCTTGGCCGTGGCGACGGCGCTTTCGACGCTTGCCGGGTCCATGTTGAAGGTGTCGGGCAGGACGTCGCAGAACACCGGCGTGGCCCCCGCCAGCGCCACCACTTCGGCGGTCGACGCGAAGGTCATGGCCGGCACGATGACCGCGTCGCCGGGCCCGATGCCCCAGGCCATGAGGACGAGCAGCAGCGAGTCCGTGCCGCTGGAGCAGCTCACGCAATGGGCGGCGCCCCCCATGTCGGCCAGGCGCTTTTCCAACTCGGCGACCTCGGGCCCCATGATGAAGCGGCCGTGGCCGAGAACCCTGGCGATGGCTTGATCCACCGCGTCGCCGAGGCGCGCGCGCTGAGCCTGAAGGTCGATGAAGGCGATGGGAGAGGCGCTCATGAGGTGACTTCTTTCAATGTGCCGGTATCGGTGACTTTATATTTGCGGCCTTCGCGCGGACAGGTCAGGTCGTCGCCCAGACGTTCGCCCGCGTGGCTGACCCAGCCGATGCGCCGTGCCGGTACGCCGGCCATCAGGGCGTGGGCCGGCACGTCGGAGGTCACGACCGCACCCGCCGCGATCATGCAGTATTCGCCGAGCGCATGACCGCAGACGATGGTCGCGTTGGCGCCGATGGTTGCCCCCTCGCCGACCGGGGTTTCCCGGAAGTCGTCCTTGCGGTCGACCTCGGCGCGCGGCGTCAGCACGTTGGTGAACACGCAGCTTGGCCCGCAGAACACGCCCCGCCCCAGGGTCACGCCCTTGTAGACGCTGACGTTGTTCTGAATCTTGCAATTGTCGCCGATGGTCACGTCCGGCCCGATGGAGGCGTTCTGTCCGACCACCACGCCCGTGCCGATCTTCGTTCCCGGCAGGACGTGAGAGAAATGCCAGATCCTGGTGCTGGCGCCGATGGTCACGCCGTCGTCGACGACCGCCGTCTGGTGAACCTTGGCGCCGGGAAACCGGCCCGTGCCGATCGCATCGCGTGTCGCGCTCATGTCCGTCTCCGCCCGTTCCAATATGCTCAATACCCGCATGCCCTCGGCGCCGTCCGTGCGAGGTGTCTCTCCCGTCGCCATGCAGTGAAGGAAGTGGCCGCATTCCATAGCCAGCGGCTCGCCCTCGTCCAGGGCGACCGGCACGGCTTCGGCTTTTTCCGGCGTCGGCACGCCGTCGCGCCAATCGATGCGGTGGGGGTAGAGCAGCAGCTTGCGTTCCCACGGCTCACCGTCGTTGAACACGGCCATGGCCTTGTCGCCGACCACGACAAGTTTCTGTTCCTTGAAGGGATGCAGCCAGGACACGAAGACATGGGCCTGCACGCCGCCGGGGAAGGTCAGATGCGTGGTCGTGACGTCGGCGATGACGTCGTGCAGATAACTGCCGCCCTCGGCGCGCACGGCCGTCGGTTCATTGCCGACCAGGGCCAGGATCATGGAAATGTCGTGCGGCGCAAAGGACCACAGGGCGTTTTCCTCGCGCCGGATCTTGCCCAGGTTCAGACGGTTGGAATAGAGGTACTGCAGTTGGCCCAGATCGCCCGCGCGGACCATCTCGGTCAGCTTGATGAAGGCCGGATGGTACTGCAGCAGATGGCCGACCATGAGAATGCGCCCGGCCGCCTCCGCGGCGGCCAGCACGCCCTCGGCCTCGGCGACGGTCAGCGCCAGGGGCTTTTCCACGAACACATGCTTGCCGGCCTCCAAGGCCTGGATGGCAAGGGCGGCATGGGCCTCGGCTGGGGCGGCGATGACAACACCTGAAATGGCGGGATCGGCCAGGATGGCGGCATAGTCCTTGACCGGAACACCGTAGGTTTCCGACATCGAGGCGGCCAAATCCGGATTGGCGTCGGCCACGGCGGCCAGAGCCCCCAGCGCATGGAAATTGCGCACATGGTTCTTGCCCCAATGGCCGCAGCCGATGACGGCAATCTTGGTGCCGGGTGTATTGGAATCAGATGTCATGGGTCAGTGGAAGCTTCTGAATTTCGGATGATCGGCTGGGAGGGCGGCAATTTACAGTCTCCGTCGGGCTTCGGCTACCCGCACTTTAGGAATTGGATCATGTGTCCGTCCCCATGGAGGTCGGCCAGCGCCGCCGCCAGGCCTGAAACATGAGAACGGCCCAAATCTGGTTGGTATAGTTTCTGTGACCCTTCAAATGGGCGCGCCACACGTCGAGGACCGGCCCCGGGTCGAGCATGCCGTCCTGGGCCAGCCCCGAAGGATCCAGCAGGTCTTCGGCCCAATCGCGCAACGGCCCCCTGAGCCAGTCTCCGATCGGCAGGCTGAACCCGGTTTTGGCGCGGCTTGTGAGGGTGTGCGGGACATGGCGTTCGAGAATGCGGCGCAAAAGCCACTTTCCCTCGCCGCCGCGGACCCGCATGCGGCGCGGCAGGGACCAGGCGAATTCAACCACCCGGTGATCGAGAAGCGGCACCCGTACTTCCAGGCCCACGGCCATGCTGGCCCGGTCGACCTTCGTCAACATGTCGTCCGGCAGCACGCTGAGGCTGTCGATGATCTGCATGCGTTCGATAAATCCCCCCGTATCCGGCGCGGCTGCGTCGTCCCAAACCGGGTGGCGCGGGGGCGCCGCGCCGGGCACGATCCGCGCCGGGTCGGGCCAAATGGCGACCAGCCGGCGGTAGATATCCATGTCGTTCGGCGCACCAAGAATGTCCGCGAGCTTGTGCAGCTTCTGTCCGGGGTGGGACGGCAGGTATCTGTCGGGCACAACGCTCAAAAGGCGGCTCAACATCGACAATGGCATTTGCGAAATTCCCCGCGCCAGGCCGGCGCGCATGAACATGGGCAGGCATGCCGCGCGGCGGCGGACCGCATCGCCCAGAAGATAGCGGTTGTAGCCCGCGAAGACTTCATCGCCGCCGTCGCCGGACAACGCGACGATGACGTGTTTTCGGGTCATCGCGGAGACCAGGGCCGTCGGAATCTGAGACGAATCGGCGAAGGGCTCGTCGTACATGTCGGGAAGGCCTGGGATGACATCGCGGGCTTGTTCCGCATCGACGTTAAGTTGCGTGTGGTCTGTTCCAAGATGGCGGGCCACGGCGGCGGCGGCGGCGGTTTCATCATAGGCCGGATCGGAAAACCCGATGGAATACGTGCGGACCGGGCGGCTGCTTTGCGCCAGCATTAACGCGACGATCGTTGACGAATCAATGCCGCCGGACAGAAAGGCGCCCAGCGGGACGTCGGAAATCAACCGCCGTTTGACGGCATCGCGGATCAGGGCCTCGCCTTCGTCCAGGGCCTCGCCGTCGGACAGGTCGCGCGGATGGCGTTGGCCTTCGGCCGCCAGGGCTTGCAGATCCCAGAAGCGTTCGATCTGTGGCTCGCCGCCTCGGGCCACGGTCAGGATCGTTCCCGGTTCCAGCTTGCGGACGCCGGTGTAAATGGAATACGGCGCGGGAACATGGCCAAGGCGCATATATGCGGCGAGCGCCGAACGGTCGACGATGGGATCAAATCCAGGATAGGCGCGGATTGATTTGAGCTCCGAGCCGAACGTAATCGCGCCGCCGGTCCGGCCCCAGTAAAGCGGCTTGATCCCCAGCCGGTCGCGTACCAGGCTGAGGGTCGCCGTCTCTCGATCCCAGATCGCGATGGCGAACATGCCGATCAGGCGGCGGATGGTATCGCCGACTCCCCAATGGGCGCAGGCCTCGATGATGATCTCCGTGTCCGAATGTCCCTGGAGCTGCGACCGGCCGGCTGCCGCGAGGTCGCGCCGCAGTTCGTCCGCGTTGTAGACTTCGCCGTTGTAGACGGTGACCATGCGCCCGCAACTGGATACCATGGGCTGTGCCCCGGCGGCGGTCAGGTCGATGATTGAAAGCCGAGTATGGCCCAGACCGATGCCCGCGTCCGGATCGGTCCAGACCCCGTCCGCATCGGGCCCCCTGTGCCGCAGGGTGCCGGCCATGGCGGCCAGAACGGCGTCGGGCGCCGCCGGCAGGCGCGGCGCAAGGAATCCGGTCAGGCCGCACATATCGGCATCATCCCCGCTTTGGTTTGCATGGCACGGCGTGAGACATTAGAAGTCATCCAACGAAATCGGACGGGCAGCGGGCAAAGAGGCCGCCATTGGCTGAAATTCTGGTAACCGGCGGGTGCGGATTCATCGGACGTGAGGCCGTCAGGCAATTGACGGCGGCCGGTCACGGGGTTCGCATCCTCGACAATCTGGCCTACGCTGGCGCGCCCGTTGCGAAGGGTGCCGAGGTGATGATCGAAGGGTCGGTCGGTGACCGCGATGTCCTGCGGCGCGCGCTCGAAGGGGTCGAGGGATGCGTCCATCTTGCGGGGTCGCCGGTGCTGGAGGACCCCCGCAGCGACATGGCCCACGACACCGAGCCGTTCCTTGTTGCGGCCGACGTACTTTTCTCCGAAGCCGCCCGCGCCGGCGTGCCGGTGGTCTACGCGTCGTCGGCGGCGGTCTATGGTGCGGGACAATCGGCACGGATCGCGGAAAGCGACCCCACCGTTCCCGTCAACGCCCACGGCGCGGAGAAACGCGCGCTTGAGCTCACGGCCGAGCGCTATGCGGCGCGTGACGGCATCCCTTCCATCGGGCTGCGCATGTTCAACGTTTATGGACCCGGCCAATCCCCGAGATCGCCCTATTGCGGCGTTGTCCGCCTGTTCGCGGAAAAGATCATCACGGGTGCTGAAGCGGTGATCCGCGGCGAAGGCGGTCAGGCCCGCGATTTCGTTTACGTCAGCGATGCCGCCCGGGCCATCGGTCTTGCCCTTGCCCTGCCCCTGAACGGCGCCCGCGTGGTCAATATCTGCACCGGCCAGCCGGTGACGATCTTGGATGTCATAACCCGGCTCGAGGGCGCCACGGGAAAAACCCTTTGCCGCCGCCGGGAACCGGATACAGGAACGGCGGTTGCGGTGTCCGTCGGCGATCCGGCGCTGGCGAAGGATCTCCTCGGCTTCACGGCAGAGGTCTCTTTCGACGACGGCGTGGTGCGGATGATGCGCGTTCTTGCTCAGGGTTCAGCCTAGGTCTTTGCACAAGGTGGCGTAACGTTCGCGGACCGTGGCGGCGTTCGCCGCCGCCGAATAGGTTGTCCGGACGATCTGGAAAAGACGGTCGCCGCGCGGTCCCAGAGTTTCCGAATCAGCCGCCGCCGCGCGCATGGCCTGCAACAGGTCGTCATCGTTCCGCGGCCGCAGAAGCCAGCCGGTGTCCGCGCGGACAACGTCCCGCACGGACCCCACGTCCGTCGCGGCCACCGGAAGGCCGCGGCTGCCCGCTTCCAGGGTCACCGTCGGCAGGCCTTCCTGATGGCTCGGCAGGAACAGCGCATCGGCCGCGTCGTAGTAGTCCCGTAGGGCCGCGTGATCGACGGCGCCGGCCAGGCGGCAGGTGGGCAGTTCCTCCAGCATCGCGCGCAACGGCCCGTCACCGACAAACAGCCATTGGGCCGGCGCGGCGCCGTCTCCGGTGCTGAATCGCTTGATCGCCCGCGCCAGATCGGCCACGCCCTTCGCCACGGACAATTGCCCGACGAACAAGCCGATGAACCCGTCGCGCGGCAGATCCAGACGGGCCCGCGCGCCCGATTTGTCGCGCGGCGCGGTCAACCAATCCTCGCGCACGCCATAGTGCAGCACGTCGGGCCGCCGGCCGGTCATGACCTCGGTTTCGGCTGCCAGATGCGATCCGACCGCGAAAACGGCATCGGCGCCGCGCACCGATTCGACGAAGCGCTGACGGGCACCCGCCGTTGCCTTGGCGAAGATGGCGACGTCGCTGCCGAGAAGCGTCATGGCATAAGGCACCCCCCATTCGCGGGCCAACTGCAGGGCGACCCAGCCGTGGGGCACGCCGCAATGGGCATGAATCATCGCGGGCCGGACAAGGCCGAGCCCGCGGACCGCCTGCAGCATGAACCGGTGCGGCAGGCCGAAACGGTTTTCCCGGGGGTGCGCGAAATAGCGGGGACGATGCACGGTCACATTTCCGTCCTGTTCGATCGCGGGCATCTCGGACACACGGCGCCAGCGCGGTGACAACTGCCCAATGCCCCAGGGCATCGCCGACACGGGCGTCACGATGTCGAGACGGGGCAAGTTGGGTGCCAGGGCCTGGGCCTGAACCTTGAGAAAGGCGCCCAGTCCCGGAAACTGAGGACAGGGATAGCCATGGGCGACCCAGAGCACCGTCATGTCAGGCAGTTCCCGTTGCCGATGGTTTGCGTGTTTCTCACTCTCGGTGTTATTTCCAATGCCCGGCGAACGATTTCTCGCGACCGCTCAGTGCCGCGACGATGCCGTGTATATTACCGATGATCCGGCGGTACCGGGGACGGTCTCGGTGCTTTATGAACGCCAACAGTGCCATGAGCACCAAACCGGACAGGGCCCAGGCTGTGGCCAAGCGCGAGAAGGTTTTCATTTTGCGCACAAAATATATCCGGTTGAAGGTCTGTTGGCGGCCGAGTTCGTACTGCTTGTCGAGCGACTTCTGTCCCGAGAAATGCCAGACCCGGGCGTCCCCCGTGACGAACAGTTTCCATCGGCGGCTCACTCGATAGCTGTAGTCCAGGTCTTCCAGGTATCCATAGCCGTCATACCATTCGTCAAAGCTGATTTCGTCGATGACGTCGCGCCGCCAGACCGTCGCGCCGCCGTAGAGCCATTCGGTCTGTATCGTCTTTGTGACATAGGGGATGAAGGCGGCGAATCCGGAAGGCATGACCCGGCCCGGTTTGGATCCGTGCATAAGAAAGAATTTCAGAACGGATTCCCGGATGATCAGGGGCTGGTTGATAATCGAGAACGCCGCACCGCCGACATCCGTCGCGGCGTCTTCCCAGAATCCGACCATCTTCGCCGTGGCATCCGGTTCCATGACGATGTCATCGTCCAGATATCCGGCCACGGTGATGTCGTCGGATAACGCGGCCATGCCGGCGTTGCGTTGGCGCGCCAAAGACGGAGGCATCTCGCGGACGTAGGTGATGGGCAGATCGGCGAAGCGGTCGACGACATGACGCACATCCGGTGCGCTTCCATCGACGATGATCAATTGGTCGGGTATCCGAGTCTGCCTGCGGATGCTCTCAAGGAGCTTGCCGAGGTCGTCTGGGCGGTCCTTGGTCGGCACTACGTACGCCAGTTTGACGGCGATCTTCAAAGCGGGAACACTCCAGGCTCGGGTAAGCGGTTGTCGTCAAGGCCTTGGATCGCTGCCCGGCCCATCGCGAGAATCGAGTCTTCCGTGCTGCCGCCGATATGGGGCGTTGCCAGGAAGTTATCGAGTGCAAACAAAGGGTGGTCACCCGGCGGCTCGTCGGCGAATACGTCGAATGCCGCGCCTGACAGCTGACCTGATAACAGGGCCTCGGCCAGCGCCAGTTCATCCACCAATCCACCCCGGGCCGTATTGATGAGCATCGCGCCGGGCTTCATCGTCGCCAAAAGCTCCCTTGATATGATGCCCTTCGTGGAGGCGTTCAGCGGCAAATGCAGGGATACGATATCAGACGTTCGCAGTAGGTGATCCAGAGTTGTGGGCTTGATGCCGGCAGTTTCGTAATAGGCCCGCTGGTCAATGATGTCATGCGCGAGGACATTGACGCCCATGGCGCGCAATATCCCGGCGATATCCTTGCCGACATGACCGCAACCGACAATGCCAACCGTCTTGCTGCTGAGCTGACTTCCCACGCCTGGCGACCAGTCTCCCGCGGCGACAGATCGCGAAAGCGGCGCAACCCGCCGCAGCAGCGTGACCATGAAACACAAGGCGAGTTCGCTAACCGCGCGCCGGTTGACCCCCGGCACCCATCCAAGGCGAATGCCCTTTTCTCGCATGCCGTCGAGATCGAGCTTATCAAATCCGACACCGTACTTTGCGATTACCTGCAGGCGGGCCAGGCGGTCCAGAACGGCACGTTCCATTGGCTCCAGGGCGATCACGGCCTTGTCGCAATCCTCAAGGAAGGCGACGAGGGCGTCGCCCGACAAGGAGTGGCCTGCGTCGTTGAACTTGGTCTGCGGATAGCGCGCCAAAATCTCCGCCCGGAGGGTCGGGTGGCGGGAGAACGACCGCGAGCAAACGCCGACGAGGGTCATGGCCAAAATCCAGTATCAAGCTGCGTCATCAACCGCTCACTCCGTCCCGTATGCCGCTGCCAAGTGCTCGTGGACCTCATTCATGTCAGCGAAGACGCGCGCTTCCAGGCCGTTCAGGTTTCGGTCGCTGCGGCGGCCAACGAAGGCAACGCCGTTTGCCGCCGCGGCCCCGGCGTCTTCGGGCGAATCGCCGACGTAGACGGTTTCCGCCGCCGACACGTCATGGACGGCCAGCGCATCGGCGATGGCTTCCTGTTTCGTCCAGTCGGCGCTGTAGATCGCCTCGAAATAGCGGTCCAGGCCACGAGCGGCGAGGACGCGGCGAAGTTCGCCGTCGGGGGAGTGTGAGATCAGGACCATGGGTACAATCCCTTGATAGGTGTCCAAGAAACGCCGCGCGCCGGAGACTTCCGGACACCCAATCAGGCCGTCGACGACGAATTTCTCGAACGTCTTTCGCAGGCCGGCGTCTTCCTCGGCTGAAAGCGGCCTGCCCAGGAAGTGTTCGCTTATGTGCCGAAATTTCTTGAAACGGACAACGTGGTTGTGGCTGCGGTGATAGGCCATGATCTCGTCGAATCGGGGGGCGTCTGCATAAAGCCGGGCGAAGGCAGCATCCTTGACGGCCAACGACTCGATAAGGGTGCCATCCAGGTCGAGCATCAGCAGGCGTAGTCGGACGGTCATGCGGAAAGCCCGTTTTTGGCGGATTCGGAAAACCGGCGCATCAGCGAATGATTACAGAGAGATGCCGAAGCGTGTACGCCAGGCGTCATCCGCGCAGTATATGCGATAGACCAGTTCCATGGTTTTCAAGGCGTCCTCGCTGTTGCCGATATCGACGGGCGTGTTGTTCAGGATGTGCGTGGCGAAATCGGTGATTTCCCGTTCCCAGGAATTGTCGTGGATGTAGCTGGTGCGCGTCTCGCGGGGATTGCCGTTGGCGAGTTCGTCCGCATAGGTGATGGTGAGCGTCTCCTGGCCGTACGATTTCGTGCTGGTCAGGATGCCGGCCAGCGTCAATGAACCGCCCGTCAGGCCGATAACTAGAGAAAACATGTGCCGCCATTGTGTGGCGCTGGAATGCAACATGGCCACCGTGCCGCCCTGGCTGCGCATGATCGCGTAAGCATTGTCTTCGACGTCGCGCTGCCAGAATGAATTTTCAACGAAGCTTTTGACGTCCGTGAATTCACCCCCGAAGCAGCGCATCAGGTCGACCATATGGATGCCCTGGTCAAGCAGAATTCCGCCCCCGGCGACTTCCCGTTTGCGCCGCCAGTAGGCCGGATCCTCGGGATCTTCGACACCTTTGATCTTGGGGGTCAGCACCGACTTTCCGTAGATGCCGCGTATGTTGATGACGGTGCCGAGGCTGCCGCCCCGGATCAGCGACAGGGCTTCAAGAACGGAGTCGTGGTACCTGTGATTGAACCCGTATTTGAGTTTGCGCCCAGGATGCCGCATTTCGGCCTCGCGCACGTGGCGAATGTCCGCGGCCGTCCGTCCCGGCGGCTTTTCACAGAACACATGCATGCCGTGCTCTAACCCGAGGATGGTCGCCTCTGCGGCCTCGGCGTTGGGCAGGCAGACGAACAGCGCATCGAGGCGTTCGGCGGCGATAAGCTCGCGGAAATCCCCGTAGCTGCGAAGGCCGGACGGCCCGCCCGCGCCGTTGGCGTACTTCTGGTCGCTGACCGCGACCACGGTCATGGCGGGGTTTTCGTCGATGTAGCGATGACGACGCTTGCCGACAAGGCCGTGGCCTGCGATGCCGATCTTCAAGGATTTCATTGGATCATGCCTGATTTGGCTTGCGGGCGGTTGTGGATGAAGCGCTAGAGGTAGCGTCGGGTATGGGGGTCGTCGGCAAGGGCCTGCTCGGCGCGCTGCCGGTCCTGTTCGGTGTCGACGCCGATGGTGGGGCGGTCTCCGGCCACCGCATAAAGGGGCAGGTTGTGCTCGATCAGGCGCAGCATGTCGATCGACTCGTGGCGTTCAAGCGGTGTCTGAGGAAGTGCGCTGAAACGCGCCAGGAAGTCCCGGCGGAACGCGATGATCCCTGTCTGTTGAAACATCGGCGCCTCGGGTGAGCGTGACCGTGACGGCACCGCGGCGCGCGACAGGTAGATGATCCGACCGTCAGGCGCAACGACCGCCTTGACGACGTTGACGTCGTCGCCGTCGGCGGGGTATTCGATGGGGCTGATGAAGTTCACGGCGTCAGCGTTCCGTTCGATCAGGGCGTCGCGCATGAGGGCAAGGGACGGCGGGTCGACGAGAACTTCGTCGCCCTGGACCATGGTGATGATGTCCTGGGTCGCGGCTCCCGGGAAGATGATGGTATCGGCTTCGGTGACGCGATCCGTGCAGCGCTCGTGGGTGTCGGCGGTCATGACGGCTTCGCCGCCCGCCAACGAGACGCAGTCGCGGATTTCGGCGTCGCAGGTGGCGACAATTATCCGCGAGAACACCCCGGACAGAAGGCAGCGGTGCCAGACATGCAGAATCAGCGGCATGCCGAGAAGCGGCGCCAGGGGCTTGCCGGGAAACCGGCTGGACGCCATGCGCGCCGGAATGATGCAGATCGCGTTGGTCAAGGATGATTCCCTCCAAAAGCCGTCATTCGCCGTTGACGGTACGAACGGTTCCGCTTTCCTGAGTGAGGCGTTCGCTCAGGAACAGCATGTCAGTGCCGTAGGCGATGAAGACAAAACCTTCGTCCAGCCGACGGCGCAGATGCGCCGCGTCGGGGGACACGACATGAATGCCGGCAGGTTTGCTGCCATGACGCGCATAGTCAGCCAGACGCGCCAGCTGAACCTCGACGTCCGGATGGGTGAAGTCGCCGGGATGGCCGAGGGAAGCCGAAAGGTCGTAGGGCCCGATGAGAAAGCCGTCGATTCCATCGACCGCCATGATCTCTTCCAGGTTGGCGACGCCTTCGTGGTGCTCGATCTGCACGAACACGGTGATTTCCGTCTCCGCCCAGCGGCGATAGGACTCGAAGTCGTCACTGTAACCTTGAGCACGAAACAGCCCTGCGCCGCGATTGCCGCGCGGAGGGTAATAGGCGCTGGCGACGGCTCGGCGGGCGTCATCAGGGGTGTTGACCTGCGGCACGATGATGCCGTGGGCTCCGGCGTCCAGGGCCCGCTTCATGAGAAGCGGGTCGTTCGTTCCGATGCGGACCAAGGCCTCCAATCCGCACAGGTCGGTGACCTGGATGAGGTCCGTCATGGCCTCGAAATCCGTTGCCGTGTGCTCCATGTCGACGACCAGCCAGTCGAAACCACCGAGTTTCGCCATCATCTCGCAGACGCCGCGGTTGCCCAGGCTGAGCCAGGAACCGATCGTCGGCTCTTTCATCTTCAGTTTGCGTTTCAGGTTTGAAGTCCGCATGGCAGTCATCCGTCAATCTTGAGTGGAGCGGCTGGCCGGCTCCAGGGTGTTGGTCCGAGCCCAGATTTCGTTACGGGTGGATTCATGGGACCAGGCTAGGTTGAAGCCGTTTTCGCCGAGCATGGCATGGCAGCGAGCAACGTCCTCCGGCAGCGGCGGCAGTTCGATCGCGATTGCCCGCAGGCGGGTGTCCGCCAGTGTCGCGCGCGCGCCGGCAAGAACCTTCACCTCGTTGCCGTCGGTGTCGATCTTGAGGGCTGCGGGAACGTCCTGGATGTTGGCGCAGATCGAATCCACCGTCGCGGTGGCAATGCCCTCGACCCACACCACGTTGTAGCCTTCCGCGGTGCGTTCCATCTTGTCGCGCGATTCCGAATGGACCGCCGCTCCGGGTGTCGTGTCGTGCAGGTGCAGGCTGCTAAGGCCGTCCTGGTCGCTGGCCGCCACGCCGATGATGCGTACCCGCTCGCTCAGCCCGTTGCACAGGATGTTTTCCTTCAGGTAGTGCAGATTCGAGAATTCCGGTTCGACCGACACGACGCGCAGGTTTTCATGCCGCTTGCCGGCGTAAAGGGAGAACACGCCGATGTTGGCGCCGATGTCCATGAACAATCCGTCGGGCGGGGTGTAGTTGTCGATGAAGCGGACGATCTCCGGTTCCTTTCGGCCAAACAGGAACCAGCGGAAATGGGTGATCTGATTGTCGCATTGCAGGGTGAACGAAACCCGGCCCAGCCGTACCCGCCGCCGCGGCACCAGCGTTTTCGCCAGCCACCATGTGGCGGGCAAGTACAGAAAGCGAGGATCGCCCCAAGCGTTTTTGTAACAGCCGTAAAGCCGGGCGATGCCGGGAACGCGCAGAAGGGGGCGGAGAAATTTCTTGATCGTCTGTTTCATTCAGGGGCACCGGACAGATTGAAGGACGGCCGATTTGTCAGGCGGCCCGAAGATTTGCGATGCGGCGGCGATCTGGCGCGTTCGCAGGTTATGCAACGCGTCCTCGTCCGCCTGCGCGAGCCACGCTAGGTTCCCGGCCAGCTCGCCCGCTGTTGACGACGGCCGGAACGCCGACGTGTCATCGAAGCAGGGATTTATGGGGAAGCCGTCCGTCAAGTCAACGAACAGTCCAACGGCCCCCATTATAACAGCCTCAAGCCCGGCGCTGGTTGCGCAAAAAGCGACGGCGTCGTGAAGGCGCACATCGGATCTCAGATCCCCCGTGCTGACGGCGACAGCAGGGTGTGTGCGGCGAATTTCCGCCAGGGCGCGGTCGAACAGTACGGGGTCCGCGGCGGGATAGGGACGCAAGGCGAGATCGACCTCCCGGGTAATGTCCGGCCGGCATTTCAGCCAGATCCCCAGCAGGATCACCTCTTCCGGGTGGCTGAGGGCGAGAACGACCGACCGCCGTCCCTGGCGGGCGGGCCGGGGTTCCGCCGCCTCGACGATGCCTTTTCCCGATCCCCATACGGCAAGCGGCGCGGATGCCTTGGCGGCCCAGGTCCGGAAGAATTCAATATAGGCATTGCCGCACAGGGCGTAACCGTCGGGTTTGGGGCAGGTCGACGCCCGCCGGTCCTGCAAGGCCACGAGAAGACGGTGTTGTGGGTGCGGCACATAACCCAATGTGGCGGCCTGTTGGGTCGCGCAGGCTTGGATGACGGCCCGTTCGATGCCTTTCTCCTCGTAGGGAAAGACGACCTTTTTGAAGCCGGTACCGGAAATCAACCGAGTCAGCTGGCTGCGTACGATCAATGCATGGAACAGTTCACCGGGATCGACCTGCTGATTGGCGAAGCGTCGCCAGAACAGTGCGGTATGACCGTTGCCGCGGGCTTGGGCACCGGCGCGCGGCAGACGCAGGCGGACCCTTGCGGCGTAAACCACGGCTTTGATGAAGGCGGTCAGCGCCTCGCCCGGGGTCACGCCGTCGAACAGACATAGCGGGTCGGATTGTTCGACGCTTCCGGGCGCGGCGGCCCGCGCGGCCCGGTCGACGGTTCCCGTGACCGCCACGGCGACCCCGGCGGCGGAGCGTTCATCCAGCAACGTCGTGAAAAAATATGTATGCGCGTCGCGAAAGGGCCTGCCGCGGACAGGCTGGACAAGCAGTAACGTCTTTGCCGTGGTGCCGGGACGGCATCGCCGCCCGCGGTGATTGCGGATCATGGCGATCATGTCGCGCCAGGCCCAGATCGTCAGGCGGATAAAACGTGCCGCCGCCGATGGAATGCGGCCCGCCGTTTCGGCCATCCCGGTGACCCGAATTCTCGGCGCCATTTCGCGCAGATGCCGGGCGACGTCCGGCGAGGCGTCGACGACGGCCAGGCCTGGGGTGCCGGGATTTTCCTCCAGCCACTGCACGATCGCGCGGGCGAAGAACAGGGGCTTGATGAGCGCGGCCTGGCCCCAAGGCCGGGCATCGAGACGGCTTGCCCCGGAAAGCCATATGTCGCCGGAATGCGCGGCTTCGGCTTCGATGATCTCGGCATGGGCGGCGGCCAGGTCTTCCAGCCAATCGTATGCATGCGATGCGATCATCGCGCACAGGTCAATGGACCCGCCGCCGGCCGTTCCGCCCAGGTAACAGGCGACCGGCTGTCCGGGACGGCGCACTGCAGCGGCCGAGTTCTGAAAGTCGATGGTCTGGATCATGCCGTAAGGAAGATGTCCGCGGGGGGTCAGATATAGTCGGCTTGGCAGTAGCGCCAAGGGGCGGCGTCGATGCTTGCGGCAGGAGCCGTTCCGGGTCCCTGCCAGAGGATGTTGCCTGCGCGAAGGGCCTCCGCCGTCGACAGGCGCTGAAAGCAGAATGCGGTCAGGGCGGCGTCGCTGGCGGCCATCGTTCCGTCCGCCGAACCGTTTGGCGTCCCGACGTCACCCCAGCGTTCCGTGCGCCAGGTCCACAACGCCCCGGGTTGGCCGGCCAGGCATTTCAGGATGCGTTCTGGTGCCAGGAGCTTTCCTAGGATGTTCGTCGACCGATCCCGGTAAACGTATCCGAGACCCTGCATCCAGTCGCCTCGGCGATCGTCGGTAAAAACCTGCATGCGGATGTCGCGCAGCCCCGCCTGGCGCGCGGCGGCCACTACGGCGGCGTGCAGGTTGTTTTCGGCGTCACCGTCGGCGGCGGCGAATTCCAGGATATCGTATCGGCTGATCCCGTCGCGCATGGAGGTTTCCCCCAGAAACGCAAAGGCCGCGATATGCGCGTTCTCCAACAGGGCGAGGACGGAATAGCGATAGAACGCGCGGTAGTAGTGATGATCCCAGATGTTGACCCATGACGCCGGGGTTCTGGCGAGAAAGCCGCCGCACCCACAACCCAACGCGCCGAACCTTGATGAAAGCTCGCGCCCCGCTTCTTCCAATTCCCGGCGGCTGGTCAGATGACGGTGACCGTATCGTGTCGCGACCTGGGCCGACGCGCCGGCATCGACGGGCAGGCGATAGGCGCGAACGTGCGCCTGGGGATGATAACCGTTCTTCCGGTACCAATTGTAGGCCGGGCTTGTCTCGTCCTCGCGGAAAACGCAAAACGCGTCGAAGCGGTCGGCGAAGGCCCGTTCGGCAAAGGCGTCGAGCCGCCCGCCGATGCCTTTGCCGCGGTAGGCGGCATCGACGTGGACACCGGTTGCCCAAAGCACCTCAAGGCGGTTTCCCCGGCCGGTCTCCCATGTCCGTTCTTCAAGCGGCAGCATGCCGATCAGCTTCCCGTCATCGAACGCCAGAATGGCCCGGATCGGATTGCCATCCCAGGTTTCGACGGTGCGCGGTGTGGAGTCCGATCCTTCGGACAGCCGAAGGATCGCGTCGCGGTCGTCGCGCGTGGCGGTGCGGATTTTCATTGCGGCTTTGGGCGGCTAGCGGGCCGCGGCCAGGTAATCCCGAAACGCGGACAGGAACGATTGCATGGACGCAGGATCGCCCAGGCTGGCCCGAATACACGTGTCGTAGGGCGGCTCGAAGGCGCCCCGGATGTAGATCTTGCGTTCGCGCATGAACGCGACGGCGTCGGATGCCTCGGCATTGGACCGCAGGAAGATCATCAGCCCGTTGGTATACTCACCGCCGTGCCACGGAACGCCCAGTTCGTCCAGGCCGGCCTGCAGGCAGGCGGCGCCCGCCTTCACTTCCCCGACATGGTCGGTCATGAGGCTGGCATGCTTCAGCGCGAACAAGGCCGCCTGCATAGAGAAGGCGTTGGTTTCGACCAGTGACCGGGTCTTGTTGAGATAGGTGATGTTCTGCGGTTGGCTGATCATGTAGCCCAGGCGGATGCCGGCCATGCCCCAGGCCTTTGAGAAGGTCCGCATGACGACGAGATTGTCGAATTCCCCGATCAGGCCCTTGGCCGTTTCCGCGCCGAAATGGTGGTACGCCTCGTCGACCACGAGGACGATGTCGCGTTCCTTGCAGCGGGCGGCGATGCCGCGAATCTGGTCGACCGTCAATGCGCTCTCGATGGGCAGGTTCGGGTTGGCGATCGCGACCACGGCCGTGCGGTCGTCGATGGCGTCGGCCAGCGTCTGGAAGTCCGGCTTGTGGTCCTGGCCGTAGCCGAACCTGCGGTGCTCCAGTTGGAACAGCTCAGCGTAGACCTGATACATGGGATAGGTCGGATCGAGCACGACGACATTGTCGCCGGGATTGGTCAAGGTTTCGTAGATGAACCTGATGCCTTCGGTGATGCCCTGGGTTAGGTAAAGATGATCGCGCGGCACGCCTTCATGGGCGGCGATGGCGTCATACAGGACGCCCATGTCGGGGGTGACATGCAGGATGCTTGGCGGCATCTCCTTCCACAGGGCGTCGAGGACGCTGTTGGAGGCATTGCAGACGCGTTCATTGCGGTCGAGGCGAAGGCCTTCGACCAGATCGCGGCCGGTTGACGTCTGATAGCGGCGCATCGCCACGATGTGGGGTTTGAAGCGGGTCTTCACGGATGTGTTCCTGGATGAGGTATGAGGTGGCCGAATGGGCTGGCGGCGACGTTTAACGGCGCGGCGGCTTCACGGGGGGATCGAAGTACGTCGGCAACAGGGGCGTGTAGGGTCGGTCGGTGTTGTTGATGCAGTTGTCGCAGATCGATCCCTCGGTGCGGCCTTCGAGATGTCGGCGGCGCCAGTCCTGATAGGTCGCGTTGTGCCAGGCCTCGACAAGGGACGTTTCATTCAGATCGGCGACCACCAGGGCCTTGTGATAGTCGAGCACGCAACCCGACAGGTACCCCTCCGGCGTGATGGTAAAGCTCGAGAACGGCTGGAAGCAGACCCCCTTGTGGCCACGGCCGCGGATGTTGTTTGCTTCGATGACGCCGATCTCGTTGTTTTCGGGCATGGTCCCGCAGGAGTTGGTCAGCAGATGGGGGTCCCACTCGTCGATGTAGGGCTTGACCAGCTGGTGCAGGGCCTCGACCTCGTCGACGGTGACGGCGGTCTGTACCATGGTGACGTAGATCTTGACCGCTCGCCCGCTTTCCTTGCGGTAGTCCGCAATCCATTTCAGGTTCGCCATCACCCGGTCGAAATCGTCCTTGCCGTGGACGTGACGGTAGGATTCCCGCGTCGCGCCATGCATCGAAAACTTGATGCTGTCCAGGCCGGCGTCAATGACGGCCTTGGCCCGCGGAGGTGTCGCGCCGGCGCCGTTGGTGGTGATGTAGACGTAGTCGTAACCGATCGCTTTCGCCTCGCTGACGAATTCCGGCAGCCGCTTGGCCAGGAAGGGTTCGCCGGTGGCGTAGAGTCCGATCTGCCGGGCCCCCGCCTCGTATCCTTCGCGCAGCAACCGCAACACCAGGGTGGGGTCCATCGCCGTCTTGTTCGCCATGCGCGGGTTCGAGCAGAACAGGCAGGCGTGGTTGCAATGTGACGTGATGTCGATCAGGAATTCCTTGGGAAACGGCGGCGTGAGGGAATAATTCGCCTGCTTGGCCTCTTCCTTGCGTTGTTTTATGGAAATGTCCATGGTCTTCGATGCCTTATGGCCGGTGGTGGTCGGGATGTATCATGCCCGCGCCGCAGCGTCCTTTATAAAAGGCTCCGTTGCGGGGCTTCGTCATTATCTTCCTGTGAACATATCGCGTCGACCCATCGGATCAATGCCGCCTTGTCTGACAACAGCGGTAGGCCGTGCGTTTCGGTGTCGCCGGCGACCAGGATGTCGGCGCTGTCGTAGAACGCCGCCGGTTTTCCCGCCATCGCTGCCGCGACCGCCGGGCTGGAAAACGGGATCGAGATCGTCGCCCGGCAGGCCTTCGAAATACGCATGGCGCTGATATTGGCGTCGGCGACCACGACGTTGGGCAATCCGCGCAGCTCCTCAATGAGGCGCACGTGCGCCGGATGGCTGCTTGCACCGATGTCGCGCTTCGCCTTGATGATCATGGTGCAGTCGGCAGAGGCGAGAACTTCCTGGATATCGGTCAGGAACCCACGCAGCACGCTCGGCGTGTAGTAGCCGGGCAGCACCCGACTCCTTGCATAGACCACATCGCGGGCCACCGGGATGTCGAACACCGCGACCGCCCGCGCCGGCGTCTCTGCCAGGGTCGCGGGCTTATCCGCATAGGGGATGTAGCCGAGCTCGATAAACTCCGCCGGCCGGCCCGTCGCGGCGGCGATCCAGTCCGCCTGAACACGGTCCCATACGAAGTACCTGGGCCAGGTCAGCATCGGATAGTATGGATAGAGCGGGCAGGGCAGCTGGCCCTTGAAGTGAAGCGGCTTGTGGTTGACCGAATAAAACACCATCGCCGTTTTGACGCCGCGCCGCTCGGCGACCGCCGCCCAGGGTGGGCGCGCGCCGACGCGGGAATTCGTGGTTACGTGCCAGGCGGCCAGCCGGTCACCCGGAACCGCCTCCATGTAGCGCGCCTCGACGGCGTCAGCCGCGAGAACGGCTGCATCGCCGCTGCCCAGCAGCCAACCCAGCGCGGCCCGGCCCGCGAGTACCAGGCCGCCGGCCAAGAACCGAAGTGCCGGCGCGATGCCGCCGAGGGGCGGGAAAGGATGGGGCGCGGTCACCGACAGAGGCACTTGACGCTCCAAGCGCCCGCCTGGCACCACGGCCCACGCCGCGCCGCCGAACCGCGCGGTCAGGAAGGCGGTCAGAGTGCCAGGATTGTCTTCGGGTGCCGATCCGGCAGCCGGCAGGGCTTCGGCCGTGAAATTGTCCGCGACCCAATAGGTTTCCGGCACGGCGAAGCGGTGGCCCGCGATTGAATAGCGCGTCAGGTTGATGGCGCGGCGGAACGCGGCGACGATCAGGCGCAGCTGCAGCATTCGCCAGCGTAGCCAAGACGTCAACCCGTCAACGGCGATCCCCTGACGTGCCAGGCTATGCCGCCAGGATGCCGGCAGGGCGTTGACTACGCGCTCTTCGCCGTCCCAAAGGCCCAACGCAATTTGCTGCAAAAGATACCGCGCAAGCATTCGATCCAACAGGTTGGTGCGCAGGCGGTCGTCGAGCTCGCTCTTGCATTCCTCAGGGAACAGGCGGGCGGCCTGCTTGGAGACCGTCGGGGTCGCCTCTAGCAAGCTGTCGAGAATTCGGTAGCCGGCGTACGAATCGCGGCTCGAATACATGTGCCGGAGGGCCTCCGTGATGCGCCGCAGGCGGCGGGCAGCGCGATAACGCCGACGCCGGCGAAGGCCCTCGAATATGCCGCCTTTGGCGGTCATGACGTGAAGCGCCAGATGGCACCCCCTGCTTCAACCTTCCTGCACGTGTCGGCCGGGAGGCGGACGAACCCCGCCCGCTCGAACGCGCGGATTGAGCGCGGGTTACTTTCAGATATGCCGGCGAGGATTTTCTCGACGCCGAGTTCGTGGGCAGCAAACTCCGCGACGCTGCGCAAGGCCGCCGTTCCGACGCCCCGCCCCCAGACCGTGCGGTCGAACAGCGCGATCCCGATCCAGGCTTCGAGGCGGGAAATGTCGCTCAGGCGAATGTTGCCGCAATGGAGACCGTCGAGGAACAGGCCAAAAAGAACGGCATCCTCGGCCGCCAGATTGACCGTGACATAGTCGCGGATCGACGCCATGTCCTGCTTGCAGACGTTGGGTTGGATGAGGAACGCGCGCACTTCCGGTTCGTTGATGCCATCGACGTAGCGCTCGGTCACGTCGTCGACCTGCAGCGGCCGCACGACGAGCCCTGGCGCGGCATCCAGCAGCGGGCGGTCGACGAGCCCGCCGAGCGCGATGTCCGGAAGTTCCGTGCCGCTGTCGTTCTGCGTCATTTCTGGTTGCGCACCTGGAACAGCGCCCACGCCAGTTCCCAGTCTTCCTGGTTGTCGATGTCGATCCCCCGCTGGCGCGGGATCTCGTATCCGACGAAGTCGTCCTGCATGGTGTCGGGGCCGCTGTCGAAGATGCGCTGGCTGGAAAACACGGCGAAGGTACCGGTGTCGTGGTACTTGGGCGAAATGCTTTTCGAGCTAACGCTGAGCATGTCCGGCTGCACGGCCGTGAGGAGTCCGTTCTCCGCCCGGTCGAACGCCCATTCGACCGGGACCGGATAGGGCGAGATGGCGAGCACGGGATGGGCGCCGCTGTGGTGTGCGAACAGCCGCGCAGCACCCCTCAAGTCGTTGGCCAGAATCAGCGGCGAACAGGCCATCAGAAGCCAGACTTCGTCAAACGCCTCGCCGGTTTTGGCGAACTGCTCGGTGACCTGCTTGATGACTGCGAACAGGCCCACGTTGTCAGCCGCCAGATCGTCGGGCCGCCGAAACGCGGGGGGGTGGCCCAGCGAAGACGCGACCTCCGCGATCTCGTCGTCTTCCGTCGATACATGGATCACGTCGAACAGTTCGGACTCTTCCGCCGTCGCCAGGATATGCGCGATCATCGGACGGTCGTGAAAGAGACGGATGTTCTTGCGGGGGACGCGCTTGCTGCCGCCGCGTGCGGGGATGATGGCCAGGCGTCGTGTCATGTCCGGATTCCGCTGCGCAGGATGCTGAGAGCGTCGGGCCCCGTGTTGAACAACAAATCAATTACCGAAAGGTGGGAAAGAAACTCGCCGTGAAGTTGCGGGTGGACGGGATGCTCGTAGTCGAAATAGGAAAGGGAAACGCCGGCCGCGTCGAGCGCCTGCGACGATTCCAAGTAGTCGCGCGAACCAGGCGGCGAGACGTAATGCGTCGCGCCGCGTGCCACACAGAGGTTCGCCAGAAGGTCGGCCTTCGCGCCAGCGCCGGGCAGGTCGCTGGCGAAGGTGAGCGGCGTGTCGATGCCGAGCATCTGGCGAAGCTCTCCCATCAGGTCCATCAACAGCCCGCAGAGCCGTTCGTGCCCGGTGTTGAAAATTCCGAACAGGCGAGCCGACAGGTCCGGGAAGAACAGCGCCTTCGCATAGTTCAGTTCGATCGACCGGATGTGGCTCTGGTCAAAACCGCGGGTGGTGTCGATGCGCGCCTCGGCAATGCTCTGGTCGCGTTGCCCCTTGGACAGGACCGGCACGGTCAGCATCAACGGGCCTTGGGGCGTTTTGATCCGGTTGCGCTGCTGCCAAGAACGCCGCGCGAACTGCACCCTATCCAGGATGATGAATTCATCGACCGCGTCCATCAGGGCGAAATACCCCATCCACGGCAGGTAGGTCGGCTGCATGATGGCCACGGTCTTCATTCCTGAACCGCCAGACCGATGCCGCCGAAGCCGTAGTTGTTGCCGTTGTAGAACATGAAACGTTGGTCTCCATGGGTGACGACGGCGGCGTATTCGATCATCTCGCTGTCGAAGCCGTCCGGCGAGACGTCGATGCCGGCAAGCTCGTCGCGCCGCGCCCAGGTCCGGCCGTCGTCCGATTCCGCGTAGCCGATGCGGTAGGCCTCACCCTTATGGGAGAACCACATCTGCCAGCGGTCGCCGGTCCGCACCACGTAGGGGCGGGCCAGCGCGTTCTCGCTACCGTCGGCGAAATCGATGCAGACATGGCCGTCGCGCTGCCAGGTTAGGCCGTCGTCGGAGGTCGCCATCTTGATATTGTAGCGTGGCAGGTCCTTGTGCACCCATTCCGTTCCGGAGACGTAGTAGAGGTACCAACCGTCGTCGGCCTCGACCGCCCAGGGCGCCGTGTTCAGGTAGGGGTCGACATGGACGCGCTCCAGGACCGGCGCGTTCGACCAGCGCCGGAAGGTCTTCCCGCCGTCGTCGCTCACCGCCAGACCCCCGTACAGGTGGACGCGCACGGTCGAACCGGGGTTCCATCCTATATAATAAAGTCGCTTTTCATCGCCGACGTTGACGACGCAGGACGGCGTCACGCCGTTGTCGTCGAACCGGCCGAGCGGTCCCGGCGCGAGCACCGGTTCGGCCGACACCTCCTGCACCTTGGTCGGTTCCGCGAGATCAATGACCGCCCAGCCGATATGCGATTGGTTGTCCGCGTTGCGGCCCGAGAAGTAAATCTTGACCCAGCCGCCGCCCAGGTCCTCGGGCGTTGGCGTCATGGCGTGGCTCCGCCACCACGAGCGGTCGCCGCGCGGTTCGATGACTAGGCCAAGTTTGCGCCAGGAAAGGTTCGTCATGGTCGGTGTCCGTGCCTTGCCGGGTCAGTCGCCAAAATAGGCCCGCTTGAGGACGCGGGCGCGCCGGTCGTCGGCGGCCAGGACCTGTGCGCCGCTGCCAAGCGCCACGGCGCCCGCCGCGAGGTCGGTGGTGACCGAGGCGTCCATGGCGATGAAGCAGTCGTCACCGACCTTGGTGAAATCCTTGAGCGTCGCATTGACGCCGAGGAAGCAGCGCCGGCCGATCTCGCAATGGCCCGACACGACGACATGCGAGGCGACGTAGACATGGTCGGCGATGGTCGAGCCGTGACCGATGTGGTTGCCGGACCAGATCATCACGTTGTCACCGATAGTCACGCCGGGCTGGATCGTCTGGTTCTCGAGAATGAAGCAGTTGTCACCGACACGCAGGTCGCCCCAGGTCACGGTTTTCGAGCAGACATAGGTCGCAAGGCTGTAGCCCGCCGCCTTCGCCTGCTCGTATTTTTCCTGGCGCAGCTTGTTGAGGCGCGCGTAGGACAGGGCGACGAACATGTCGTAGCGGTCCGGCGGGTAGGCCTCGGTCGCCTTGGAGAACGGCACCAGGGGCAGGTCCTCCACCGTGTCGCTGTCGATGTAGGCGTCGTCGATCGTGAAGGCCGCGACCTTGCGGCCGCCGTCGGCCTCGAAATAGAAGCGGGCAAGCCGCGCGATCTCGGCGGAGCCGAAGATCACCAGCGGGCGCGCCGCGTAGTTCGGTCCGGTCATGCGCGCACCAATGCGACGAGGAAATCGAGGGGAAGGGTCATCAGGTCTTCCGTCACGCGGCCCACTTCGACCGAGGCGAAGACGGACCCGAGCTCGCGTTCGAACTCGGTCCGGTCGTCGAAGAAGAAGAACTGTTGGCCGTCGCGGAAATCGAAGTTCTGGATGCGAAAGCATCCGTCGCCTAGGTCGGCAGCGCGCCGGCGAATCGTGTGGTCGGGCCCGACGGTCGACAGGTAGGCCCAGCCGCCCGGACGCAACATTCGTCTGAATTCCGCCAGCGCGCGTCGCATTTCCTCGCGCGTGCCCTGGTAATGGATGGTGTTGACCGACAGCAGCAGATCGAACTCCCCGTCGCCGAACGGTAGGTGCGTGTTGTCGCCCGCGCGGATGTCGGCGGTGAAGCCGCGCTCGCGGATGATGCCCTGGGCAAGCTCAGCGATCACGGTGTCGACTTCGACACCACTGCAGGCGCACCCCAGGTCGAGGAACGGCAGCAGGTTGTTGGCGAACCCGCAACCCACGTCGAGCACGTGCCAGTCGGCGCCGGGGCTCGGCGGCTCGGACGCGTAACTTCCGAACAACACCTTGACCATAGCCTCGTTCGGCCACTTCGGATGGTTGGTCCGCGCCTTCGTTTCATGGAAATCGCGCCACTCCTTCGCCTGGGCGGTCGGCGGCGTACGGTCACCGGTATCGCTCACGAAGCGTCTCCGCGAAGGTCCGGCCAGTCGATGGGCGCGTCCTGCGCCACGTCGCGCGCGGCGGTCAGCCCGACGATGGCCTGGGCGTAGCGTCCGCGGATGCCCTGGGCGGGCCGCTTGACGGCAACGTCCTCGGCGGTGATCCGCTGACCCGCCGAAATCGCGCGCGCGGCATACAGTCCCTCGCGCCGGCCGTGCTTGCGCTCCGAGGCTGACATCTTCTTCTCCGCCGAGCCGAGGGCCGCATAGGCTTCCTTGATGCCAGCGACGTAGCCGGTCAGGTCGTCGGGCTCCAGGGCGTAGAAGTGGTCGGGGCCTTCGGCCTTCTTGTCCAGGGTGAAGTGCTTTTCGAACACGGTCGCGCCGAGGCCGACCGCCGCGAGCGCGGCGGTCAGGCCCAGGGTGTGGTCGGAAAATCCGACGGGGCAGGCGAAGCGGCGGGCGAATGTGTCCAGCACCCTGAGGTCGGCGCCCTCGACAGGCAGCGGATACTCGGCCACGCATTGCATGAGGGCAACGTTCGTGTTGCCTAGTCCCCGACAGATGTCGACCGCGGTCTCAACGTCGATCATGTCGCACATTCCGGTCGACAGCAGCATCGGCCGACCGAGCCTGGCCATCTCGATCAACAGTGGAAGGTTGGTCGTTTCCGAGGACGCCACCTTCATGGCGGGAACGCCGACGCGCTCCAGCACCTTGACGGATTCCGCGTCGAAGGCGGAGGCCATGAACGCGACCTTGCGGGAGCGCGCGTAGTCGGCAAGGTCGGGGACCCAGGCGGCGTTGAGCTCGACAGATTTGAACAGATCGAACATCTCGCCTCCGCCAGGATAAAGGACGTCGGCACGGAACAGCTGAAACTTCACCGCGTCAGCCTTGGCCTGGGCGGCGACGTCGATCAGTTCCTTGGCCGTATCCATAGACTGGTTGAAGTTGGATCCGGCCTCGGCGATCACGTACGGTGAAGCACTGCAACCGACAGCGACGCCGGCGATTTCGAAGCGGTTAGCGAGGGTCAATTCGGGCCTCCAGTTCATCAAAGATTCGGCGACAGCCGCGGCCGTCCACCAGCGACTGGCCCCGGTCCGCCATCTCCTGGCGCAGGGACCGGTCGGCGATCAGGTCGTTCAGTTGCCGGGCCAACGCCCGGCGGTCGATTTGGCCTGCGACGCCGCCGTCCCAGGCCGTGCCTTCCGCGAGGAAGGCTTTGTTGATGTCCCGGTGGTCCTCGTCGATGGAGACCAGAAGGGACGGCAGCCCGCAGGCCGCGAGCTCATACTTGGTTAGGCCGCTGGTCGCCACTGCGACGTCTGCCCGGGCCATGTGATTGGCCAGACTGGCCGGGGCGTCGATCAGCGCGACCACGTGCCGAGAGCGGCGGCAGGCGGTGGCGATCCCTTCCCTCACCGCGCCGGTGAAGCCGGCGCCGACGGCGACGCGGATGTCGAGCGGTCCGCCCGCCATGTCGTCCAGCGCTGCCAGAACCTCCTCGGTCAGGCCGAACGGGTCCGTACCGCCACAGGTGACCAGAACATTCGCCGCCTTGCCCGCGCAGGTCCGGCGCGGAAGGTTTTCGTATTCACGGTCGAGCACGCAATAGGCGGCGCCGACAAGGGCGCGCGGTCCAGGCGTCTCGCCCGCGTAGGGCGCGAGCGCAAGGTCGAAGGCATCCTTCGGCAGCCGATCGCGAACGGCGTGGCGCCCGCCACCGTCGATCAGCACGACCCGGGTCAGCGACCTGAAACCGGCAAGGCTCCGCGAAAACCGGCCTATGTCCGCGAGGCAGTCTCGGTGCAGGTCGTCGACGATCAGGCAGTCGATATCCGCGTCGGCGAGCAGCGGCGCGAATGGCGTTTTGAGGTGGCCCACCGGAATGCCCTCCGCCGCCAGCACAGCCAGGCCGTCGTTGTGGCAGCGGCTGACCCAGAAAGTGACCGCGTGGCCGCGGCTGATCGCCTCTTGGGCCAGGCGGCGGCAGCGAACGAAATGACCGAGACCGTAGTCGCCGCCGGAATCCGTGCGAAAGCCGAAGCGGATCGGCCTCGCCATCACTGCTTGCGGAAGATCGCCTGCACCGGCGGACCTTCGAATTTTCCCGCCAGGCCGCCGTCAAGCGCAGCCGCCATGTCGCCCAAGGCTTTGTCCATGACATCAAGGGTGAACGATAGCTCGTCGGGGCCATGGGCGGCGCAGGGCACGTGGCTGCAGAAATAAAGCAGGCCGCGCGCCACGCAGCGCTGCATCAGGAAGGTTCTCCGGATCAGCGCCTCTTCCTGGTCAACGCCGGGGAAGGCTACGGCAGAGCGCACCGGCAGGCCCAGGAACACGACCTCCGATTCCAGTCCATGCGCACGGATCAGGTCCTTGAAGCCGGTCGCCATGTCGTCGCTGAAGCGGGCGATCTTGCCGAGCCCGTCGTTGTCGCGGAGCGCTTCGATGGTCGCCTTGCAGGCCGCCAGAGACAACGTCTCGCCGCCGAACGTGCCGGAAAAGAAAATGTCGTCGAACACGGCCATGACGTCCTTGCGTCCGACCACCGCTGACAGCGGCATGCCGTTGGCCATCGCTTTTCCGAAACAGGCGAGGTCCGGCGTGACGCCGAACATTTCCTGCGCGCCGCCGAGCGCGAAGCGGAACCCGGTGACGATCTCATCGAACACCAGGACGCAACCTTCCCGGCTGCAAAGGTCGCGGACCGCCTGCAGGTATCCTTCTTTTGGCGTCTCCACGCCCATGGGCTCCATGACCACCGCGGCGAACTCGCCCGGGTGCGCCTTGAACAGAGCGTCGAGGGCTTCGACGTCGTTGTAGGCGAACGTATGGGTCAGCTTCTTGACCGCGTCAGGCACGCCGATGTCGCGTGTCGTCGTCGCGATGTACCAGTCGTGCCAGCCGTGGTATCCACAGACCGCAACGCGGTCGCGGCCGGTGAAGGCGCGAGACACGCGGACCGCCGCCGTCGTCGCGTCGGATCCGTTCTTGCCGAAGCGCACGGCCTCGGCGCAGGGAATGATCTCGGTCAGCATCTCGGCGACCTCGACCTCCAGCGGATGCATCTGACTGAACACGATTCCGTCCTTGAGCTGGCGCGTGATCGCGTCGTTCACGGCCGGGTCGTTGTAGCCCAGGATGATCGGACCCAGCGCCATCAGGTAGTCGAGAAACTTGTTCCCGTCGGCGTCCCATACCCAGGCACCCTCGCCGCGGACGAGATAGTTGGGCGCGCAGGTAGCCGGCCATTGGGTTGGCCCCTTGGAGAAGGTCTGGGTCGCCGAGGGTATGACGTTGTAGGCGCGTGCAAGCAGGGATTTCGATTGCGTGAACTGCACGGATTATCGAGCCTCTTTTAAGGGTTGATCCAGGTTCAGAGCCTCTTTCGACGGCCAGGCCGAGGGGTTCAGAATCCGTTCATCAGAAATCGCCCACTGGCCGTAGTCGAGCGCCCGCGCGCGGCCGTCGGCCGCCGCGGCAAGGGTGCTTTCGAACTGTGCGGCGTCGTCACCGCCGATGATCGCGGCGCTGACGCCGGCCTGGCCCAGGACGAACCCGAGGCAGGCCTCGAGAATGCCCACGCCCTGGTCGTCGAGCCAGCCGTGCAGCGCGCCGAGATGGCCCTGCACGGCGGCGAAGAATTCGGGAAGACGGACGATGTCCATGGCCAGAAGTCCTTGCAGCATGACCGAACGCACGTGGACCTCGACGCCGGCGCGGCCCAGGGCGGCGAGCGTTCCCGAGCGGAGAATCCTCTGGTCGAGAAGGTTGAGCGGAAGCTGCACGATGTCCGGAGTAAAATGCCGGGCGATCTCCTCGACCTCCCGGGGGGCGTAGGCCGAATATCCCACATTTCGGGCCAGTCCGCGCGCCTTGACCTCCGCCAGGGCGTCCACCAAGTGCTCGAACCCGGGCTTCAGCAGGTTGGTCCCGTGATGCACCAGCAGGCCGTGAACCGACGACATCCCGAGACGCGCGCAGGACTGCTCGGCGACTTTGATCAGGCGGCGTCCGTCGTCGCGTGTCAGGCGGTCGGCGCTGAAAACCGGCGTCTTGGTGACGATGCGCACGGGCCAGTCGCGGGGCCGCAGGCGGCCGACCAGGTCTTCGCTGGGGCCGTAGCCCGGCGCGGTGTCGAGGAAGCCGACGCCGCCCCGCCCCGCCGTCCGCAGCAGCGCCTCGGCGGCGGACTCTCCCCGGCCGCTGCCCTGGTTGGCGACGCCGTAGTCGGAACCGAGTTGGGCCGTGCCCAGGCCGAGACGGGCCGGCACGGGGTCAGCCACCGCAGGTCTCCGTGACGGCCGATACCACACGTTCGACCTCGTTGTCTCGCATGCCATGAAAGAAGGGGATGCTGAGACTTCTGGCGTAATATTCTTCGGCCGCCGGGAAGCGAGCGCTGACGTCGCCCAGGCGCGCGCGGTAGTAGGGATGGCGGTAGATCGGCAGGTAGTGGACCTGGCTGCCGATGCCCTGTTCCTTGAGCCGCAGCATGAGTTCGGTCCGCGTCGTGCCCAGCTCGGCGAAGTCGAAACCCAGCACGTAGAGATGCAGGGCCGAGCGCGCCCTGCTGTCGGCCCCCGCCTGATAGATCGCGAGGCCCGGGACGTCGGCGAAGGCGGCATCGTAGCGGGCGGCGATTTCGCGGCGCCGCGCCAGGAACCGGTCGAGTTTGCCCAGCTGCGACAGGCCCAACGCGGCATGAATGTCGGACATGCGGTAGTTGAAGCCGAGCAGTTGCTGTTCCTGATACCAGGGGGCGACGGCTGCGCCGTCGGGGCGGGCCTGGGCTGGGTCGAGGAAGTTGGCGGGGTCCCGTTCGATGCCGTGGTTGCGCAAAAGGCGCAGGCGTTGCGCCAGGCCGTCGTCGTTGGTTGCGACCATGCCTCCTTCGCCTGAGGTGATAGGCTTCACCGGGTGGAAGGAGAACACCGTCATGTCCGACGCCTCGCCGCAGCCGACGGGGCGGCCCGAAGGATAGACGCCGCCCAGCGCGTGCGAAGCATCCTCGATGATGACCGATTGGGCGGCTGCGGTGCGCAGCGGCCCCATGTCGTCGGCCAATCCCGCGAGATGAACCGGCAGCAGGGCGTCGAGCCGCCCGCGCGGCGTCTTCGCACGGGCCACGGCCGCGGGATCGAGCCCGAGACTGCCTGCATTGATGTCGGCAAGGCCGACCTCGGCGCTGCAGTAGACGACAGCGTTGGCCGTCGCCGAGAACGTGATCGGCGAGGTCAGCGCGTATCCGTCGGCGTCCAGGCCGGCGGCCAGGCAGGCAACGTGCAAGGCCGCTGTCCCGCTGCTGACCGCGACCGCGTGGCGGGCGCCGACCCGTTCGGCGAAGATCCGCTCGAAACGTTCGACCACGGGCCCCTGCGTGATCAACGCGCTCTCGAGCACATCGACGACGTTGCGGATGTCATCGTCTTCGATCAGGTGGCGGCCGTAGTTGAGTGGCCGGTCCATGGGCGGGCGGTTCACGTTCTAGCAGTCCGGGGTCTGGTCGATGATCGGTGACAGGCGATCCGGGCCGATCCAGTCCGTGTTGCCGTCGCTGGTATAGGAAAAGTCCTCGGCGACCGGCTGGCCGACCAGGCCGTCGTAAAGGGACGAGCGGTCGTACCCCCAATGGGCGGAATTCGGATAGATCATATAGAAGTCGTCGAACTCCAGCGTGTGGCGGGCTTCGTCGGCGGGAATCATGATTTCATGCAGCTTCTCGCCGGGGCGGATGCCGATGACCTCCTGTTTACATTCCGGCCCGATGGCGCTCGCTAGATCGGTGATCTTCATGGACGGAATCTTGGGGATGAAAATTTCCCCGCCGATCATAATCTTCATGCAGCGCGCGACGAAGTCGGCGCCTTCCTGCAGGGTGATCCAGAACCGCGTCATGCGCAGGTCGGTGATCGGCAGGACGCCGGTCGCGCGGCGCTCCTTGAAAAACGGGATCACGCTGCCGCGGGAGCCGACGACGTTGCCGTAGCGCACGACCGAGAACCGCGTGCCGTCGGCGGTGCCCAGATGGTTGGCCGCGACGAACAGCTTGTCCGAACACAGCTTAGTCGCGCCGTAAAGGTTGATCGGGTTGACCGCCTTGTCCGTGGACAGGGCGACAACCTTCTTCACGCCCTGGTTGAGGCAGGCGTTGATGATGTTCTCGGCGCCCAGGACGTTCGTCTTGATGCATTCCATGGGGTTATATTCGGCCGCCGGCACCTGCTTCAGCGCGGCGGCGTGGACGACCATTTCGACGCCCTGCAGGGCGCGCTCGAGCCTTTGCTCGTCGCGCACGTCGCCGATGAAGTAGCGCAGGTTGGGATGGTTGATCTCGTTCGCCATCTCGTACTGCTTGAGCTCGTCACGGGAATATACGATCAGCCGCGCGGGCGGATTGTGTTCGAGTAACTGGCGCACGAAGGTCTTGCCGAACGATCCGGTGCCGCCAGTCACCAGAATCGATTTGGATTTGAAGTCGAAATTGTTGTCCACGAAACTCTGCCTCTTTTCTTAAACTCAGATGACGGACACCATCGCGTCCTACGGCGTGGGTGAAGACGCCAGTATCTCCAGGCACTCCCGGATGTCCGGCATGGGATGGCCAAGGGTAGCTGATATTTTTTCCACCGACAGCGACATGTCCTGCGGCCGCCGCGCCGTCAGGCCGGCCTGTTCGATGGATGCGGGCCGGATCAGCGACAGCGCCAGGCAGCGCGACCGGGCATAGGCGACGACGAAGTCGTGCTTTGATATCCGCTCCCGGCCGGCCACGTTAAACACCCCCGTGGCGCCGCATTCAACCAGTTCCGCGATGGTCGAGCAGAGAGTCTGCACGGGCAGTGGCGTGAAGTACACGTCGGTGAACGCGTTGAGGGGCCGGCCCGCGCGCAGGCCGCCGTCGGCCCAATCCAGGAACGACGGCTTCCACGGGTTCCCGGGGCCGACGAAGTTGGTCCTGAGAACAAGCGCGTCGGCCATTGCCGTCAATGTCGCCGTCTCACCCTCGGCCTTGGTGCGCGCATAGGCGTTGAGCGGCTGCGGCGCCACGGTCTCGTCGGTTAGCGCGCGCTCTCCCCGCCACAGGTGGTCGGTGGAAACGTAGATCATGCGCGCGCCCGAAGCGGCGGCCAGTCCGGCCAGGTGCCCGGCCACGCGCGTATGTAGGTGATGCGCCAAGTCCTCGTTAAATTCGCAAAGGTCGACGTTGGTCAGGCCGGCCGCGTGAACGACCACGTCGGGCGTTTGCGCCCGGAACGCGCTGCTGACCTGGTCCAGGTCCATCAGGTCGCAGGCCAGGTCGGTCACGCCCTCGAGGTCGACCGGATGGCTGTTGCGCAGTCCGGTGACCTGGTCGCCGTTGTCGCGGAGCCGGGCGCAAAGGTGGCGGCCGAGCTGGCCGCTCGCCCCGGTCACCAACCAGCGGCGGCCAGCCATCAGGTGCGGCCTCCGGCGGTCGGCGCCGCAGTCCGGTGTGTCGGGATGGTCGCCGGGCCCAGATCCGCCCAATGGCGACGGATGAAGGACGGCGCCAGGCTGCCTGCGTCGTGCCGGTCGGCCGATTGCGCGTAATAGCGCTCCTTGAACAGTCGCTGCTTGGCCGCCACGTCCGGGTCGACCGGGCGGCCGGCGACAAGGTCCATCATGTCCTCGATCGCGTCCAGTATTTCCTCGGCGGAGTTCTCGACAACCTCGATCCCTGCGTCGGCGAACCGGCTGCCCTGGAAGTAGGACAGCGACGCGGTCGGGTCGAACATGCCGCGCGCGGCGCATTCGTCGAAGTCCAGGGCGGCGCCGTTCCGGCCGAACACGCGCTTCGGCACGAACAGGGAATTCGGCTGCGGCGACATATGGGTGTAGCCGATCAGGTTGGTCATCAGGTAGGGCACGCCGAATGCCTTTGCGATGTGGAACAGGCCCGATGTGCTGCCAACGAAAAAGCGGCACCTGGCGGGAAGGTAGAGGTCCATGAAGTCCGAGCGTAGGCCCGCCGCATAATCGATGATCCGCGGATTGTCCGCGACCGCGAGGTGGCGCTCCACAGCCGAGCCCAGGCGGATGGCGAAGCCGCCGTTGGCGGCGATGAACTCCATGGCCGGCACCATATTGGCGATGTCGTGGTTGCGGAAGCTGTGATAGGCGAAGCGGGCGCCGCGCTGTTCGCCCAGGTATTCGGCGTCGCGCGCGTGGAAGCAGACCCACCAGTCGTTCTCGCCGATGCCCATTTTCGCTAGCTCGGCGCGGCCCCTCGCCTCTTCTTCCGGGGTCAGTCTCAGCAGCGGGAGGGTCGCGGCGAACTCTCGGTATTCGGTCGTCCGGGTCGTGCTGGCGATCACGAACCCGGTGCGTTCTAGATAGGGTTCGACCAGGCGGTACAGCCAGCTGACGACGGGGCCGCGCAGGATGCGGAACTGCCGCGCGAAGACGTTGACGATGGCCGCGTTGCAGGGTTTCCCCGAAAATCCGAGGATGCGAATGCCCGGCTCGATCTCGCCCAGCTCGCGGCGGCGGAGAAAGAGATCCGTGTCGCCGACCAGATGGCCGATCCGGTCGTCGCGCAGGTGCCAGACGCGCAGCCGCCACAGGCGCCCGGCGGCGGCGAGCAGCGCTGCTGCCGCGTGTCCGAGGACGAACGCCAGGGCTGACTTGACCCGATGTTTCAGCGTCAGGGGGGGATTAGGTGCGGGCATGGGTGGAACGCGCGGGCGGAGCATCAGTTGAGAAAGTCCGATTCGTAGAATTCGTTGAGCGTCGGGAACGGATGCTCGAAGACAGTCTCGTAGGCCTCGTTCAGGACTTTCATCTCCATGGAAGGGAGGTAGCTGATGTCTTTGAACAGATGCGCGATGTCGCGGTGCAGGCGGTCGAACAGGGGATCGCCGTGGAAACCGGCGAAGCGCAGGCCGGCCTCGTTGACAGCGCGCAGCAGAATATCCAGCGCCACGTCGGAAGCCGAATTTAACATCAGGAACATGGCCAGGCGAACGACGTCTCGCTCCCGGTCGGGCCGCGCGGGATCGAACAGCCGGTCCGTGGTCACGGCCCATACGCCGTCACTCGACATCAGCTTGCCGAAGCGGTTGGTTCGGGTGAACGGACTTTTCGCCGCGCCGCGCCCGTCGTAATCCAGGTTGATCAGTTCGTAACCGGCGTTGGTCATGAAGGCGTGGATCGCCCCGAAGCTAGCGGCCGAATTGAGGATGCGCGCGAAGAACACTTCCGAGCGCACCCCGAGCACGGTCTTGGCGAGCGCGCGGCGCGCGCCTTCCAGCACGTCGATCTCCGCGCCCTCGACGTCCAGCTTGAGGAAATGCACGGGATCGTTGGCGAACATGCCGTCGATGGTGTGCGCCGCGACGTCGTAGGACCCCAACTTGGCCTGCTCCTCGATCAGGTAGTCCAGGTCCTCGTTCACTTCGTAAAGCGAATTCAGCGCGCGGTGGCGGCGGATGTTGAAGGTCAGCGTGGTGTCCGTATGGTAAAGCGCCGCGTGGTGGACCGTGATGTTGGCGTGGTCCGCGTACTTGCGCTGAAGGCGCGCGACCTCGTCGTGGTCCGTCTCGAACAGGTGGAAGGCCGCAAGCCGGTCCACGGACTGCCAGCTGGGATGCAGACCGTAGCGCGCGCCGGCGTCGACCACGGTGCATTCGATCTTGGAGGGGAGCTTCTGTGCCATGCGTTCTCTCAGTTCCGTGCGAAGTTGCGGATCGCGGCGTCGATGTCGAGCGGCCGGTAGCCGAGCGCGAGCGCCGCTTCGTTATTGATCAGGTAGGCCGGCCGGGGGGCGTCCTGCACGCGGAGGCGGGAGCGCGAACTGGTCTCTTCGATGATTGCCGCCGCCGCGGCCCTGACGGTCGTCGCGCCGGCCGATCCTAGGGGAACGACCGCGGCCCCGCTTCGGGGGGCGGCCGCAAGATCGGCGATGAAACCGCCTAGCGAAAGGGCGTCGACCGCGTTGTTGAACGGGCCGTCCGAATTGTAGATGTCGATGTCCTCGCCGCGGCGCGCCCGATCCTGGACGGTGGCGAGCCAGTGGCGTTCGGCGCCGGGTCCGAGGATCCCGGGGACGCGCAGCGAGATCGAGGCGATCTCGCCGGCCCGCTCGGCAAGCATCATTTCACCGAGACGCTTGCTCATCCCGTAAGGGCCGGGATTGTGGATCGCCGTTTCGGCAGTCAGTTCGTGGTCGCACACCAGGCCGTGGACCAGGATCGACGACACGAAGATGATCTGCCCCGCACCCGAGCCGGCGGCGTAGTCGATCACGTTGCGGGTGCCGGTGACGTTGCTTTCGGCGAGTTCGGCGACGCTCACCTGACCGTCCGAGGAAACGGCGGCGGCGTGGATCACGGCGTCGGGCTGTCGGGGCAGCCGGGCGAAGTCTCCGGCCCTCCTCACGTCCAGGGGCACCCGGTTCAGGTGCCCGCCCTGGCCATCCGCGCCGGCGTCCGCCCGCGGGCGGCGTTCAGTGGCGAAGACCTCGAACCTCGCGTTCAGCAGTAGCGGCAGCAGGATGCGGCCAAAGAACGAGGAGGCACCGGTCAGGACTACGCGTCGCGGTGACGCCATGGGCTCGGACCCGGCCTAGTAAGGACCCATGAAGGTGTCTTCGTACTTCCCATCGACACCCTCGATATGCGCGATATCCAGAAGCCGCGTGACCGCCCCGGTGATCGTCGAGACGGACGGATAGAACACCTTCTCCAGCTCGTGCGACACTGGCGATGGGCAGTCGGCCATGCCGAGGCGGATGATTGGTGCCTTCAGGTAGTGAAATCCCCGTTCGCTGACCATGGCCGAGACCTCGCTGGCGACGCCGAACTGGGCCCAACTCGTATCGGCGCAGATCAGGCGGCCCGTCTTGCGCACGGAATCGAGGATCGTCTGGTGGTCGAGCGGACGGATCGAGCGGATGTCGACAACTTCGGCGGACACGTTCCTGGCTGCCAGCTCGTCGGCGGCGCGCAGGGCCTCGACGACCATGAAGGAGGTCGCGGCGATGGTCACGTCGGTGCCTGCCCGCGCCACCCGCGCCGTGCCCATGGGCGTAGTGTAATGGCCTTCGGGCACCGCGTCTTCCAGATTGTAGAGCGAGCGGTGCTCAAGCAGGATGACCGGGCTGTCCGCCTCGCAGGCCGACAACAGTAGCCCCTTCACGTCGCTTGCCGTGGTTGGCATAAGAACGGTCAGGCCGGGAAAGTGCGCGAGCAGCGATTGGATGCTCTGCGAATGCGTGGCCCCCTGTCCCCAGCCGCGGCCGATCACACCCCGGATCACGAGCGGCAATTTGCCGGCGCGCTCGCCGTACATGTAGGACCACTTCGCGGCCAGGTTGATGAGCTGATCGAGCGCCAGGAACATGAAGTCGTTTCTCTGGTGCACCATCACCGGCCGCTTGCCCACGGCGGCGGCGCCGATGGCGATCCCGGTCATGGCGTTCTCCATGGCCGGAGTGTCGAGCACGCGGTCAGGTCCAAAGCGCTCAATAGCCTGAAGCATGGAGCCGAATACCGCCGACTGATAGTCGGCGCCGATCCCGAAGGTGACGACGTCGGGATCGCGTTCCATCGCGATGCACAGGGCCTCGTCGATGGCGGCGGCGTAGGTCAGGGTCCGTTGAGCGTTCATGCAACACCGTCAAACAGGGTTTCAACCGCGGGCCAGGGGTCGTTCCGGGAGGCCGTGATCTCGCCGGCGATCGCGTCGCGCAGGCGGGCTTCTTCCGTTTCGAGCGCCGCCGCCTCGATCAGACCCGCGTCCAGGACCTGGCGGCGGGCCCGCGCCAGCGGACATTTCTCCATCCAGCGTTCGACCTCTTCGCGGGTCCGGTAGGTGCGATCGAGCTCGTAATCGAAATAGGGTCCGACATGTTCGCGCAAGCGATAGGTCTCGCATTCAAGGAAGGTCGGCCCGCCGCCGCCGCGCGCGCGCTCGACGGCCGCCTGGGCCTGCTCGAAAATAGCACCGACGTCGTTGCCGTCGACTTCCCGGGCGGGAACCTTGAACGACTCTACCCGTTCGCAAAGCCGGGTTCCTTCCGGCTGGCGGACGGACAGCGGGCTTTCCGTCGAGTAGCCGTTGTTTTCGCATACGAAGATGACGGGCACCTTGTTGACGGCGGCGAAGTTCACGGTCTCGTAGAAGATTCCCTCCTCGCAGGCCGCCTCGCCAAAGAAGGTGACGGCGACATTGTCCGTCCCGTCCATTCGGAATGCCCAGCCGCTGCCACAGGCGACGGCGATGGTCTGTCCCAGGATGGCGCTTGAGATGACGAAACCCTTGTCGCGGGCGGTCAAATGGACAGAGCCGCCGCGCCCCCTGGCCGCGCCCGTTTCCCGGCCGTAGAGCTCCGCCGCAAGTTCCGCGACGCCGCCGCCCATCGCCAGATAGTGGTTATGGCAACGGTGATGGCTGTAGACTGCGTCGCTCGGGCGCAGGGCCTGGGTGACGCCGACGGCGACGGCCTCTTGACCGATGCCGAAATGCGCGGGTGTGCGCATCTCCTGTTCCTTGTATCGATCTGCCAGGGTCTCTTCGGTCAGGCGGATGCGGTACATGGACAGATACATGTCCAGCATCGGCTCGCCGGTTTCAGTCAAAGACGATGAAGCCATAGTCACCGGTGTATCCACATTGTTCATAAATCCAGCGCCATTCCTCGGGCGTGTAGAAGCATTCGCAGGTCAGCTGCCAGTTCATCAGATTGGCCTTCTGCTGTTCGTTACGGTAGGTCTCGACCTGGATGTACTTGGCCGCGCCGCGGCCGACCCGCTCGATTTCGCGGACGGCCGAGAACAGATCCATGATCGACAGGTTGTGCAGGGTATTCAGTGACACAACGAAGTCGAAGCTGTCGTCGGGCCAGGGCAGCTTCCGCGCGTGGCCCTCGACGATCGGTCCCTTGACCTCCTCCTTCGCGGTTTCGATGGCGTAGGCCGACACGTCCAGGCCTGCGACCTCGACCCCCGGCCGGGCGACCGTAAACTCATACATCAGGAACCCGCGTCCACAACCGACATCGAGGATGCGGTCGCCGGCCTTGATCCCGTAGCGGTCGCACATGGCCTGGGCAACGGGCAGCCAGCGGCCGTCGTAGCGGTATCCGCCGTAGCCGTGGTGACGCGCGCCGTCCCAGAAGTCCTTGTCGAAGCGCTTCGCAATGGTCGCGCATTCGGCCTTGTCGTGTTCGACCACGCGCTCCAGATAATCGCGCGACGTCCGCGTATGGACGGACATGATGAAGTCGATTTCCTCAAGCAACGGGCAGGCCTCCGGGTGCGGGCTGCATGCAGGCGTTGAGCCTCAGCAAGGTTTCCAGGTAGTCGATGTCGCCGGCGTCGGCGACGCGGATGTCCTCCGCCGCCGCGTACAGCACCTTGCCGGCGTTCAGCATGCGGTCATAGACGCTGTGCCGGTGGCGCGCCGATCTGGGCAGCATGTACATGCTGTACATGACGATGCCATGGGCGCCGCCGATGCCGTTGACCGTCGCCTCCAGCATCTGGAAGCAGTTGAGGCTGGCGTATTCCGTGGCGCTCAGCTGGTAGGTCAGACCCTTGCGCGCCGCGTAGTCGCGGACGACCAGGTTCTGGATGTGCTGGGCGACGCGGTCGCCGTTGATGGGGCGGCTGGAGATGTAGCCGCGGATCAGCTTGGCGTTAGGCATCGTCATCCGTGAACCCCGTGGGCAGTTGATACTCAAGGCCGATGCGGCTGGCCGCGCGAAGGGTGATCGGTTCGAAGAATTCGCCCAGGCGTTTGTCGGCATAGGGGGTAAAGACCGCCTTGTAGCGGCAGTTTAAGCTCCAGCGGGTCTCGCCTTCCTCGTTCACGACGTTGCCGTGGAAGATGTTCTGGTTGAAGATCAGGGTCTGGCCAAAACGAATTTCCAGCCAGGCTAGGTCGGGACGGATCTCCTCGAACAGCTCGTTGCTGTCCGCCAATTCGGAGAGCCGCGCGCTGATTTCTCGATTGCGGTCCGGCGACAGGAAGAACATCGACTTGGTCCCGTAGACGTCGACGAACGGCGTCCATTGAACGACCTCGAACGGTGAATCGCCCGAAAGCACGTCCGCGTGAACCGGCAGCAGCGAGCTTTCGTCCCGCGGCAGCTGGATCGACAGGTTCAGCCGCCGCTGCATGCACAGCTCGTTTCCGACCAGGGTTTCCAGGCCGCGGTGCGCCAGCCGAAAGTAATCCATGCGGGCGTCCGGCGTTTCGTTCAGGCCGGCCAAGACAGCTAGGCGCAACCGGTTCAGATCCTGGACGTCAACGGCGTCGTGGAACCCGTTGAGAAAAGCGTCCTCGTCCTCGACCGCGCCCCATCCGGTCGCTTCAGCGGCGAGCGTGACAAGGCGCGTCCGCAGCCGGGCCAGGGCGTCGCGGTCCTCGACGTCGAGGATCACGTAGCCGTCGCGGACAAAGGCCTCGGTCAAGTCGCGTTCTTCCACGGTCATCAGGTCGGTGATGTGCTGGGTCATGGGCATTGCCCCCTCGTTGGCGTCCGCGCTCGACGGCGCCGGTCGGGCAGGATCATTTAAGCAGGGCCGTGATGGCCTTCTTCACGGAAACCTTGTCGACGGACATGCGGTGGCCGACGACGCCGACTTTGAGCCCGCCGACGATGTTGCCGATGAACCCGACGTCCTCGATATCGACGCCGCTGGCCAGCATCGGCGCGGTCACCGCCAGGAACGCGTCGCCGGCGCCCATGGTGTCGATCGGGTTCATGCCGAAGCTTGGGACGCTCGACGTTTTGCGATCCCGCTTGTGGATGGTGCAGCCGTGCTTGCCGCGCGTGACGATGATGTTGCCGCAGTCCACCTTGCCCGCCAGGTCCGTGTCGACCAGGCGCAGGATGTCGCCGTGCTTGCTCGAGGCGGCGATCCGGGCCTCCGGCTCATCGATGCAGATGTAGTCGGCGCTGGGATAGCGTGTGATCTGGTTGTAGCCCATGTTGCCCGCGTTACTTTGTGCGTTGACCGCGAGGAACTTCGCCCGTTCCTGGACCTTGCGGATGGTCGAGCCGTTGATCAGTCCGTGGCCGAAGTCGCACATGATGACGACGTCGAAATCGGCAATGCGCGCATCGATGCAGCGCTCGAGATCGTCCTGCGACTCCTGGGAAAGCGGGTGGTCGTCCATGTAGTAGACCTCGAACAACTTCTTCAGGAGGCCACTCTGGAACGGCTGGGATTCGACGAACCGGCGTTTGCGCACGGTCGGACGGCCCTTGATGGTGACCGGCTCCAGCCGCACATTCGGATGAAGGCTGGCGCGCACGACGTCCTCGTGGGAATCGATGCTGCCCAGGCCGGTGATGACTTCGACGTTGCGGCAGAATCCAGCGACGTGATTGGCCGCGGCGATCACCCCGCCCGCGAAAATTTCGCGGTCCGCGTGATGCACGGCCACGATCGTGTCCTTGGTGGCCTTGCCGAGGGAGTGGACGTAGTCGTACTGGTCGATGATCGTCTCGCCGATCAGCAGGACCCGCAGCTCTGCGATCCCGTCAAGGGCGCCGAACAGCCGCTGCTCGCCGCCGTTCTGTTTCAGCCGGTCGAGCATCGCCCGCGTCTCCGGCGCGTGGGAGCTGAGGTGGGCGTTGATCAGCTCCGACGAACTGAAAGTGATGTCGTCGGTGAAGGCGATACGCCCGCCGTAGGCCTCGACCAGTTCCTGCTCGTCACGGATCTTGCCGGTGATGTCCTGCGACGCGTCCTTGTAGTCGCTTCCTTTCACGTAGATGTCGGGTTGAATCAGCTTGATCAGCGGCTCGGCGGTCGGGTCATGGTTGATCCCGGCCCAATCGACGTAGGACACCGAGGTCAGCATTTCGGCGCGCAACACGTCGCGGAACACCGGCCGGCCGGGGCCCTTGTTGACGAAGGGGTCGGCCGTGACGGTTGCGATCAGTACGTCGCCCATCTGCTTGGCCGCTTCCAGGTGGCGCACATGGCCCAGGTGGAACAAGTCGAACACGCCGTGGACCAGGACCACCTTCTTGCCGGTGGCCTTGGCGTCGGCGCTGATGGCCGCCAGTTCCTCGACCGGGCGAATGCGCTCGCGTGTTGGCAGGCGGACGGCGTCGACGGACGGGGGAACGTCGGTATCGGGTGCAGGGTCTTTCGATGTCATTTCTTGTCGCCTGTCGGGGCAAGATACTTGAACCAGTCGCGGGTCGCTTGCTCAATCGACGAGGCGTCCCACAGGGGCGCGTCATACCAGTTCTCGATCTCCGCCATCATGCGGGTGACGCCATCCTGCAGGGGTACCTGGGGCGCCCAACCTAGGTCGGCGGTGGTCTTGGTAATGTCGGCCCAGGTGCAGTCCGGTTCGCCCGGGCGCTTAGGAATATAGGTGATCGGATAGCCCTCGCCGCCGACCAAGCCGATCAGCTTGTTGACCGACTGGGGGTTGCCGGCGCCGACATTGTAGACCTCGCCCCGCTTGTCGCTTTCGGCGGCGGCCAGGAAGGCCCGCGCCACGTCGGTGACGTAGAGGAAGTCGCGCGTCTGGGTGCCGTCGCCGACGACGGTCAGCGGCTTGTTGGCCAGCTTCTGTTTGAGGAACACCCCGAACACCGCGCCGTAGGCGCCGGTCGTCCGCACGCGGGTGCCGTAGGCGTTGAAGATCCTGAGCGACAGCACCGGCAGGCCGTAGACTCGATGCCAGTGGAACACCGCCTCTTCGCCCATGCACTTGCTGAGGGCGTAGGGGTACTGCGGGCTGACGGGATGGTCCTCGCGGGTCGGCGTGTCGGCGATCCCGTAACAGGACGACGACGCCGCGTAGACGAACTTTTCGACGCCGGCGGCGCGCGCGCATTCCAGCACCCGGACGGTTCCCTGAATGTTGACGTCCATGTATTCCGCCGGCTCCTTCATCGACGGGACGATGTCGCCGATTCCGGCGAAATGGAAGACGAAGCAGGCGCCCTCGAAAGCTGGTGCGCCGGGCTTGAGGGAGCGGATGTCGGTGACCTCGACGCAGACCCGGGGGTCGTCTTTGTAATGCGCGAGGTTGCGTTCGTGGCCGCCGCACAGGCTGTCGATCACCGTGACCGAATAACCGCCATCGACGAGAACGTCGACCATGTGGCTGCCGATGAAACCGGCCCCGCCCGTGACTACGGCTTTGCCGCGCAGATTCGTGGTGTCGCTGTTTGTCATATTGCTGATGATGTCTTTAAGCCGGTCCCGCCGGGGTCACTGCACCCCATCAGACGGGGCGCGGCGGGCGCCGGGATCGGGCAGTCGAAAATTTGGCACGCTACCGCCATCAGGGTGAAAAATTTCACCCTGCCGCTGCCCCATTGTTCACGCCATGAACATACTGGTATCGACCACAAAGGTCAACCTGGGTAGTCTTATTCCCGGCCATAAAAGTGAAGAAATTCCGGCAATTCCTCGGGCCAATCGCGGAACGGCAGGGAGCAGGCGCGATGAAATTTTGCGCCATCGAGAACGGTGTTGGGCGGCCTTGGTTCGGCCAACGCTAGGTCGGCAACCCGGATCTCACGCACTAGGTCCACGCGCCCCATGGCGGCGGCGATCTGCGCGGCGAGATCAAAACGCGTAAGCGGCCCCGGGGCGACGACATGCCACGGCCCAGACGCCCGCGAGGCGAGCAGGGCGCTGACGGCGGCGGCGATGTCGTCGACATGGGTCAGGGTCAGCCACATGTCGGACGCGGCCCGGACCTCCTGGCCCATGGCGAGCGTCTCGATGGTCTGGCGGATTGGCGATGTATCTTCGGCGGGCGGGCCGAACAGCTTGCCCATGCGCATCACGACGCCCGCGGGATGGCAGTCCAGGATGTGCCGTTCGACGGCCTGCTTCTGGCGCCCGTAGGCGGTCTGCGGGTCCGGGGTGTCTCGTTCCGTGTAGCCGCCCCGATCACCTCGGAAGACCTGATCGCTGGAACAGAACACGGGCCGGATGCCGAGGTCGGCCAGGCGATCGATCAGAGTGATGGTGTTCTCGACGTTGAATCGGTGAGTCGCGGCCCAGTCCTCGCGGCATCGGTCGAGTGAGCTGACCGCGCTGCAGATAAAAGCCGCGTCGATCCCCGCGCCGCTGTCGGGCAGGTCCCAGCCTCCCGGCTGCGACAGGTCGATCGTGTAATCCATGCCCGGCTGGTGAGACGCCGCCGCTGTTGCCTCACCGCGACCGTTGCGGAACCGCAGGACCGCTCGACCCAGGAAGCCCCCGGCGCCGATGATCAGCAGTCCCGCCATAGAATTCTCCAGACTAGTACAGGGTGTCGGGAATCGTCGGCTCCAGTTGGGCGAACAGATCGGGGTGTCCGTACAGCTCTTTGAACGACAGCGGGCCGTCGTAATTCGGGAAGTAGGAGAAGAAGGTCTCCTTCGAATGGGCGCGCATCTGGTCCAGTTCGTCTAGCGTCACGCCAACCATCCCGGCGTACTTGCGGCGCTGTTCCAGGGTCGAGAAATTGACGCGGTCCCAGTCGAAGGCGCGGATAATGCCCAACTCGTATTCGCGGAATGCTTCCGTACGGTAAAGCGCGACCGTCCGTTTGATGACCTTGTTGACGGCGTTCTGGTCCTCCAGGTGGCCGGCCTTCGATACCTTCTTGGTCAGCCGCGTGCCGATCATCGGCGTGGCGATGGAGAACACCGAGTAGTCGACTTCCGGATGGCTTTCCGCGAACTCGATGGTGTCCAGCAATTCGGCCCTGCTTTCGCCCATCAGCCCGACCACGTACATGCCGATGATTTCCAGGTTGTGGCGGTGCGACGACTGGATCATATCGTGATGGTGCTCGACGCTGGAGTGGATCTTGCCGACCACCTCGCGCAGGACACGGTTATTGCCAGATTCAAGCGGTGCGATCAGGCGGTACATGCCGGCCTCGGCCATGGCTTGGATCGCTTCGTCGTTCAGACTCCACAGGTTCATGCCCTGCGCGACAAACCACGGGAAGGTCAGGCCGCGGCGGCGGATTTCCTCGGTGAAGCGAATGATCTGCTCCGGCGTCTCCGCGAACAGGTCGTCGAAGAAATGGATTTCCTCGATGCCGTCCTCCAGGGCCTGTTCGATCTCGCGGAGGATCTGGTCGATGTCCTTGCGGCGGTGTTTCTGACGCTGGCCGCGCAGGTGGGCGACGCTGCAGAACGAACAACGCAAGATGCAACTGCGGGACGTCATGATGTCGCGGTAGCGCGACGAGCGCGCGGGGTAGCGGATCTTGCCGCGCTCGAGGATGTTCTCGTAGCGCCGGGTGTGCCAGTCGTCGAGGATCTGGTAGGCGGGCAGCGGCAGATCGGTCAAGGTCACGTCCGGATAGTTGGGCGAGGTGTTGATCACGTCGTCGCGCTTGAACGACAGGCCCGCGATCTTGCCGAGATCGCCGCCGGTTCCTAGCGCGTCGAGCAGGTCGCCTACGGCGAAGTCGACCTCCCCGCGGATCGAATAATCGACGGTACCGTCGGCCACGGCCTGGCCCGGATAGTTGGTCGCATGGGTGCCGGTCAGGATGGTCGCCGCCTTGGGACAGATGTCCCGGACTATGGCGAAGACCGCCGCGCCGTCCCAGTCGGACGCAGTGGCGAAGGTCAGGATCGACTGCACCGCGACGACGGCGTCCGGGCGGTGCGTCTTCAGCTTCTCGCGCAGGTGATCCTTGCGCTCGCGCCTGGTTTCGCAGGTGCCGAGATCGAGGAACTGGACGTCGTATCCGCGGCGCAACAGGTCGGCGGCGCAGCTCATCGGCTCCAGTGGCGACACCAGCCGGCGCTTCTCGAAGTCCGGCTTGCCCGACTTCTTTTCCAGCTCGCTGTCGTAGTCGACCAGCGGGGGCACGACGATCAGAACGCTTCGGTCGGTGGTTTTCTCAGTCATCAGGTCCTCGCTTGGCCGGGGGCCAACTCGGTTATGGGGCGGCGGCGGCCGATCCCGTTACGTACACCGTCTTTGAGCACAAATAACCTGGTCCGGGCAACCGGGCGATGTGCCGGGGCCGCGGCGGCGGCGCGCCGTTCGCGATCAGTCGCGATTGACATCGTTACCGCATCCTGCGCAGAAGTCCGGCGATTTGACGGCGTACTCGCGGAAGAACTCGATCATATCGGGCTGGCGGAGAATGTCCTCAAACGGACGTTCGCGCAGGTTGGCGAATAGCATGGCAGCGGGGTCGTGGACGCGGCCGCAGGGTAAAAGGAAGCCGTTCACGTCCACAGTCAACGCGCCCCAGGGCCTCCGGCACAGGCGCGTCGCCGGGGCCGGGGCCTCGCCCTGGTTGCCGCCGACGAACGGCGCGATCAGAAGAAGGTGGGGATAGCGCGTGGGCCAAGCGCGTGCCTCCTCGCGGGTGCGCTGGACCGGGTCGCCGTCGACCTTGCGCTCGGTCAAGCCCTTGCCCGCGAAATCGTCGAACAGGGCGATGGAATGGCGCAGGCGCCGTCCCGAGCGGCCGGCCAGGTCGTTGGTGAAGGCCAGGGTGTTGTGGATGTCGTCGATATTGACGGAACTGAGCACCGTGTTGACGCGGACCTGTCCAGGATGGTTGAGGATCAGGTGCTCCAACTTGGTCCGCAGCTTTTCGACCTTGGTCCCGAAGCGCGCGATACTGGCGATCTCCTGATCCAGGGAATCGACCGAAATCGTGATGTGCGACAGGCCTTGCGCGAACAGGTTGCTGAAATACTCCGGCGTACGGCCCATGGCGTTGGAGATGAAATAGATATTGCGGAACTTTCCGGTCTGGCGCGCGAAGCTGACGATCTCGGGCAGGTCGGGGTTGAGCGTCGGCTCCCCGACGTCGTGTAGGTCCAGGTTTTCGGAATAGGGCATGTGGGGGAACAGCAGTTTGTACTCCTCCAGCGAGGTGTGCTTGTTGAACCAGGCGTCCTGTTCTACGGCGAGCGTGCGCGGGCAGCCGGCGCATTTCAGGTTGCACCAGCTGCTCGATTCGACGCGTACAGTGCTGACCTCGAACGGCTTACCGCGCGGTCCTTCCAGCACCTGCAGCAGGGCGTCCGCGTCCAGGTCCTGAAGGCGGACCGTGGTCGTCGACCGGCGCCTCCAGGATGCCGCGAACTTCGAGGCGAAGCGCCCCATGTGTTCGCCGCAGGGCAGCTGTGTTACGACATTCTTGAGCACGTTTTTCATGATTTTTCTCGCCGGTGCGCGGGATGCCGACCCTCAGGGTGCGGGAAAACACCCGGAAGCGGCCCGGGTCGATCGTTCGGCACATACCGCGCCCGGGCCCTATATATAGAAGTCGCCGGTCCACCCGACAAGGCTCGCGGCCGGAGCCGGGCGGCGGGGAAATCAATTGTTTGCTGGCGCGCGCGCCAACACGCTAGGATCACGCCCGGCGCCCACCGGACCGGCCGCGGCGCCCCGCCAAGTCCAACGCGCGCAGATGCATCGAGAGGAATGACATGAGTAAACCGACGTTTGAACGCAACATTGTCCGGCGCGAGGGGGACGCCGACCCCGTTGACATCCTCCGCTACTTGCGCGCGTTCCTCGAAAACGGCGGGATTGACGATTCGATCCTGCGCAGCAACCTGGGCCTGTTCCTCACGGCGAGCAACCTGACCAAGGTGCTGTTCATTGCCGACGTCTATTCTCGGATCATCGACGTTCCCGGCAGCATTTACGAATTCGGCTGCCATCTCGGCCAAAACCTCGTGCTGTTCGAGAACTTGCGCGCCATCAACGAGCCGTTCAACCGCCAGCGCCGCTTCGTCGGTTTCGACATGTTTGCGCTGGACAGCGGCTACCCGTCGCGCAGCGACATCGACGGCGAAAGCCCGGAGATCGTCGGCGACAGCTACACCCTGCCGGAAGACTACCCCGATCGCCTCAAGAGCCTTTTCGCGTTCCATCAGGACCTGTCGGTGACGCCGGGGGAAAGCCGCCTGACCCTGCGCAAGGGCAACGCCATGGAAACGGTGCTGGAGCATCTGAACGACAACCCCGGCGAGGCGATCGCGCTGGGCTATTTCGACCTGGCGACCTATGTGCCGACCAAGGCGATCCTGGACGCCATCGACGAACGCGTCGTGCCCGGCACGGTCCTGGTCGCCGACGAATTCAACTTCGGCAGCTACCAGGGCGCATCGAAGGCGTTTCTCGAATATCTCGGTCATCGCAAGTGCAAGGTCGAAAAATCGCGGGTCATGACCGACCGCGCGCTTTTCACCGTCCTCTGATCCGTTCTCATTCACGACCCCGAAACCAGTACCGGCAGGACCGCCGTCCAGCGCCCGTGGGCGTTCCATTCCAGTGGTACCGACGGATCGACCGGGGCGACCCGGTGCGGCAGGTCGAAGCGGAACATGGCCATGTCGCCGCCGTCCGCCACGTTGTCGAGTTGCAGCACTTCGCCGTCGACCTCGAACTCCGTCTGGCCGTGGTCGAAGTTCGCGCCCTTGCGGCTGAGATTTAGGATCAGGCCGTAGTCGGTCGGGAACCGCGGGTGGGTATGCCAGTCGAAGTATCCGCCGCCGCGCGGATAGTTGATGACTTGTGGGCGCGAGGCGAGGACCGCCGGATCTTCTGAGAAACTCGTATCGATTCCCAGAATGTCGATCTGTACGCGCAGCAGCCGGGAGAACACCTCGTGCGCGACGGTCGAGGCCAGGCACTCGTTCCGGGGCACCATGAAGAAGGTCCGGAATATCCGCTTGGTCACGGATTTTTCCGGCTCGATATCGACCTGGTAGAAGTCCTCGCGGAAGCGGTCGCCCAGGCGCGGCTCGTTCGTCGCCGTGAAGGCCACGAGCTCGTCGATGAAGCGCTGGCACAGGTTTGGGGCGACGAAATTCTTCACCACGATTAGGTCGTGACGGTGAATTTCGTCCAGGGTCAGAGATCCCAGGTCTGCCGCGTCAAGTTGCTTGATTTCCGCCATGTCCGTTTTCCATTTCCTTCCCCGCCCGCCGATTGCGCGCTCAGGCTGCGCCGATCTTCTTCATGGTGCGGACGTTGAAGTACTGGTCGTTGTCGAAGCTGTCCGGCAGAAGGCCGCCCCGAAATGCCTCGCAGAGATCCCGCACAGCTTCTTCGATGCTGTGCTGCGGGCGGAAGCCCAAGACCTTGAAGATTTTGTCGGAGTTGATGTGGTAGGACCGGATGTCGTCGCTCGGCGTGGTTACGATCTCGGGCTCGCCCAATTCCGGAAATTCCTCGACCACAACCTTGCGGACGACGTTCGCGATCTCGGCGATGCTCATATTCTGGTAGCCGCAATTGAAGGTCTGGTCGGCGATATTCTCCTTCGGCGCGGTCAGCAGCAGGCAGCACAGGTCGATATAGTCCTTGATGTGTAGGTTGGGGCGCAGCTGGCTGCCGCCGAACACGGTGATCTTGCCGTTGTTGACGGCGTGGTTAGTCAGGATATTGACCGAGACGTCGAGGCGCTGGCGCGGCGAGTAGCCGCAGACCGTCGCCGGGCGGAAGATCACGCCGGTAAAATCGTCGTCCGTGTGCTTCAGCAGAAGCGGTTCGCACATGCCCTTGAACTTGTTGTACAGCGTCAGCGGCACGAGCGGATGATCCTCGGTCACGTTCGGGACCTCGCTGATGCCGTAGACCGAACTGGTCGAGGCGTAGATGAAGCGCTTCACGCCGGCCTCCTTGGAGGCCGCGACCAGCGGCTCGAACGCGTCCAGGTTGACCGTCGTCGACAGCGCCTCGTCCAGTTCGAAGCTGGCGTCGTTGGAGATGCAGGCGAGATGGATCACGGCATCATTTCCCTGCACGGCGGCTTTGAAGGCGGCGATGTCGCGGATGTCGCCCTTGATCACGGTCAGGTTCGGATTGTCGGTCGGTAGCGTGTGGTCGCCGAAGTAGAGAATGTCGAACACGGTGACCTTGTAGCCGTCGGCCAGAAGGGTCGGGACGAGGACGCTGCCGCAATAGCCGGCGCCACCGGTGACAAGGACATTGGGGAACATGGGGGTCATTCGGATATCCGTGGTTTGTTTGACGTTGCGGTGGGGCGGGCGGGTCAGAACCTCTGCAGCTCCGCTAGGCGCGCGAATTCGCCGCCCTGGCTAATCAGGTTTTCGAAGCGACCGTGCTCGATGACGCGGCCGGATTTCATGACGTAGACCTTATCGGCGTTGACGATGGTCGACAGGCGGTGCGCGATCACCAGCACGGTCGTGGTCGACGCTATCTTGGCGATGGCGTCGTGGATCATGGACTCGCTCCGCGAATCCAGCGAACTCGTGGCCTCGTCCAGGATCAGCATGTCAGGCCGCCGCAGCACGGCGCGGGCCAGCGAGATGCGCTGCACCTGTCCGCCCGAAAGCTGCACGCCGCGGTCGCCGGTGACGGTGTCCAGGCCGTCCTTCAGGACGGAGATGAACTCCCAGGCGTTGGCCGTCTTGCAGGCCTCGACGAGTTCGTCCTCCGTGGCGTCGGACTTGGCCCACAGGAGGTTGTCGCGGATGCTCATGTGGAACAGCTCGCTTTTCTGCGGCACGTAGCCCAAGCGCTCGCGGTAGCTTGCCGCCGCGAACTCACCGAGCGGCACGCCGTCGCACAGGATGCGCCCCGAGGTTGGCTCGACCAGGCCCAGCACCAGGTCGATCAGCGTGCTTTTGCCGCTGCCCGATTCACCGACCATGGCGACGACCGAGCCCTTCTCGACCGTCAGCGACAAGTGCGACAGGACCTCGCCGCGCCCCGGATAGGAAAAGCTCACGTCGTCGAACGTAAGCCCCTTCTCGAGTCTGATGAACGGCCGGGTGCCCACGGCCGCGGTCTCGGCCTCGGCCTTACGCCGGAAGGTCTCGACCTGCTCGTAGGCAGGGAAGAAGGAAAACAGCGACGCCGCGTTCGAGGTCATGCTGCCGATCGTCTTGACGAACTCGTTGAAGGCGTAGACCAGAACGACGATTTCGCCCAGAGACACGCCGAGTGAGCGTCCGGTCAGGAAGATGACGACGACGACGATGAGACCGATCGGGGAATAAAGCTCGGGAAGAATCGTGCGATAGAGGTTGGCTGCGATGGTGGCGGTGCGCAGGCGGTCGAACAGCAACGACAAGTTGTCGATGGCCTGGCGTTCGCGCCCGAAGCCGGAGATCAGCTTGGTCTGCGCTAAGTTTTCCACGAGGCCCACTGTATAATCGTTGTGGCGTTTAGTTTCCTGTGCCCCGAACCGGTAGCCCATCTTGGAGGCGAGAAATACCGGTGTGCTCAGAACGGCTGCGGTGAGAATGCCGACGGTCGACACCTCCCAGGATACAATGAACGGTATGGTTAGGAAGGCAAAGGCCTGAAGAGACGGCGAAATGATTCGGGCCAGCGCGGTGAAAGCGTCGCCGACGCGCGTCAGTTCACGGGTCAGCGTGTTGACGAAATCACCCTGGCGGTGGGATGACAGGAACGTCGACTTGGCATAGAAGATGCTGGCCACCAGGCTAATGGTGATGTCTTTGATGACCGTATATTTCGTTTTGATTGTGTAATAACCAAGCAGAACACGGAAACCCGACCGGGTCAGGTTGAGAATCAGGAAGATGATGACGAACAGCGCCACGTCGATTTCGGGGAAGTAGCCTTCGAGCAGGGCGACGAAATGTTTAGTGATCGGATCGGGCGCGGCGTCGCGCTGGATGAAGTAGATGATCGGCGCGACCGAGAAAATGGCGGCGCTGTCAAACACCACCATGATCAACGTCAGCAGGACGTTGACCGACAATATGACCGGGAACCGGCAAAACATTGTGATAACGAAATCAACAAGCCCTAACATGTGATTCGGCGGCCTCGGCCAATTGACATAATTATTCCAGATAGGTTGACGGGGCGCGGGGGCGACGGGGTCCCCGCCTGACGTCAGGCGGCGGTCACGGTGCGCGCCTCGACGCGTGTCCGCACCGCCCGTCCAAGCAGGTCCATCAACAAGACGACGCGTTCTTGGTCGTCGACGCATTCGAAACACCCTTCCAATTCGGCGAGTGGTCCGTCGATAATCCGCACTTTCTGGCCCTTTTCGAAATTGGGCGGCGAGATCGTGACGATGCCGTTGGATTCGCGGTTCTTGATCGCGTCGATTGCCGCCGACGACAGTACCAGCGGAAATTCGCCGTCGCTCAACAGGTAGGCAATGCCCAGGGTGCCGTTGATCGCGCGCCAGCGCTGCTGCGCGGCGTCCATCTTGACGAACATGTAGCGGGGAAACAGGGGCGTGAGGACGGTATCCGTGCGCCGGGCGTGGCGCCGCGTCTTCGAATACCGCGGCAGATAGGCATGGAGTCCCTGGTTCCGCAGGTTATGCAGGGCCAGCAATTCCTTCTGCGGCTGGGTATAGGCGACGTACCAGTTCATGGACGGTGCTCTCTAACTTGACTCAGGCCCCGCCGAGGCGGGAAATGCGCAAGGCTTTCGGCGTCAGGATCAGGCCGTGGGGAATCTCCGCCGCCAGGGAATCGAACGCCGCCTGAGGATCGGTGATCGTCGTCAGGATGAAGATGTCGGGGGAGCCTTCGGCCTGGCATTCCGCGAAGGTGCGAAAGATACGCAGGCCGCAGGAAGTGGTCTCGTTACGCCCGCCGTCGAGGATACCGACAACTTCCGTTTCGCGGCCGATCGCCGCCAGCGTCGCGATCTCGGACAGCTCGCTCACACCGACCAAGGCGACCCGGCGCCAGCCTCGGTTGGCGCAATAGGCCAAGAGGTCGTCGAAATCCTGGCGGGCGTCGCGGTAGAATGTCAGCGAAGTATACAGGTATTCCGCCGTGAGTCGGCTTTTCTCCTTGAAGCCCTTCGGCGTCAGGTAATAGGCGTAGCGCCGCGCCGGGGCTTGGCGGACCTTGAGAAGACCCTTGCGCACGCAGCGCTTGAGCACCGCGTTGGTCAACCCGAGGGCGACACCCAGGCGTTCGGCCAGGCCGCGCTGGGACACCTCGTTTTCCGTCGAAACGACGTCGAGCAGATCAAGGGTCGTTTCGACCATCTGCGAGCGAGATTGCGCGTCGAATTTTCCGTCAGCCATGGGACCTCATGTTCATATCGTGAACATAGGGCGTTCACGGTTTGAACGTCAATGATATTCGCAGGTTACTGGTTGGCGGCGACGGTAATCCGAGGCTCTGGAAGGGGGGATTGTCACGCCTGGAATCTGGATGAGCGGCCTTGCCGGGCGGTCAGGAGTCCCCCAGTTTGTCCCGCATAGCCTGTTCCAGCCATTGATGGAGGTTTTGCCCCTCTTCGGCGGCGGCGGCGAGCGCTTTGTCCCGTAGATTGGGCGAAACTCCCGGGGTCGCCCCGAAGTAACGCGTCCGGTGCGTGCCGCCGCGTGGACCCGGGATGGTCAGATCCAGGTCGACGGCTGGCGGCCCTTCGGCGACGGTGAATTCAATAACATAGAACGCGTTAGCCACAATCCAATGCAGTGATACCTCGTCCGCGCAGGCCGGCAGGTCGGCGATGGGCGCCTCGAATCGGTAGAGGTGATGGGAATTCATCAGGATCTTGCCGAAATCGTGGCCGCGTAGCCAGGGCGCCACGCTCTCGTCGCCGACCACCACCCTGCCGCCCGGTTTGACGACGCGGGCCATCTCGGCCAGGGCCGCCGGCACTTCGGCAAACAGGTTTAGGCCGCCAAAATGGAAGGCCGCATCGACGCAATCGTTGGGTAGAGCGAGGTGGAGGGCGCTGCCTAGCGAATATTCGATGCGCGGAGCCGTTTTGTCGGCGAGGAGTTCGCGAAGCCGCTCCCGGCCAAGCTTCAGCATGTTCTCCGAGAGGTCCTGAAGGAACAGGACGCCGTCCGAAGACAGTCGCTCGGCGATCAGTTCGGAATCCCGGCAGGTTCCGCACCCGACCTCGAGAACCCTGTCATTGGGTTTGATCCGCAGCATGTCTACCACGCGGCTGCGGACCTCGAACTCGTCCAGGAAAAAGCTCCGGAACAGCCATTCCATATGGCCGTCGTACTCGCGGTAGAATTCCTGATAGAACGCCATCTCGCGTTCTTCGTCAGCGCTGCCCGCCATCTTCGCAGAATCGATCAGACAGGGGATGCCGTCTGTGATGGGATAGGTCTTGCCGTCCGGTGCCGTCAGGCGTCCGGTGACGACGTCACTGCCTTCGGTCCGTTCGGCTTGCAGTTCCAACTGAGCCCGGGTATAGGGGCAGACGTAGACGGAGCCTAGTTCCTTATCCATCAGTATTCCTTGTCATGGTGACCCCTTAGAGCGATTGCCGTGGCCCAGCTAGGAATCTGCGAAAAGATCGGATGATCGCCTCTTAACGGATACGGCGATGCGGAGTCGACCATTGATTTCAAGCACAATCCGCAGTCGGAGACAAATATTCTCGATCGCTGTGGGCGTCGCCGTTGTCGTCGTCCTGATGCTGATCCGGCATCACGAAATCCACGGCGAGAACCTCTATTACTGGTTTTTTGCGCGCGTACTTTTGGAAACCGGCGGCTTCCCGGTGTTCGACCGCAGCCCCATCAGTGCGCTCTACCTGGCGCCGTTCCAGCTTCTAGACTATCCGCTCAGCTTCAAGCTGGAGTACGCAGTCCGCGCAGCCTTCCTGTTCGCCGCCCTCTATACGCTGACATGTCAGTTCGCGTGCCGTCCGGTGGCGGCCTTCGCGGCCCTGATTTGGTTGCCGTTTCTGGAAGATGCAGCCGCCTTCGGTCAGGGCGTCGGGCTGGCGCTGGTGATCTTTGGCCTGACCCTGCGCATCCGCGACGACGACCGGCGTGGGTCCGTTGTCCTCTTCTACGCCTTGGTTCTAGCCGCCTATCTGTTCCGCGTAACGTTTCTGCCGATGCTGCTGCTGTTCGTGGTGGTCGATCTGTTCACCCTGTTCCGTCACCAGGGCCGGTCGGGTGTGCTGCACCTGATCCCGCGCCCGAGCGACTGGCCGATCCTGGTGCCTGTGGCGTTCTGCGCGGTGAGCTTGATGTTGCAGTGGGACAACCCGTGGAACAACGTCTATGCGGCTTCGACCACCTGGATGCCGATCAACAATCCTAAATCCCTGGGCGAGGCCAATACATTCCAGCTCATCAACTATAAGCTCACCCTACAGAAGTTCGGCACCATCTTCGGCCACGACTGGTACGTGACCAACAAGGTGTTTTTCGGTGACACGGCGACCGTCGCCGACATGCTCAAGGCCAACCTGCCACTCGTCGCCTCGCTGATCGACGATGCCATTCCCGATCTGTTGACGGGCGTCACCGGGAAGACGCTTTTGCCGCGCGCCACTCATTCCGAGAACTTGGTGCTAATCAGTCATTTCAGCGTGACCCTGCTGGTGTTTTGCGCGGCCCTGATGCGGGCCGCCCGCGCGCCGAGCAACCGGGGCCTGTTTTGCGCCTTCGTGCTCGGCTGCGCCGCGACCATGTTGCCGCAGCTTCTTGGCGGCGGCTGGGTCGCGCGCCATTACGGCGCGACGGTGCCCGTGTTCATCCTGGCGGGCCTTTATGTGGGGGGTGCAGTCGTGCGCGCGTTAGACCGGGAGAAACCCCTCGATCCCTTGGTCTTCGGCATGCTCGCTTGGCTCGCGGTCCTCTATCTGGGCGACCGCACCTTGGCCTGGTTCGCAGGGGCTCGCGGCTTCCCCCTGGTCCCCCTAGCGGCGCTCGCTATTGTCGTTGTCGGCATCGTGTTCGCGCGCTTTGGTCCGGCCTGGGCAAGGATGATTGCCAGGCATGCCTCCGGCCTGATCGTCGCCCTGGGAGTGTTGCTGTTCTGCGACCCGGCGGTGCAATGGGCGAAGATGGTGCGTCAAGCGGCCGCCGACGTCGCCGTCGGCGATCTCCGTATCCTGGAAATCCGCCCTCCGAACTTGTCGCCCAATTTGGTCTTCCGGCGAATTCAGCCCGAAGTCCTGTCCTGCAAGGGGGTCCTCGCCCTCGACCACCTGTTCTATGCGTCTTTCCTGCCAATGCCCATCGACCGCTTCTACGGCGCCCAGGACATCCCGCCGATCGGCAAGCTTGGAGGCGAGGTGCCCAACCCGTTGACGCCGGATAAGGTCGACTGCCTTCTTATCTCCGAGACGTTCCGCACCATTGAAGGCAGCGGCATTAATATCGGCCTGCGCTACCGCAACTACGTAAAACCCTACGAGGACAAGCTACTCGCCCTCGGCGCCGAGAAGCGAGAGCTCCCCGGGTACGGGCATTTCGTGTTCCTGAAATCTAAGCCGTGATCAGCCGGCGCCCGCAAGCAGCTGTTTGAACTCGTCGGCGTTGCGGATGTAGTCGCTTTCGTCGTAGGGACCGGACGCCAGCACCATACAGAGCGCTTCGTCCGTTTCCGCCCGAAAGGACAACCACGTCATGGCTGGAACGAACAACCCCCTGTCCGGGGTGTCGAGCCGCAGGCTTCCGGTCCCGCTGGCCCATTGGCAGTCCAGCTGGAGGGCGCCGGCGGGACAGATGATGAACTGCATCTGCTCACGGTGGGCGTGATGGCCCCGGGCCACGCCGGACCTCATGCCGCTGATATAGAACACCCGCTTGACCGTGAACGGCACGTGTCGGTCGCATTCGGCCACGCACAACAGGCCGCGGCCGTCGGGGATCGCCTGCAGGTTGACCGCGCGCGGGCCAGACCCGGGCGCCGCCGGGGTCGCCGAGTTCATCGCTTTCTCTCCCGCACTAAGTCGCCCAGGATCAGGTTCGCGCCCAGATAGCTGACCGGGATCATCACGACGACCACGACCAGCGGGGCCGCGTACTCGGGCATGGTGAAGCGTTCGACCAGCAGGACCAGAAGGTACAGCCGGACCACGTAGTTGAGGATGTAGAACACCGCGTAGGCGACGACGTCGCGCTTTCTCGGATGGCGCTGGAAGACCCAGATACCGTTGGCATAGGCGGAGAACACAACACCGGCCGCGAAGGAGATGGTGAAGGCGGCCTGGTAGGGTGTCACCAGATTGGCGAGCAGGAACAGCACGTAAGTCGCGCCGGTGTTGATGAACCCAATGACGATGAACGTGCGCAGCCGCTTGCGCAGGGTCGGCCAGTCGTCCAGGGAAAGCGAAGGGAGCCGAAAACGGCCGGTCATCATGCGAAATCCCATTGGTAGATGTCATGGGCCACGGTGCGCGCACCGAAGCCCTCCTTGAATTCGATCAGGCCAAGGTTCAAGCCGTCGCCATCGGCCGCGTTAGAGCTCCCGAGGTCGAAATAGTCGCGCGACGATTCGAAGCGCACGCAGGTCTCTTGGATGAGCAGGTCCAGGGCGCCCAGCTCCTGCCCCCTGTCGGAGGCCGCAATGTACTGTGCTCGGACGACGATGCCTGTGTCGTAGAGAACCAGACCCGCCAGGATTTCCCCATCGAGGACCGCGGCCGTCACGGTAATGTTGCTTGGAAAGCTTTTCTGCAGGCGTTGAATCTCATCCAGGCTGTGCACGGGGGTGGCGCCGTGAGTGGCCGCTAGGCGCGCTTCCAGGACGGGCCAGAAATCCGCGAGCGCGACGGCAGGGGATATCGCGACGCCGGTCTTGCGGGCCTTGGCGCCGCCGCGCTTGCGCCGGGTCTGCACGGTCCTGGGGGCGTCCAGCGCGATCACGCTGAAGGTGTCCCTCTGCAGAAGCGTTGCCCCGACACGGGCCAGGGCGTAGAGGTCATCCTCGCCGAGGGTGCGGCGGTAGATCGCGGGAACCGTCTTGTAGACCATATGCGCGAACGCAGCGTCGCGAAGCGCCGGCGCCATTGCGGCGAAAATGTCCAGCATCAGCGGCGTCGTCATGTCGGGTTGGACGATCAGGCCGCCATAGGTTAGGCCGCGATGGCTGTAGAGGGTGCTCCCGTCGCCGCGGTTTGCGGGCAACAGCGCCACGATCCGGTCATCCTTGCTGATCACCAGCGACAGGTCCTCGAAGCGGTTCTTGTGATAGTCCATGTAGCGGCGGTCGAATAGGAACGTACCGTTGCGCGACGTTGCCACGAACCGGTTCCATTGGTCGGCGCGGCTTGGATCATAGCGGTCCACTTTCAACACGACGAACGCTCCCCCATGTCAACAGTGGATTTCGTCTATGACCGATTCCGGCTTGGAAGAGACGATGTCGAATATTCGCCACAGATACTCGCCGACGATGCCGAGCATGACCAGGATCAGTCCGGAAAAGAAACAGATCAGGCTGACCAGGGTCGCGAACCCGGCGACGTCGATGTGACCGGACAGGGCACCGACCAGTATCCACAGACCGTAGATGAAGCTGCCGATCGAGGTCAGGACGCCGAATCCGGAAATGAGCCGGATCGGCGTGACCGAAAACCCGGTGATGGTATCTAGGAACAGCTTCAGCCGCTTGCCGAAGGTCCACATGGACTTACCGTGCCGCCGCTCAGGCCGTTTGTAGGTCAGCACCTTGGGCTTAAAGCCCAGCCAGAATGCGTACAGGTGGGTGTTGATGTTCTTGTTGCTGTTGACCAGGAAGGGCAGCATCGTCTTGTCGAACAACATCAGGTCGAACCCGCCGATGGGATAGTCATCGACGATCAGCGCTCGGACCAAGCGGTAATAGGCGGCGGCGAACAGCCGATTCAGAAACGGATCTGCCCGCGCGGTGCGGGTGCAGATGACGAACTTGTGGCCGTCGAGCCAGCAGTCGGCCATCTCCAGAACCATACCGATCGGATCCTGCAGGTCGGCGGCAACCACGGCAACGCAATCGCCCGAAACGTGTTTCATGCCCGTCTTGGTTGCCGCCACGGCGCCGAAGTTGCGCGCCAGCTTGATGACCTTTGTCGCCGGGCGTTTTTCCTTGATCTCCATCAGCCGCGCGAACGATTGGTCACCGGACCCGTCGTCCACGAAGACCAGCTCCAGGTTCATGCCGCGTTCGCCGAGCGACGCCTCGAGCCGCGCAAGTTCGCCGAAGAGGTCGGGCAGCGATCCCTCGTTGAAGTAGA